>OHAY01000010.1_pt1 | contig 167525 bp, 160 predicted proteins | sample 1577191 | NCBI WGS metagenome assembly OHAY01 (sample SAMEA3541504, study PRJEB24748) | human gut metagenome | biome: human gut; feature: human-associated habitat; material: faeces | place: China | collected 2012 | reverse complement strand
AACTACAAACTTAAAACTCAAAAAGAGGCTGTCTTAATGCGACAGCCTCTTTTTGTCATTTCCCCGGATCAGCCATGATTTTGGCCAGGACGACGCGGTATTTATCGTTGTATTTTCGCATGCAGTCGTTGATGTCGCGGCGGATGCGGGCGATGTTTTCGACGTTATATTCTGCCGGCGGGATGTGGATGTCACAGATGACATTGAGCCGGGCATGGCCTGAGGTGATGCGCAGGTGGTCCGTATGATAACGGGGATATTTTTCGTGGACGATCTTATCCAGGACGTGGCGGACGTCGTTGATTTTGTGGATGTCTGTGCAGAGCGGGTCCATGTGGATATTGACTTCCATATGGTACTTGTCCTGCAATTCGTCTTCCAGGACGTCTAAGGCGGCGTGGACTTCGACGAGGTCAGCCTTGTCCGGGACTTCGGCGTGAATCGAGCCGAACATGCGGCCCGGGCCGTAGTCGTGGATGCGGATGTCGTGGACGCCGACGACGTGGGGACAATTCAAAGCAGTCGCTACGATGCCCCGGATGAGTTCCGGGTCCGGCGCCTTGCCCAGGAGAATGTTAATGACGTCTTTGGCAATGCCGTAGCCGGCGTACATGATCATCAGGCCGATGGCCGTGCCGGCAGCGGCGTCGATGGGCAGCGTCGTGAACTGCTGGGCAATGGTAGCGACCAGGACGCCCGTCGTGGCGATGGCATCGGTAATGCTGTCGGCAGCCGTCGCATCGTTGACGCCGGAATTGATTTTCTTGCCGATATAGCGGTTATAGATGCACATCCAGACCTTGACGGCGATGGAGATGATGAGGACGCCGATGCTCCAATAGGAGAATTCCATGTCTTCTGGTTCAAAGAATTTGCCAATCGACGTTTCGCAGAGCTTGTAGCCGACGACGAGGATGATGATGGAAATGGTCAGCGATGCCAGGTATTCAAAGCGGCCGTGGCCGAAGGGATGTTCCTTGTCTGGCGGTCGGTTGCTCAATTTGGCACTGATGATGGAAATGAATGACGAACACATGTCGGTCAGGTTGTTGAAGGCATCGGACAAGATACCGATGCTGTTGCTCATCATGCCGACGAGGAATTTGCTGACAAAGAGGAAGAGGTTACAAATAATGCCTAAGATGCCGCCGAGGATACTGTATTGTTCACGGACGTGTTTGTCATCGGTATCCTCATAGTTCTTGATGAAGCGGCGGATAATGAATTCGATCATATGAAATCACCCAGCTTTCTGATTCCCTTCATTATAGCAGAGATAGGGCGAGATACAAGTAATAACGAGAAAGAAATTGAGAATAAAAGAAATGCAAAAAAATCATAATATTATCGAAAATGGGAATAGTTATTGAGTATTTTGCCGGGAAGAATTGCAATTACTTTATTTTTTTATATAATAGAATAGTGATTGAAGAATAATAAGCTCATAAAGTATATGATGGGGAGGATGTATGGATATACGAAAAGCACTTATTTTTGATATGGATGGGACCATGTTTGATACGGAACCCATTTCTTATCGCTGTTGGCGGGACGTATCAGCCCGGTATGGTTTTGACCTGGACCGCTCGGTGTTCGACCGCATGCTGGGACGGGACAATCTGCGCATCCGTGCTATTTGTGATGACGCCTTCGGTCCGGATTATCCCTATGACGATATTTGTCGGGAAAAGGTGGCCTTGCAGCTGGAATATTACCGCAGCCATGCTATTCCCATCAAGCCGGGCCTGCTCCACGTCCTGCACTATGCCCGGGAAAAAGGGATTGCCTGCGCCGTCGCTTCGTCATCACCGCGGACACTGATTGAATATTTATTAGATAAAACGGGTGTAGCTCCCTTCTTTTCCGTCGTCCAGAGCGGGGAAGAAGCGGCCCATGGCAAGCCGGATCCGGATGTGTTCCTCATGGCCTGCGACAAAGCCCGTGTTTCACCGGACCAGGCATTAGTATTGGAAGATTCAGAGAGTGGCATCCTGGCCGCCCATGCTGCGGGAATCCCGTCTATCTGGATCCCCGATTTAATTACTATTCCCAAAGACGTACAAGACCTGGCCTGGACATGTTGCTACAGCCTGGAAGAAGTTCCAGGACTGCTGGTGAAAGGGGATTCATAATATGACACAGACAAAGCGAAGCCTCTGGCTTTTGCTCATGACCGTATTTTTAGGGATGCTGGCAGCTATTGCACCGCTGTCGACGGATATGTATCTGCCAGCCCTGCCGTCGATGATGACGGCCTTTGGCGTGACGCCGTCTGTCATCCAGCTGACTTTGACGGCCTCTATGACCGGCATGGCGCTGGGGCAGATCGCCGTCGGCCCTATCAGTGATGATAAGGGGCGACGCCTGCCCTTGATGGTCGGCATGGCGATCTTTACCTTGTCGACGGTGGGCTGTATTTGGTCGCCGTCCATTCAGGTCTTCCTCATCTTCCGGCTCATCCAGGGCTGTGCCGGTGGTGCCGGTATCGTCCTGTCCCGGGCCATTGCCCGCGACATCTGCAAGGGCAGCGCCTTGACGCGGCTCTTTGCCATGCTCATGCTGGTCAATGGGATTGCACCGATTCTGGCTCCCGTCATCGGCGGCCAGATCCTGCGCTTTGCCCCGTGGGAAGGCGTCTTCCTCTTTTATTGCCATTGTCGGGCTGATCCTGACCGTATCGGCCGGTTTGATGCGTGAAACACTGCCGCAGCGGCGCCGCGTATCCGGCGGCATGGCAGCCAGTATGAAGAGCTTTACGGCCCTGTTCCGTCAGCCTTATTTTATGGGGCATTGTATCATGCAGTGCTTTTCCTTTGCCGCCTTTTTTGCCTATATTTCCGGATCATCCTTTGTTTTCCAGAACGTCTACGGCGTATCAGCTCAGGCTTTCAGCCTCATCTTTGGCATCAATGGTGTCGGCCTCATGATCAACGGTGCCGTTACGGGCCGGTTGACAGGCCGCATTGCTGACTGGAAACTCCTTCGGTTTTCCCTGTGTCTGGCCGCTGTCGGCAGCGTGGCCCTGCTGGCAGCCTTCAGTACCGGCATGCCGCTGCCGGTCATCATGGTCATTCTCTTCTTGACCGTATCGACGCTGTCCATGATGAGTACCAGCAGTTTCTCCATGGCCATGCAGGACCAGGGACGCAGCGCCGGCAGTGCGTCGGCCCTCATCGGCTTCTTCTCCATGATCAGCGGCGCCGTCATGGCCCCAGTCGTCGGCATCGCCGGAGACCATACGGCCATCCCCATGGGCATCGTCATGGTCATCGGCGAAATCGGCGCCCTCCTGGCCTTCTATGCCTTGATCTATCCGCGACATAGAAAAGAACATTGATCCTTTGTAGGGGCTCGCACGTGGCGAGCCCGCCGGGGATATGCGAGATACTTGTAAACTTGATTTGTGTGAGCGGGCGTCCCACGTGGACGCCCCTACAGAAAAAGGAGCTGTCGTATTACGACAGCTCCTTTTTTTCATATATTCCGTGCGACGAGTTTTTCGAGTGGTTCGTCTGGCCGCTGGAAGGGGATATCCGGTTTTTCTGCCAGGTAATCCAGGGCAAAGCCCAGGCAGGTGGCAGCGCCGTAGGTCAGGCCGTCTTCGTCGAGGTCGAATTCCGGCGTGTGGTGATTGGCACCGCATCCTTTTTCTTTGTTTTCGATGCCCGTAAAGGTCAGGACGCCGGGATAGAGGCGGGACGTGATGGCAAAAGTTTCCGAAGCCATCCAGGGTGTGCAGTCCGTCAGGGCGTCGGCGCCGATGTACTTTTCGACGGCTTTTTCGGCGATGGCCACGCAGACCGGGTTGTTCTGGACTTCAAAGAGCGGCTCCGGCATGTGCAGGATGTCGTAACGGCAGTCATAGGTCTGGCAGGCATTGGCCAGGATGCGCTTGAATTCTTCGTAGAAGCGCCTGCCTGCATGGTCGTAGCTGAAGAAGCGGCACGTACCGGCAAAGGTCAGGCTGTTGGGGATGACGTTGAGGACGTCGCCACTGTGCAGGCTGCCGATGGAGAAGGTCAGACATTCTTTCGGCGGGACGGCCCGCATCCGCAGGGCCTGCATGTTGCCGTAGAAGTCGTGGAAACAGTCGATAGGGCTTTCAGCCAGGTCCGGCCGGGAGCCGTGGCCGCCGTGGCCGTCGATGCGGATTTCAAAGCCGAAGCCGCCGGCCATGGGCGCGTCGTGGCAGACAGAGACTTTGCCTGCCGGGATGTCCCAGCGGACGTGGGTCGCATAGCAGGCGTCGATATGCCAGGGGCTTTCTGTTTCCAAATAGCGCAGGAGATATTCCAGAGGGCCCGATTCTTCTTCGCCCCGTTCAAACATCAAGACGACGGTTCCGTCCCACTGGTCTTTCCAGCGCTGGAGGCATTTTGCAGCCATGAGCTGCATGGCCATATGGCCGTCGTGACCGCAGGCGTGCATGACGCCGTGATTCTGAGAGCGGCAGACGCGCGGGCACGATAAATTCCGTTCGCCTTCTTCGATGGGCAGGGCATCGACGTCAGCCCGTAAGAGCAGCGTCTTGCCAGGGCCTTTGCCGTCAATCCAGGCGATGAGGCCGCCCTTGTCGACCAGGCGGTAAGAAATGCCATATTCCTCCAGCTTTTTGGCAATATAGGCCAGGGTCTGGTCTTCCTTTTTGGACAGTTCCGGATGTTCGTGGAAATGGCGGCGCAAGGCGACGAGTTCACCTTGTTCTTTGCGTACTTCTTCGAGAATATCGATCATCTTTGCTTCCCCCTCTGTGTTATTCTTCAATCCCTATGCGGGCGGCAAGGCCCCGGTCAAAGGGATGCTTGATTTTCTTGATTTCTGAGACGTAATCGGCCAAGTCCAGGAGGGCCGGACTGGGGTCGCGGCCAGTCAGGACGACTTCCGTATGGGCCGGTTTGTCCTTTAAGAAATCGAGGACCTGCTCTTCCGGGACGAGGCCCAGGGCGCAGGCGCCGACGAGTTCGTCGCAGACGGCCAGGTCGGGATGGTGCATTTCGCAGAAGTCCCGGACTTTTTGCAACAATGCCGTCTGGGCCTCACAGGTGGCCTGTTTTTCGGCGTCAGTCATCTGAAAGGTGAATTTCAGGATGGCTTTGCCCCGCAGGACCGTGACCTGCGGCAGGGCCTTGAGAGACTCCAGCTCGCCTGTCGGCCGGCCCTTGAGGAACTGGGCGAAAAGAATCTTGCCGCCCCGGCCGGCACAGCGCAGGACCAGGCCCAGCGAGGCCGTCGTCTTGCCCTTGCCGTCGCCGCAATATATATGTATTAAGCCTGTATCCATCATATCACCTCTCATTAACTGTTAGTCATTCACTATACTGTGGCGGGCGCTCCACGTGGGCGCCCCTACGGGGGTTATTATACCATAATCAAAAAATGGCAGGTAGTGGTCAGGCCCATCCATTCGTGATATAATATAACATCAGTTAATTTTTTTTAGAAAGGAAGGCCGGGAAGATGGAAGAACGAGCCCGACAGCTATTGACAGCTTTAGAGGATGCAGGCTTTGAAGCCTATGTCGTCGGCGGTGCCGTGCGCGACCTGCTTATGGGAAAAGAACCGCACGACTATGATATCGCCACCTCTGCCCGGCCTGATGATATCCGGGCCGTCGCCGCCAAAGAGGACTGGCACACCGTCGAGATCCACGGCGAAGCCTTTGGCATCGTCGTCGTCGTCATTGCCGGCCAGACCTTTGAAGTCGCGACTTTCCGCGGCGAAGCCTATGGCGAGGACAGCCACCGGCCGGATACGGTCTGGTATGCTGATACATTGCGCGAAGATGTCCTGCGCCGTGATTTCACCGTCAACGCCATGGCCATGGATTGCCGCGGCGATATTTACGACTACGTCGGCGGTCAGAAGGATTTGCGCAGGAAACGGCTGGTCACCGTCGGCAATCCGGTCCGCCGCTTCCAGGAAGATGCCCTGCGTCTGTTTCGGGCCTGCCGCTTTGCGGGACAGCTCGATTTCATGGCCTCGAAAGATCTCGTCAAAGCCATGCCCCAGGCCTTTGGCCGCGTCCCCGGCCTATCCCTGGAACGAGTCGTCAACGAAATGGACCGCCTCATGGTCACGCCGGCGGCGTACCGGGGACTGGACATCCTCGTCCGCACCGGCCTCGGCGCCTGCTCGTGCCGCCAGAAGGTGAACGGCTGTTATGAAGCTGTCCCCATCCTGCCGGAATTGAGTCATCTGCCCGACACGCCGCAGTCGAAACCGTTCCATCTCTTCGATGCCTGGGTACACACCCTGGCGACCGTCGCCAACACGCCGCCGGATCTGACCATCCGATATGCGGCGTTGTTTCACGATGTCGCCAAAGGCCTACCCGGTATCCGCGGCGTCCATAAGGGCCGCTATACCGATTACGGCCACGATGCCAAGGGCGCAGAACTGGCCGAAGCCATCCTGCTGCGCTGGCACAAGAAACCGGCCTTTGCCCAGCGCGTGGCCTGGCTGGTCAAGACGCATATGAAATTCCATTTCTTTGCCAATACGGCCGAAGGCGACGTCGAGAAATGGCTTCGCCATGAAGCCCTCGATGGCCCTTTCCATCGGACAGAAGAACTAGTCGAAGCCGTCGGCCAGGCTACGGCTGTGGCCTGCGGCGATATTTTAGGCTGCGGCCATGCCGACGCCAGCACAGAAGGGACGGAATCCTTCGGGGCCTATATGGCCATGCTGGCTGAGGCCATGCCAGTCAGTACCAAGGACCTGCACTACGACCGACGGATTCCCGATGCGTGCGGCCGCCGTACAGGCGACTGCCTGCGGATCCTCTTGAAGCGGGTCCAGAACCAGGACCTGGAAAATGAGGCTGATGTACTGGCCGATGCAGCCCGGCGCTGGATGAAGCGCCATGAAGGGGAAGGGCATCATGAATAAAAATGAAAAGAACCTGACCCATCGCATTTGCAGCCGCATGGTCATTTGCATGGCTATTTTGGCGGCTATCGGCTTTGGCACCGTTACCCGCTTGTTTATAGAGCAAGTCATCCATCATGACAAAAACGTGGCCTCTGCCCAGGAACAGAGTCAGATTGAACGGAACCTGCAATCGCCGCGGGGCATGATACTCGACCGCAATGGCAAGGTCCTGGCCATCAGCGAGATGTCCAAGTCACTCTATGCCGACCCGACCATGCTCAATGAAGACCCGGCCATGGTAGCCGATTTACTGGCGCCTTATCTCCGCATCTCGAAGGATGAAATTGAACGGCGCCTGAAAGAAGATACGGCCTTCGTCTGGCTCGACCGCCAGATGGACCACGAAAAATATGAAGCCGTCGAATCGCTCATCAAGGAAGACAAGCTGCACGGCCTGGCTTTCCGCGATGAAAACCGCCGTTTCTATCCGAACGGTTCGATGGCTGCCCAGGTCATCGGTTTTGTCGGTGAAAATGACCACGGCCTGGAAGGCCTGGAAATGATGCTGGACGATGAAATCCGCGGCAGCAAACAGACTTTCCGCCTGCAGACCGATAACCATAACATCCCTGTCTTTTCGTCAGCCCTGGAACGGATCCTGCCCAACAAGGAACGGTCCGTCTGCCTGACTTTGGACAGTACCATCCAGTACGTCGCCGAAAAGGGCCTGGACGGCATCATGGCCCGCAGTCATCCTCAAGGTGCATCCATTATCGTCATGAATCCCAAGACCGGTGAGATATTGGCTATGGCCAGCCGGCCTACGTATGATCCCAATGATTACAGTAAGGGAAATAAAGAAGCTTACAAGAACCGGGCTGTCGTCAACGTCTACGAACCGGGGTCGACCTTCAAGCCCCTCATGGCCGCTGCCGCCCTGGATTCGGGGAAATGGCACATCGGCGATGTCTATCACGACACGGGTTCTGTCCACGTCGCCGACCGGACGATTTACAACTGGGACCACAAGGGCATGGGCGACGTGACCTTGCGGGAAATCATCATGTATTCCATCAATACCGGCATGGCCCATGTTGCCGTGACGACAGGCGGCAAGACGCTGACCGATTACGCCCGCCGCTTTGGCTTCGGGACGATTACGGGCATCGAATTGTCCGGTGAACAAGAGGGCATCCTGTTCGATCCCGATAAGATGTCCATCGTCGATACAGCCACGATGGGCATTGGTCAGAGCGTCGCCGTCACGCCCCTTCAGATGGTACAGGCCTTCAGTGCCATCGCCAATGAAGGCCACATGATGAAACCTTTCCTGGTCAAGGAAATCGATAATCCTGACGGTTCCATTTATAAAAAGACAGAACCGACAGAAGTAAGGCAGCCCATCAATGCCGGTACGGCTGAAACGATTAGCAAGTTCATGGGCGAAGAAGTCGCTATCGGCGGCGGCCAGAGCGCCAAAATCGAAGGCTATCGCTTTGGCGGCAAGACCGGCACGGCCCAGAAGAAGACCGAAGACAGCACGGGCTACGCCGAAGGCCAGTATGTCGGCTCCTTCATCGGCTTTGGTCCCTTGGAAGACCCGCAGTTCCTGGTCCTCATCGTCGTCGATGACCCGCAGGGCGTCTATTACGGCGCCCAGGTCGCTGCGCCGGTCTTCAAGGAAATGATGACCGAAATCGTCCGCATGAAAGGCATCCGTCCGACGGAAGCGATGGACCAGAAACCGCTGGGTTCCGTCGTCATGACGCCGGCTCATGCCATTCCGCCCGTCCATATTTCCAGTGATGGCGTCCTCATGCCGTCTTTCATCGGCTGGAGTACGAGGGAAGTCAACGACTGGCTCAATGAAGCGGGCTTAGGCTTTATCCCCAAGGGGATGGGGAAGGCCATCCAGCAATCGCCGCAGGCGGGCAGTTATGCACCGCAGGGCAGTAATGTCACCGTTATTTTCAAACGGAATCCATAGAATAACAGGGGGAACTAGTTATGCAATTACTCAACGGCCGGGAAGTGGCCGCATTTCATCGCGAACGGGTGGAACGCCGCCTGGCCGATATCCAGGAAGAACTCCATATCCAGCCGGAACTGGCCATCATCCTCGTCGGGGATGATGCGCCGTCGGCCATGTATGCCAGATCCATGCAGAAGACGGCCCGGGCCGTCGGCTTGAAGGCAGAAATCTATCAGAAACCGGATTCCATCAGTGAAGTAGAGCTTTTATCGCTCATCGATAAGCTCAACGAACAGGCTTCTGTCTTCGGCATCCTGCCCATGATGCCCTTGCCGCGCCACTTGAACAGCCAGCGCATCATCGACTGCATCGACCCGAAGAAAGACGTCGATGGCCTGACCGATGTCAACATCGCCCATTTATATACGGGACGACCGGGGTTCGTGCCCTGTACACCGCGGGCAGTCATTGCCATCCTCGATTATTACCATATTTCTCTGAGTGGCAAGGATGTAGCCATCATCGGCCGCAGCAACGTCGTCGGGAAACCGCTGGCTCAGCTCTGCCTGAACCGCAACGCCACGGTCACGCACTGTCATACGCGCACGAAAGACCTGAAAGCCGTCTGCCGCCGGGCAGACCTGGTCATCGCCGCTGCCGGGAGAGCCGGCTTAGTGACAGGCGATATGATAAAACCCGGTGCTGTAGTCATCGACGTCGGCATCAACCGCGTCGATGGCAAGACTGTCGGCGACGTCGCTTTTGATGAAGCGGCCGCCGTGGCCGGGGCCGTGACACCCGTGCCGGGCGGTGTTGGCGCCGTGACGACGATGATGGTACTGGAAAACGTCGTCTGCGGCATCGCCCGGACAGAAACTATTTTATAAAAGTGAGGGAGTAATCTATGCATATCTTAGATAATTTCATGATTCATTATTTACGTCGCTTCGATAAACACTGCTTTACGGTACAACTTCACGACAAGACCTACACCATTGGCGAAGGCCAGCCGTTGTTCAACGTTATTATTCACAAAGACATTCCGAAAAAAGAATTGCTGGCGTCGACGTCGCTGGCACTGGGCGAAGCGTACATGCGCAAAGACGTCGAAATCCAAGGCGATTTGTTCACGGCTCTTCGCTGCTTCTTATCCCAGACGAGCCAGTTCTCGCTGGATAAATCCTTGTTCAAACGCATCCTCTATCCGTCGGAATCGAAATCGGCTCAGAAGAAACAGGTTTCGTCCCACTACGATCTGGGGAATGACTTCTATGCCAAATGGCTCGATCCGTCCATGAGCTATTCCTGCGCATACTTCAAGAATGAAGACGACAGCCTCGAACAGGCACAGCATAATAAAGTCCATTACATCCTGGAAAAACTCTACCTCAAAGAAGGCATGACCCTCCTCGATATCGGCTGCGGCTGGGGCTATCTGCTTATCGAAGCTGCCAAGAAATATGGCGTCAAAGGCTATGGCTGCACACTCAGTAAAGAACAGTGGAAAAAAGGCCAGGAACGCATTGAAAAACTGGGCCTCCAGGACCTGGTACAGATCGACCTCATCGACTACCGTGACCTTGTCGCCGAAGGCCGTCAGTACGACCGCATCGTCAGCGTCGGCATGCTGGAACACGTCGGCCGCTCCAATTATCCGCTGTACATGGAAACAGCCAGCCACCTCTTGAAGGACGGCGGCATGTTCCTCCTCCATTACATCAGCGGCCACGACGAAAGCATCGGCAACCCGTGGATGCGCAAATACATCTTCCCGGGCGGAACCTTGCCGTCGCTCCGCGAAATCGTCAGCCTCGCTTACGACGATGACTTCCAGGTCATCGACGTCGAAAGCCTGCGCCGCCATTACTATAAGACCCTCATGTGCTGGTTCAATAACTTCCAGAACGTCCGCGATGAAGTCATCGCTGCCCGCGGCGAAGAATTCGCCCGCATGTGGGACCTCTACCTCTGCGGCTGCGCCGTATCCTTCTACATCGGCAACATCGACATCCACCAGATCCTCATGACCAAAGGCACCAAGAACGACCTACCCATGACCCGTTGGTACTAATGTAGTAGGGGACGCCCAAAGGGCGTCCCGCAGGTCGCAGGTCGCAGGCCGCAGTTCGCAGTTCGCAGGCCGCAGGTCGCCGGTCGCAGGGACGTCCCCGCGGCTCCCCTGATAGGGGAGCTGGCCGCCGAAGGCGGTCTGAGAGGTTGATTTTCTATTCACTACAAACTGAAAATTTAATACTCCCAAAGAGACTGTCGCACATGCGGCAGTCTCTTTTTTTACGAACCACGAGCCACGAACCACTTTCACTCTCCTATATACGCGTAAAACGTATAACCACAGCTGCTTTGATGATAAAATAGCATAAATAGTATGCTTGACTTTTATATCTACAACGGCTATACTAAAAGTACAGAAAGAGTTAAACGTTATACTAATCCGGATGAATTATCTTTGAATAGTAGAAAAGGGGAGTGTCTCTTATGATTAAACAGATCGTGAAAGCCTTAGACGGCAACGAAGCAGCTGCTGACGTTGCGTATAATTTTACTGAAGTCGCTACGATTTACCCGATTACTCCGTCGTCGCCGATGGCAGAACACGTCGACGTCTGGTCGGCCAATGGCCGTAAGAATCTCTTTGGCCAGCCCGTCAAATTAGTTGAAATGCAGTCCGAAGCCGGCGCTATCGGTGCCGTCCACGGCGCTTCGGAAACGGGCAGCCTCTGTTCGTCCTTTACGGCGTCGCAGGGCCTGATGCTGATGATTCCGGTCATGCACCGCCTGTCGGGCGAATTGAAACCGGTCGTCCTGCACATTGCCGCCCGTACCGTTGGGACTCACACCATGTCCATCTTTGGCGACCATTCCGACGTCATGGGCTGTCGCAACACGGGCTGGGCTATGCTCTGCAGTGCCAGCGTCCAGGAATGTGCCGACCTGGCAGCCGTTGCCCATCTGTCGACCATCAAAGGCCGCGTTCCGTTCATGCACTTCTTTGACGGCTTCCGCACATCCCACGAAATCCAGAAAATCAAGATGCTGCCGGCTGAAGAACTGGGCAAACTCATCGACCGCGATGCTCTCTATCATTTCAAACACACCGGCCTGAACCCGGAACATCCGGTTATGCGCAGTACCGTTACCAACCCGGATATGTTCTTCCAGTCCCGCGAAGCCAATAACCCCTGGTATCAGCGCCTGCCCTACATTGTCCAGGACTACATGGACAAGATCAGCGAACTGACGGGCCGTCCGTACCACCTCTTCGATTACTACGGCGCTCCTGACGCAGAACACGTCGTCATCGCCATGGGTTCTGTCACCGGTGCCATCCAGGAAACTATCGACAAGCTCTGCAAAGAAGGCAAGAAAGTCGGCTTCATCCAGGTCCACCTCTATCGTCCGTTCTCGCTGGAACACTTTATGAAAGCCATGCCTGACACGGTCCGCACGATTACCGTCATGGACCGCACGAAAGAACCGGGCGCCCTGGGCGAACCGCTCTACGAAGATGTCTGCGCAGCCATGTCCCACGTCAAACAGGACGTCACCGTCCTGGCCTGCCGCTATGGCCTGTCGTCGAAAGACGTACCGCCGGCATCGATCAACGCCGTCTTCACCAACATGGATTCGCTCCAGCCGAAGAACCACTTCACCCTGGGCATCATCGACGATGTTACCCATCATTCCCTGGCCGACGTACCTATCACAGTCGACACGGAAGGGACCATCAGCTGCAAGTTTTGGGGCTTTGGCTCGGACGGCACGGTTGGTGCCAACAAGAACTCCATCAAGATCATCGGCGACAACACGGATATGTATGTCCAGGCTTACTTTGAATACGATACCAAGAAATCCGGCGGCGTCACCAAGTCGCACCTGCGCTTTGGCAAGAATCCGATCCGGGCTACGTACTATATCAAATCGGCGGACTTCCTGGCCTGCCATAAACAGGCATACATGGGGACTTACGATATTGTCAGTGAAATCAAGGACGGCGGCATCTTCCTGCTCAACTGCAGCTGGGATAAAGACGACGTCGCCAACCACCTCAGCAATAAAGTAAAACGCCAGCTCGCTTCCAAGCACGTCCGCTTCTATATCATCAATGCCACCAAGATCGCCGAAGAAATCGGCCTGGGCAGCAACCGCACCAATACGGTCCTGCAGGCAGCTTTCTTCAAACTGGCCAACATCCTGCCCATCGACGATGCCGTGAAATACATGAAAGACGCCATTGCCAAGACCTATCTGGCCAAAGGCGAACAAGTCATCGCCATGAACCAGGCTGCCGTCGACCGCGGCATTTCGGATATCGTCGAAGTCACTGTACCGGAAGCATGGAAAGACCTGCCGTCTGACCCCGTCGTCGAAGATACCCGCGATATTCCGGAATTCATCAAGAAAGTCGTCGAACCGGCTAACCTGCAGCTCGGTGATACCATCCCGGTCAGTGAATTCGTCCCCTATGCCGACGGTTCCTACCCCCTGGGCACGACGAAATATGAAAAACGCGGCATCGCATCGACCGTTCCTGAATGGGACCTGGAAAAATGCGTCCAGTGTAACCGCTGCTCCCTGGTCTGCCCGCACGCCGCTATCCGTCCGTATCTGGTAACGGCTGACGAAAAAGCCAAGGCTCCGGCTGACTTCAAGACCAAGAAAGCCATCGGCAAGGGCCTGGAAGACTATGAATTCCGCATCCAGGTTTCGCCGCTCGACTGCTACAGCTGCAGTGCCTGCGTCAATGCCTGCCCGGCTCAGGCCCTGACCATGAAGCCGCTGGAAACGCAGCGTCATGAAAGCGTCGACTGGGATTATGCCCAGACACTCCCTGAAAAACATACGACTCTCGATAAATTCTCCGTCAAAGGCAGCCAGTTCCATCAGCCGCTCCTCGAATTCAACGGCGCATGTGCAGGCTGTACGGAAACGGCTTACATGAAGATCCTGACCCAGCTCTTCGGGCCGCGCATGATCGTCGCCAATGCTACGGGCTGTACCCAGGCTTGGGGCTCGGCAATGCCCAGCATCCCGTACACGACGAACTGTGAAGGCTTCGGGCCGGCCTGGTCGAACTCGGTCTTTGAAGACAACGCAGAATTCGCCCTCGGCATGTCCCTGTCCATGGAACAGCAGCGCGATGCTATCCGCATTAAATCGGAAGAACTCCTGGGCCTGACTGACGGTGCCCTCCACGACGCCATCAAAGCCTGGATCGATTCCATCGGCGTCGCTAACGAAGGCGAAGTCACAGAAGGCATCAGCCGGACATACATCAAAGAATTGATGGCTGCTCATCTCACCGGCCGGGCTGCAGACTTGCAGAAAGAAATCCTGGCTCATAAAGAACACATCATCAAGAAGACCATCTGGATGTATGGCGGCGACGGCTGGGCTTATGATATCGGCTACGGCGGTCTGGACCACGTCCTGGCTATGAACGCCAACGTCAATATCATGCTCGTCGACACGGAAGTCTACTCCAACACTGGCGGCCAGTCGTCGAAAGCTACGCCAATCGGTGCTGTCGCTCAGTTCGCTGCATCGGGCCGCAAGTTCAACAAGAAAGACTTGGGCCGCCTGCTCATGACCTATGGCCATATCTATATCGCCCAGGTCGCCCTCGGCGCTGACCCGAACCAGCTCATCAAAGCCATCAAAGAAGCAGAAGCCTACAATGGCCCGTCCATCATCATCGCCTATGCACCGTGCATCAACCATGGCATCAAAGGCGGCATGGGCAACGCCCAGCACGAAATGAAACGCGCCGTAGACTGCGGTTACTGGCACCTCTATCGCTACAACCCGCTGCTCAAAGAAGAAGGCAAGAACCCCTTCATCCTCGACTCCAAAGAACCGCAGCAATCCTTCCGCGAATACCTCATGGGTGAAACGAGATATGCTGCCCTGACGAGAACCTTCCCGGATATCGCCGAAGAACTCTTTGCCAAGGCCGAAGAATTCGCTAAGAAGAAATACGAAACTTATAAGGAATTGGCTGATAAATAGGTAAAACACGCTAATGCCATATACACACCCGAAAACAGGGCTGCCCCAAAAGGCGGCCCTGTTTTCGCACACTCGGACTCAGATGCGGCAGAGCCGCGACAGACTCAAAAGAAGGACATCGCCTCGGAAACCAAGCCTCCCCTCATAGGGGAGGTGGCCGTCAGGCCGAAGAGGCTGAAGTTCACCAATGTCTATCGATGATCAAAAAGCAACCTCTCAGTCAGCTTGCGCTGACAGCTCTCCTATGAGGAGAGCCATTGGGAAAGCCTCCCCTCATAGGGGAGGTGGCCGCTAGGCCGGAGAGGTTGAAGTTCAATATATTTTAAAAGGAGGTTCTATAAAAACGCTTCCCTATTCTAAAGAAAATATATCATTTGCCCGTTTATTAAGGAAAAATATGACCAAAGAAGAACGTCACTTATGGTATGATTTTTTACGGACGTATCCAGTGAAATTTTATAAACAACGACGAATTGGTAATTATATTGCCGATTTCTATTGCAAAGAAGCAGGGCTCATCATTGAATTAGACGGTGGGCAGCACTATGATGAAGCCGGTATGAAGTCAGATCAGGAACGGACAGCTGTATTGGAATTCTATGGATTGACGGTCATCCGTTTTACCAATTTGGATATCCATAAAAATTTTAGCGGAGTTTGCCAAACTATTCATCAATACGTCAGTGAGCATAAAGGCTGTTCCTGGTGATTAAAAAGCAACCTCTCAGTCAGCCTGCGCTGACAGCTCTCCTATGTGGAGAGCCATTGGGAAAGCCTCCCCTCATAGGGGAGGTGGTCGCCAGGCCGGAGAAGTTGTCTTTCAAATTCTCCTTTTTTTGTGATAAAATAAAAGAAAAAAGCAGGTGATAATGTGAAGAGAATATGGCTCATCCGTCATGGCGAAAGTATTGCCAATGCCGGCGAAGCGACGCAGGATCATCGCAATATTCCCTTGTCGGAATTGGGGCTCAAGCAGGCGCAGGCCTTGGCTTTACAGATTCCTAAGAAACCGGACCTGATTGTCACGTCGCCTTATCTTCGGGCGCAGCAGACGGCCATGTGTACAATAGGGCGGTTTCCTGATACGGTGACGGGGATTTGGGACTGTGTCCATGAATTTGTTTATTTGGCACCGGCGACGTGTGTCGGGACGACGTCGCAGCAGCGGCGGCCGCGGGTCATCAATTATTGGCGCAAACTCGACCCGGACTATGTCGACGGCGAAGGGGCCGAAAGTTATCGCCAGCTCATCGGGCGAATCGAACGGACCTTATCTCTGCTGCAGCGGCGGCCGGAGCAATTCATCCTGGTCTTTACGCACGCCCAGTTTATCCGCAACCTGCTCTTGGTCTATGAAAATCCGGGCAGGCCTGTAGAAGAATACATGGCCGCTTTCCGCCGCAGCCGCCCGGTCCATAATGGACAGATTGTTGAAATTACGATGTAAAGGAGAAATTACCATGGAATTACAATATGGACCCAATAAAATCTGGATGGAAAATGAAGCTGGAACGGTCGTAGCTGAAGTGGACTTCGTCGAACGGGAAGACGGCAATTACGACATCGTCCACACCTTTGTCGACGACAGCCTGCGCGGCCAAGGTGCCGCTGGCAAACTCGTCAAAGCCGCAGCTGACGAAATACGGCGGCGCCATAAAAAAACGGCCACCAGTTGCTCCTACGCCGACGCCTGGTTCCGCCGCCACAAAGACGAACAGGATTTACTTGGATAATCAGGACGAGAATCCACTTGATTTATCTACATTCATGATAGAATGAGAATAGAGCTAGCTCGGTGGTGGGACATCGGCTCTCCTCTAGTTTTAGTGTTTGAAGAAGGCCGTGTACCACAAGTACGCGGTTTTTTTCATATTACAAGTTTATCGCTTGCTTAACACTCGAAAAAAGCTGCCTTCGTATGGCAGCTTTTTTCTTACTGAAGGACTTTCACCCGTTCTTCGATGGGGACTTTTACGATGGGTTTTGGCGGTTCTGTGGGATGGCCGAAGGGCATCTGGGCGATGAGCTGCCATTCTTTGGGAACGCCTGTGAGTTTTTTGACTTCGTCGTCGATGAGGGGGTTGTAGTGCTGGAGGTTGACGCCGAGTCCCAGGTCGGTCAGGGCGGTCCAGACGGCGAACTGCATCATGCCGTTGGCCTGCTGGGCCCAGATGGGGAAGTTCTTGGCGTAGAGCGGGAACTGGGAGGCCATGTTGTCGACGATGGTCGTGTCGTCGAAGTAGAGGATCGTGCCATAGGCTGCGGCGAAGGAGTTGATCTTGGCTTCCGTCGTGGCGAAGTTGGCTGGCGGGACGATTTTGCGGAGCGTATCCATGGTGATTTTCCAGATGGCGTCGTGCGTTTCGCCAAAGGCGATGACGGCTTTGCCGGACTGCATGTTGAAGGCCGACGGTACTTCGCGGATGACGTCTTCGATAGTCTTGGTAATGGTTTCCTGGGGAATCGTGACGTCTTTGCTGAGGGTGTAGTTCGTGCGCCGGTTGCTGACGGCTGTGATGAAGTTGGTCATAAGAGCACCTCCTGAATTTACAAATCATTTCCTAATTGATAGTAATTATTAGTTGTTTATTGGCTAAAGTATACCATAGTGAAGAAAAGAAGTCAAGAATCATGACCCCTTGACAGCAAGGCTTTTTTCATGATATTATTTATACATTGCGTAAGCAAAATTTAATTTCTTGAATTACTAATATGAGGTGATGTAGAAAATGGCAACGAGGAGAGACCCGCGTTTTAAGGAATGTCGCCGGTTCGGAGTTAATGTGTACGGACACCCTAAGGCATTAAAACGCGTACGTAAAGATCAGCGTCAGAAAAAAATGTCTGAATATGGCACACAGTTATTGGAAAAACAGAAACTTCGCGCATACTACAATTTGCTCGAACGTCAGTTTGTCCGTTATTATGATAAAGCCAAGAAGATGGAAGGCGTTACTGGCCAGAACATGCTGAAATTGCTGGAATGCCGTTTGGATAACCTGGTATACCGTATCGGTTTTGCAAACTCCATCCGCCAGGCACGTCAGATGGTCAACCACGGCCACATCCTGGTCAATGGCAAACGCTGCGACATCCCGTCGGCACACGTTAAAGTTGGTTCCGTTATCGCTTTGAAAGAAGCTTCCCGTTCCAACGAAATGTACAAAAAATCTTTCCAGGAATTGAAGACTTTCGATGTACCGTACATCGAAAAGAACTTCGACGGCTTCGAAGGCACACTTACCCGTATGCCCGAACGCGACGAAATTCCGGTAGAAATCAACGAAACACTTATCGTCGAATTGTACTCCAAATAAGAGCTGTTTGATGGTAACAAAAAGGCGCTGTCGCATGAAGACAGCGCCTTTTTTTGGGGGTTAGCAGTTAGTGGCTAGCTGATGATTTTATAAAACAAGGGACTACGCATGGTGATATGAGACTGCATGCGATAGTCCCCTTTTTTTGTTTGATGTTAAAGGCAACCTCTCAGACCGCCTTCGGCGGCCAGCTCCCCTATAATGGGAGCCTTTCGTCAAACATTCATGTCACGAGCCACGAGCCACGAGCCACGAGCCACGAACCACTAGCCACTAACTTACCGTCCTTCAGAGAAGTCCAGGCCTTTGTCGGTGGCGTAGTATGTGCCTGGTTTTTCGCCGGCTTCTACGTAGCCTTTTTGTACCAGGTCGTCGATGAGGGCCGGGTCCGGTGTTCCGGGAGCGAACATTTCTTTCGGCGTTCCTTCTTCGCGTTCGACGGCGGCGATGAGGGCGGCTTCTTTGTCGTCTGTCGTCGGTGCTTTTTGGACGTACGTCAGGTCGGGCAGGAACATGGGGTATTCCTTGTGGGCCAGGAGAAAGAAGCGGCCTATGGCGATGGCCTGGCTCAACAGGTTGCCTTCTTCGGTCTGGATATCCATTTCATCGCAGATGACGTCGAGCTGGTTCGACGGGAAGTGATAGAGTTTCTTGGCGACTTCCAGTGTATCGGCATAGCAGAAGGCCGGTGCGTCGATGCCGTAGATGTGCAGGGCGTGGGTCAGGCAGCCCATGACGAAGGGCGCGTTGTGGGCGACCAGGGTCTGACTTTCGATGAGGTTTTTCAGGCCGGCCTGCCAGTATTCGCCGAATTCATCGGCCTTGGAGAGTTCGTCCCACTGATAGCGGCCTTTGACGGCAGACAAGTTGTTTTCTGGCGGACGGATGTAGAAGTAACGCGTATCCTTCAGTTCGCCATGGTCGAATTCAGCCAGGGCCAGGAGACAGACGGAATAGGGCTGTTCGTTGGCCAGTTCCAGGGCGACGGCCGTGAAGTGCTGCGGGAAGCGGCGCAGTTTCCCTTTTTCTTCGATGGGATATTTGTAATAGCCGTCATTGGGCTTGATGTCGTACTGGTGCAGGTTGGCGACTTTGACGTGTTCCTTCTTGGCCAGTTCCTGCTGGACCTTCGCCTTGCGATGGCGCTTGCGCAGGGCCGACGTGAGGGAATAGAGGACGGCAGCGATGAAGACGATAGTGACGATCGTCGTAATGATGTGGATCAGGGAATCCATGGAATATCAAATCCTTTTCAATAATTTTTGAGCCTTATTCTTGGAAGAAATTCATGTCGTAACAGGCCCGGAAAGCGCGGTTGGCCGCATTGCCGTTGGCAGACAGGCGGTCTGTCGTCTTGACTTCCGGATTGGGCAGGGACAAGGTGGACACGACGTTGCCCTGCAAATCGTAGCCGACATCGCCGAGAGTCTGTGTTTTTACGGTCTGGGCTTTAAAATTGTAGAAGAAATTGTTATCATAACCTTGGACCGTGTTGTTGGCATAGTCATAGGTCACGACCGTAGCCCGGATGATGTAGTACGGCGGATCGTAGCGGACGGACTGGATGGTGTTCATGTCGATATACGATTCGGTCGTGTCATCGTGGCCGACCTGGACGAAGCGGGGGTTGTCATCGAGAAATGTGGCGGATGCCATGAAACTGAAGACGCAGGCAAATGTGACTGCCAGAGCGGCAATTTTTTTGAACATAAGACATACTTCCTTTCCCTGTCTCTTCCAATCGAGGCAGTTTATACATATATTATATCGGAATCATGAAACATTACAAGAACGTATATTTTTCAAGTAGGACTTTTGCCCTTTCGGGTCGAATAATAAATAATATAAGATAGAAGAGGTGATCATATTGGATGTGATATATATTGGCCTGCCTTTCTTCTTTTGGCAGGAAGATGAGTCGGAGCACGGCCTCGATGTCCACGTGACGGAAGGCTTCCAGAAGCTGGGTTCCCACGTGTACCCCCTCAATGCCGGCGACGACGCGGAAGAAATCTGTTCGGCTTATAATTGGCATACATCCTTTGTCGATGAAGACGAAGACATTACGCCGTCGGAAGAATTCATTTCAGAACATGTCTTGTGGGACGATTTCCGCCTGCTCTATATTTCGGCAGCTGCGGCTACGTCGGAAGACGAATACACGCAGTTCGTCTGTCATACGGCAGAGTTCGCCAAAGAGAGCGGCCTCGTCGTGGCAGCGGAAGTCGTCGACGGCGACAGCGACGATGAAGACCCGTATCCCTGGCGCGATAAGGCGACGGTCCTCTGGTCCCGCAGCGATATCCTGCCATCGGGAGGTCCGGCCTGTGCCGTGCGCCTGGCCCTGGGCAGGGGCATCACCATTGCCAGCCAGGGCGAAGAACGGACCTATGACGTCCAGGTCGTCAGTGAATGTTTCATCCCTTCGTTTTTACAAGGATTGCTGGAAGGGCGCGATCCCTTTTCCATCATAGAATCTTATGTATCTTAAGTTAGGAGGTTATTTATCTTGAACAGTAAAAAAATGGAAGAACATCCTTTGCGGGCGGCCATTCTCACTATCAGCAACAGCCGCACTTTTTCAGACGATACGAACGGCCTGCTCATCCAGTCGGCCCTGGCCAATTACGGTCATCAGGTCGTCGACTATCAGATCGTCAAAGACGACAAGGCCGAAATCGAACGCCATCTCCATGAATGGGTCTGCAGCGTCGACCTGGTCATCACCAGCGGCGGTACGGGCATGGCCAAGCGCGACGTGACCATCGAAACGGTAGAAGCCCTGTTCGATAAGAAAATCCCGGCTTTCCAGTCGATGATGACGTATTTCGCCTATCGCCGGGCCTGCGGCGTCCAGGCCATGGCCTACCGGACGACGGCCGGTATCATCCACCAGTGCCAGGTCTACTGCCTGCCGGGCCTGCCGAGCCTCATCAAGATCGGCATGGAAAAGGTCATTTTGCCGGAAGCCTTTCATTTGTATTCGGAAATCAAGAAGTAAATGGATACGTCTAAAATCATACTTGTCACCGGCGGGGCGCGGAGCGGTAAGAGCGCCTTTGCCGAACGCTATGCTGCCGCCCTTCCCGGGCGGCATGCTTATGTCGCGACGGCCCGCATCTTCGATGAAGAAATGGCCCAGCGCATCGCCATCCACCGCAAGCGCCGCCCGTCGTCGTGGCAGACCTGGGAAATCCCGCAGGACCTGCCAGAGACGATGGAACGGCTGTGCCAGTCGTCGGACGTGGCCCTCGTCGACTGCCTGACCCTCTATTTTTCTAATTATCTCTTTGCCCACGACGGCGAAGACGACGAAGCTATCATCGACGGCGCCCTGGCCGAACTGCAAGCGGTCCTGGCGGCTTTCCGCCAGGCCGGCGTGACGGCCGTCCTGGTCACTAACGAGCTGGGCTGCGGCATCGTGCCCATGGAACACGTGAGCCGCCTGTATCGCGACCTCATGGGCAAGATCAACCAGGCCGCTGCGGCCGAAGCCGATGAAGTTTACTTATCGGTCTGCGGTATTACGACGGAACTGAAGCATCAGGCCGTCTGCCTGCCGGAGGTGAAGTCATGAAGGCCTTTCTCATTGCCCTGCAGTTCTTATCGCGCATCCACCTGGCTTCGCAGAGCGTCTGGCGCGATGAGGATTTCGGCCGGTCCGTCCTGTTCTTTCCCCTCGTCGGCTTGATCATCGGCCTGCTTTTGGCGGTGCTCTATTGGGCGTCGTCTTTCCTTTTTGACGCCTTTGGCCGGTCGGCCCTGGTCGTCGCCTTCTGGTTCTACCTGACCGGCGGCCTCCACGCCGACGGCTATATGGATACGGCTGATGGCCTCTTTTCCGGCCGCAGCCGCGAGCGGATGCTGGAAATCCTCAAGGACAGCCGCGTCGGCGCCGGCGGTGTGACGGCTTTCGTCTTCCTGGTCCTCTTGAAGGTAGCCTTCCTCAGTCAGCTGGCACCGGAAGCAGCCCTGCCGGCCCTCGTCGGTATCCCGGCAGCGGCCCGCTTCGGGACTTTGATCAGCATCTTCCAATTTCCCTATGCCCGCGAGCAGGGGCTGGGCCGGGCCTTCGTCACTTACGCACCGGCTCATACTGTAGAAAAAGCCCTGGTCCTGGCCCTGGTGCCGGTCTTTTTCTGCGGGCCCTTTTATCTGGCCCTCTTAGGTGCGGCCATGTTCCTCTCTTTGTGGGCCAACAGCCGCATCAGCCGCAAGCTGGGCGGCGTCACGGGCGATACGTATGGCGCCGTCCTCGAGGGCAGCGAAATGGCCCTGCTCCTGATGACGGCCGTCGGTAGCAAGCTGGCCGATTTCTTGTTATAATGGGACGGCACGAATGTTGAATTACTTATAGGGAACTTACGGAGGATTACGATGATAAAATTATATTTAGCACGTCATGGTGAAACAGAAGGCAATGTCCAGCAGTGGTATCAGGGGTCGACCGACGTCCCCCTCAATGAACACGGCCTGGAACAGGCCAGGTGCCTGGGTGAATTTTTCCGCCATGTCCATCTCGATGCCGTCTACAGCAGCACGCTCCAGCGCGCCAAGGTGACGGCCGAATGTGTCGCTGCGCCGCATCATCTGGATGTCGTCGCTTACGATGAATTGAAGGAAGCCGATTTCGGCGTCTGGGAAGGCCATACGTATCAGGAAATCACGACTCAGTGGCCAGGCGAACTGGAAGCGGTCTATGCGTCGGACGGGACCTTGCCGGCCCGGGGCGGCGAATCGTTCTGCCAGGTCCGGGACCGGACATTGAAGAAGACGCGGGAAATCCTGTCGCATCACAAGGACGGCGACAGCGTCTTCATGGTATCCCACGGGGCGGCCATCCGCTGCCTGCTCTTCGGCCTGCTGGGCCTCGATATGAAGCGCATCTGGTGCTTCCAGCAGTTCAATACAGCTTTTAACATCATCGAATATTACGGCGACCGCAATGTCATGACCCTCATGAACTGCACGCAGCATCTGGAAGGCCTGACGGGGTACCAGCCCCAGTGGGACAAGATGCCGTCGTTATAAGGAGGCATCATGGCAAAGACAATGCGCCTCGACAAGCTCCTGGGCCATACGGGCTGGGGGACGCGGCGGGAACTCAAGGAATTGTGCAAAGGCGGGCACGTGACTGTCAATGGCGCCGTCTGCCGCGACAGCAGCCAGAAAATCGACCCGGCAGCCGATGCCGTTGCCGTCGATGGTCAGGCCGTCCATTATGAAGAGTCTATTTATCTCATGCTCTACAAGCCGGCCGGCGTCGTATCGGCTACGGAAGACAACGTGTCGCCGACGGTCATCGGCCTCTTGCCGCGCCAGTACCAGGGGGCCGGCCTCTTTCCCGTAGGCCGCCTCGACAAGGATACGACGGGCCTCCTGCTCATCACCAATGACGGGACCTGGGCTCATGGCATTACGTCACCGAAGAAGCATACCGATAAGATATACGACGCCGTCGTCGAAGGGGATATCCCTGAAGATGTAGGGGACCGCTTTGCCAGCGGCATCGTCCTCGACGATGGCCTGCACTGCCTGCCGGCCAAAGCTGTCCAGACCGGCCCCCGGTCCCTGACGGTCGTCGTCCAGGAAGGGAAGTTCCATCAGGTCAAGCGCATGTGTGCCGCCGTCGGCCTGAAAGTCGTCCAGCTGCACCGCCGCTCCATCGGCAGCGTCGTCCTCGATGACGGTTTGGAGCCAGGCCAGTTCCGGCCCCTGACCGATGAAGAACGGGAAGCGTTGCGCAGCCAGAGCCGGTGATTTGCAATTTTATCTTTTCAGCCAGTGGAAAATATGGTATTATAAAATATGATTGAATTACTATAGGGTGATAGGGGGATACTATGATAGAACAACGAATTGCCCGCCTGCGCGCTTTTCTCCAGGAACACGATGCAGACGGCGTCATTATCGTCCAACCTGAAAACCTGCGCTACTTCAGTGCCTTTACGGGTGGTGAAGGGGCACTGGTCATCGGCCTGGACCAGGCCGTCTTATGGACTGATTCCCGCTATACGGAACAAGCTGCCAACCAGTCCGGGGCATGGTACGATATCAAGAACCACCACAATGCCTTATCGGCCTCCATCCGTTCGTCACTGAACGACATGGAAATCGGCGTGGCAGCGTATGAAGAAAATTTCCTGACCCATTTCATGTACGAAAATATTTCCGACGGAGCCTTATGCGGCTTCCTGCCCTGCGATTTGACCAGCCTGCGGGCGGTGAAGGAACCGTATGAGCTGAAAGCGACGCGCAAGGCCAGCAACATCGCTGACCGGGCCTTTGCTGATTTATTGCCGTACATCAAGCCCGGTGTCACCGAAAAGGAACTGGCTGCCCGCCTGGAAAGCAATATGCTGCTCTTAGGCTCGAAAGAAAAGTCCTTTACGACTATCGTCGCATCCGGCAAGCGCTCGGCCATGCCCCACGGTACGGCCAGCCCGAAAGTCGTCGAAGCCGGCGATTTCGTCACCTTTGATTTCGGCGCCGTCTGGGAAGGCTACCATTCGGATATCACCCGGACTGTCGTCGTCGGCAAGGCGTCGCAGGCCCAGAAGGATTTCTACAATCTCATCCTGGAGGGTCAGAAGCTGGGCGTATCGCTCATCAAGGCCGGCGTTTCCCGCCGCGAAGTCGATTTTGCCGTGCGCAACTACTTCGCCCGCTATCACGTCAGCCAGTATTTCACTCATTCCCTGGGCCACGGTACGGGCCTGGAGATCCACGAACAACCAGTCCTGTCGCCGCGTTCGACAGGCGTACTCGAAGAGAATATGATAGTCACGGTAGAACCGGGACTGTACATAGAAGGCAAGTTTGGCGTCCGCATTGAGGATTCCGTTGCCGTTACAGCCAACGGCTGTGAAATTTTAACCAAAACACCCAAAGATTTGATGGAGCTGTTATAGGAGGAGTTTACACATGATTACAAGTAATGATTTCAGACCAGGCGTAACTATCGAAATCGACGGCCAGGTATGGCAGGTCGTTGAATTCCAGCATGTAAAACCGGGTAAAGGCGCTGCTTTCGTCCGCGCTAAGATCAAGAACCTCGAAACGGGCGCTGTTGTTGAACGTACCTGGAACGCTGGCGAAAAAGTACAGGACGGCCACGTCGACCGCCGCCAGATGCAGTACCTCTATGAAAACGAAGGCATGTACTGTTTCATGGATAACGAAACATACGAACAGATCGAATTGAACAAAGAAAACCTCGGCGACGCTGTCCATTTCCTCAAAGAAGAAATGAACGTTTCCGTCATGATGTTCAAAGGCAAAGTCATCGGCATCGATCTCCCGGCTGCTGTCGAATTGAAAGTCGTCGAAACCGATCCCGGTGTCCGCGGTGATACAGCTACAGGCGGTAGCAAACCGGCTAAATTGGAAACGGGCTATGTCGTCAAAGTACCGCTCTTTATCAATGAAGGCGAAGTTCTCCAGATCGACACGAGAACCGGCCAGTATATCGGCAGAGCATAAGGTTAACGCAAGTCGTTAGCCGCCAGCCGCTAGCATAGGGTATCAAAGGGGCTTCGCACGTGCGACAGCCCCTTTTGTGGACTAAAGGGGTGATTCCCATGGAAACGACTGAAGTAAATGAATGGGGGAGTATCCATATTTCCCAGCGCGTCATTGCCTCTATTGCGGCTCTGACGGCGGCCCAATCGGCCTATGTCGCTGATTTGGGGACGAATATCGCCGAAGTGGCAGCGGAAAAGCTGGGGCGTACCCTTCCGGGCCGCGGCGTCGACGTCTCTATCGACGGCCGGCGCATCGAATTGACGGTCCGCCTGGTCGTCCGCTATGGCTGCCGTATTCCCGACGTAGCCCTGGAAGTGCAGAAGTCCGTCAAGGATGCCGTCGAAAAGGCGACGGCCTGCACGGTTACGGCGGTCCACATCATTGTACAACAGTTAGTGTTTGGAGAGGAGGACCGCCATGGATGAGGAACAGGATTTTGCCTATGCCGTCAGTGCCAAGGCCCTGGGCCATATCGCCGAGACGGCCGGCCGCCAAGCCTCTGGCGTCGTCGCTATACGCAGCCGCAGCGCGGCCGTGACGGACGGCGTCGTCCATCTCCATCTGGCCGTCCGCGCCCGTTATGGCAGCGACCTGCACGGCCTGGCCCTGGATGTCCAGCAGCGGGCGGCTGAGGCCATCGACGCCATGGTCGAACCAGAGGGCCTTGATATTTCCGTTACCATTGAAGACCTGGCGGTACTGCCGGCTGAATAAAGTTATTACAGGAGGAAACTCGTGAGCAGACATAAAGCGCGCCAGCAGGCGCTCGAACTTTTATATTCCCGTGAATTCCACGGAGAAAATGATATCCAGTACAGCGAACAGGAAATCCTGGAAAATGATTACGTCACGACCGACGCCTTGACCGAAGACGGCCCGGAACTGAGTGATCAGGAACGCAATGACTATTGCACGTATCTCGTCGAAACGACGACGGAACACCGGGACGAACTGGATACGATCATCCGCTCCTTTGCCAAGGGCTGGGACATCGAACGGATGAACCGCACGGACCGCAATATACTGCGCCTGGCCTTGTGCGAACTCGTATACCCCAAGGAAAGCCTGGCGCCGTCCATCGTCCTCAATGAAGCGGTCATCCTGGCCAAGGAATTCAGCGGCGACAAGTCGGCGCGGTTCGTCAACGGCATTTTGGGCGCTTATGTAAGGTCCCAGGCCTGATGGACGTCTTTCTCGGCATCGATACCAGCTGTTATACGACGTCGCTGTGCCTCGTCGACGCGGCTTATGACGTCGTCGCCGACGAACGCATCATCCTGAGCGTCGCCAAGGGCGGCCGCGGCCTGTCCCAGTCCAACATGGTCTATCAGCATACGCGCAACCTGCCGGTCCTCTTTGAACGGCTGGCTGGCGTCCTGGCCAGTGCCCATATCCGGGCCATTGCCGTGACTGACCAGCCCCGGCGCCGCGGTGATTCGTACATGCCCGCTTTCCTGGCCGGCCTCGGTTATGGCCGGGCCCTGGCCGCCGTTCTGGGCGTGCCCTTGTACCACCTGAGTCATCAGGAAAACCATCTCCTCGCCGTCCTGCGCAGCATGGGCTATATCGGCAGCGAGCCGTTCTACGGCATCCACCTGTCCGGCGGGACGACGGACCTGCTGCGGGCCGTGCCCGATGAAAAAGGCCTCGATATCACCCGTATCGGCGGCACCAGCGACATCAGTGCCGGCCAGTTCATCGACCGCATGGGCGTCGCCCTGGACCTGCCCTTTCCGGCTGGCGTTCATGTCGACAAGCTGGCTCAGACGGTAAATCCGCCCGTCAAGGGAGATCATGTCTTTTGCCGCGATGGCCAGGTCAGCTTTTCCGGGCCCGAATCGCAGGGCCAGCGGCGCATCGCCGCCGGTGGGGAAGACCCGGCCCGCCTTTGCAGCTGGACGCTGTCGACGGTCTGGCGCGGCTTGGAGAGCCTCCTCGATTACGCCGCTGCCGATGGCATGAAACATCTCGTCGCCGCTGGCGGCGTCATGTCCAATGGCTACCTGCGCCGGCAGATGAGCGATTATTGCCGCCGCCATCAGATAGACCTGAATCTGGCAGCCGACGGCTTCAGTGCCGACAACGCGTCGGGCGCCGCCTTCTGGGCTGCCGTACAGGAAGGGAAGAAATCATGAAATATGCATCGGTTACGGACGTCGTCCGCCGCATCAAAGATGATATCCACGGCGATTACCGCTTGCAGAGCATCGCTATGGAAGGCAACATCATCGGCCTCAAGCGGGCGTCGAACGGCCATTATTATATGAATATCCGCGATGATCAGTGCTCCATCCGGGCCATCGTCTTCCGCAGCCGCGTGACGGCAGCGGTCCGGGCCGTCCGCGAAGGGGACCATGTCGTCGTCATCGGCGCCGTCAACGTCTATGAAAAAGGCGGCGCCCTTTCCTTTATCATTGAACAGCTCTTTTCCCAGGGGACAGGGTCTCTGCAGGCCCAGTACGAACGCATCAAGAATGAACTGGCGGCTCAGGGCTATTTCGACAGCAGCCACAAGAAGGAGCTGCCGCGCTTCCCCTGGCGCATCGGCGTCCTGACGTCGAAGACCGGCGCCGTGCTCCACGACATCTATAAGATTGCCGGCGAGCGCAATCCTTATGCCGAAATCATCCTGCATCCCATCCCCGTCCAGGGCGATGGCGTCGATACGGCCATCGCCAAGGCCATCGGCGAGATGGGCCGGCGCAAGGACCTGGACGTCCTCATCGTCGGCCGCGGCGGCGGCTCCATGGAAGACCTGTGGTGCTTCAACAGCCCGGCTGTGATCAAGGCCATTTACCATGCCAGCGTACCGGTCATTACGGCCATCGGCCATGAAACGGATACGACCCTGGCCGATTATGCCGCTGACGTGCGGGCGGCGACGCCGACCCACGCGGCCGAGATGGCTTTCTTTGACGTCAGCGAAGCGGAAATGGACCTGGCCGCACTGGCGGACCGGGCTTACGAACGGGTCATGGCCTGCATCGAAGACCGGCAGCGCTGGGTCGAACAGGCGGCGGGCCGGCTGAACCTGCAGCGCTACGATGCCTTCCTGGCCATGCGCGAAGCACGCCTGGCAGGCCTGATGGAACAGGCCGACCGCCAGCTGCGCCTCCATCTGGAACAGAAGCAGGGGAAGCTGAATACCCTGACGGCTTCCCTGCAGGCCCTGAACCCGGCAGCCCTCGTGCGCCGCGGCTACGGCCAGCTCATGCAGCATGACAAGATCCTTACAGATATCCACAGCGTGTCGAAAGAGGCCCCGCTGACGATACAAGTCGTCGACGGGACGATTACGACGGCTGTTAAAGAGGTGGACATATATGGCAAGAACGACTGATAAATTGAAGCGTTTTGAAAGCAATTATGAAAAATTGGAACAGCTCGTACAGGAACTGGACGCACCGGACCTGACGCTGAAGCAGTCCCTCGATTTATATGAAAAGGCCATCAAATTATCCCAGTCCTGCGAAGGCGCCCTGGAATATGCCCGCCAGAAGGCCCAGGCCCTGGCCGATGTCCGGGCCGATAAGGACAGCAGCGACGAGGCGCCGGCTGAAGGGGTGTTGGACTTATGACCTTCCAAGACTATCTGGCAGGACAGCGTAAGCGCGTCGACGATTACCTGTCCCACGTACTGACGACGGACCAGCCGTGTTTTTCCAGGCTCTATGAAGCCATGAATTACAGCCTCCTGGCCGGAGGCAAGCGCATCCGCCCGGTCCTTCTGCTGGCGACGGTCGAAGCCCTGGAACAGGATGCCTCTCCCTATACGGGACTGGCCTGCGCTCTGGAATGTATCCATACGTATTCCTTGATCCACGACGACCTGCCCTGTATGGATGACGACGACCTGCGCCGGGGCAAGCCGACGAACCACGTCGTCTACGGTGCCGGCCTGGCTACCCTGGCCGGTGACGGCCTGCTGACCTTTGCCTTCGAGCTCATGGCCAGCCAGAAAGGCATTGCACCGGACAAACTGAACCGCTGCATCGCCGTCATCGCCAGAGCGGCCGGACCGGCCGGCATGGTCGGCGGCCAGGCCTTCGACCTGGCTTCGGACGGCGACATGGCCATCGGCCGGGAAGGCATGGAACTCCTGCACCGTTCCAAGACGGGCGTCATCTTCAAGGCGGCCATCGACATGGCAGCCATCGTCGCCGATGCGTCGCAGCAGCAGCGGCAGGCCCTGGAAGCCTATGCGTCGTACATGGGCCTGACCTTCCAGATCACCGACGATATCCTCGATGTCGTCGGCGATGAAGCTTTGCTGGGCAAACCCGTCGGCAGCGACGCCCGCAACGACAAGGCCACGTATGTGACCATCTTTTCCCTGGACGAAGCCCGGCGCATGGCCCGCGAAGCGGTCGGCAAGGCCGTCCAGGCCCTGGAACCGTTAGGGCCGCAGGCCTGGTTCCTGAAAGAACTGGTCGAACATCTGCTGGTCCGCGTTCATTAATGTGAGAGGGGTATTACAGGTATGCAGCATAAAGAAAGATTAGACGTGCTTCTCGTCAGCCGCGGCTTGTCTGAAAGCCGGGAAAAGGCCAAGGCGACCATCATGGCCGGCCTGGTCTTCGTCGACAACCAGCGCGTCGACAAGGCGGGCACGAAGCTGCCCGTCGACGTAGATATTACCGTCAAGGGCAATCCCATTCCCTATGTCGGCCGGGGCGGCCTGAAACTGGAAAAGGCCATGGAAACGTTTCCCATCGACTTGACGGGTAAGACCATGATGGATATTGGCGCCTCGACAGGCGGCTTCACGGACTGCGCCCTCCAGCGCGGCGCGGCCAAGGTCTTTGCCGTCGACGTCGGCTATGGCCAGCTGGCCTGGAAACTGCGGACTGATGACCGCGTCGTCAACATGGAACGGACCAATATCCGCAACGTCACTGTTGCAGATATCGGCGAGCCCGTCGATTTCATCTCCATTGACGTCTCCTTCATTTCCCTGCTCAAGATCATGCCGGCCGTCGAACCGCTGCTCAAGGCAGGCGGCACGATGGTCACGCTCATCAAGCCGCAGTTCGAAGCGGGCCGGGAACACGTCGGCAAAGGCGGCATCGTCCGCGACATCCAGGTCCACCGCGACGTCATCCGCCACGTCACGGACGGCATCGCCGACTGCGGCCTGTCGCCGCTGGGCCTGACCTTTTCGCCCATCAAAGGGGCTGACGGCAATATTGAATATCTCTTGTACAGCCGTAAAGATGACCCGTGCCATAACGATATCACCGACGCTGTCGTCGATGATATCGTCGGTAAATCCCATGAAATGTAGGTGATCCCCATGCGTATCGGTATTTTCCCGAACCTCGTCAAACGTGAAAGTGCTGCCATTGTCCAGCAGATGATCAAGATTTGTGAAAAACATGGCATTGAATATTACCTGCCAGCCTACGTCAGCGAGAGCCGACAGCCGGCGTATCAGCGCATCGGCGCTGAACACCTGCGGCCGCGCATGACCATTTACAGCACCATCGACGTGGCCATGATCCTCGGCGGCGACGGGACGATCCTCAAGATGGCCAAGCAGTTCGCTGAAGCCGATGTCCCGGTCTGCGGCATCAACCTGGGCTCCCTGGGCTTCCTCTACGAAGTCGAGACCAAGACCCTGGAAAAGCGCATGGAAGACATCCTGGCCGGCCGCTATTTCCTGGAAGAACGGATGATGCTCCATTCGGAACTGTGCTATGAAGACGGCCTGGTCCAGTCCCTGCCCGATGCCCTCAACGACATCGTCATCGGCCACGGCAACGTGGGCAAGCTCATCCGCATCGACTTGAGCATCAACGGCCACTTCATCCAGCAGTATCCCGGCGACGGCCTCATCGTGGCCACGGCGACGGGTAGTACGGGCTATACTTTCTCCAGCGGCGGCCCTATCGTCGCGCCCAGCGTGCCCTGCATCATGGTTACGCCTATCTGCCCGCATCTGCTGCTGAAAGTGCCCCTGGTCCTGCGCGATGACGACCAGGTGTCGGTGACCGTGGCCAACAGCCGCAACAGCGTCCGCGTCTCTGTCGACGGCATGATGGACCAGGAACTCATGCGCAACATGACCCTCCAGGTCCGCAAGTCCGACCACGTCTTGAAGATCATCCGCTTCAACAAGAATTATTTCTATAGCAACTTATTTACGAAAATGATGGGAAATGATTGACATGTATCCATTCCGCAATGCCGTTACGGTATCACATATGATGACTGAACCCTACGCCCGCCAGGCCCATGTCCTCGTCGACATGACCTGCGGCAACGGCCACGACACGGCCTTCCTGGCCCGCACCATGCCTGATGACGCCGTCCTCTACGCCTTCGATATCCAGCCCTGTGCCATCGAGCGCACGCGCCAGCGCCTGCAGGACGAAGGCCTGGGGGACAAGGACGTCCGCTGCCGCTGCGGGTCCCATGAACAACTGCTGGCTGATGTACAGTCAGACATTGACATTATCGTATTTAATTTAGGCTATTTGCCATCTGGTGACCATAAAATCCATACAAATTGTGAAATAACACTAAAAGCTATAAAAATAGGCTTGAATAAAATTGCGATAAATGGGATAATTATGATAACAGCCTATCCCGGTACGGAGGCCGGGGCTTGTGAAGAACAGGCGCTGCGGTCGTTCTTACAGACCATACCCCAGCAGGACTTCCATATTTCGTCCTGGCAACCCGTCAATGAGGTGCATTGTCCACCCGTATTATATATTGTACAGAAAAGAGGGAAACGTCATTATGAAGAGATTCCGTTACACCAAGATTAAAGAAATTGTCCAGTCCCGTCCTATCGAAACGCAGGAAGAATTAGCCAAGGCCTTGCAGGAAGAAGGCATCGAAGTCACACAGGCTACGGTTTCCCGCGATATCAAAGAGCTCATGCTCATCAAGGTCCCGACCAGTGATGGCCATTACCGCTACGCCCTGTCGCCGGAACAGAACATGCTCATGTCCAAGAACCGCATGGCCCGCCTGTTCCAGGACTCCATCGTCCGCGTCGATTCGGCGTATAACCAGATCATCGTCCATACCCTGCCGGGTTCGGCCAATCCCATTGCCGCCGCCATCGACCATGCCCGCTGGGAAAATGTCATCGGCACCCTGGCCGGCGACGACACGGTCCTCCTCATCGTCAAGGACACGGAAACGGTTCCGAAACTGGTCAAACTTATCGTATCGCTGATGAAGGAATGAGGCCCTTATGCTGCAGTCCCTGCACATCCACAATTTTGCTCTGATTGAAGACCTGCACCTTACTTTTGGCGACGGGGTGACGATTTTTACCGGCGAAACCGGCGCCGGCAAATCGATTCTCCTCGACGCCATCGGTATGCTGGCAGGCAAACGCGCATCGGCATCGTTCGTCCGTCACGGGACGGACTCATTCCTTGTCGAAGGCGCGTTCTTTTTTTCTCCCCTGCCAGAAGGGCTGGAACAGCTGCTGACCGATAATCACATCGAAGTCGATGAAGGCCAGCTCATCATTTCCCGCCAGTTCCAGCGCAGCGGCCGCGGGACGATCCTGGTCAACGGCACGCTGGTGCCGACGACAGTCCTGCGGCGCCTCGGCGCATACCTCCTGGATATCCACGGCCAGTTCGACAACAGCCTGATTTTCAACTCGTCTTACCACGTGGCCATCCTCGACGGCCTCACGGCCGACGTCCGTCAGGCCCGCCAGGACTATGACGAACTATATCGCCAGTGGCATCAGACGGAAGGCGAAATCAAGGCCCTGCGCCACGATGAAAGCGAAAAGGCGCGGAGGCTCAGTATCCTGGCCTTCCAGATCAAGGAAATCGAAGGGGCCGCCCTGAAAGAAGGGGAAGACGACGAACTGGAACAGAAAATCAACAAGGCTTCCCATGCCGAACACATCAAGGATAACCTGAAAGAAGCCATGTTTGCCCTGGAAGGGGGCGAACGCCAGCCCGGCGTCATCGAACAGATCGAGACCATCCACCGCAGCCTGGAAAAGGCGTCGGCTTACGATGAAGCTTTCAGTGCCCTGGCCGGCAAAGTCGAGACTCTGTCCTATGAAATCGAAGACGTCCACGACGGCCTCCTGAGCTATGCCGATTCTTTCGACTTCGATGAACGGGCCCTGGATGCCATGCAGTCCCGCCTGGCGTCGATTGAAAAGCTTAAGCGCAAATACGGCTTCACCGTCGCCGATATTCTGCAATTCCTGGCCAAGGCCAAGGCCGATTACGAACGGCTCGACCAGTCCGAAAGCCACCTGGCCAAGCTGGAAGAGAAATTGGCCCGTCAGGCCGCGGCTGTGCGCCAGCAGGCCCAGGTCCTGGCGGCCGCGCGCCGTGACGCCGACAGCCAGTTCAGCCAGACCATGACGGCGACGCTCAACAAGCTGGGCATGCTGAACAGCCGTATCGCCTTCCACATCGAACCGATGAAGGACATCACAGCGGATGGTTCAGCCGGTATCGAGCTCTATTTCTCGGCCAATACGGGCGAAGATATGCAGCCCCTGGCCAAGATAGCATCGGGCGGCGAAGTATCGCGTATTGCCCTGGCCCTGAAGACGGCCGGTCCGGAACGGACGACGGGCAAGACGATGATCTTCGACGAAATCGACGTCGGCATCAGCGGCCAGACGGGCCTGCAGGTCGCCGACCACATCCGCCAGCTCTCCGGCCAGGGCCAGGTCTTCTGCATTACCCACCTGCCGCAGACGGCGGCCATTGCCGACCACCATTATTTCATATATAAGAAAGAAATGGACGGCCGCACGGTCACCCAGGTCCGGGGCCTCTCGGAAGGGGAACACGTCCTGGAAATCGCCCGCATGTTCGCCGGCAACGATACGACCAAGGCCAGCATCGAAGCCGCCCGCCAGATCGTAAAACAAGTCAAGGGCATGTAATGCCCTTGACTTGCGATTCGACATTGCTTTACGGGTTGACGAATGTCCGTGATAGGTATATAGTTAATTATAATTTCAAAAAATAGAAGTTCTACGAAAACGAACCCATAGGAGGGATAGATATGCTTCGTGTATTAGTCAATGGTGCCGATGGCCGCATGGGCAGCCAGGTCGTCAAAGCTGTCTTTGAAGATCCGGAATTGGAAGTCGCTGGCGGTATCAGCATCACTCATGTCGGTGAAGATGTCGGCGATATCGCCGGTGTCGGCCACTTAGGCCTGGCCATCCGCAATGACCTGGGCGCCGCCCTGGACGACATCAAACCGGATGTCGTCGTCGATTTCACGACGCCGAAAGTCATCTTCAACAACGCCAAGACCTGCATCGAACACGGTATCAACATGGTCGTCGGTACGACGGGCCTGACGGCAGACCAGCGCGATGAACTCAACGCCCTGGCACTGGAAAAGAAGACCAGCATCTTCATTGCGCCGAACTTTTCCATCGGTGCCGTCCTGATGATGAAGCTCTCGACAGAAGTCGCTCCGTATCTGCCGGATGTCGAAATCATCGAACTCCATCACAACAATAAACTGGATGCGCCGTCTGGTACGGCCATCATGACAGCTGATAAAATCGAAGCTGCCCGCAAGGCCGCTGGTGCTAAACCGGCTCCGGACAAGACCCATGAAAGCCTCGACGGCGCCCGCGGTGCCTCTGTCGCCGGGATCCCTATCCACAGCGTCCGCCTGCCGGGGTACGTCGCACATCAGCAAGTCTTATTTGGGGGGTACGGCGAACTGCTGACAATCCGCCACGACTCGATGGACCGCAAGTCCTTCATGCCCGGCGTCGTCTTAGCCGTCAAAAAAGTAAGCTCCCGTCCGGGCTTGACCTTTGGACTGGAAAACTATTTATAAAAGAACCATTAGGGGAGGAAGTTTGTTATGACAAAAGAACCGGTAGTAGCGATTTTAGGTGCCACAGGTGCCGTAGGCCAGGAATTTATCCGCTTGATCGGAGAACGCAAATTCCCGTACAGCAAGTTGAAGTTATTAGCATCGTACCGTTCGGCTGGCAAGAAATTGACCGTCAACGGCCAGGAATATACGGTTGAAGAAGCCAAACCAGAATCTTTCGACGGTGTTGATATCGGCTTGTTCGCCGGCGGCTCGATCAGTAAGGAATTGGGACCCGAAGCTGCTAAACGGGGCTGCGTCGTCATCGACAACTCCAGCACGTTCCGTATGGACCCGGATGTCCCCCTGGTCGTACCGGAAGTCAACCCTGAAGATATTGCCTGGCACAAGGGCATCATTGCCAACCCGAACTGCTCGACGATCATCATGCTCATGGCACTCAAGCCGATTCACGACTTGTCGCCGATCAAACGCATCATCGTCAGCACCTATCAGGCTGTATCCGGTGCCGGCAAAGAAGGTATCGACGAACTGCGCGATGAAACGGAAGCGTACCTCAAAGGCGAAGAAATGCAGCCCAAGATCCTGCCCAGCAAGAGCCTGCCCAAGCATTATCCCATCGCCTTCAACCTCATTCCGCAGATCGATAAATTCGTAGAAAAAGATTACACCAAAGAAGAAATGAAGATGGTCAACGAAACGCACAAGATGCTCCACGATGACTCCATCGCCATTACGGCTACGACGGTCCGCGTCCCGGTCTTCCGCAGCCATGCCGAATCGGTCTATGTCGAAACGGCCGATGAACTGACAGTTGATGCCGTCCGCAAAGCCATCGATGCTTTCCCGGGTGCCCAGGTCCAGGATAATCCGGCTGAAATGGAATATCCTATGCCTTTGTTCACGTCGGAAAAATATGACTGCTACGTCGGCCGTATCCGCAAGGATCTTTACAACCCGAAAGCCATCAACCTCTGGGTATCGGGTGACCAGATCCGCAAAGGCGCTGCGCTCAATGCCCTGCAGATTGCCGAATACATGCTGGCCCACGACATGATCCACTAGTACGAAGAGGGGAGAGAATCCTTTATGTTAACGTTTCCCAATGTTATTGTCGCTATGATTACGCCGTTCCATCAGGATGGCTCCGTCAATTACGAAGCTGCCGTCGAACTGGCTAAGAAATATGCTGACGAAGGATCGGCCATCCTCGTCGGTGCTACTACAGGTGAAGGGGCTGTCATGACGGAAGAAGAAAAACTCAAGCTCTTCAAAGTCACAGCCGATGCCCTGAAAGGCCAGACCCTGGTCATGGGCAATGTCGGGACCAACAATACGGCTCAGACCATCGCCATGATTCAGAAAGCGAAAGATACGGGCATCGATGCCCTGCTGTGCATCGTCCCGTATTACAATAAACCGAACCAGGAAGGCTGTTACGCCCACTTTGCAGCTATCGCCAAGTCGACGGACATGCCTATCTTCATTTACAACGTACCGGGCCGTACAGGCGGCAAAATCGAACCGCAGACGGTCTGCCAGCTGGCTCATGACTTCCCGAACATCATCGGTCTCAAAGATGCCAGCGGCGACCTGGACTACGCCGGTTACGTCGCAGCCAATGCACCGGAAGGGTTCCATCTCTACAGCGGTGATGACAACCTGACCCTGCCTATCGTCGCTGTCGGCGGCGAAGGCGTCATTTCCGTCGCTGCTCACGTCATCGGCAAGGAAATGAACGAAATGATCCAGGCCCACAAAGACGGCGACGTCAAGAAGGCAGCGGCCCTCCATCAGAAGTACCTGCCCTTCATGAAAGGCTGCTTCTGCACGGTCAGCCCGGTCCCGGTCAAAACTATGCTCAACATGCTCGGCTTCCCGGCCGGCCCGTTCCGCCTGCCCCTGGTAGACGCCACACCGGAAATAAAGGCCAAGTGCGAACAATACCTGAAAGACATCGGCAGATTATAAGTGCTGATAAACGGAAACCTCTCCGACCTGTACTCAAGCCTCCCTTATAGGGGAGGTGGCCCAGTGGGCCGGAGAGATTTCTATAAACTTGGTTTTATATTAAAAAAAGCCTTGACATATCCCCGATTTCTTGTTATTATATATGAGTCGTCAGGAATGACAAGATATGACTCGGTAGCTCAGCTGGATAGAGTGACTGACTACGAATCAGTAGGTCTAGGGTTCGAATCCCTACCGGGTCACCACAGGCAGCTCATGCATTTTGTATGAGCTGCTTTTATATTGTATGATTCCTATTCTTTTTGGTTAGGCAGGTGAATATATATGAAGTATGGATACGCTTGCGTAAATCCTTCATTTTTTATGGAGTTTCAACAGAACTTGCCGCAGCAAAAGGAGTTATTGCGTGCTGGCGTAAAGAAGGAACACATGATTATTGAGGATACGAGTCTGAGTCATCCTGATCATCCTGCCAGAAGCCTCCTGCTGCGCCGTCTGAAAGCCGGAGATGAGCTGGTTTGTTATTCACAATGTGACCTGGGAGAAACAGCTGATGAACGCTGGGATTGCCTGAATGGTCTCTCTGACCGCCGGGTAGCTGTCCGCATGCTTCATATGATGTATGAACCTGATGTAAAAGCCGTTTCCAATCGTTTTACCTCTTTGCGGGACGCTGTCCGTGAAGGCCGTCTTGCATTATGTGCGTACCATAAACTGACAACGGAAACTGAAAGATGAATAGATGTATATAAAAAGGATGTAACGAAATATCTGTGTTATTTCGTTACATCCTTTTTTGTTACGGTTTAATCCGCGCATTTCCTTCACGGGAAAGATTCACGTCTTTTAATGGAATAAGGCGCGTATGATTTTTTGCTTTATGCCAGAGGAAAACGGCTAAAAATACGGGAATGCCAATGTAGGCGACACTGGCACCGTACCAGTCTATTTCCGCTCCGGTAAAGGCCGAATAATTCTGGCCTGCTGTGACGATGATGCACATCAATAACGCCAGAAGCGGACCAAAGGGGAACCATTTTGCGCGGTACGGGAGGTCTTTCAGATCCTTGCCCTGTGCGACATAGGCACGACGGAAACGGTAATGGCAGATGGCAATACCAATCCAGGTGATAAATCCAGCCATACCGCTGATATTAACCAGCCAGTCGTATGCTTTGCCTTCACCAATGAGTGAGGTCAGAAAAGCGGCCAGCCCAAAAACAACAGTAGCAAAAAGGGCGTTGGATGGTACTCCCCGTTTATTTAGTTTCAGGAAGCATTTAGGAGCCTGTCCTGTTTCTGCCATGGCATACAACATCCGGGTCGATACATACAGGCCAGAGTTGCCTGCCGATAATACTGCAGTCAGGATGACTGCATTCATGACAGATGCAGCGGCTGCCAGGCCGAACCGTTCGAATACCAGAGTAAAGGGACTCACAGAAATATTTTCAATTTCTGTATTCAGTAAATTCGGATCCGTGTAGGGAATAAGAAAACCGATTACGATAAATGCCCCTAAATAAAAGAGCAGGATACGCCAGAAAATTGATTTGACGGCGCGGGGGACATTTTTTTCCGGGTCTTCACTTTCACCTGCAGCAATACCTATCATTTCCGTTCCCTGGAATGAAAAGCCGGCTACCATGAAAATGCCTAACATGGCGGTAAAGCCGCCGACAAATGGTGCATCACCGATGGTCCAGTTCGTAAATCCCGGTGATGGTTCCGGCCCGAGACCGAGAATCAGAAGAGTACCGGCAAAAAGGAATACGAGTACCGTAAGCACCTTTATGCCGGCAAAAATGAATTCGCTTTCGCCATATGAGCGGGTAGAGAGGTAATTCAATGTAAATAATACGATAAGAAAAATTCCGCTCCAGATGGCTGCCGGTATATCCGGGAACCAGTATTTCATGATCAGTGCGCCTGCTACTAATTCAGCTGCCACAGTAATCGCCCAGTTGAACCAGTAATTCCATCCCAGGGCAAACCCAAGCGACTTGTCTACATAGCGGTTTGCATACGTTTCAAATGAACCGCTGACAGGCAGATATGCCGCCATTTCTCCCAGGCTGGTCATGAGAAAGTAGACCATGATACCAATCAGGGAATAGGCGACGAGAGCACCTCCTGGCCCGGCTGTGCTGACCGTTTCCCCACCGGCTACAAAAAGTCCTGTCCCGATGGCACCGCCAATGGCAATCATATTCATATGACGTGCTTTCAGACTTCGTCGCAGGCCTTCTTCGTGCTGTTCTTCTTGCATGAAATCACTACCTTTATATGTAATTGTATAAGAACACCCCAATAAATTCTATTATACAGAAATTTATGCATGATAGCAATGGGAGTGTTCTCTTTATAGTATACATTTTAACGTATACAATTTCATCTGTCTAATATATAGATAGGATACGTGCCTATCATGGTAAAGCTTCTTTTACAGATAGTTTGCTGTTCATGCCGATTTAACGTATAATAGATAACATAGCACGTATGATACTTTGTATACAGAAGGTGAATGGATATGTCTTTTATCGCATATATTATTTTTGCCGTTCTCGTCGGGATATGGGCCAGCCACCGGGGACGCAACGGGATTATCTGGACTCTGGCCGCTCTGTTGATCAGTCCTGTGCTGGCTGCCATCGTACTAGCTGTCATGAAGGATTTATCTATTGAACAGGAACTCGAACGGAGCCGCAGAGAAAATGGCATGCTGAAGGAACGAGTGGCTGTTTCTGAGGCAGATATGCATTCGCGGATGGACCATATGGAACACCGGATCGACCATCTGGAAGGAAAAGAACCTGAAGAAATACAGCAGGAGGACAAACGGGAATTAAGTGGCAGTCCGTCTCCCCGATTTTGTAAGCACTGTGGAAGCAAGGTGCCTGATGACAGCGTTTATTGTCCCAAATGTGGATCCCGGTTATAGTGCAGGAGGAATGGCAGGAATATGATAAAAAAAATCCGTCATTATTATGGCTCATCTTATATTATGCTGGCTGGCGAACTAAATCTGGCTTCTGAATCAAGAGGCCGGTTGTTTACGCTGACGCCGGAATTGAAACAGACGGTTAACCAGATGATCTCTATATTACAGGAGGATTTTCCGTTTATCCGTCATGACATACAGGAAGGTATTATGGAAACAACAATCAGCCTGTTTGCCTATCGGAGTGCCTGCGCAGATTCGCTGTTCCTGAACCACCTGAAACAGTGGCTCATCAACCTGGCGCGCGTCTTATATGCCCATCATTGTATTGTTACGATACACTGTAATGGGACTATTATTCGAGACGGAATTGCCAGGGATTTCTGTCTGCTGAACAAAGGAGAAGAAATCCAATACAAGATTACTGCCGAAAGAGCCGTTACATTTGTGCAACGGGTCCTGTTTTCTCCATGGTGGCGGGGGAGCCTGACTATTATTTTACTGATTGTGCTGGTCTGGTTACTATATGAGCAATGGAATCCCAAGCCGGCTGGACAACTTTTTTAGGAGTGATAGGGTATGGAACTGGAAACGTGTCGTCGTGAGATTGACCGGCTGGATCAGGAATTGACGAAGCTATTGGAGGAACGGATGAAAATCGTTGCCCAGGTAGCTGCCTATAAAAAAGAACATCATTTGGAAATATACGATCCCCGGCGTGAACGGGCTGTCCTGGATAAAATCGCCGGACTGGCAGCAGATAAAGATTTGGCTCCCTATTTGCAGACGATTTACCGGTGTATCATGGATGAAAGTAAGAATTATGAACGAAAACGTATGGAATAATGCTATGACGAAGGAACGGAATACATTACAAGGCGTCGTAGAACGCATTTTGTTTGAAGCACCCGATTCGGATTATCTCGTATTCCGACTGCGCCGCGAAGATGATGATTCTGTCGTTACCGTGACGGGAAATGGTAGTAAGCCTCTGGTAGGTGACCGGCTGGAGGTCCAGGGACGCTGGACAGAGCACCGCCGGTATGGCAGACAGTATCAGGCAGGATGCTGGAAACGCCTGGTTCCCGATACGGAGGAAGGGATGGAGCGATTCCTGGCATCGGGGGCTGTCAAGGGGATAGGACCGTCTCTGGCACATCGCATCGTCGAAGCCTTTGGCAGTGCTGCTATGGAGGTATTGGAGAAAGAACCACAGCGTCTCCTGGAAATAGAGGGCATTGGCAGAAAGAAACTGGCGGATATAACGGATTCGTTCCGCAAAGAAAAAGAAGTGAATGACATTGCTATTTGCCTGGAAACACACGGTATTTCCGGACGCTTCGCTTCCCGCCTGGTACAGAAATATGGCAGTGATACCCAATATGTACTGGAACATGAACCGTACCGGATGATTCTGGAAATCGAAGGAATCGGGTTTAAAACGGCAGATCAGATGGCCATTGCTTTTGGCATGGACCCGGCATCAGACGAGCGTCTGGCAGCCGGTATGACCTATGTACTTTCTGAAATGACGGGCAATGGGCATGTCTGCATCCCTGATACGGAGTTGATCCGCCGGACTGCTGCTGTTCTTCGTGCAGAGCCATTGCAGTTACGGAATATTCTGGAAGAGGCCCTTGACATAGGCCAGCTGATATCGGCTGATTACGGCAGCGGGACCTATATTTATATCCCGGAAATGTATGATGAAGAATGTGACATAGCCAGACGGATCCAGTATATGTCGGAAATGAAGCCGCTGTCCATCCATACGCCGGTTCAGTTATTTCTGGACCGCTGGCAGGATATCTGCCATTTTGAACTGGCAGAAAAACAACGAGAAGCAGTGGAAGCATCTCTGCAGTCAGGACTGCTGGTCATTACTGGCGGACCGGGAACGGGCAAGACGACGGTCGTGCAGACAATCATCAGTCTGGCTGAACAGGAACAATTGCGCATCATCTTATGTGCTCCGACGGGCAGGGCAGCTAAACGCCTTTCGGAGACGACTGAACGAAAAGCACTGACGATTCACCGTCTGCTGGTCCCCATGGGATTCCATGGCCGTATGCAGGTATTTGAATATAATGAAACGAATCTCCTCAAGGCCGATCTGGTCATCGTCGATGAAGTATCGATGCTGGACATGAGCCTGATGTATCACCTTTTCCAGGCATTACCGCCGGCCTGCCGTGTTATTCTGGTCGGGGATGCCGACCAGCTTCCGTCTGTTGGTGCCGGGTCCGTCCTGCATGATATTATCCGTTCCGGCCGCGTATCGGTTATCCGGCTGGATACGATTTTCCGGCAGCGGGAAGGCGGCCGTATCGTGACCAATGCTCATCTCATCAATTACGGCCGGATGCCCGTCGTCAATGAAGATGAAGAGTTTCGCTTTGTTGCTATTGACAGTGAAAGCCAGGGAGCAGAAATCATCAGCCGGTTATATGAATCCGAGTCATCTGAAACGGGCGATAAATTTGCTGTACAAGTGGTATCGCCTATGTACCGCCAGGATTGCGGTGTCAATCACCTGAATGCACTGATACAGGAAACGACAAATCCTCCGGCACCGGGAAAATCAGAATTAAAAAATGGACATACAGTGTATCGAACTGGCGATAAAGTAATGCAGAAGCAAAATGATTACGAAAAAGGCGTATTCAACGGTGACATAGGAGAAGTGTTTGCTGTAACCGATAAAACCGTATATGTCCGATATCCGGAACACGATGTCAAATATGAAGGACCGGAACTGGACGAAATAACGCTGGCATATGCCATTACGGTCCATAAAAGCCAGGGAAGCGAATATCAGGTTGTCATTATGGCACTGGTCAACAGCCATGCTATCATGCTGCAGCGGAATCTCTTGTATACGGCAGTGACCAGAGCAAAACGAAAGGTAATACTGGTAGGGACGAAACGGGCATTGGAAAGGGCCGTGCAGAACGTACGGACCAGTCAGCGTCATACGCTGCTGGCAGAGCGGATACGTCAGGAGGAAATCACTTGATGAACTGGTTGCATACTATTTTGTTTCCACCGCGTTGTCCCGGTTGTGGCCGGTCTGTCAGCAGCCACGGTACATGGTGTTCCCTTTGCTTTCAGTCTGTATGGCATCCCAGACTCGTTAATGGCAGCCGACGTAATCACCTTGACGGATGTTATGCCCTGACTGACTACAGAGGCCATATACGGCGTATTCTGCAGCAGATTAAATATGAACGGAAATTCCAATATGAGGCAGCATGTCTGTATTTGTTATCCCGTTTTCCCTGGATGGATGAAATCCGTACGGATATAGCTGTTCCCGTTCCACTGTCCCTGACGAGACTTCGGAAACGGGGATATAATCAGAGCGAATTTATTTTTCATTCCTGGGCTGAGACGTTTACTGTCTGGTCTGATGTGTTGCAGCGGAGAAGGACTACCCGGTCCCAGTGGAAGTTGTCGCGACCGGAGCGGGCAGAGAATGTAGCCGATGTTTTTTCTGTCAAATATGGAATGGCCGTACAGGGTAAGACAATCCTTCTGGTTGATGACATTTATACAACCGGCGCGACCCTTGAAGCCTGCGCCCGGGCATTAAAGAGAAAAGGCGCCGCCAGGGTGACAGGTCTTGTCATCGCCAGTGGTACACCGTAATCATACTATAAGAATTAAAAACGGACAGGTAACGATGTGTGTATCGCTATCTGTCCGTTTTGGTTCAGCATTATCATTTCAATATGTTTTTAGCCCAGCGTTTCAATAAAAGCTTTAACGATTTCCGGATCGAAAAGAAGGCCAGAAGCACTAAACAATTCCCGGACAGCCTGAGTTTTGGTTTTAGCCCAGAATTCTGTACTGGGATTGATAATCGTGTCATAGTAATCGGCTACAGCTATAATACGGGCTCCCAGAGGAATATTGGCACCACGCAGATGTTTGGGAAAACCGGAACCGTCCCACCGTTCGTGGTGATATACGATGTATGGGATGATGTCCTGGCAGCAGGGGATGTTTTCTATCATGTTGCCACCTGCTGCTGCATGACGTTTATACATTGCTTTTTCACTGCGGTTCAGATACGGAATCTTAGCCAGAAGCGTGTTGGATACAAACAGCAACCCTACATCATGTAGCAAAGCAGCGTGTTTTATTTGTTCTATTTCGCTCTTTGGTAGTGCTAATTTGGCTGCTACACTGACACTGTAATTTGCGACCTGCAGAGAATGCATATACAGCCTGTGGCTCTTTAGTTGTATAAACTGCAACAAATCAGCGGTAATAGCGTCCAGAGATTCACGTTCTTCAGACCCGATACCGGCAGATTGGTTTAGTGACATCATAAACATAGAGACAAACCCTTCCGTAAAACTTATTTCTTTCGCTTCTGATAGCTGCGTATACGCCGGGACCGCTTAGGATGGCGGAGGATAGAAAACATCTTGGCACTGGTGCGCTTGATGCGTGCCCCTGTGTTTTTCATCCTTCGTACGGTGGTAATCTTATTTTTGCGCTTTGGACGCATGTCCCGGATAGAACCAAAATCACCACGGCGGATACTTGTCGCTTTGATGCGGTCTGACTTTAAGATGATCTTCAGGGCACTCATGATTTTACTTGCCTGAAGGTCTGTATTAAAACTATAGATATCGACAGCGGCATAAGAAAGATCAGGATAGGTATGTATGCAAAGATGAGCATTACCGGAAACAGCAATACAGGTCAGTTCATTGTCAAGATGATAGAAACTGGCTCCGTCTAAGGTTGCACCAACGAGTTCGAAAGCGCGTTCCACTAAAGGCTGTAAATCTTCAGGATCTGTAAACACAGCCTTGCAATTATAAAAATCAATCAGTAAATGTTTTCCTAATGTATTGTTCATAGAGTCCACCCATCGTTTAGTTACAGTTCATTATATAATTTTTTACCATCCTTGTAAATGTGCTTTCTGAATTCGTAAGCTATTTGTAAAACTATACTCATTTTATATGCTGAAATCAGAAAAAGGATTTGACAATATTTTTACAGACGTTCTAAATATCATATCGTTTTCATCATCTGTCGGACGTTTCCCGATTCATCCGCGTAAAACGGTGCCGTTTTAAATATAAAAGGGCTGCCGCACGTCATTGCGTGTGGCAGTCCTTGGCAGTTAATTACAGTCAGTTTCCTAATTTCCATGTATTTTCCAATACGCGGAAGTGCAGGTCGTGCCATTTTTTGTTCAGGTCTTCCATGGATTCATACGTAGAATAGAGAAGGTTATTATGTTTCTGACTCGCCTGCTCCAACTGGGTGAGCCGGGTCTGCTGTGTATGTAGTTCTTCTTTTAGAAGGACAATCTGATATTGTAAGGCTGCAATCCAGAAGAACTGGATGACAACGAGGATTACAGCTGCTGATACGGACAGGACCAGACATTTTTCCAGTCCGGTCAAAGACTGGTACCGCTTTTTTACTATGCGCTTTTGCCGGTCGTATTCTTCTTCCGGGCGAACGCCGCTGGTATCGGTCTTTGACTGGGAAAGAGAAACGATGCGGCGTTTTAACGAACTGGGCAGACTCAAAATGGCACACCTTCCTGCTTAGTATGGTTACATGCATCAGATATTGGATATGGTACGTGTCTTATTACGGACAAAATCGAGCCAGAGCTGTGCTGCATGGGACAGATAGTGACCGCGTTTCCAGATGACATAGAGGACATGCATGATTTCCGGTTCCACGAGGGGACGGACGACGACTTGTTCCGCTACGCGGGGATTGGATTCCTTGTTCGGGCAGATGCGGCTGGGCAGTAATGCGACACCCAGGTTGGCAACGACCGTCTGGATCATCAGATCGCGCTGGCTCGTTTCAAAGACGATTTTAGGCTGGAAGCCGATCTTTTTGCAATCCTGGATGATTTCGTCGTGGAGATTAAAATCATCACGATACAAAACGAGAGATTCATTGGCCAGTTTCTTTAAGGGGATGGTTTTTTCTTTGGAAAGGATATTGTCCCTGTGAATGATTACGTTCATGGGATCCTGAGTCAGGAAGAACGATTCGAAATCCTTTTCTTTCGGCTGGGTGCAGATAATACCCAGGTCAATCAAGCCTTCCTGGACACTGATTTCTACTTTTTTGGAGCCGTGTTCGTACAAATCCAGTTCAATCTGGGGATATTCCTGTTTGAACGCTCCCAGGAGATTTGCGAAAATAGGAGCTCCCGTAATAGGCGGCAGACCGATGAGGACTGTACCTTGTTCCAGTTTGAACTCGTTTTCGAAATCGGTTTTCAGATGTTCAAACATGAAGACGACACGTTTGGCATGAGAAAGGAATATAGTACCAGCGTCGGTCAGTTCGACCGCTTTTGCGTTACGCATAAAGAGTACGACGCCTAATTCTTCTTCCAGTGCCTTGATTGTGCGGCTGATAGCCGACTGGGAGATGTGCAGTGTACGTGCTGCTTTGCTGAAAGATTTTTTGTCTGCTACTTCGACAAAATACTTAAGATGATGAAAGTCCATAGTGTTACCTCCTGTTAATGAACACTGAAAGAGTATATGTTTACATATAGGAACATGAGAATATTAAAAATAGCATACATTTTAGTATTGAATTGTAAAGGTCAAAAGCCTATAATTACCTTGTAAGGAAAAGTTACAAGTACGTTCGGCATACGATGACTAAAGAAGAGTTCATCATTCAGATTGCTTTGCAATTGTGTAATACTACATTTATAGTATTACATATTAAGAATAATGGCAATACTTTTTGAAGAATCTTTATAACTTTTTTATATGATTTGTTTATTTTTGTGCCATAAATGCGCCAATGTATACAGAATACATTGCAAAAGACGCATAGACAAATCAAAATGGTTCTTCCTCCCTCCTCTTTGTAGGGCGTATGTTATTTTCGGAACATACTAAACTTTGCTTGTCAATGTAAGATACGTATGCTGCTGCTATAATAATGTATCTTATATTGGTTTATACATCTATATTTTTATTAAGGAGCGTGTATTATCTATGAGTAAGTTCAAAACCATGGATGGCAACGAAGCTGCTGCATGGGTCTCCTATGCATTTACTGAAGTTGCCGCAATTTATCCTATCACGCCGTCTTCACCTATGGCTGAACACGTCGATGATTGGTCCGCTGCCGGTCAGAAGAACCTTTTCGGTAACACCGTAAAAGTTATTGAAATGGAATCTGAAGCTGGTGCGGCTGGTGCGTTCCACGGTTCTTTACAGGCTGGCGCTTTGACAACGACATATACGGCTTCCCAGGGCTTTTTGCTCATGATCCCGAATATGTACAAAGTTGCTGGTGAATTACTCCCTGGTGTATTCCACGTAGCTGCCCGTGCGCTGGCTAACCATGCACTGAGCATTTTCGGCGATCATCAGGACGTTATGTCTGCTCGTGCTACTGGCTGCTGTCTCTTAGCTGAATCCAATGTCCAGGAAGTTATGGACCTTGGTGGCGTTGCTCACCTGGCAGCTCTGAAAGGCTCGCTTCCGTTCATCAATTTCTTTGATGGTTTCCGTACATCTCATGAAATTCAGAAAGTCGAAGTTATGGATTATGATAACTTCCGCAAACTGATTGACTGGGATGCTGTCAAAGCTTTCCGTAAACGTGCTCTGAATCCGGACAAACCGGAAATCCGTGGCACTGCTGAAAACCCGGATGTATACTTCCAGCACACAGAAGCCAGCAACCGCTTCTATGACGCTATGCCGGATATCGTTGCTGACTACATGGCTAAGATTTCTGAAATCACAGGCCGTACATACAAACCGTTTAACTACTACGGCGCAGAAGATGCTGAATCGATTATCGTTTCCATGGGTTCTCTCTCTGACGTGGTTAAACAGGCTGTTGATTATCTGAATGGCAAAGGTGAAAAAGTTGGTTCTATCAACGTTCATCTGTATCGTCCGTTCTCTGCTAAATATCTGTCTGCTGTACTGCCGAAGACGGTTAAGAAAATCGCTGTCATCGACCGTACAAAAGAACCGGGTTCTCTTGGCGAACCGCTGTATCTGGATATTGTTGACTTTGTTAAAGAACAGGGCCTCGATATCGACGTTATCGGCGGCCGTGCCGGCCTTGGCTCCAAAGACGTTGTTCCGGAAGATATCCTCCCGGTATTTGAAGAAGTCAAGAAAGAACATCCGCTCAATGGTTTCACCATCGGCATCGTTGACGATGTAACCAACCTCTCCCTGCCGCGTGCTCCGAAAATGCCGCTCAACACGGAAGGCCTTACATCCTGCAAATTCTGGGGCTTCGGTTCCGACGGTACTGTTGGCGCCAACAAATCCGCCATCAAGATCATCGGTGACCACACTGACATGTATGCTCAGGCATATTTTGCTTATGACTCCAAGAAATCCGGCGGCGTAACGATTTCTCACCTGCGTTTCGGTAAAAACCCGATCGATATGCCGTATCTGATCGATGCTGCTGATTACATTGCATGTCATCGCCAGTCCTATGTTAAACGGTTCGACATTCTCCGCGGTATTAAAGATGGCGGTACATTCATGCTGAACTGCACATGGACTGATGAAGAACTCGACAAAGAACTGCCGGCCAAGATTAAACGCGATATCGCTAAGAACCACGTTAAATTCTACACGCTGAACGGCGATGCTATCGGCCAGAAACTGGGCCTCGGCACACGTATCAACATGGTTATGCAGGCTGCATTCTTTGCTCTCGCCAAGATCATTCCTGTTGAAGACGCTGTTAAATATCTGAAAGACTCCATCATCAAAAACTATGGCAAGAAAGGCCAGAAAGTCATTGACATGAACAATGGCGCTGTTGATGCTGGTATCAAAGAATTCCACGAAGTAAATTATCCGGCTTCCTGGGCTGATGCAAAAGACGAAGTCACCGAAGGCCGTCCGGTTCCGGAATACTTCGCTAAAGTTGCTGCTCCGATGCTCGGCCAGGTTGGCGACGACCTGAAAGTATCCGATTTTGTTGGCCGCGAAGATGGCACGATGCCTTCCGGTACTGCAAAATTTGAAAAAGCCGGCCCGGCTCTGCACGTTCCTGCCTGGGATGCAGAAAAATGCGTTGGTTGCATGCAGTGCTCCTTCGTCTGCCCGCATGCTACGATCCGTCCGGTCCTGACAACTGCTGAAGAACTGGCAGCTGCTCCGGAAGGCTTCAAAGCTGCTCCTAAAGCCAAGAGCGGCAAAGAATACAATGTTACCATTGTCGTAGACCAGCTCGACTGCCTCGAATGCGGTTCCTGCGTCAACGTCTGCCCGGCCAAAGCTCTGACTATGGTTCCGAACGACGACAAAGAACGCGCTAAGATGGATTTCTGGTACTATGCACAGGATAAGGTAACTCCGAAAGTTAACCCGCAGAACAAGAAGACGGTTATCGGCAGCCAGTTCGAACAGCCGCTGCTCGAATTCTCCGGTGCCTGCGCAGGCTGCGGCGAAACACCGTATGTCAAACTGCTCACACAGCTCTTTGGCGATCGCATGATGATTGCTAATGCTACAGGCTGCTCCTCTATCTGGGGTGCTTCTGCTCCTGTATCCCCGTACACCACGAACGCTAAAGGTCATGGTCCTTCCTGGGCTAACAGCCTCTTCGAAGATGCTGCTGAATTTGGCCTCGGCATGTTCATGGGCGTAGATAAAGTACGTAAAGACCTGGCTGGTGAAGTAGAAGCTGCTAAAGCCGTTGCTTCTGACGAACTCCAGGCTGCTCTCAGTGACTGGGCTGCCAACATGTATGAAGGCGAAGGTTCCCGTGAACGCGCCGACAAAGTAGTTGCTCTCCTTGAAAAAGAAGCAGCTGGCAAACCGGTCCTGGAAGATATCCTCGAAAAGAAACAGTACCTCGTTAAACGGTCCCACTGGATCATCGGTGGTGATGGCTGGTCCTACGATATCGGTTACGGCGGTGTTGACCACGTACTCGCACAGGATCAGGATGTAAACGTTCTCGTACTCGATACAGAAGTTTACTCCAACACAGGCGGCCAGTCCTCTAAAGCTACTCCGTCTGCAGCTGTTGCCCAGTTTGCCGCTTCTGGTAAACGCACGAAGAAGAAAGACCTCGGCATGATGGCTATTTCCTATGGCTATGTATATGTAGCCCAGGTAGCTATGGGTGCTGATAAGAACCAGCTCCTCAAAGCTATGACAGAAGCTGAAGCTTATCATGGTCCGTCTCTCGTCATCTGCTACGCTCCCTGCATCAACCATGGTATCCGCAAAGGCATGGGCAAGAGCCAGACAGAAGAACAGCTCGCCGTACAATGCGGTTATTGGGATCTGTTCCGTTACAATCCGGATCTCAAAGAAGCTGGCAAGAATCCGTTCAGCCTCGACTCCAAAGAACCGGACTACAGCAAATTCCAGGAATTCTTACAGGGCGAAGTTCGTTATGCTTCCCTTAAGAAAGGCTTCCCGGAACAGGCCGAAGCTCTCTATGCTAAGACAGAAGCTGATGCTAAAGCACGTCGTCAGTCCTATGTACGCTTCCAGAAAGGCTTCGAAGCCTAAGATGCAGCTTATATGTGCATAACATATTAACTATGAGCAAGCCCCGCTACAGCGGGGCTTGTTTTATTATTATCATTTTCAATAACGAAATCTGTCAGGGAATTTCCATAATTTTATTAAATACAACCTTTATTTTGAGAATGTAGTGTGATAAAATAGGTATATGGTTTTGAAAGTGATTATTTTTTGAGAATGCGTTGTGATAGTATGGAAAAGCGATGGCGTATACAGCATACAGAGGACACCTGTATGAAGAATCTGGCTGATGGAGTCGGTATTTCCTCCATATTGGCACAGGTTTTATGTAATCGTGGCATAACGACAACAGAAGAAGCTAAGCATTATCTTTTTGATGGAATGGATGATCTGTACGACCCGTTCCTGATGAAGGGCATGAAAAAGGCGGTAGAACGTATCAGCCGTGCTATTGATGAACAGGAAAAGATTGTCATTTACGGTGATTATGATGTCGATGGCATCACCTCGACGGCGTTAGTGTATTCTGTTCTGCGCGACCTGGGCAGTCATCCTTCTTTTTATATTCCTGAACGGCAGAGCGAAGGATACGGGCTCAATGCTGATGCTCTGCGTGTATTGCAGAAGGAAGGAACGTATGTCCTTATTACTGTAGACTGTGGCATTTCATCGCATGATCTGATTGAACAATTCAATCGATCCATGGATATTATCGTAACGGACCACCATACGCCGCCACCACTGATTCCTGATGCCTGTGCTGTCATTAATCCAAAGCAGGAAGGGTGTCCCTATCCTTTCAAGGACTTAGCTGGTGCCGGGGTTGCGTTTAAGTTGTGCCAGGCACTCTGGCAGGAACGAAATGGAGAATCCCTTCCCGGTTATGTGGAACTCTGTGCGCTGGGAACGATTGCTGATTTAGTACCCTTGCGGGGAGAAAACCGTATTCTTGTAAAAGAAGGCCTGAAGCGGATGAAAGAAGGCCTGAATACGGGGGTACAGGCGCTGCTTACCAGTTCCGGCCTGACGCCGGAAACGATTACGGCAGGCCGTATTGCCTTTACGGCGGCACCGCGGCTCAATGCAGCGGGACGTATCAGCCACGCGACAAGGGGTGTAGAAGTATTACTGGAGAGTGATGCGGAAAAGGCGGGTATCCTGGCAGATGAATTATCCGAATTGAATAAGGAACGACAGGATATTGAACACACCATCGCTGAGCAGGCTGTTGCCCAGATAGAGAGTAAAGGGCAAGGCCAGGATGGCGTATTGGTTGCCTTTGGGAGAAACTGGCATGCCGGAGTCATAGGTATCGCTGCGTCGCGTCTGGTGGAAACGTTTTACCGGCCATCTCTTGTCATCAGTATCCATGATGATATTGGCAAAGGATCATGCCGCAGCATTCCTGGCTTCAACATGTATGAAGCCCTGCAGTCAGCCGATGATCTGCTGATACAGTATGGCGGTCATACGATGGCGGCCGGCTTTTCCATCGAAGCAGATAAGATAGAGGCATTCCGCCAGCGACTGTTATCCTATGCGGCTGCACATATGACGAAGGAATCGTATATTCCAGAAATCGTTATTGATAATGTGCTGCAGGCTGGTGATATCAGTCTGGAACTGGTCAACGAACTGGGCGCTTTGGAGCCGTATGGTATGGGAAACAGCCGCCCTGTGTTTGCCATAAAAGAAGCTGTCCTTTCTGAATGCCGGCCTATTGGCAAAAATAAACAGCATCTGCGCCTTTCCGTAGAAACAGGAAGCAAGAACCGCCTGGGAGCTGTAGGGTGGTCTATGGCTTCCTATTGTGCAAACTTACTGGAAGGGGACAAGGCAGATCTGGCATTTACCCTGGAAGTCAATGAATATAACGGGAGAGTTTCTCCTCAGATGGTGCTGCAGGATATTCATTGCCTGCCGCAGGCTGTCCATCTTGACCGCAAGGTTATGGTAGATATATATATGGCACTTAAGCACTGCATCCCCGAACAGGGACTTCCTGTCTGGCAGGCGCGGCAGCGTCTTATCAGTGCCGTTCATTCCGCTTACGGGGCGCATACTGCCTGTGCCGCTATGTTAGTCTTACGGGAAATCGGAGTTCTCGATGTCAGAGAATTACCGGACGGGCCCGCGTATTATTTCCCTGCTCTTACAGGAAAGATGCATCTGGAAGCATCTTCTACCTATGAAAAGTATTATCGGGCGGAAGGGGGAAGATAAATGGAATTTGCAAAACCGGAAAAAGAATTCCAACGGTTATTGGATACGATTCACAGTTATCAGCCGAAAAATACCTGTGAAGATGTAAAAAAAGCCTATGCCATTGCAAATGAGGCTCATAAAGATCAGCACCGGGTCAGTGGTGAACCGTATATTATCCACCCGCTGGCAGTGGCGCAAATACTGGCAGAAATGAAAATCGATACGACGACCATTACGGCTTCACTTCTTCATGATGTAGTGGAAGACACGGCTCTGACGCTGGATGATATCAAAGCTCAGTTCGGCAAGGAAGTCGCATTTCTGGTCGATGGCGTAACGAAACTGAGCCGGCTTGATTATCGTACAAAAGAAGACCAGCAGCTCAACAGCATGCGTAAAATGTTCCTGGCTATGGCAAAAGATGTCCGCGTCGTCGTCATAAAACTGGCAGACCGGCTTCATAATATGAGGACGCTCCGCTACATGAGAAGCGACAAACAGAAGCGGATTGCCCAGGAAACTCTGGAAATATTTGCCCCTCTGGCGCATCGCCTGGGCATATTCAACATCAAGTGGGAACTGGAAGATTTGTCTTTCCGTTACCTTGAACCGGATAAGTATTATGATCTTGTCGATCAGATGAAACAGAAACGCCATGTGCGGGAAGAAATTGTCAATGAAGCCATTGAAGTGCTGCGCAAGGCGCTAGAAGAATCACACATAAAATTTGAAATCAATGGCCGGCCCAAACATTTTTACAGCATTTATAAAAAAATGAAAAAAGATAACCGGGACCTCAGTCAGGTATACGACCTATATGCCATCCGTGTCATTGTCGATACGGTCCAGGACTGCTATGGAGTCCTCGGCATCGTGCACAGTCTGTGGAAGCCGCTGCCATACCGTTTCAAAGATTACATTGCCATGCCGAAACCCAATAATTACCAGTCTTTGCATACGACGGTCATCGGGACCCGCGGGCAGCCAGTGGAAATACAGATACGTACATGGGAGATGCATCGCGTAGCCGAATACGGTGTCGCTGCACACTGGCGGTACAAGGAAGGCAATGCCAATGCCGGAAAAAATGAATTTGATGAAAAAATGGGGTGGCTGCGCAATCTTCTGGAATGGCAGGATACGAGCAATCCCAAAGAATTTGTCAATGCCCTGAAACTTGACGCATTTTCTGATGAAGTCTTTGTCTTCTCTCCGCGGGGTGATGTCATCGACCTTCCCCAGGGATCGATTCCCATTGATTTTGCTTACCGCATTCATACGGAAGTCGGCCATCATTGTGTGGGGGCCAAGATTAATGGCAAAATCGTACCGCTCGATTATGAACTCAAAAACGGTGATATTGTCGAAATCATCACGTCCAAAACAGGGAAACCCAGCCTGGACTGGCTGAAAATCGTTGGCAGTTCGGAAAGCCGCTCGAAAATACGCAGCTGGTTTAAAAAGGAAAACCGGGAAGAAAATATCCTGAAAGGCTCGGATGCACTGGAACGGGAATGCAAACGTCTGGGGCATGACTGGAAGGAACTGAATAAGACCAGCCGCCTGGCCCGCGTAGCCAAACAGATGAATGCCGGATCGGAAGACGACCTGCTGGCAGCTGTCGGCTATGGAGGATTTGCCGTCAATACAGTCCTTATTAAGCTTCTGGAACTGCATAAGAAAGACGTGCAGAAAGAAGAAAAGGATCACCTGGCTGTTCTCGATAAGCTGAAAACCCATAAGCCGTCCAAAAGTGGCGGATCAGGTATCCTGGTCAAGGGAGAGTCGGGACTTATGGTACGGCTGGCAAAATGCTGCAGTCCTGTACCGGGCGACCCGATTATCGGCTTTATCACGCGGGGACGCGGCGTATCGGTACATCGTGCGGACTGTCCGAATGTAACGCATAACCAGAATGATCTGGACCGTCTCATCGATGTCGAATGGGATTATGACGGACAGGAAAAATTTGATGTACATATTGAAGTTACGGCATATGACCGTACCGGGGTCATTGCGGAAATCATGGCAGCCCTGGCAGAAATGAAGGTATCTATTACGAGTATGAATGCCCGTGTGAACGATACGAAAACGGTTACGCTGCACATGGGGCTGAGCATCAAAGACCTGGCCCAGCTGGAATTTATTTCAACAAAAATACGCCGCTTGAAGGAGGTATATTCTGTAGAGCGCTTTACAGGAGGAAGCAGTCAGTGAGAGCTGTCGTACAACGCACAAACTATGCCTATGTCACATCGGAAGGAACAGAAAGCGGCCGCACCGGTCCGGGCCTCATGGTCCTTTTAGGGGTAAGCCGCGATGATACAGAGGCTGATGCACAATATATGGCAGATAAAATCTGCCATCTCCGGATTTTTGAGGATGAAGGAGGTAAACTGAACCGGTCATTGCTGGATATAAGCGGTGAAATGCTCGTCGTTTCCCAGTTTACGCTGTATGGCGATGTCCGCCATGGCCGCCGTCCGGGGTTTACGGAAGCGGCAGCGCCAGACCAGGCCAATGGCCTGTATGAACAATTTGTCGCTCTCGTACGACAAATGGGAATTCACACGGAAACGGGTGTTTTCCGTACGGAAATGGTTGTTACGCTGGCCAATGACGGGCCCGTCACGATTTTGGTAGATAGTAAAAAAACATTTTAGGAGGCTGTGCGTATGGCAATGAAATATATATCCCTTGTGTTAGGCCCTATAGAAACGAATTGCTACATCGTATACGATGATAAGACAAGAGATGCCATGGTAGTAGACCCTGCGTGGGATTATGAACAGATACATAAAAAACTGGAAACAAACAACCTTACGCTGAAATTGATATTTCTGACCCATGGTCATGCCGACCATATCGGGGCGTTGCAGGAACTGCGCCAGCGTGAAAATGTTCCTGTATATGTAGGAGCCGGTGATGCCAGTCTGATTTCGAATTCGAAAAACAATTTGTCCATGTTTATGGGACGGCCTATTGAATGTACGTCACCGGACTGCATTGTTCATGACGGAGATGAAATTCATCTGGGGAGCCTGACTTTCCACGTACTGGAAACGCCGGGTCATACGCCCGGGGGACTGAGCCTGTACGGGGAAGGCGTCGTCTTTTCCGGAGATACGCTGTTTTTGTATTCTGTAGGACGGACTGATCTTTATGGCGGGTCTATGGCAGAATTACTTACGAGCCTGAAAACAAAACTCATGACACTGCCAGATGATACGGTTGTGCTTCCCGGCCACGGCCCGGCTACCCAGATTGGCCGGGAGCGTCAGAATAATCCCTACCTTGATGGGGGCTGGTAGTTATGTCCATGTATAAAGAGTCACAATTCTGGCTGCGGGTCGTACTGGCTGTGCTGGCCACTATCCTGTTTTTTTCTGTACACAACGTGTACTGGCCAGTGATTGTGTCCCTGATCATTACGTTCATCCTGATTCCGGTCCGGGATCTGGTTCAAAAAGGATTGTCGCGGCTGACAAAGCGGAATATACCAATTGACATATCCATCATCATCTCTTTTGCTATCCTGATTTTTGTACTGTCCGTACTGACCAACATCATCCTCCGCCCTCTGGTAGAGCAGGTGAATCTGCTGGCAGTCAATTTCAATACTTTGTGGGATAAGAGCGTGGCTATTATCATGCAGATTGAAAATGAACAGACCCAGTTTTATATTCCCGATCAGGTAAAAAGTGTCATCAACGATGCCTTTACAAAAGTGGGAAATTATGGGGTAGAAGGAATCAGCAATTTCGTCAAATCCCTGTTTGCCATTGCCGGTACGGTCGTGCAGTTCTTCGTGGTTCCGATTATTACTTTCTATTTTATGAAAGACGGCGGCCGGATGGTACGTTCGTTTATCTGCCTGTATCCGGTAGAGTACCGCCTGCAGCTCGACGTGCTGTTTAATGAAATACAGCATGTACTGAGTTCCTATATCCGTGGCCAGCTGACCATGAGCTGTATTATAGCGACGCTTACCTTTTGCGGCATGTGGATCATGGGGGTTCCCTATCCTATGGTCATCGGCTTGTTGGCAGCTGTGACGGAATGGATACCTATCGTGGGTCCTATCGTAGGGGCGATTCCGGCGATTCTCCTCGGTGCGACAGTCAGTCTGCCTCTGGCGGTAAAAGTGCTGATTTTTTATATCGTCATTCAACAGATTGATAGTCATATTATTATGCCTCAGGTCATGGGGGCAGTCATCAGTCTGCACCCCGTGGTGATTATTATTGCACTGCTCATAGGCGGTACGCTGTTTGGTATCGCCGGTATGGTCCTGACCGTTCCCGTTACGGCAGTGCTTCAGATTTTATGCAGACATTTGTGGTTTTACAATACTTATAAGACAAAGGCGATGAATACCTATGGAAAGAACTAAAGAACAATTGATGGATCTCATGATGAAACGGATGAAAGAACAAATCAAGAATAAGAAATACAAAATGACTTCACAGAGACAAGTCGTACTGCGGGCCTTCGTAGAAAGTGATTCCCGTCATCTCAGTGCCGATGATGTCTTTGAAATCGTAAAGAAACAGGCTCCGGAAATCGGGCTGGCGACGGTATATCGTACGCTGGATCTGTTTACAGAAATGGATCTCCTGAAGAAGCTTGATTTTGATGATGGCTGCAGCCGGTATGAATTGAATGATCACGATGAAGAAGGCCATTATCATCATCATTTAATCTGCCTGGGATGTGGTAAAGTATGGGAATGCAAGGATGATTTGCTGGAAACACTGGAAACCATCCTGCAGAAACAGTTCCATTTCCAGACGGTAGATCATCAGCTCAAAGTATATGGGTATTGTGAAGACTGCCAGAAGAAACGGGCTGCTGCGGCGCAAAAAGAAGCGGAAGAAGCAGAAAAAGCAGCAGAAACGACGGCACAATGATTCCCAATCTGCAGGCATATCAGTATGACGGGCCGGAAGAATTTCATGCTGTTGTCGGACAGATCATGGCCTATCTCGGCTATGCCGGAGGCCATGAACCGCTGCCCGTCGGGGCCCAAATCGTGTTGCGGAATGTGGCAGGCCGGTATATATTAGAAGGATGGTTTGGCTGTGACGAAAAGCGGTGGCATTCGGCAGCCTCTTTAGGGAACGATGCTGAGCCCGGGCAGGTCATAAAAAATCTGATCCTGCACTGGCATCAGCGCTGTTACGGTACACCCGTCAGTCGTTGGGGCACATTGACCGGAGTCAGGCCTACCAAGCTGGTGCACCATCTGCGGGATCAGGAACGTGATGAGAACAAAATTATGGACATACTGGTATCCCGGTATCACGTCCAACCGGATACGGCACGATATCTCATAACCATGACCGGGCTGCAGCGTCCGTATATCGAGCGTCCGGATCATGAGGCTGCTCTCTACATAGGTATACCGTATTGTCCCAGCCACTGTCTGTACTGCTCCTTCCCATCCCGCCTGTCAGGGTCTGAGTTACCGTCTTTTATGGACCGGTTTATTGTGTCGGTAGTCCGGGATATCCAGGATATTGCTGCCTTATGCCGGCAATATGATATACAGATCCGTTCTGTATATATCGGTGGCGGTACGCCTACGTGTCTGCCCATAGCCGGACAGGAGGCAATTTTGCAGGCTGTAGCCGGGAATTTCAGGGAGATTGAGGAATGGACAGTCGAGGCAGGACGGCCCGATACGGCAGGTGAAGAGGTACTGGCGCTGCTGCGTCGATATGGCGTCAACCGTATCAGTGTCAATCCGCAGACTATGCAGCAGCGTCTCCTGGATCTCCTGGGGCGCCGGCACCGGGTCGAAGATGTGTTTGACATGTTTTCCCGCTGCCGGAAAATGGGCTTTTCTGTCATCAATATGGATTTCATAGCAGGACTTCCGGAACAGACTCAGGCGGATATGCAGGAAAATATGGAAATTGTTTGCCAACTGCACCCGGAAAATGTTACAATTCATACGTTAGCATTAAAGAAAAGGGCACCTCTATTTCATCATCCGCTGCGTCAGCAGATTCCTCCGGCCCGGGAAGTATCCAGCATGTTGCAATCCTGTGAGGATGTACTGAAGGATCATGGATATATACCCTACTACATGTATCGTCAGAAATATATGGCAGGCAGTTTCGCCAATGTAGGGTATGCACAGCGCGGTACTATCAGCCGGTACAATATCCAGATGATGGAAGAAAGACAGACTATCCTGTCGGCCGGACCGGGAAGTACGACGAAATTCCTGTCCCGCGACGGGCACAGTCTGAAAAAAATATATATGCCCAAAGATCCTGAGGCGTATGTGCAGGCACTGTCTGAAAGAATCCGGCAGCGCCGGCATTTATGTGCTATGATATATGGAGGAGACGATACGTAATGGCAATTACTGCACCAAGAGGTACGCAGGATTTCCTGCCGGAACAGACGGCAGACTGGCAGATACTGGAAGCAAAGATACGCCAGATCTGTTCGCTTTATGGGTTCGGTGAAATCCGCACGCCTATGTTTGAAAGCACAGAATTGTTTTTGCGCGGCATCGGTGAAACGACGGATGTCGTGACGAAAGAAATGTATACGTTTAATGACCGTGGCGGCCGCAGCATGACACTGAGACCGGAAAATACGGCTTCTGTTGTACGGGCTTTTCTGGAACATAAGCTGTATGGCGAACAGAAAGTCCACAAATTTTATTATATGGGTCCCATGTTCCGCCATGACCGCCCGCAGGCCGGACGGTACCGCCAGTTTACCCAGTTCGGGGTAGAAGAAATCGGATCGAAAGATCCCGCTGTTGATGCGGAAATCATTGCCATGGCGTTCCAGTTATTCCGTGAACTGGGCCTTACGGATCTTGTCCTGCACCTGAATTCCGTCGGGTGTCCCAAATGCCGGCCCGTATACCGTCAGAAACTGCTGGATTTCTTTGCTGATAAACGGGACCAGCTCTGTGAAGACTGCAATGAACGGTTGGAAAAAAATCCACTCCGCGTGCTGGACTGCAAGGAAGATGGCGAAAAAATGATGCAGATGGGCGTCCCTCTCATTACGGATAATCTCTGTGATGACTGCAAAGACCATTTCCAGAAAGTTCAGTCTTATCTGACCAGCATCGGCATCCCCTTTGAGTTGGATCCACGCCTGGTCCGGGGGCTTGATTATTATACGAATACAGCTTTTGAAATCATGTACGCTCCTCTGGGAGCCCAGAGTACCGTTTGCGGAGGCGGGCGGTATGATGGTCTCATAGAAGAAGTAGGCGGCCCTTCGACTCCGGGAATCGGATTTGCCATCGGGATGGAACGTCTGCTTTTGACGTTGAAAGAACAGGGACTGCTGCCACCAGTAGAAAAGAAACAACCGGTATTTATCGTAGCCCTGGGGGATGAAGCCAGAGCAAAGGCATTCTGCATCCAGCAGGAACTGCGTGCCAGGGGCCTGTATGCAGAAATCGACCTTATGGGACGCAGCATGAAAGGACAGATGAAATCCGCCAATAAGATGGATGCAGATTATACCGTCATTATCGGTGAAGACGAACTGGCCAGTCAGACGGCACAGGTCCGGAATATGGCCACTAAAGAACAGATCAGCGTTCCCTTAGATGGGATTGTTGCATATATGGAAACACATAAGAAGGGATGAGTTACTAATGGATACAATGGAAGGTTTACGACGTTCCCAGTATTGCGCTGAAGTTTCTGAAGCAGATACGGGAAAAGAAGTCATTTTATGCGGCTGGGTTGAACGGCGCCGCGATCATGGCGGATTGATTTTTATTGATTTGCGCGATCGCACTGGTATCGTTCAGGTCGTAGCATCACCGGATTACGAAAAGACATCGTTTGAAAAAGCGGAACAGGTCCGTACAGAATATGTTCTGGCTGTCCGCGGCATTGTACGTATGCGGGATGCCGATACAGTCAACCCTAAAATGAAGACCGGGACCGTAGAAATCCGCTGCGAAGAACTGCGTATCCTCAATTCGTCAAAGACGCCACCGTTCTATATTGAAGATAATATCGACGTTGATGAAAAAATCCGTCTGAAATACCGCTATCTTGATCTGCGGCGTCCGGAAATGCAGAATAACCTTATCATGCGGCATAAGGTAAAACATGCTATGCGTACATTCCTCAATGAACATGGATTCATTGATATTGAAACGCCGGAATTGTGCAAGAGCACACCGGAAGGGGCGCGTGACTATCTGGTACCGAGCCGGGTCAATGAAGGCAAGTTCTATGCTCTGCCCCAGTCCCCGCAGATTTTTAAACAGCTTTTGATGATTTCCGGTATGGACCGGTATTATCAGATTGCCCGCTGCTTCCGTGATGAAGATTTGCGTGCAGACCGTCAGCCGGAATTTACCCAGCTGGATATGGAAATGAGCTTCATGAGCCAGGAAGAAATCCTTACACTGGTAGAAAATATGGTTCATTATATTTTCAAGGAAACGCTGGGACATGATGTCAAATTGCCGATTCATCGCATGACCTGGGACTATGCCATGGAAAATTATGGTTCGGATAAACCGGATCTCCGCTTTGACATGAAGTTTACTGATGTGACGGAACTTGTAAAAGATACGGACTTTAAAGTATTCCGTACGGTCATTGACAACGGCGGACAGGTGAAGGCCATTAACGTCAAGGGTGATGCCGACATTCCCCGCCGGGAACTGGATGGTCTCGTTGAATACGTAAGCCATTATGGAGCCAAAGGTCTGGCATGGATCGGATTCCTGGAAGATGGTACATTAAAATCCCAGATTAAGAAATTCTTTGGCGAAGATAAGCTCCGTGAAATCGGTAAAGCCTGTGGCGCTGAAACAGGGGATTTAGTCCTCATGATTGCCGATAAGCCGAAAATCGTAGCGGCTGCTCTCGGTGAACTGCGTAAGGAAATGGCCCGCCGCATGAATCTTATCGACGAAAATGAATTTGCTTTTACCTGGGTTGTCGATTTCCCCATGTTTGAATACAGTGAAGAAGAACATCGCTATGTTGCCATGCATCATCCGTTCACGGCTATGCGGGATGAAGACCTGGATAAACTGGAAACTGACCCGGCTCATGTATATGCCAAGGCGTATGACCTGGTACTTAATGGTATTGAACTGGGTGGCGGTTCTCTTCGTATTTATCAGCCTGATATCCAGCAGCGTGTGTTCAAGGCGATTGGCCTGACACCGGAAGAAGTAGAACAGAAATTCGGCTTCCTCGTCCGTGCCTTTGAATACGGTGCTCCGCCCCACGGAGGACTGGCTTTCGGTCTGGACCGCATGATCATGCTCATGCTCAAACGCAAGTCGATCCGCGATGTCATAGCATTCCCGAAGACACAGAATGCGATTGATCCCATGAGCGAAGCTCCTTCGCCTGTTACGAAAAAGCAGCTTCACGAACTGCATATTCAGGTAGAAGAAGATCTGGTAAGCAAATAAGATTATATGACAAATAAAGAGAGGCTGCAGTAAAATGAACGTTTGTATTCATTTTGCTACAGCCTCTCTTTGTTTGGTGTCAGCAGATGTCTGCTCTGGGTTAAAACGCGGATCCTATACCTGGTTCCGTGTGCTGGTGATATCAAATGATCGTGTAGCGGCCATCCTTGCGGCGGGGCATAGACGGCGACTGTGCGGCATATCCCAGGGTAATCATCGCTACGAGCTCGCCTTTATCCGGTGCAAACATATCATGTACTTCCTGTCCGACACCTCCGGCAAGAGGAGCCGTAAGCCAGCAGCTGCCCAGCCCTTTGTCGGTGGCTGTCAGAAGCATGTTTTCAATGGCAGCGGCAACACTCTGGATGGCCGGAATGGGCATTTCATATTCTGTCCGGAGAAGAAAGGCCAGGATACAGACGGGAGCGTCGCCGAGAAAACGGACAAAGTCAGCCGTTTCTGTAATGACCTGGGGATATTTGGCAAACCGGCGGTGCCAGTATGGCATAAGATTTTTAGTGGCTTCGGCCATTAATTTTTTTAATGCTTCCATCTTTTCAGGACTTCTGATAACGATAAAATACCATGGCTGCAGATTACTGGCTGAAGGGGCCATGACGGCTGCTTCCAGTATGTCCTTTAAGTCTGTATCGGATACAGGCTGATTGGTATATTTCCGTATGCTGCGGCGCCTGGTAATGGCGGATACTGTTTCCATATGATGGACCTCCTTATGCATGATTGTGTGTTATTTTTATGGTAATGTAAAATCTGGGTGACGTCAATCTTTCTTAAGAAACAAGTATGTGTCGAAATTTATCCGACTTTCATATATACCCTGTTCAAATAGTCGCGATGTGTTATAATAAACTGTATGTAAATTATCCGGTCCGTCCGGGTAGAGAATGGACCATCATTGAGGTGTAAACATGACAGAGGAAATCCATTATGTGAAAGCCGACCCCAGTGGCAATACGACGATTCTCGTATTAGATGCCGTTCCTAAACAGGAACATGCTTCGCTGGCAGCCAGACTGCTGCAGCCTGAGTGTATCGGTGCAGAGCAAGTAGGTTTTCTGACCTGGCCTGATAAAGAAGCAGATGTACGTCTGGATATGATGGGTGGTGAATTTTGTGGCAATGCTTCACGCTCTGCTGCAGCGTATTTACTGTCCCGGTCTGGACAGGATCATGGCGAGTACCGTATTTCCTGTTCTGGGTGTAATAAGATATTGAAAGCCGTTGTAGTTCGTGATGAAGGCGAATTGTATGATGCTTCCATCGAAGTACCGCTGCCCCGGAAAATGGATATTGTCAGTCTGGCAGACAATGATATAACGTATCGATTTTATCAGATTGAATTGCCCGGGATTATGCATTTCGTTCATTTTACTCCTTCTATAAAGACGATAGATAAGAATGCGTTATGGCGGGCTGTATATCAGTATGCCAGCACCCGACATTATGAAGCCTTTGGCATGAATCTGGTAGACCGGAAAACGCTTACGATGATACCTGCTGTGTATGTGGTGGGCACGGATACGCTATATTGGGAAAAAAGTTGTGGTTCCGGATCGGCTGCCACGGCAGCAGCACTGGCTCATCTGTGCGGTCATAATATTGCCTGTGAAATACGCCAGCCTGGTGGCAGCATTACGATTGAAGCGTCTTATGCAGACCAGTCGGTTAAACACATCAGTATAGGAGGTCCCGTGCGGATAGAAACGGAACAAAGTGTTTGCATTGACAAGGAGATATCAGGCAAGGTATAATAGCTACGTAGTCATGTGACTGACGGAAGTGGACTAACCACATGGAGCATGATCTGAAGAAGCCGACCGTCTGGGCAAATAGTCCGGATGGCCGGCTATTTTTATCGGTGCACACAGAGAACAGGAGCTGATTTTTATTATGGCTAACGTATTAAGCGATATCGAAATTGCACAGCAGACTCACCTGGAACCCATCGTAAAGATTGCAGAAAAGGTTGGTCTTACCGAAGATGACCTGGAATTATATGGCAAATATAAAGCAAAAATTTCTTTTGATGCGATTAAACGGCTGTCCAAAAATGAAGACGGGAAGCTCGTGCTGGTAACGGCTATTACCCCGACACCTGCCGGAGAAGGCAAGACGCTTACGACAATCGGCCTGGCCCAGGCTCTGAACCAGCTGGGGCATAAGACGATGACAGCACTGCGCGAACCGTCTCTGGGACCTGTATTTGGTATCAAAGGGGGAGCTGCTGGCGGCGGCTATTCCCAGGTTCTCCCCATGGAAGATATTAATCTTCACTTTACGGGCGATATGCATGCTATTACGGCAGCCAACAACCTGCTGGCTGCTGCCATCGACAATCATGTACATCAGGGAAATGCCCTTCGCATCGACGTGCGCCGCATCGTATGGAAACGCGTCATGGATATGAATGACCGGGCATTGCGTGATATCGTCGTAGGTCTCGGAGGCAAGGTCAATGGATTCCCGCGGGAAGACCATTTCATGATTACCGTAGCTTCGGAAATCATGGCTATTCTCTGCCTGGCCAGTGATCTCATGGATTTGAAGAAACGGATGGGAGATATCATCGTTGCCTATGACCTTGATGGCAATCCGGTCCGGGCCCGTCAGCTCGGTGTAGAAGGGGCTATGGCTATTCTCATGAAAGATGCCATCAAACCCAATATTGTCCAGACGACGGAAAATACACCGGCCCTGGTTCACGGCGGTCCCTTTGCCAATATTGCCCATGGATGCAATTCCGTAGTCGCTACCAAACTGGCTCTCAAAATGGGAGAAATCACGGTAACGGAAGCCGGATTCGGTGCCGATCTGGGCGCCGAAAAGTTCATGGATATCAAATGCCGTTTTGCCGGTATCAAGCCAGATGCCGTCGTCATTGTTGCCACTATCCGGGCACTTAAGATGCATGGGGGAGTAGACAAGAAAAATCTCCAGCCGGAAAATCTGGAAGCACTGGAAAAAGGCTTTGCCAATCTGAAGAAACATATCGAAAATATGCGCAAATATGATGTTCCCGTCGTAGTTGGCATCAACCGCTTCCTGACGGATACAGATGCTGAAATTGCATTGCTCACCCGTCTCTGCCAGAATTATGGTGTCGATGTGGCTCTGAACAACTGCTGGGCAGAAGGCGGCAAGGGCGGACTGGAACTGGGACGGAAAGTCCTTCAGCTCCTGCAGCAGCCCAAAACTCCATATAAACCGCTGTATGATGTCAATGACACGATTCTCCATAAATTGGAAATCCTGACAAAAGAAATTTACGGTGGCGATGGTGTTATCCTGGAAGGCAAAGCTCCGAAACAGATTGCCGAACTGGAAAAGCTGGGCCTTGATAAAATGCCGGTCTGTGTTGCCAAGACACAATATTCTCTTTCGGATAATCCGGCCTTACTGGGAGCACCGGAACATTTCAAGATTACTGTCAAAGACGTCCGCGTCTGCACTGGTGCCGGATTCATCGTCTGCCAGACCAGTAATATCATGGTCATGCCCGGCCTTCCAAAAGTACCGGCTGCCAACCGCATGGATATTGATGAAAATGGCGTCATCACTGGTCTGTTCTGATCATTTCTGGATAGTTACACAAAAGGCGGCTTTATGGCCGTCTTTTGCCGTATACAGGCAATTAAAATAAAATGTATAAGTGAGGATACGGATGTGAGCGAGAAAAAATTATGCAGTATGCCAGCAGAGGAGCTGCTGGCAGCTACTGCTTCGAAAGCCCCCGTGCCAGGAGGTGGCGGGATTGCGGCCCTTACAGCAGCTTCGGCGGCCGCTCTGGTTGAAATGGTGGCCAATCTTACTATAGGCAAAAAAGGATATGAAAAGGTAGAACCGATGATGCAGGAGATACGCAGTCAGGCTGAAGTCTTGCGGCTCCGCTATCAGGCCGGCATCGATGAAGACGCCCGGGCTTTTGAAGGCGTCATACGGGCCGTCCGGCTTCCCAAAGATACGCCGGACCGTACTGCCGTGGTACAACAGGCTTTTAAAGACGCGGCAGCCATTCCTTTTGCATTGGGAAAAGATATTTTTGTACTTCTCCAGCTGAGTGAACAGGTGGTACGTTATGGCAATGCCTGGGTCATTACGGATGGGGCTATTGCTGCCATGAATGCCAGAGCCGCTATGCGCTCGGCTTTTTATAGCGTACGTATCAATCTGAAATCTATTACGGATAAGGAGTATGTTCATTGCATGACCGGGGCTATGGCCGATATTGAACAAAAAGCGGCACGTATCGAAGAAACGGTGGAAAAAGAATACCAGAGTCGTTAGAGCCTGTGCAATTCCTGTCATTGTATGACATGCGGCTGTCATGAGAAACGGGCTGTCTTGCCTGGAAGGAGGATGTCTTATGTCTTTTCATATTGTTCATAATGATATTGTCAGGATGAAGACGGATGCTATTGTTAATGCAGCCAATCCGGCATTATTGGCGGGAAGTGGTGTATGTGGCGCCATTTTCCATGCTGCCGGGTATGACGAACTGTCTGCCGAATGCAGGCAAAAGGCTCCCTGTCCTACGGGCCAGTCGGTACTGACGTCTGCCTATCGTCTGCCGGCCCGTTATATTATCCATACCGTTGGTCCTGTGTGGCAGGGCGGTGAGGCCGGGGAAAAGGAACATCTGGCATCTTGTTATTCTACAGCTCTGGAAACGGCTATGAAAGCGGGATGCAAGTCTATTTCCTTTCCTCTCATTTCTTCGGGCATTTTTGGCTATCCCGCACAGGAAGCCTTAGATGTTGCCTGCCAGGCTATACGGACATTTTTACAATGCCACGATATGGATGTTTATCTCGTTGTTCTTGACCGTTCGGCTATTCAGCTCAGCCGTCATCTGACTGATGAATTGAAGCGGTATCTAAATCACTCCTTTGATGAAGCGGAACGGGAAGAACCCGGTGAAATATGCGCTTGTCATCTTGAACAGGATGCCCGTGCAGATTCGTGTTATGGAACAGACCACTTCGCCCGGCCAGAAAAAATGGGAATGGGAAGACATTCGCTGGAACAGATGATTCAAAATCTGGATGAGACCTTTTCCCACATGCTATTGCGCCTCATCGATGAAAAAGGCTACAGTGATGTGGAAGTATACAAACGGGCCAATATGGACCGGAAGCTGTTTTCTAAAATCAGGAGCCATGAAGAGTATCTGCCAAAGAAAAAGACTGTCCTGGCTCTGGCTGTGGGACTGAAACTTTCTGTAGCGGAAACGGAGGAATTGCTGGATAAAGCAGGTTATTCGCTGTCAGGAAGCCAGAAGAGAGATGTCATCGTACGGTATTTTCTGGATCACGGTGAATACGATATTTATACGATTGATAAAGCGTTATTTTATTTCGGGGAACCAGAACTGTAAATAGAGCGGATTTGTCGCTTTGTAAGCGACCACGTCATGCCTTATCTCTGTTACACTGTTTATATCAGATATGAAGTGACAGGGAGGAATCAGTATGAAGAGTACATCAATGCTTACAGAAATGGTATTTATCCTGGACCGCAGTGGTTCGATGACAGGACTGGAAGATGATACGATTGGCGGATTCAATTCGTTGATTCAAAGACAAAAAAAAGAAGATGGCGATGCGGTAGTGACTACGGTATTATTTGACACGGCATCAGATGTCGTATATGACCGGGTGCCATTGGATGAAGTACCCCGCATGACGGAATACGTGTACCGGACAGGCGGCTGTACTGCGCTGTTGGATACTTTGGGGAAAACGATAGAACGGATCCGTATCATTCAAAACCATCTACCAGCGGAATACAGACCGGACAAAACGATAGTCGTGGTTATTACAGACGGGAAGGAAAATACCAGCCGGCTGTATGACCAGCATACGGTGCGGCAGATGATTGAACGGCAGCAAAAGAAAGACGGATGGGAATTTTTGTTTCTCGGTGCAAATATGGATGCTGTGACGGAAGCTGGCCATTTGGGAATCCGGCCAGAACGTGCCGTAGAGTATGTGTGTGATGAAGAAGGGACTGCTATGAATTTCAGAGCCGTATCTCATTTTATGAGCTGTGCCCGCTGCATGGATCCTTTAGGAGTGCTGTCTGAAACGGATGACGAATGGAAAAAAGATATTGAACAATATGCCCGTTCACAAAAAAAGGGAAATCGTAATGGTTAATTTAAACGCCCGCCTGTATGTCCTGGGATATACAGGCGGGCGCTGGTTTTATCTGATTAAAATTCATATTCTGTTCCGGGCGGAACGATGTGAACGGGAACCGAATAGGTTTCTTCTGTCATTTTTTTATAAAAGGCAGGATCTGCATTTACGACAGGCCAGGTGCCATAATGGATGGGTATCACCATTTTAGGCTGTATCCATGATGCGGCTAAGGCTGCGTCTTCCATTCCCATGGTGAAATTATCTCCGATAGGCAGGAATGCCACATCAATGGGACCAAAACGGCTATGAAGCTTCATGTCGGAATACAGCCCCGTATCGCCGGCATAATAGATGCGTTTGCCAGCGAATTCCAGCAGACAGCCGCAGGCCATCCCGCCGGCTATGCCGGATCCGTGCAGGGCCGGTGTCAGACGTATGGAGCCGAAAGGGAAATCCGCTTTGCCACCGATGTGCATGGCGTGGGCGTTGCAGCCTGCCATACGGGCTTTACCTGCTACTTCTGCCGTACTGATGATCAGGGCGTCGTTGGCTTTTGCAATTTCTTCGGCATCCCCGTAGTGGTCGCCATGGGCATGAGAAATAAAGATATACTGACAGGTGATAGACGATGGGCTGACCGTTGTCCAGGGATTATCCGTAATAAACGGATCAAACAGGATAGTCGTATTTTCCGCCGATAGTGAAAAGGCCGAATGGCCGTAATACATACATTTCATGAGACTTTGCCCCTTTCTGGATGTACGATATGCGATAGGAGTACCGTTATGTTCTATTATAATAGAAAACAGGATAAAAAGGAAAGTCTCTTGTACTTCCCGGGGAAATCTTGTACAATATCCCATGGAGAGTGATGTAACGATGCATATAGTCATGGTAGAACCGGAAATTCCAGGCAATACGGGGAATATTGCCCGTCTCTGTGCGGCCAATCATATTACCCTGCACCTTGTCAAACCGCTGGGCTTTTCCCTTGAAGATAAATATCTGAAACGGGCCGGACTCGATTACTGGCCACTGGTCGATGTACAGGTACATGAAAATTTTGCGGAAGTCCAGGAAAAATATAAGGGACATCATTTTTATTTTCTGACAACGAAATCGGAACAGTGCTATGCTGACATCCGTTTTACCCAGGATGATCTGCTGGTATTTGGCAAAGAAACGAAAGGATTGCCAGAAAGCCTGTTGAAGCAGTATCCGCAGCAATGTTTCCGTATTCCTATGGTGGATAAGGCCCGGAGCCTCAATCTTTCCAATTCGGTTGCCATCGTTTCGTATGAAGCGATGCGGCAGCTCGGGTTCCCGGACATGGCAAAGAGTGGCATTGGCATACATAATTTAAAATAAGTACATGAGGAGTGAAATCATGAGCGTATACGATAAAGCGAATGAACTGGCACAGGCTATCCAGGAAGATGAAGATTACAAGGCATTGCTGGAAGCGGGGAAGAAGCTGGCTGAAGATGAAAAAACGAGGAAGCATGTCCAGGATTTCCTGACATTGCAGGCACAACTGGCTTATGCACAGGCTGCTGGCGACAAGCCTGTACGGAAAAAAATTGAACAACTGCAGAAGTTGCAGGAAATCGTTGAAAACCGTCCTCTGGCGGTAGAATATCTGGAAAAATATATGAAATGGAATCAGATTGGCGGCCAGATTCTTGGCACCATTCAGCAGGCGATGGCAGAAGGACTGAGTATTCTTGATAAATAAATATGCAATGGCGAGCATGGTTTCGCAATTAACTCAACTTATACCCGCACAGCAGGTGCTTCTGGACGAACCGATGGGCCTGCATACAACTTTTGCAATCGGAGGCCCGGCCGATGTACTGGTCCTTCCCCATACGGTAAAGGAAATGTCCCAGACGATACGCCTGGCCCGGCAGCTGGAACTGCCAGTTACTGTCATTGGCGGAGGATCGAATGTGCTCGTCCTGGATGGCGGCATCCGTGGCGTTGTCATTCAATTGAATGAAATGAACAAATACCTTTCCTGCCACGATACGAAGATTCTGGCAAGTTCAGGGTTCATGCTGAAGGATGTCTGCCAGTTTGCCCAGCAGAACAGCCTGACAGGTATGGAATTTGCCTGTGGCATACCGGGAACTCTGGGCGGGGCCGTATTCATGAATGCCGGTGCGTATGGCGGTGAAATGAGCCATATCGTTTCCCGTGTACGCACGGTAAACCGCAATGGCAGCGTGCACACGTATAAAGCGGCTGATTTTGAATTTGGATACCGGAAAAGCGTTTTTCAGCGTCTTCAGGAGTTTGTCGTTGAAGTAGAGTTGCAGCTGAAGCTGGGAAATAAGGCGGAAATCCAGGCGGCTATGGATGATCTCATGGAACGGCGGCGCAGCAAACAGCCACTCGAAATGCACAGCGCAGGCAGTACATTCAAGCGTCCGCCAGGCTATTATGCCGGTACGCTGATTGACCAGACCGGCCTGAAAGGGCTGTCCTGTGGCGATGCCCAGGTATCGACCAAGCATGCCGGGTTTGTTGTCAATACCGGTCATGCCACGGCCAGGGATGTCCTGGCTGTGATCCATGAAGTACAAAAAAGAGTAGAGGCTGCCCACGGCGTGCATTTAGAACCGGAAGTACGCATTTTAGGTGAAGAACAGAACCAGATAAAAAAACAGCCGGATTGATATAGTCAATCCGGCTGTTTTGTGATATACTAACACAGTTACAGAAAATTAAACTATTTTATATTGCTACAAATAGGAGAGGACGCAGATGGAACGTAAGGATATACGTAATATTGCAATTATTGCTCATGTTGACCATGGTAAAACGACTTTGGTTGATGCTATGCTCAAACAGAGCCATGTTTTCCGTTCAAACGAAAAAGTGGCTGAACGGGTCATGGACTCTGGTGATATCGAACGTGAACGCGGTATCACGATTTTATCCAAAAATACTTCTGTCATGCACGATGGCGTAAAAATCAACATAGTCGATACTCCGGGGCATGCTGATTTCGGTGGCGAAGTAGAACGTGTCCTCAACATGGTTGATGGCGTTTTGCTTCTGGTAGATGCTTTTGAAGGCCCGATGCCGCAGACGAAATATGTACTGCGCAAGGCTTTGGAACAGAAACTGAAGCCGATTGTCGTCATCAATAAAATTGATAAACCCGATGCCCGCGTTTCCGAAGTAGAAGATGAAGTACTGGAACTGTTCATGGAACTGGAAGCTGACGATGACCAGCTGGATTTCCCTGTCATCTATGCGAATGGCCGCGACGGGATTGCTAAAAATTCTATGGACGATGACAGCGATAACCTGGAACCGCTCTTTAAATGCATTATTGAAAATTGCCCGTGCCCGAAAGGCGATGTTGATGGCCCTCTCCAGTTCATGGTTACGACCCTGGATTATGATGACTATGTAGGTAAAATCGCCGTCGGCCGTATTGTCCGTGGCCGTATGCGCCCAAACCAGCAGGTCGTCATTACCGATGGTGAAAGCCAGCGTAAGGCAAAAATTGGCCGCGTATATACTTATGAAGGACTGAAACGGGTCGAAACAGACGAAGCGTCTATGGGAGATATTGCCTGCATCATCGGCATCCCCGATCTTAAAATCGGGGAAACCGTTGCTGACCCGGAAAATCCGGAAGCACTGCCGAAAATCAATATCGACGAACCGACCCTGTCTATGATATTCTATGTCAACGACAGCCCGTTTGCCGGACAGGATGGCGAATTTGTAACGAGCCGTCATTTGCGGGACCGTCTGTTCCGGGAAGTACAGACCAATGTATCCCTCCGTGTGGAAGAAACAGACAGTGCCGACGCATTCAAAGTTTCCGGCCGTGGCGAACTGCATATTGCCGTACTCATCGAAGAAATGCGTCGCGAAGGCTATGAACTCCAGGTAGGCAAACCGAGCGTCATTACGAAAGAAATCAATGGCAAGAAATGTGAACCGCTGGAAGCACTGACGATTGATGTACCGCAGGAATTCATGGGCACAGTCATGGAAAAACTGGGGACACGCAAAGCGGAAATGGTCAATATGGTGGACCTGAAAGGGTATACCCGGCTCGAATTCATTATCCCTGCCCGCGGGCTTATCGGCTTCCGCAGCGAATTCCTGACAGCTACCAAGGGCAATGGTATCATGTATCATGTCTTCCACGGCTATGCTCCCTGGAAAGGCGATATTCCCGGCCGTACACGGGGCAGTCTGGTGGCCTTTGAATCGGGAACGACAACAGGATATGGTATTTTCAACCTCCAGGACCGGGGGGTCATGTTCATCAATCCCGGTGAAGAAATTTATCTGGGGCAGGTCATCGGGGAAAGCAACCGCGATGTAGACATCGATGTCAATCCCTGCAAGAAGAAACACCTGACCAATACCCGTTCCTCTGCTTCCGATGAAGCATTGCGCCTCATTCCGCCTCGTCAGATGGGATTGGAAAAGTCCCTGGAATGGATCAATGAAGATGAACTGGTAGAAGTAACACCGCATAATATCCGCATCCGCAAGGCTATTCTTGATAAACACGATAGAAAGAAAGCTATGCGTAAATCACAACAGTAATTACAAAAAAGCATGGATGGCACAGTCCTTTTCGAATTTGGAAAGAGCCTGTGCCATTTTCTTTATAAAAGCACTGGAAATCCATTCAAATTTGTGGTACATTATGGGTAATGCATATGCAAATACGAATCAGCACGTATATGCGTATACACAGTTAGTAGTACGGATTGTGAAAATCCGTACGTAGAACCTTGCTTGTGATGTTATTTTACTATCTCAATAACCAAAGAAAGGGACGAAAGTGATTATGAAAAAAAACTATGTAGTAATGGATGGTAACACGGCTGCTGCATATGCTTCCTATGCATTCACAGAAGTTGCTGCTATCTTCCCGATCACACCTTCTTCTGTTATGGCAGAAAAGGTTGACGAATGGGCTGCAAAAGGAAAGAAGAATATCTTCGGCAATACCGTCGATGTAATCCAGATGCAGTCTGAAGCTGGTGCTGCTGGCACATGCCATGGCTCCCTGCAGGCTGGTGCGCTGACCACCACCTATACGGCTGCCCAGGGCCTGCTCCTCATGATTCCCCCCATGTTCAAAATTGGCGGTGAATTCCTGCCGGGCGTATTCCACATTGCAGCCCGTACTATCAGCGCTCATGCACTTTCCATTTTCGGCGATCATTCTGACGTTATGGCATGTCGTACGACTGGCTTCGGCATGATTATGTCTTCCTCCCCGCAGGAAGCTATGGATCTCGGCTGCGTAGCCCATCTGTCTGCTATTGGCGGCCGCTATGCTTTCATGCATGTATTCGACGGGTTCCGTACATCCCACGAAATGCAGCGTATCGAAGCCCTTGATTATGATGATCTTGCAAAACTCGTTGATTATAAACAGCTGGCAGCTTTCCGTAAGAACAGCCTGAACCCGGAACATCCGTACACCCGTGGCACGACTGTCAATCCGGATATCTTCTTCCAGACAAAAGAAGGCGCCAACGAAAAAGTTGCAACCATTCCTGATGTCGTTCAGCACTACATGGACGAAATCAACAAACTGACCGGCCGTGACTACAAACTCTTCAACTACTATGGTGCTGAAGATGCAGAAGAATTGATCGTCATCATGTGTTCTGCTGCTGAAACCGTCCGTGATACTGTCGATTACCTCAATGCCCATGGCAAAAAAGTCGGCATGATCCAGGTTCATCTCTATCGTCCGTTCTCTGTTAAACATTTTGTCGATGCTATCCCTGCAACGGTTAAGAAAATCGCTGTTATGGACCGCACGAAAGAATCTGGTTCCGTTGGTGAACCGCTGTACCTCGATGTTCAGACGGCACTTATCCAGTCCGGCCGTACGGATATCACCGTCGTAGGTGGCCGCTATGGTCTGTCCTCCAAAGATACAACTCCTGGCCAGATTGCTGCTGTATACAAAAACCTCGATCAGGATACACCGAAGAACAACTTCACTATCGGCATCGTCGATGATGTTACATTTACATCCCTGCCGACAGAAAAATTCCACATCGATTATCCCGGCCAGATTTCTGCAAAAATCTGGGGTCGTGGCGGCGATGGTACAGTCGGTGCCAATAAGAACGCCATCACCATTATCGGTCTCGATGCTGATAAATACGCACAGGCATACTTTGCTTATGACTCCATGAAGACCGGTGGCCTTACCCAGTCCCATCTCCGTTTTGGTGACAAACCGATTCATGCGACCTATCTCGTAGGCTCTGCTGATTTTGTTGGCTGTCATGCTCCTACATATGTCAAGAAATATGACACGACAACGGACCTGAAAGATGGCGGTGTATACCTCCTCAACTGCCCGTGGAGTGTCGAAGAACTGGATAAAGAACTTCCGGCTCAGATGAAGAAAGACCTCTATAACAAACATGCCCAGTTCTACATCATCGATGCTACGAAACTGGCTGGCGAAATCGGCCTCGGTGACCGTGTAAACTCCATCCTCCAGGCTGCTTTCTTCAAACTTACAAACGTTATTCCTATCGACGAAGCTGTCGCTGCCATGAAGAGAGGAAACTATAATTCCTACTTCAAGAAGGGCGGTCAGGAAATCGTAGATAAGAACAACAAAGCTGTCGATATGGGCATTTCCGGCCTCACGAAAGTAGAAATCCCTGCTTCCTGGGTTGATGCAGTAGATGCTCCGGAACCGCAGAAAGATATGCCTGACTTTGTCCGTGACCTCGTCATCCCCGTTGATCGTCAGCATGGCGATGAACTCCCTGTTTCTATCTTCAAGAAATATGGTGTATTCGATGGCACATGGCAGAACGGTACGACGGCTTATCTGAAACGTGGCGTAGCCATCAACGTTCCTCATTGGAATGCTGAAGTTTGTGCACAGTGCAACAGCTGCTCCATGGCCTGCCCGCACGCAGCTATCCGCCCGGTTCTGGTAACAGACGCTGAAAAAGCTGATGCTCCGGCTAACTTCGTAACAGTTCCCGCTAAGGGCAAAGGTCTGGAAAACTACAACTACCGTATGCAGCTTTCCCCGTATGACTGCCTCGGCTGCGGCGTTTGCACGACTGTTTGCCCGATGAAAGAAAAAGGCGCTCTTACGATGGTTCCGATGCAGGACGAAATCGATCAGCAGGATAACTTCAATGAATATGCAATGAAAGAAAAATATCTCAAGAAAGATGTTATCAGTGACGCAAACGTCAAATCTGCCCAGTTTGCCAAACCGTACTTCGAATTCTCCCCGGCCTGCGCTGGCTGTGCTGAAACGACGTACATCAAGATGGTTACACAGCTCTTCGGTTCCCGCATGTACATTGCCAATGCTTCTGGCTGCTCCTCCGCTTATGGCGGCTCCCTGCCGATGACTCCGTACTGCAAAGACGAACGCGGCTTCGGTCCCTGCTGGGAACAGTCCCTGTTCGAAGACAATGCTGAATTTGCATATGGCTACTTCCATGCTCAGGACGCTATTCAGAAAGAAATCATTATCCGCCTGAACAGCCTGAAAGAACAGGGCGTATGCGTACCGGAAATCGATGCATATCTCGCTAACTACAAAGATGGCAAGAAATCCCGTGAAGTATCCGATGCTCTCCTCGCTGCTCTGGAAAAAGCAGAACAGACGGAAGAAGTCAAGTTCGTACTTCAGAACCGTGAATTCGTTTCCAAGAAGTCCGTATGGGCTATCGGTGGTGACGGCTGGGCTTACGATATCGGCTTCGGCGGCGTAGACCAGGTTATTGCCCAGAACCGCGACGTCAATATCCTTGTCGTAGATACAGAAGTTTACTCCAATACAGGCGGCCAGTCTTCCAAATCTACCCAGACTTCTGCTGTAGCGAAATTCGCTGCCGGCGGCAAAGTCATTAAGAAGAAAGACCTCGGTGCCATTGCCATGACATACGGCTATGTCTATGTTGCCCAGGTTGCTATGGGTTACAGCCAGGCTCAGACACTCCGTGCTATCCGCGAAGCAGAATCGTATGATGGCCCGTCCATCGTCATCTGCTACTGCCCGTGCCTCGAACATGGCATCCGTGCTGGTATGGGTACGACACAGCTGGAAATGAAGAAAGCTGTCGAATGCGGTTACTGGCATCTCTATCGTTTCGATCCGCGTCTGGCTGCACAGGGCAAGAACCCGTTCCAGCTTGATTCTCCGGAACCGGATACAGATAAGATCATGGATTACCTCAACGGTGAAAACCGTTACAGAAGACTTAAGATCAACTTCCCTGAACGTGCCGATGCACTGTATAAGAAGGAAGTCCAGGATCTTAAAGATCGTTACAAATACTATGCCAAGATGGCAGGCAGAGAATAATATCCCTGCTTTTAGAAAAAAGGATTCAGGCTGCGGCCTGAATCCTTTTTTTCTGGATTACCCGATGTTGTATGATATAATGATTATTATCAGGAGGTGAGTTCATGATTATCATGACAGTAGTAGACGATCATGGCGGACTTTGTTTCAATCAGCGCCGTCAGAGCCAGGACCGGAAACTGCGGCAGAGGATGCTGGAGATTGCCGGCGCCCGAGGTATCTGGATGGATTCGTATTCGGCATCAATGTTTACGGAAGAAGCAGACCGGATCCATACGGCCGATGATTTTCTCGAACAGGCAGGCTGCGGTGATTTCTGCTTTGTCGAAGATAAGGCGGTGCTTCCCTATGCAGACCGTATCGAACAGATTATCTTATTCCGCTGGAACAGGGCATATCCGGCTGATATGTATTTTGACATTACTCTGGACAGCCCCTGGAAATTGCAGGAAAGTCATGATTTTTCCGGATTTTCCCATGATACTATTACAGAAGAGGTATATGTAAAATGAAACATCTGACCAAGCTACTGCTGGCCCTGCTGACAGCATTCTGTCTCCTTCTCACGGCCTGCGGATCAGCACAAACGGCATCATCAGGCCAGAAAACGGTACAAAACCAGGCTACACAAACAAAGGGGAATAAGGGAGAATCGTTCGACCTTTCCAATATTCCTGCATTTTCAGGAAAGCCTTATGTCGTCATTCATGATAATGTACCGGATTTTCCTGACAAGGACAAGACGAAGAAATCCTTTGAAAGGTACAGTGATCTGGATTCACTGGGCCGCTGCGGCCCGGCCTATGCCAATATAGGAAAAGATCTCATGCCTACCAAAAAAAGAGGAGCCATAGGCAGTGTCAAGCCGAGTGGATGGCATCTGGCCAAGTATGACAATGTTGATGGAAAATATCTGTACAACCGGTGTCACCTCATCGGATATCAGCTGACGGCTGAAAATGCCAATCCTAAAAATCTGATTACCGGTACGCGGTATCTCAACGTCGAGGGCATGCTTCCCTTTGAAAATATGGTAGCCGATTATGTTAAGGAAACAAATCATCATGTACTGTACCGTGTAACCCCGATTTTTTCAGGCAATGATCTCGTTGCCCGCGGCGTACAGATGGAGGCCTGGTCGGTTGAAGATAAAGGCGCTGGTATTCAGTTTAATGTCTTTGTCTATAATAACCAGCCGGGAATTACAATTGATTATAAAACGGGAGATAGCAAGAAACAATGAGACAGGGAGCTGTCACACAAGAATATTCTTGATGTGGCAGCTTTTTACTGTAAAATCAGATTTGTACGTTTTGGTGCATGTGGCCAGACAGAGTATACGTGCGGCAGCATGTATGGTTGATATATTAGTATACTAAGATACTGATTCTTTCTGGACAAACGGGCTGAATATATTATAATAGCAGATGTGATTTCAGAAATTTTCATGGGAGGAAGCAAATCGTATGGCCTTTGCAGCGTCTTTAGAAAGTATCATTCCTATACTGCTTATTATTCTGACCGGGTATGTTCTGGAAAAGAAGCGGTATCTGTCCGATTCCTTTGGCGATGACATTTCAAAGATTATCATGAATATTGCATTGCCTGCCGCTGTCTTTGTATCGATGATGAAATATATGTCCCTTGATATGGTGCGCCAATTGTCAGAAGGGTTTACACTGGTTGCTGTCGGTGTGATTGCCTGGTATGTCATGGGCTGGGTCTGGGCCCGCCTGACTCATGTCCCGGCTGGCCGGCATGGCAGTTTTGTTGCAGCTGTAGCAAATACGAATACGCTGTTTATCGGCTGGCCTCTCAACATGGCCCTCTTTGGTGAAGAAGCGATGCCGTACTTTCTGGCTTATTTCCTCTTTTGCAATACGTCATGCTGGACCATCGGTGCATTCCTCGTGGCCGATGACCCGTCCAATCCGGTTGCGACGGGAAAACGGCATTTCAATCTGAAAAAGCTCTGTCCGCCGCCTCTTACAAGTTGCCTTCTGGCATTTGTTTTTCTGCTTATGGATTTATCCGTTCCTGTACCTGTCATGACGGCGGCCGGGTATATTGGCAGTCTGGTTACGCCCTTGTCCTTGCTTTATATCGGACTTGCCCTGGCTAAAGCCGGGGTGGGCAACATTTCTTTTGACAGGGATACGATTGCCGGGTTTACTGGCCGCCTGATTCTGGCTCCAGCTGTTATGGCCGTTGTGCTCATAGCCGGCCAGACTGTTTTAGGCCCCATGCCGGCATTGGAATTTGATACCTATATCGTCCAGTCGTCGTTGCCTATTATGGCAGTCCTGCCAATTCTTGCCAACGAAGCCCATGGTGATGTGCGGTATGCTACGGGAATTGTAACGGCCAGCACGGTGTTGTTTGCAGCCGTCATACCGGTCATCGTGTATGCACTGGGCGTGTAACGTATGAGATACGACGGGAGCCACCCATGAAAACCCCGGTTTTCATGGGTGGCTCCCGTTTGTATGTAACTCAGCTATGATCAGACTTCATCTGGTACGGTTTCAGGCTTCTTGAGGATGGCAGCTGCTATCAGGCCTGCGATGAATCCCGTGAGGGCGAAGATGATCCAGCCAAGGCCGATGGCCTGGAAAGGAACATATGTGTTCATCACATCGGATAAGGCACCAAGGGGGACGCCGGCTGTTTCCAGTCCGCTGATGAGTGCGGAGAAACAGGTGAAACCTATGGTAGAAATATAGACGATACGATTTCCATTAAATACGTTGTGCATGAATGTCAGGAATATGGTTGCGACCGTAAGAGGATAGAGGAACATCAGGACCGGGATTGCGGTTTTGATGATTGTCAGCAGACCGAAAGTACCAATCAGGAACGATACAATGGTAAATCCCCGCAGATAAGCCGTGTAACTGATGCGGTCGTAAATTTCATTGAAAAAGGTAGCACATGATGTGAGAAGGCCGATACTGGTCGATAAGCAGGCGAGCAATACGATGACGGCCAGAAGGAGGGCACCGGCACTGCCAAAGAGGATTTGTGCGCTGTTTGCAAGGACAGGAGCCCCTGTTTCCAGGATTCCCAGTGCCTGCACACTGGTAGCACCCAGGTCAGCAATGAATACGTAGACAAATCCCAGACATGCTGCTGCAAGGAGACCGGCTTTGAAAACATCCCGGGTTACTTTCTGTGGTGTATCGGCACCGTTTTCTTTGACAAATTTTATAACCAGAATGGCGAATACGAAGGACCCCATGGCATCCATCGTACCATACCCGTCAATAAACCCCTGGACAGCGGCCATGCTGGCTGTAGCATAATGTGCCGTTGGAGCCTGAGGAACGCCCATCGGGGTGAGATAGGATTTTAAAATCAGCATGACGATGGTCAGAAGCAGGCATGGCGTCAGAATTTTGCCGATACGGTCTACCAGCTTGGACGGATTGGCAGAAAGCCAGTAGGAAATGATAAAGAACAATACCAGGAAGGCCATCATTTCCATATCGGATCCGCCACTGTTCAGGAAAGGCCGTACGGCGATTTCGTATGATACGCTGCCCGTACGGGGAATACAGAACCAGGGGCCGATAGTCAGATAGACTACAACGGAGAACACAAGGCCATATTTGAGTCCTACGCGGCTTGCCAGCTGGCGCAGGTCTTCACAGCCTGAATATCCCATGGCCAATACCCCGGCCAGCGGCAGGCCTACGCCGCTGATGATAAAGCCCAGGACGGACCACCAGACATTATACCCTGCATTTTGCCCCATGGATGAGGGGAAAATCAGGTTGCCGGCACCAAAGAATAATGCAAATAGCATAAGACCAATTGCAATGACTCTCGAACTCTGACTGTTACCTTTACTCATACATCATACCTCCCATCGGATGCGAAGAATGAAAATACGTTCCCTGTGACGGGTATCCTGTATTGTCGGAATCACACATGAGTGAAATGAACGGCACACATATAGGCCCAAACTATATATGTGTATTTTCTGCAGATATTTCTCCGGCAGATGTAAAACAATACATGGTACGTAATTTATTTTCCGCTGTTGTAAATTTTAATCTGTCCATAAAATTTACTTTTTATGACCTAAGTATACCACAAAGAAGAAAAAAATCAACGTCATAAAATTAAAAATATTAATAACAAGAATGTTAAAAATTAAAATTTGATGAGTAAATGGACGGCTTGTAATGGCTTTGACTGCCTATGATATAATATATACAAGCTCTATTTAGTAGTTCTATGACAGAATCGTATATTTATATGAAAAGGAGTTTCCATATATGAAAATTAAAAATATTGCTATTCCTATCGTCATCAGCGTATTTTGTCTGACGGCAGCGCCCGTATTTACCCATACGGATACAGTCTGGGCTGCTAAGGGCGGAATTTCTGTAAGGTCAGCTCCCCGTACGGCACCGGCAATGACGAAACCGGCAGGTAATACAGGGAATGCATCACGGCAGACACCGAAACCGGAAGCAGGCACCACCAATACCAGGCAGCAGGCCAGAACGAATACAAACGGAGCTGGCACGGCAGCAACATCACAGACTTCCCGGTGGGGGAATACTCTGCGCAATATAGGTTTTCTGGCAGGAGGCATGTTCCTGGGCAGCATGCTGGCAGGTCTCTTAGGCTGGGGCAGCATGGGAATTTTATCTACCATCCTGGGCCTGTTTATGAATCTCCTCCTGTTTATGGCATTGATTGCCGCTGTGCGCTGGTTGTGGCGTAAGATACGCGGGACAAATAGTTCAGCCGATGCGTCCTACCGTCGTGGTTATGAGGCGGCTATGCGTGATAAAAATAACAGGCATTCTTATACGATTGACGTGACACCTATGGACGATACAGAAAATAAGAAGCATGATAAAAAATCATAGGAACCGGTATAAAATGCAGCTAACGAAATAAATATTCGTAATTATACGATTAACTTACGACCTATACGCATTAAAATTCATTCTTATTTTGAATTGGGAATGATTACTCATTTACAAATCAAAAGGACAGGCCTATCATATACGTATAGAGATTTGTGAACTCTGTAACATATTTTCTGTGAGAAAAGAGGAATTTGTCATGAGTATCAAAAAAAGAATCGTTGGTGTTGTCGGATTAGGCCATGTCGGCGCTCATGTTGCGTATAATCTGGGTATGATGGGTGTTGCTGATGAAGTCAAACTGTGCGATAAAAATGCAGATAAAGTAGCCAGTGAATGCAATGACCTGATGGATGCGGCTTATTTCATGCCTCACCGTGTCGTATATAAAGTAGTGGATTATGCCGGTCTGGCAGATTGTGATGTCATCGTCAATGCCGTTGGCAAAATTGAATTACTGGCAACGTTGAATCGCGACAGCGAAATGGAAAATTCTGTCAAAGAAGTAGCCAGCTTTGTGGATAAAATCATGGCTGGCGGGTTCGATGGCATTTTTGTCAATATTACGAATCCCTGTGACGTCATTACCGATTTGGTACAGAAACTGAGCGGATTGCCGCGCAACCGCGTATTTGGTACCGGTACCGGCCTTGATTCGTCCCGCCTCATCAGTGCTATTTCCCAGCAGACAAATCTGGAACATCACTCTTTTACGGCTTTCATGATGGGCGAACACGGCAATGCCCAGATGGTTCCCTGGTCGCTGATTTCCTTCCATGGCAAACCGCTTTCCGAACTGAAAGGTGATCCGCGTTTTGATTTTGATCATGAAGAAATGACGAAACGCGTCATCAACGGTGCTTGGACTACCTTTAAAGGGAAAAAATGCACGGAATATGGTGTAGCCGCTACGGGTGCTACCGTAGTCCGTTCCATTTTGCATGATGAAAAGAAGATTATGCCTGTCAGTGCTTATCTCGACGGCGAATATGGTGAAACAGGCATTTATTGCGGTATTCCTGCTGTCGTCGGTGCCAATGGGGTAGAACAGGTCATGGAATACACACTGACAGATGATGAAAAAGCAGAATTCAAACGTTGCTGCGATGCTATCCGTGGCAATATTGCCAAAGCGGAACAGTTCTGGAAGAAATAAATCGTTCCCTGGATAAAAAGTGAATATGACCAGCCGGCTGTCCTGTCTCTTTTTAAGATGACGGACAGCTGGTTTTGTTTTACTTGACTTTGAGCAGGCTCCATGTGATATGATAATGATGTTGTAATATAGTTATGATGTGTATTGTATGACAGGAGGGCAATATGGAAAAAGCAAAAGTATATTTTACAGATTTCCGCTGTAAAGTAGGTACCAATAATCTGATGAAGCTGCAGAAACTCTGCCGTCGTGCCGGCATTGGCAATATTGACATGGAGGGAAAATTCGTTGCTATCAAGATGCATTTCGGCGAACTGGGCTGTCTGGCATCTATCCGTCCCCAGTATGTCAAGGCTGTAGCAGATCTGGTGAAAGAATTGGGAGGTAAGCCATTTCTTACGGACTGTAACACGCTCTATCCGGGCAGCCGCAAGCACGCACTGGAACATATGGACTGTGCCAATCTCAACGGGTATAATACGGTGACGACGGGCTGTCAGATTATCATCGCGGATGGGCTGCGTGGTACCGATGAAGTAGAAGTTCCCGTGAAAAACGGACAATACGTACAGAATGCCAAAATCGGACGGGCCGTCATGGATGCCGATGTCTTTATCAGCCTGGCTCATTTCAAGGGACATGAATCGACCGGGTTTGGCGGTGCTATAAAAAATATCGGCATGGGCTGTGGCAGCCGGGCCGGTAAGATGGAACAGCATTCGTCGGGCAAACCGAAGGTTATTGAAGAAAATTGCCGCAACTGTCACCGCTGTGCCAAAGAATGCGGATCCGATGCCATTACATACGAAAATGATGTAGCTCATATCAATGAAGAACTCTGCAAAGGTTGTGGACGCTGCATCGGGGCCTGTGCTTTTGATGCCATCCAGGCAGTACAGTGGGATGCCAATGATAAATTGGACCGTAAGATGGCAGAATATGCCCAGGCTGTCTGCCAGGACCGGCCATGTTTCCATATCAATCTTGTCATGGATATTTCACCGAACTGCGACTGCCATGCTGAAAATGATGCTCCTATCCTGCCGGACATCGGCATGTTTGCTTCCTTTGATCCGGTAGCACTGGATCAGGCCTGTGTCGATGCCTGCCAGAAGCAACAGCCTCTTCCCAATAGCCAGTTATCGGATAATCTGGCTAAACCAGACTGGCATCATCATCACGATCATTTCCTTGACAGCAATCCCCGTGTCAATTGGAATGAAACGCTGGTACACGCAGAAGAAATTGGTCTCGGTACGCGTCAGTATGAATTAGTTGTCGTAAAATAAGACGTTTCTGAAACTACATAGGTGCAAGAGGGTTGTGACAAAATGGGTAATATACTCATTGGGCCGCAGCCCTCTTTTTCATGTCCCTTATACTGGATAACCATTCTCAAATATGATATTATATATAAGATATGTGAAAAGTAATACGTCATAGCAGGAGGAGAGACATGTTCAGACATGTATTGTTTGATTTAGATGGGACACTGACTGATTCAAAAGAAGGAATCATAAAGTCTGTAGAGTACGCTCTGCTGAAACTGGGGGAATCCACAGAAGGACGGCTGGACCAGCATATTGTCGTCGGTCCGCCCATGATGACGACATTCACCCAGGTGTATGGGTTTTCTGAAGAAAAGGCAAGGCATCTGTATAATACATTCCAGGAACGGTATGGAACCAAAGGCCGTTTTGAAAATCATCCGTTTCCGGGAATCCTGACTCTGCTGGATCAATTGAAGGAAGCCGGTATCAAGTCGTATGTCGCTACGTCCAAACCGACCGTACATGCCAGGGCTATATGTGAAAAATTCGGCATCAGCCAGCGGGTGGAGCTCGTTGCCGGCAGTACGCTGGGTGGCAGTGAAACCAAAGCCGATGTCATCCAACAGGTTCTCGATACGATAGGGCCACAGGCAGAAGGACAAGCGGTCATGGTAGGTGACCGGAAGTATGATGTCATCGGCGCCAGAGAAAAACATCTGCCGGTTATTCTGGTCGGGTTCGGGTATGGAAGCAAGGCTGAACAGGAAGCCTATCCGCCTGATTACTTTGCTCCTGATGTGGCAGCACTGGGCAATATTATTCTTCATACACATTCGTAATAGGAGGTCTTTTTATGACGCTGCAAATACAAGATATGATCCACGGGTTCCGTATAGACCGGTCCGTTTACGTCAAGGAGCTGGACAGTCAGGCTTATGAAATGACTCATGTCCAGTCCGGGGCGCGCGTTCTGTACATCAAGAATACAGATGACAATAAGGTATTTTCCATTTCGTTTCGTACAACGCCTTCAGACAGTACGGGTGTGCCCCATATCTGCGAACATTCCACGTTGTGCGGCTCCCGGAAATTTCCTTTGAAGGAACCGTTTGTAGAACTGGTCAAGGGATCACTCAACACATTTCTCAATGCCATGACATTCCCTGATAAGACTATGTATCCTGTGGCCAGCCGCAATGCCAAAGATTTCCATAATCTCATGGACGTATATCTGGATGCCGTCTTTTTCCCGAATATGCTGAACGATGACCAGGTACTGATGCAGGAAGGATGGCATTATGAAATGGACAGTCCGGAAGCTCCTCTGACCTATAGCGGCGTCGTGTACAATGAAATGAAAGGTGTGTTTTCTTCTCCTGACTCGCTTCTGGAACGGCATGTCATGGAAAACCTGTTTCCTGATACGACTTATGGCGTCGAATCTGGCGGAGATCCCGATGATATCCCGAATCTGACACAGGCGGCGTTTACTGCCTTTCATAAGGCTTACTATCATCCGTCCAACAGCTACATTTTTCTTTATGGGGACATGGATATCGACAGTACGCTGGATTTTATTGATGGTGAGTATCTCAGCAAATTTCATGCGGCACATATCGATTCGGCAATAAAAAGACAACCCTGCCCGGGCAGCTGCGTCCGGACCTATCCGTATGGCATTGCTTCAGAAGAAAAGACACAGCAGAAGACCCTGCACAGCCTGACCTATGTCATTGATGATGCATTAGATACGACGCTGGCACTGGCTTTCAAGGTGCTGACATATGTTCTGCTCCAGTCTCCGGCAGCCCCCCTGAAAAAGGCTCTCGTTGATGCTGGTACCGGCCGCGATGTATCCGGTGATTTCCAGGATGGCATCCTGCAGCCGTTATGGGGGATTTCTATCAATGGTTCAGACCCGGATAAGCAGGATAAAATCCTGCCGGTAGTCCGCAAGGTCCTTACGGAAATGGTCCATAATGGGATAGACAAAACGCTCCTGACCGGTGCGCTGAACCGCATTGAGTTCACACTGCGGGAAGCCGATTTTTCCGGCCGCCCCAAAGGATTGATTTATGGCATCCGCTGCATGGATACCTGGCTGTATGACAAGGACCCGCTGGCTTCCCTGCAATATGAAGACGCATTGCAGGTCCTCCGGAAAGGTATTGACAATGGGTATTATGAATCTCTTATCCAGAAGTATATACTGGATAATCCCTATTATGCGCTTATCACGCTGGTCCCTGAACCGGGCCTGACGGAAAAACATGACCAGGCTGTGGCAGACAGGCTGGCAGCCTATAAAAAGACCTTATCTGCCGAAGAGATACAGCATATCGTTGAGGCTTCCAGAGCATTGAAAAAAAGACAGGCGACGCCCGATTCTCCCGAAGCGTTACTGACCATTCCTACGCTTTCCCGGGATGATCTGGAACATAAGGCAGAAGAAGTAGAAATGCACATTGCACAGGAAGATGGCATTACCGTATGCCATGTACCAGATCATACGAATGGCATTACCTATGTCAATGCGTATTTTGATCTTCATGGTTTGACACAGGAAGAAATTTCCTATGTATATCTTCTCAGTGATCTTCTGGGAGACATGGATACGAAAAAACATACGTATGGTGAACTGGCTTCTCTTATCGATTTATATACCGGTGGCATCGATTACGCCGTATCCGCTTTTTCCGATTGTGAAGATAATACAAGCTACATGCCTGTCTTTAAAATGACGGCAAAAGTACTGAGTCAGAATCTGCCTGAACTGATCCGTCTGTTGCGGGAAATTACGGCAGATACACAGTTTACCAATGGCGACCGTCTCATTGAACTGGTGGAAGAAGCCAAAGCGGGATGGGATATGGATGCTTTCCGCCGGGGACATACGCTGGTCATGCACCGCGTTTTGTCTTATGTATCCCCTGTAGAAGGATTCTGCGATGCCGGTGAATTTTCTTATTATGAATTTATCAGCCGGATTGCCGCCCGGATCAGAACGGAAACGGCTGATACGGCTGCTAAGCTTCAGCATGTCATGAAAAAGGTCTTTACCCGTGCAGCCATGACTCTTGAAATAACCGGTAATACGGAAGATTATCAGCATGTCGTGCGATTGTTGCCCGACTGGACACAGGAACTGCTCCAGGGAGAAAAAAGGACGGACCTCTGCAGCCTGGGCGGACAGCGCAAAAATGAAGGTATCATGACAAGCGGAAAAGTACAGTATGTAGCCAAAGGTGGGAATTTCCGCCATCATGGCTTTGCGTATACTGGTTCTATGATGGTTCTGGATACTATTTTACAGTATGGATATCTCTGGACGAAGATTCGTGTTCAGGGCGGCGCTTATGGAGCCTTTACCCGTTTTTATGGGAATGGCGATATGGTGTTCTGCTCGTATCGTGACCCCAATCTGGAAAGCAGTGTCAAAGCGTATGATGATCTGGCAGATTATCTGGAACAGTTCGATGTTCCGGACCGGGAAATGACGAAGTATGTCATCGGAACGCTGAGCCGTATTGATATTCCCTTGACACCGTCTCTCCGGGGGGATAAAGCAATGAACCGCTATTTTTCCCACACAACGCAGGCATTGGTCCAGCAGCGCCGGGATCAGCTCCTGCAGACATCGGCTGCTGATATCCGGGCTCTGGCACCGCTGGTGCGTGCTGTCATGAATGATAATTGTCTGTGCGTGATGGGTGGAGAAGGAAAAATCAAGGAAGCGGCTGCCTTGTTTGACAACCTCGTTTCCTTACCGGATTAGGATGTGAATTATATGCGGGGACGTTTTGCACCCAGTCCGACTGGCTATATCCATCTGGGAAATGTATGGACGGCGTTCCTGGCCTGGCTTCAGGTCCGGCAGCAGAAAGGGACCCTGATCCTGCGCATAGAAGATATTGATGAACAGCGGTCTAAACCTGAATATACACAGGCGCTGCTGGAAGATCTGTCCTGGCTGGGGCTTGACTGGGATGAAGGTCCCGGAAAAGGCGGCCCGTATGGCCCCTATATCCAGCAGGAACGGTATTCTTTATATGAAAAAGCATTGCAGGAACTGCAGGCAAAACATCTTCTTTACCCCTGTTATTGCAGCCGTGCCAGACTGCAGGCTATAGGTGCGCCCCATGAAGGGGAGCACCGTCTGTATGATGGCCATTGTTATGGTATGCCGGAAGAACAACGGCGGCAGATGGACCGGAAACCATCGTGGCGCGTTCATGTCCCGCATGTTTCCGTTTCCTTTACCGATGGCAGCTATGGGCCTTTTTCTGATTATCTTCCCCGTGTCTGCGGAGACTTTGTCGTCCGGCGTGCCGATGGCTTATATGCCTATCAGCTGGCCGTTGCCGTCGATGATGGCTCCATGGGCATCACCCATGTTTTACGAGGCCGGGATTTGTTATCCTCGACGGCCCAGCAGATATGGCTGATGGAAGTACTGGGATATACGCCTCCTTCCTATACCCATGTTCCCATGCTGATAGATGCGTCGGGCAACCGTCTGTCAAAGAGGCAGCAGGGAATCACTGTACGCAGTCTGCGTGACCGCGGTGTCCAGGCAGATGCCATTTTATCAGCTCTGGCCCTTGCCGGCGGACTGGTTTCAGAAAGGCGCCTGTACCACAAAGGAGAATTACTTCGTCTGTGCAATTTTCAAACGATGACGACCCATGATATTGTTCTCGGAGATACCTGGCTGGATGAGCTGATACACGCGTAGTCAGAATACGACATAATTCGTTATATAGCATCACACATACCGTAAAAAGAAACATCAATACGTCTTGTTTCTTTTTACGGTATTTTTTTATCTTTTTTTATAGATTTCCATCAGATTTGGCAATGTTATTGTCATCAGGTGTGAAAATGTGGTAAAATGTGGTGAAAAGTGATAGTTCGTACAGAAAGGGGGCGCTGCTATGTTCATGGGAGAATATTCGCATTCTATTGACACGAAAGGCCGTGTTATTATGCCGGCAAAATTTCGCGAAGAATTGGGAACCCATTGCATCGTTACCCGCGGACTGGAAGGCTGCCTTTCTGTATATACACAGGATGCCTGGGGAAATCTGGCTGATAAAATGAAAAAGCTTAAGACCAGCAAAGAAAAAGTCCGGGCTTTTAAACGATTCCTTTTCGGCAGCGCCGCTGAAGTCGAATTTGACCGTACAGGCCGTATCCTTATTCCCGGAACGCTTCGCGAATATGCCGGCCTTAAAAAGGAAGTCACGGTCCTCGGTACGGGCGACAGCATAGAAATCTGGGATAAACAGGCCTATGATGAATATGCGGCAAAAACCGTGCCGGCTATGGAAGAAATTGCTGAAGATCTGGAAGATCTGGATCTGGATATATAGGAGCACTCATGGAATTTCATCACGTTAGTGTATTACGAAATGAAACAATTGATCATCTTATAGGCGACCCTCATGGTATATATGTGGATTGCACACTGGGAGGCGGCGGCCATTCCCGTGTATTGGCAGAGCGTCTGGCCGATGATGCAACACTGATCGGACTTGATCAGGATCAGGATGCGATTGCAGCGGCTACGGCTCATATGAAAGGGACAGCCTGCCATTTTACCCCGGTACAGCAGAATTTCCGGAATCTGGGACAGGTTCTGGACGAGCTGCATATAGACGCGGTTGACGGCGTTATGTTTGACCTGGGGGTGTCGAGTTATCAGCTGGATACGCCTGAACGGGGGTTTTCGTATATGCAGGACGGACCGCTCGATATGCGGATGGATCAGTCTGCCGGGAAAAGTGCTTACGATGTGATCAATACGTATAGTGAAGCTGAATTGTACCGTGTCATCAAAGACTATGGGGAAGAGCGGTGGGCCAGCCGTATTGCTGAATTTATCGTCAGGGAACGGCAGCAGAAGCCCATCAGCCACACGGCTGAACTGGTATCGGTCATCAAAAAGGCCATACCTGCAGGAGCCCGTAAGGATGGGCCTCATCCGGCAAAGCGGACGTTCCAGGCAATCCGGATTGAAGTCAATGATGAACTGGGAATTCTCCATGACGCGATTGAAACGGCTGCACAGCGGTTAAAACCAGGCGGCCATATCTGCGTTATTACCTTTCACTCTCTGGAAGACCGTATTGTCAAGCAGACGCTGAAACGGCTGGCAACGGACTGCATCTGTCCGCCCGATATGCCGGTCTGTACTTGTCACCATCATGCTATCCTGACGATACAGCGCCATGCTATTACGCCGGGAAAAGAAGAACTGGAACAAAATCCCCGTGCCAGAAGTGCTAAATTACGTGTTGGGACTCATAAGTAACTGTTATGCGGGGAATTTTTGTTTTTAATATTTGATTGGATGTGTTATAATATGCTGGCCAGAAAAGCTGGATACATTCACTATGAAGCGTCACGTTCTGTGGGACATCGGGCCGGTGCGGATGAAAAGAAATTCGCCAGGCTGCTCGCACAGACTATATCTGTTTTACTGCTGGTATGCTTTTTTCTGCTGGCGTACATTGCTCTTTCTGCAGTAAAGACTAATTTCAGCTATGCACTGATGCAGAAGAAGCTCCATGCACAGCAGCTGCAGAGAGAAAATGAAATGCTCCGCGTTGACATAGCCAAGCTGGAAACGCCGGAACGAATCTATACGTCGGCGCAGAAACTCGGTATGACGGTCCCTGTGACCGTGCTGTATGGCCAGTCTCATGATAAGACCGGAACAGAGGACAGCAGCCGGTAAAGCGAGTATGAGCAGCCTTAATTTAAGGCTGCTATTGTTGTTTCCTGTTCTGTTGTCATAGGTATTTACCCGTATAGGAGGAAATGAAATGAAATCAGTCAATGAACTTTGTAAACAAATTAAAGGAATATATAATGTGGATGGCAATGCCAATACGATGATTACAGGTATTTCGTCAGATTCCCGGACCATTGAAAAGGGGGACCTGTTTGTCTGCTTCAGTGGTGTTCATACCGATGGGGCTGTTTACGCATCCCAGGCTGTGGAAAAAGGCGCTGTTGCCGTACTCACGACCAAACATCTGGATCTTCCCGGTAGCGCCGTCCAAATCATGGTACCGGATGTACATCATGCCGTAGAGGATATGGTACCGTATTTTTACGATTATCCGGGAAAGAAAATGCGGATGATCGGCGTTACAGGAACCAACGGCAAAACGACGACGAGCCATATCATTTATCACATCCTGCGGGCTGCCGGACATCGTGTGGGACTTCTGGGAACCATCCATGCTCTCATTGATGATGAAGAACTTCCCATTCACAATACGACGCCTGATGTTGTCGATCTGCAGCGTTTCCTGGCGCTTATGTATGACCGCGGCGTCACACATGTCGTCATGGAAGTATCGAGTCATGCGCTGGCGTTAAACCGCGTAGCCGGCATTGAATACGATACGGCGGTATTTACGAACCTGACACAGGATCACCTCGATTTCCACAAGACGATGGAAAATTATCTGGCGGCCAAATGCAAATTGTTCCAGAATATCAGTCTCGATGAACACGTAAAGGATAATAAGACCGCCGTTGTCAATATCGATGATCCTTATGCAGAAGGAATCCTCAAAGCCTGCCATTGCAAGGTACTGACTTATGGTGTAGAAAAAGAAGCCGATTTAAAAGCTGCTAATTTATCTGTTCAGCTGAAAAGCTCCGCTTTTGATGTTACAGGACCTTTTGTAAATGTCCATCTGAATATGCATATTACAGGCTTGTTCAACGTCTATAATACGCTGGCAGCAATTGGAGCTGCTCATGCCGAAGGCGTGGATGAACAGACGATTGACAAGGCTATCCAGTCTTTCCATTCTGTACCGGGCCGCTTTGAACTCGTAGAAGCCGGACAGGATTTTGCCATTGTCGTCGATTATTCCCATACGCCGGACAGCCTGGAAAAGGCTTTGACGACAGCCCGTGCCATGAATCCGGCACGCATACTCTGCGTATTCGGCTGCGGTGGCGACCGCGATCGTACGAAACGCCCGATTATGGGACGCATTGCGGCAGAACATGCCGATATTCCTATTGTCACTTCTGATAACCCGCGGTCTGAAGACCCGGAAGCTATTGTTCAGGAAGTGGAAGCCGGCGTAAAAGAAGGATTGAAGCCCGGCCAGCATCATGAAGTAATCGTCAACCGCCGTGATGCAATTTTCCGTGCTGTAGAACTGGCGCAAAGCGGAGATATTGTACTGATTGCTGGTAAGGGACATGAAGACTATCAGATATTAAAGACCGGTACCATCCATTTCGACGACCGTGAGGTTGCAAGAGATGCCGTGCTGGCTGCAAAGGGGAGATAAACATGGCGGCGTTCACGTTACAGGAAGTAGAAAAAGCTACTGGCGGCAGGCTGCTGTATCCCGTTGTGGACGATGCTGTATTTTCTCAGGTAGAGACAGATACGCGGGCTATTACAGCAGGTGCGCTCTTTGTTGCCCTCAGAGGAGAAACCTTTGATGGTCACGACTATGTACTGCAGGCAGAAAAGCAGGGCGCGTCCGGTGCTATAGTAGCCGAAGACCGTCCGGAATACAGGAAAGGTGGATTTGCTGTCATTATCGTTCCCGATACACGCAAAGCGTATCAGGACCTGGCACGTTTTCACCGCCGCCGTTTTTCGATTCCGGTCATCGCTGTTACCGGCTCTGTAGGAAAGACATCTACGCGCAGTATGATTGCCGCTGTATTGTCACAGAAATATCGTGTCCTCCAGACAGAAAAAAATTTTAATAATGAAATCGGTCTGCCAAAGACACTATTGCAGCTCACGCCGGAACATGAAGCCTGCGTTGTAGAAATGGGGATGCGCGGCCTTGGCCAGATAGCCGAACTGGCGGCTATTGCAGAACCAGACATAGGCGTGGTTACGAACGTCGGCAAGAGCCACATTGAGCTGCTTGGTTCCCAGGAAAATATTGCCCGCGCGAAAAGCGAACTCGTACAGGCCTTATCGGCAGACGGTATTGCCATACTGAACCAGGATGATTTGTACGTAGCGTCCATGGCAGATTTATGCCGGGGCAAGGTCGTCGGATACGGTATTACCAGTAATGCTGCTATCCGGGCCAGCCGTGTCGTCTGCAGTGAAAAAGGGCTGCGGTTCGCCTGCCGGTGCTTCGATCAGGTCATGGATATCCACATGCCGCTCATTGGCAGCCACAATGTTTATAATGCCCTGGCTGCTATTGCAGCCGGACGGGTCCTGGGATTAACGGAACATCAGTTGCAAAGAGGATTGTCGGAATACCGCGGGATGCCGATGCGTCAGGAATTGATCCATCTCGGCGAATATACCTTTATCAATGATGCATACAATGCCAATCCGGCTTCAATGAGTGAAGCACTGAAATCCTTGTCTTTACTGACAAAGGGACGGAAGATAGCTGTCCTCGGCGGTATGTTGGAATTGGGAGACTGGACTGTACGGGAACATGAAAAAATAGGCGCCGAGGCAGCGGACCTGGGACTGGATGCACTCATTACCATGGGTGAACCGGCGTCCTATATTGCAGATGCTGCCAGAAAAAACGGCCTCGATGCTGTATATACAACAGAGGACCATGCCGGAGCGGCTGATTGCCTGCGGCATATTCTTCGTCCCGGAGATACGGTTCTGCTTAAAGGCTCCAGAGGATTTGCCATGGAAAAGATACTGCCATATTTTGAAAGGAAGTAATGTGAATGTTAAATACACTGCTCTTTGGTTTTGCTGTCAGTCTGATCATTGCCCTGGCTCTGGGGCCTCTGGTCATCCGGGAACTGAAGAAATTTCATGCCCGTCAGTCCGAACGGGAAGAAGGGCCAGAGAGTCATAAATACAAGGCTGGCACGCCTACCATGGGCGGTATCCTGATCCTGACAGCTCTCGTCGTTTCCTGCCTGATTTTTAATCCCATGGATTTGCGTAAAGGACTGGCATTGTTCCTGACACTGGGACACGGCGTCATTGGCTTTCTTGATGATTCCATCAAGGCGGTCAAACACCGCAATCTGGGCCTTACAGCCAGGCAGAAGCTGGCTGGCCAGTTCGTTATGGCTGCTGTATTCTGCTTCATTTTGAAAGAATACCTGAATTTCCCGACGACGGTCTGGATTCCCTTTACGACTTGGAATATTGATTTCGGCATGGCGTATTATGCATTTGTCTTTATCATGATTGTCGGCACGAGTAATGCTGTCAATCTGACCGATGGACTGGACGGACTGGCAGCAGGCTCCTGTGCCATTACGTCCGTTGCCTATGTCGTCATTTCTGTCGCCCTTGGATATGTCAATTTTGCCGTATTCAGTGCCGCTCTTACCGGTGCCTGCCTGGGATTCCTCTTTTATAACCAGCATCCGGCTAAAATGTTTATGGGCGATACAGGTTCGCTGGCTTTAGGTGGTGCTCTGGCAGCTATGGCGATTCTGACTAAAACGGAATTGCTGCTTATCATTGCAGGCGGCCTGTACGTGATTGAAGCGTTATCCGTCATCATTCAGGTCGTATCGTTTAAGACCCGCGGGGTACGGGTATTTAAAATGAGTCCCATTCATCATCATTTTGAACTTTCGGGCTGGAGCGAAGTCAAAGTTGTTACTGTTTTCTGGAGCTTTTCGGCTATTATGGCCATCCTTTCCATTTTTGTAGTTCTGGCATGCAAATAGGCTGCCATACATAAATCTGATAAAAGCGGGTGTAGAGCATGAGCATAATGGATTTTTCAGGGAAACACATTTTGGTTATCGGTGCGGGTATCAGTGGCCGTGCTGCTTCTGAAGCACTGGCCAGCCATGGCGCTTCTGTTATTCTGAACGATGTAAAAACAATTGATACACATCACGAGCCATGGCCGGAATTGAAAGCCGATGGAATCCGCCTCGTGTTTGGTCACCAGGAAGCAGCTCTGCTGGACGGGATGGATCTTGTCGTTCCGTCACCGGTCATTTCCCCGGAAATCCCCATTATGAAGGAAGCGGCTGCCCGTCATATTCCAATCTGGAGTGAAGTAGAAGTCGCATACAGGCTGACCGATGCCGAAATACTGGCTGTTACGGGCACGAATGGCAAAACGACGACGACGACTCTTCTGGGTGATATCATGAAAGCTGCAGGCCGCGAAACGGTCATAGGCGGCAATATCGGGTACGGTCTTTCGGAACAGGCGGAAGATCTGCCGAAAGAAGATGTAGTCGTAGCTGAACTTTCCAGTTTTCAGCTGGAATTTACGCAGACGATGAAGGCAAAGGCTGCGGTCATCCTGAATATCACTCCGGACCATCTGGACCGGCATCATACAATGGAAGCCTATGCGGCTGCAAAAGAACGGATTTTCCATAATCAGGATACATCCGACTATGCACTGCTGAACTACGATGATGCCCGTATAAAGGCGATGGAACCGGATATGACCGGGACTGTATTGTGGTTTTCTACAGAACAGGAAGTTCCTGCAGGTGCCTTTGCCAAAGACGGGCGGCTGATTTTGCGCATGGATGGCTGTGATACAGAAATCTGCCAGGAAAACGAGTTGAAATTGTTCGGTAAACATAATGTACAAAACTGCCTGGCCGCGGCACTTATGGCATATGTGGCAGGTGCTCCTCTTCCCGTTATCCAGCATGTTCTCAAAACGTTCAAAGGGGTAGAACACCGCATTGAACCGGTACGGACCATTAACGGCGTGCCCTATTATAATGATTCCAAAGGTACCAATACAGACGCTTCCATTAAAGCGCTGGAAGCTTTTTCCGGTCATCTGATACTTATTGCCGGCGGCCATGATAAGATGACACCGCTCGACGATTTCATGAATCTGGCTGCAAAAAAAGTAGATACGATGATTCTTATTGGTGATGCGGCAGACCGTTTTGAAAAGGCGGCGGAAAAAGCCGGTGTAAAAGACATCCGAAAAGCCGGGTACAGTATGGAACGGGCCATTATGATGGCTCGTAAGATTGCAGCACCGCCGCAGGTCGTACTTTTATCTCCGGCCTGCTCCAGCTATGATATGTATGATAATTATGAACAGCGCGGACGTGTGTTCAAAGGCATAGTAAACGCAATTTAATTGATGAATTTAAACGCAGGGGAGGAAACAGAACATGCGCCGAGTGATTATATCGGGTGGTGGCACAGGGGGACATATTTATCCGGCCATTACCATAGCCCGGGCCATTGCCGATATTGAACCGACAGAGTTTTTATATGTAGGTTCTAAAATCGGATTGGAAAATACCTTGATTCCCAATGAAGGTATTCCCTTTGTCACTATTGATGTGCGGGGGCTGGAACGCAAGATTTCATTCCGCAATCTGGTGACGTTGGGAAAGACAGCGGGCAGCCTGCTCAGGGCGGAACAGATTATTCATAAATTCAAACCGGACGTCGTGATTGGTACGGGCGGATTCGTCTGCGGACCTGTTCTCCTGGCTGCCAGTCTGAGCGGGATTCCGACGCTGGTACAGGAGCAGAATGTCATTCCAGGCGTAACGAATACGATATTAAGCCGGTTTGTCAAATGCGTCGCTCTGGGATATGAAGAAGCAGCGGACCGGTTTAAGAGAAAAGATATCCTGGTTTATACAGGCAATCCTGTACGCAAGGATATCCTGACTGGAACGAGAGACCACGGGCGTGCTTTGCTGGGACTGGATCCGGATAAGTTTACCCTGCTCGTAGCAGGAGGAAGTCGGGGTGCCCGTTCTATCAATAATGCTATGATTGAAGTTCACCGGTATTTCCGGGACAGCAGGGATATCCAGATCCTCCACGTCACTGGCGATCATGAATATGACCGCGTCGTAGGGCAGCTGGAAGGTATCGACGGCAAAGGACGGTATGGTGAAGGAAGCCATATTATCCCGTATCTCCATCACATGCCGGAAGCATTGGCTGCAGCGGACCTGGCGGTGTACCGTGCTGGTGCCGTAGGGCTGGCCGAACTGACTGTACGTGGACTTCCTGCCATATTGATTCCCTATCCGTATGCAGCAGAAGATCATCAGCGGTATAATGCGCAGGCTCTGGTCATGTGCGGCGCCGCAAAAATGATTCTCGATAAAATGTTGACAGGCCGTGAGCTTCTGGAAGAAATCGTTCATTTGAAAAACGACCCGGAAGCACTGAAACGCATGGCCCGGGCAAGTAAATCCAAGGGGCGTCCCCAGGCCGCCCACGATATTGCCGAACTGGCTTTATCTATTGCCAAAGGCACGAAATACCGTCCCCGCAAACAGAAGGATGTGACTGATAATGATCAATCTAAATAATATACAGCGCGTTCACTTCATTGGAATTGCCGGTGCGGGAATGCGTGCGATTGCAAATATCTTTATTGAAAAAGGCTATACTGTTTCCGGATCGGACCTGCGCACATCTCCGACTACGGACCGGTTTGAAAAAATGGGTGCCCGCATCTGCATCGGGCAGCGTCCGGAAAATCTGCAGGATGCCCAGGTGGTCGTAATTTCATCAGCTATCAGAGAAACCAATCCGGAATTGCAGGAGGCGCGACGCCGTGGTATACCTGTGATTCATCGCTCTGATGCGCTTGTACATATTATGTCCTGGGGAAAGAGCATTGCCGTTGCAGGTGCTCATGGAAAAACGACGACGTCTTCCATGCTCGGTCAGGTCTTTTATGAAAGCGGTACGGATCCGACACTGGTCATCGGTGGTGAAGTAGATTATCTTCATTGTAATTCTATTCTCGGTAAAGGAGAGTATGTCATTGCCGAAGCGGATGAAAGTGACGGATCATTCCTGAAAGAACATCCTTATATTGCGGTCATCACTAATATTGATGCAGATCATATGGATCACTACGGGTCACTGGAAAATATCATCCGTGCCTTCAGACAATTCATCGGGCAGGTTCATCCGGAAGGATTTGCCGTCCTCTGCTTTGAAAATGACAAGATCCGGTCATTGGCAGAAACACTGGACAGAGCATATCTTTCGTATGGCATAGAAACACCGGCTGATTATAATGCCCGCAATATACGGTATATTGAAGGGCGGCTTCATTATGAGGTATGGCATGACGGGAAGGAACTGGGAACCATCAACCTTTCTGTTCCCGGCCGCCACAATGTGTTGAATTCACTGGCAACTACGGCCGTTGCCCTGCGGTGTGGCATTCCCTTCGGGAAAATCGCCCAGGCTCTGTCTCATTTTCATGGAGCCAAGCGGCGGTTTCAGACGAAAGGGTTTGTCGGTGACGTGTGGGTCGTCGATGATTACGCCCATCACCCAACGGAAATCAATGCTACCCTGACAGCTGCCCGTGATATGGGGACTCATCGTGTAGTCTGCCTTTTTCAGCCGCATCGTTATACGCGGACGAAGCTTTTACTCGATAAATTCGGAGGTGCATTTACGGGCGCTGATAAATTGATTGTGACTGATGTATATAGTGCCGGTGAAGATCCGATTCCCGGTGTCAGTGGCAAACTGATTGCGGATAAGGTCCGGGAAACGACGGGGCAGGATGTGACTTATATTGCGGATAAGAATGAACTCGTTCCGTATCTGCTCAAAAATGCCCGGCCGAAGGATCTGGTCATTACAATGGGGGCCGGCGATATTTATACCATAGGGGAACGCTACATTGAAGAATCCAGGAGGGGAAAGTAACCATGAACACACTGCAGGATAAACACATTGCCGTTATCGTAGGCGGGCCATCGACGGAAGCCGAAGTATCGCGCCGTACAGGAGCCGCTATTGCCGGAGCGCTGCAGGAAAAGGGGTATCACGCAGAACTTCTGGAACTGGTGCCGGACAAGCTTGCCAGCCAATTGAAGGAAAAAAATATTGATATCGTTTTTAATGCTCTCCATGGTCATTATGGGGAAGACGGCGTTTTGCAGGGACTGTGTGAAATGATGGGTATTCCTTATACAGGGCCGGGCGTCATGGCCAGTGCCGTTGGCATGAACAAGGTCATGAGCAAGTGTGCGTTCCAGGGTGCCGGCATTGCAACGGCACCGTTTGCCTATTACTTTGATACACAGGATGAAAAGGCTATTGCAGAGGATATTACCCGACGGTTCTCACTACCTGTCGTCATCAAGTCAGCAGGGCAGGGATCCAGTATTGGTACTGTGATTGTCCATTCGGAAGATGAAATAAAAAGCGCATTGAAAGAAGCTTTTAAATATAGCAATTCCATCGTGGCCGAAGCGTTTATTGACGGAGATGAGTTTACAGTAGCTGTCATGGATGACATGGCTTTTCCGGTCATTCAGATTGTTTCCAGTACAGGTAAATATGATTATTACTCTAAATATGCTCCCGGAGTAGCTAAGCATCTGTGCCCGGCGCCTATTTCGCCGGAGCTCACAAAGAAAATGCAGAATCTGGCTCTGGACGTATTCCATCTTTGCCATTGTAGTGGCATTTCCCGCGTCGATATTATGACGGACAAGCAGGGAAATCCTTTTGTACTGGAAATCAATACGGTTCCTGGCATGACAGCCACCAGCCTGGTTCCCGATGCAGCCCGCGCAGCAGGAATTGAATTCCCTGACTTATGCGAACGCATTCTGCAGGAAGCGGCTGTTGGAAAATTTTAAGTTATGCACAGTTGATAGTTGATACATGATATACAAGGTTAGATTATGACAATGGATAAAAAGGGGACCTATTCCCCGGCCTCTGATACAACTTCATATCAAAGCGAAAATGATCCATATGGCATTGAACGCCGCACCCATGATGTGTTTGTGCCGCCACAGCTGGAAGATACGTCGTATGTTCCGCATCAGGATGTGAAGGAAGCACAGGGCGAAACACAGAAGCGCATTGCCCGCCGCCGGGCCAGAAGTACGCGGAAGAAACTTGCCAGGCAGAGACAACTGCGGCGGCGGAACCGCAGACTGGCGGCAGCAGCAGGCGTTGTTTTTATCTTTCTGGTGTGGCTGATTCTCCGTTTTTTTCCTATTCCTTTCGGAACGATTATCATCGACGGAAATGACCGCATGTCTTTTGATGATGTGTACCAGTCCTGTGGTATACAGAACGGAATCATCAATGTGATACAATTATCACCAGACCGGATGTGTGAACGGATGGAAAAGGATTTACGGGTAGCCAGTGCGGATATCAGCCGTGAATTTCCGGCAACCATCCATATCCGGATGCAGGAGCGGCAGACCGTTGCGGTCATTACGACTATGTACGGCTTTGCTTATGTAGATGATACTGGAATGGTCATTGAGACAGCTCCGCAAATCAAAGGAGTATCGGCCCCTTTGATTACTGGTAAAAAAGTAGATACACTGCTTCTGGGGGATACAATCCATGATCAGCCTATCCGCTCCTCCCTTTCGTATTTGAAAAGTCTGGCACCTGAACTGCGGAAAGATATTACAGAAATCAACGTAGGAAATCCGGATAATATTATTGCCTATACAAGCGAATCCCTTCCGGTCCATCTGGGCAGTGCCGATGATCCGGCAGGACGGGCGGAAATGACAAAAGAGCTTTTACAGGAGGTAAAACGGAATCAGCTCTCCGTCCAATACATCGATACAGATCCCAGGGCTCCGCTCGTTAAAAGCAATTGATGGGAAAGAATTTTCAAATAGCTGTAGATTAATTCCTGAATATAGTGTAAAATAATAAAGAAATCCTATCAGTACAAGAGTGTATACTTTTTTGAAGGAGGAACTAGTAAGATGGCAGATAATGCAAACATAAAAGTAATAGGTGTCGGTGGCGGCGGAAATAATGCTGTCAACCGTATGATAGAAGCAGGCTTGCAGGGTGTACAGTTTATTTCTGTCAATACAGAAGATCAGGTGCTGGAAATCTCCAAGGCGGATGTCAAAATCCAGATTGGTGAAAAACTGACCCGTGGCCTTGGCGCTGGTGCCAATCCTCAGATTGGCGAACAGGCTGCTCTGGAAAGCAAGGAAGAAATCATCAAAGCCCTGCAGGGAGCCGATATGGTATTCGTTACGGCCGGTATGGGCGGCGGTACGGGAACCGGAGCTGCTCCTATTGTAGCAGAATGTGCCAAGGACCTGGGTGCCCTTACGGTAGCTGTTGTTACGAAGCCGTTTACGTTTGAAGGAAAACGTCGCCGTGAACAGGCGGAAAAAGGAACGGCGTATCTGAAGGAAAAGGTCGATACCATCATCACCATTCCGAATGATAAACTGTTACAGATGATTGACAAAAAAACGCCTCTTAAAGACGCATTCCTGAAAGCCGACGATGTGTTGCGCCAGGGCGTACAGGGGATTTCTGACCTGATTACGACGACAGGCCTTATCAACCTCGATTTCGCTGATGTAAAGACGGTCATGTCCGATCAGGGCGAAGCTATCATGGGGATTGGCCTGGGGACTGGCGAAAACCGCGCCCTCGATGCCGTAGATGCTGCTATCCACAGTCCGCTGCTTGAAACAGGGATTGACGGGGCACAGAGTATCCTCCTCAACGTTACAGGCGGCCCCGATGTCAGCTTGTATGAAATCAATGAAGCGGCAGAAAAAATTGCAGAAGCAGTTGACCCGGATGCCAATATCATTTTTGGCCAGGTTATCGATCCGGATATGGAAGAAGATTCTATCCGCATTACTGTTGTTGCGACAGGCTTTGGCAAAGAACCGTCCACGATTCCGTCTTTTGGCCAGGATGGTGGTAAAGCCGATAAAGCTGATCTCGGCGGCGTAGAAATCCCGTCGTGGATGAAATAATAGAGCAAATCAAAAAGCGGATCCTGGTGGACCCGCTTTTTTTCAATCAGTCGTTATATATTCCGGGGAGGAACGAATTATGAGATGTCCATTCTGCAAAGGTGATGATACTAAAGTAACGGATTCGCGGGCTACTGATGATGGAAATGCTATCCGCCGCCGACGGGAGTGTCTGAAATGCGGCCGTCGTTTTACGACGTATGAAATGGTAGAAGAAGTACCGTTGATTGTGATAAAGAAAAATGGCAGCCGTGAATTATTTGACCGCAGCAAAATATTGAATGGTCTGCTCCGGGCCTGCAATAAACGAATGGTTACGCGGCAGCAGCTGGAAGATATCGTCAACCGTGTGGAACGGAAAATACGTAATTCTCTCGTTCAGGAAGTTTCGAGTGTACGGATTGGTGAACTCGTACTCAATGAATTGAAGAATGTTGATGAAGTCGCATATATCCGGTTCGCTTCCGTATATCGCCAGTTTGCTGATCTGGACAGTTTTATGGCAGAATTAAAACGGCTGATGGGTTCCGATAAGAAGAAAGCGTAGCCATAAAAGGAGACATTATGACAGATCACTATATCGATACTTTTTTAAATGATGTACTGCCTCATTTACGGATTGCTGTAATTGGAGATATTATGGTAGACCGTTATGTATTTGGCAAGGTGGAACGTATATCACCAGAAGCTCCGGTACCAGTGAACCGTGTTGACCATATTAAATCGGTCCTGGGCGGGGCTGCCAATGTGGCATCGAATCTGGCTAATCTGGATTGCAATGTGTATCTTGCCGGTCTGATTGGCGATGATGACAATGCACGCCTTCTGAGAGGCCTTCTTGATGAAGCGGGAATTGACGGATCCGGCATGGTGGCCCGCAGCCATCATGCAACGACAACAAAAATGCGTATCCTTGGAGCACGTCAGCAGATGGTGCGTCTCGATTTTGAAGAAATAGCACCTCTCGATGACCTGGAAGCGGCAGAACTTGCCACCTGGCTTGATATCTGCATCCGTTCCGGTCTGGATGGTGTCATTTTGTCGGATTATCATAAAGGCGTTCTGACGGATAAAGTAGCCAGACAAATCATTCATACCGTAAAAGCTGCGGGTATCCCCATCCTTGTCGATCCCAAGGGAAAAGACTGGTCCAAATATGACGGTGCTGACTTTGTTACGCCCAACATGAAGGAATTGTCTGAATGTGCCGGATATGAAGTGGCCAATGAAGGCAGCGAAGTCGTAAAAGCAGCTATGGAACTGCATAAAAAATATAATTTTGCCAATCTTATGGTTACCCGCTCAGAAAAAGGGATAACTGTCATCAGTCATGACGGACGCGTCTGGAACAATCCGGCTACGGCGCAGGAAGTATTTGATGTATCCGGTGCCGGAGATACGGTTGCGGCAGCATTCCTGGCGGCTGTTGCCGGACATCTTTCTATCCGTACCGGCCTTCAGCTGGCAAACGCCGCTGCAGGCATCGTTGTGAGAAAAGTCGGTACATATCCGGTCCATCGCAGTGAATTAATCCAGCTATGGACACAATGGCAGCCTGTGCGCTGGTCTCCCTACACGGCACTGGATTGGGACCAGACTGCCCAGAAAATCAGGAACTGGCAGGAAAAAGGAGAGACTGTCGTTTTTACAAACGGCTGCTTCGATATCCTGCATCGCGGCCATATTCTGTATCTGCAGCAGGCGGCAATGCTGGGACAGCATCTGATTGTAGGGTTAAATTCTGATGATTCGGTACGACGGCTGAAAGGGCCGGCACGGCCCCTGGTACGGCAGGAAGACAGGGCTATTCTGCTGAATGCTCTCAGCTGCGTCGATGATGTAGTCATTTTCAATGAAGATACTCCGCATGACCTGCTTTCTGTCCTGAGACCGGATATCCTTGTCAAAGGCGGCGATTATAAGGCAGAAGACGTAGTCGGCCGGGAATTTGTCAAACGGGTAGAAATCATTTCTTTCGAAGAAGGGTACTCGACGACCGGACTGGTTAATAAAATTGCTGATTTAGTAAAGAAGGGGATTTTATGAAAATTGTAACAGGCGGCGCCGGCTTTATCGGCAGCAATATTGTAAAACAACTGAATAATCGTGGAATTGATGACATTCTTATCGTTGATGACCTGACAGATGGCCGTAAATGCCGCAATCTTCAGGGGCTGGCCTTTTATGATTATATGGATTATGAAGATTTTACCCAGGAAATGGCTGATGATACCTTTGATTGCGGATACATCGATGTCGTATTCCATGAAGGGGCCTGCTCCGATACGATGAATTATGATGGCCGCTACATGATGAAAAATAATTATGAAGGCAGCAAAAATCTGCTCCGGTACTGCATGCAGCGTAAGATACCCTTTTTGTATGCATCGTCTGCATCTACCTATGGCAGTGGCAAACATGGCTTCCGTGAAGTTCCGGAATGTGAACAGGCTCTGAATCCGTATGCCTACTCTAAACTCCAGTTCGACCGGTTTGTACGCCGCATGCTGCCATTATCGAAGGGACAGATTGTAGGATTTCGTTATTTTAACGTATTTGGCCCTCAGGAGAACCATAAGGACCGTATGGCATCTCTTATCTATCAAAAGTATCATGAACTGCAGAAAACAGGAAAGATCATGCTTTTTGAAGGTACAGGCGGTTTTGGCAATGGAGAACAGGTACGCGATTTCATCTATGTCAATGATGTAGTCAATGTCATCTTTTATTTCTGGGAACATCCGGAACTTTCCGGTATCTATAACTGCGGTACCGGAACAGGACATACATTCAATGATTTCGTTCACGGCATCATCGAATATTGTGGCAAAGGGACGATTGAATATGTTCCTTTCCCGGAAATACTCAAGGGAAAATATCAGAGCTATACCCAGGCAGATACGACAAAACTGATGGCTGCCGGTTATGACCGGGGATTCACACTGCTCCATGAAGCGGTAAAAGAATATTGCAGCATATTGGAAAAAAGCGACGGCTATTACGAATGAGACGGGCTGTTTTTCTGGACCGCGATGGCGTCCTGAATGTAGATACCCATTATCTGCACCGTATTGCCGATGTCATCTGGGTACCAGGCGCAAAAGAAGCGGTGGCATTGCTGACCCGTCTTGAATATGATCTGTTTATTGTCACGAATCAAAGCGGTGTTGCCCGTGGATATTATACAGAAGAGGATGTCCAGCTATTGCACGAATGGATGTGTCAGCAGCTGGCCGGGGCCGGTGGAAAGATTACAGCAGTCTACTATTGTCCATTTCTGGAAGGTGCGCCTGTCGAGAAATATAATAAAAAGAGCAGCTGGCGTAAGCCGGCTCCCGGGATGATATTGCAGGCTGCCAGAGATTATCCTGTTGATTTATCCCGTTCCTTTATGATTGGCGACGGGGTGCGCGATATAGAATGTGCCCATGCCGCAGGAATAGATGGCTATCTCTTCCAGGGGGGACGGCTTGACGATTTTGTCAGAAAGATTTTAGAAGTGAGGACACGTCATGAAGAACTATAAAAATATCCTGATTATCAAAATGAGTTCTCTCGGTGATGTGCTCCATGCTCTGCCGACACTGTATGCACTGCGCGAAAACTGTCCGCAGGCCCGCATTGTTTGGGCGGTTCATGAGAATTTTTCGGCTGTTCTTCCGGGGAAGCCTTATATTGATGAAGTTATTTATATTGACAAAAAGAAGCTGAAAAGCTTCTCTTATCTGCGATCATTACGGAAAACGCTGCATGCGTATCATTTTGACTTATGCCTGGACCTGCAGGGATTGGCAAAAAGTGCCATTGTGGCCTGGTGCAGCGGAGCCAGAGAAAAATATGGCTATTGGGAAATGCGGGAAGGCAGTTTCCTGGTCAGTAAGGGACTGACCGGCACTCATCAGTATGATCATGTCATTGAACGGTATCTGGATACGGTCCGGGCCCTGGGAGGAAGAGTGGATTCGATTGAATTCCCTCTTCCGTCAATCGAAAAAGAACAACGTATTATGAGGGAGAGGTTTGCGTCTTCCGGCCTTACCGGTCCGTATATAGCCGTTGTTCCAGGTGCCCGCTGGTCTGTCAAGGAGTGGCCGTTGCCATATTGGACGGAATTTTTGCGGCGTGTCACCGCTTCTGGCATGGCAGCGGTTATTCTCGGAAGTACGGATGATGTGCCGAAAGGACAACTCATTTCCCGTGATACCGGAGCGGGAATATATGACTTTACGGGGAAGACGAGTCTCAGAGAACTGATGGCTGCTATTTCATTGTCCCGTATATATATCAGTGCTGATACGGGTCCGCTCCATATAGCCAATGCCCTGAAGAAAGAATTGATAGCTTTATTTGGTCCCACCTGCCCGGATCGGACCGGCCCTTACGGAGGACCTGATAGTTCATATATACATATGATTATTTCGCCGACGTCAAAAGCGACCCAGGATCACCCACTCGTCAATGATCCGGAATGTATGTCCCAGATCACGGTGGACAGAGTCTGGCGTGTGTATGAACAGGTGATAAGGAAGGTGAATAGATGATCAATCTTCGTCATAAAAAAATCATAGTAACATTTCTCATGCATCTCGGTGATCTGATTTTAATCACACCTTTTTTGCAGGTTTTGCGCCGTCATGCCACCGGTTCTGACATTACTCTGGTCGTTGATGAAAAACTGGCTGATGTGGTCCGCTATAATCCCAATATTGATCACCTTGTGACGGTAGATAAAAAAGGAAAAGACAATTCTGTCGGTGCACTCTGGCATATCGGACGGACGTTGCACCGGAATCATTATGATATTCTTATCAACCTGCATCCGAACGAACGGACCAGCTTTCTGGCTTTTGCCATACATGCCAGAGAATTTGACGGCATGAGTCATTTCCTGTTCCGCCCATTTATGAACCGGTATACGCGGCTCGACAGGACCCATTTACATGCAGCGGATATGTACATCAACGTGTTGGAACAAATGGGGATAGAGGACAGGCGCAATGATGGACTGCAATTCATTACCTGCCCGGCATGGGAACAGGCTGCCGATGAGTTTTATACTGCCCAGGGAGTTGGAACAGAGGATAAACTCATCGGTTTTAATATCGGCAGCGCTGTCCCACAAAAACGATGGTCGCCACGACGGTTTGCTTCTGTTGCCGATTATTTCAGCGAAAACGGCTATCGGTGTGTCTTTTTTGGCGGCTCTATGGATCTCGATATGGTAAAGGAAGCGACGAACCTGATGAAATATCCTCCAGTCATTGCGACGGGCCGGTTTTCTCTGGGAGAGCTGGCGGCAGCTGTCCGCCGTTGTTCGCTTTTTATTACCAATGATAGTGGACCCATGCACGTTGCCGTAAGTCAGAAGGTGCCAGTCGTTGCACTATACGGACCGAGCAACCCCATGTTTTATGGCCCTTACACGGATAAGGCCATTGTCCTCGAATCGACAGATCACTATGAAATTGGAAAAAGCATGAAAAAAATCATTAAAGAAGGAAAATATCAGGGGATTTCTGTTATTTCAGCTGCACAGGTTATTGAAGCGGCGGAAGAACTGCTGCAGCGGTATCAGTAACACAGAATGTACAGAGTATTTGAAAATGCTGTGCAACTAGCGTATAATGTAAGCCATAAAGTAAATCTACGGACTAATCGGAGGTGTGATATATGAAGAAAATAGTATTAATAAGCGCCCTTATTGCGGCTGTTTCCATAGGTTCCATTGCCTGTGCCGCCCCCAATAAAAATCCGCAGGCGGGAGATTTGAAAGCCAATGTCAATTATGGCTTTGATCAGAAAGAAGGAAGCCGTGGCGCCCACAGTCGTTTCAGTGGCGGTGACATTACCTACACGATCAATGATAAAGTGGATTTGCAGTACGTCAATAATTATACAAAAGGCGATGACGGAGACAAACTGAACGAACACTATTTGCAGGGAGTGTACCGTTTCAATCCCTATGTTTCTGCCTATGGCGGCATGAGCTATGTGAAAGCCGATACCTACAGGGATCAGCATTTTTATGGCTATCAGGTCGGACTGAAAGGGCAGATTCCAATTGGTGAACGCTGGCAGGGATTTGCGTCTGTAGGCGTAGGTGATGATGTCAATTCTTACTCTGTCGGGGTAGGGTATGACATTACAAAAGACTGGGATGCCCATATTATGTACCGCCGCGCCGATATAGACGTCGATAATTATGATGATACGGTGAAAGGCTGGCAGATTGGCATGGGCTATAAATTCTAAGCATTGCGTCTGTACATAATTCATGTTCGTTTGAGAGAGAGACTGTCATCGCGCAGTCTCTTTTTTCATTGACAGTGACTTTTGTGACACGTATAATAACACATGACATGTGCTGTGGTTGAAAGTCGATGTCAGTCGCAGACGAAGCGATCCACGTAAGGAATCCAAAGTGATTCTGATCATAGTGCGGCCTAGAAGTAAGACCTGCCGCAAAATGCGAGAGGGCTAGTAGTGGGGGATGATATGCATCTATGAGCGAACGTCCCAGCAGGCGAGTGTGGGGGTAAAGACCAGGTCAGACATGTCAGGGGCTGCCGCGGTGCGGCAGCCTTTTTTGTATAGTAACAGAGATGCGTCTATTGCAGGTGTACGGCAAAAGCTGTTACAATTTCATTACATTTATTTCAGTACGGAAAATCCGTTTGACGTTTAGAATGTCATATTGTACAATATAAAGGTATTTATTTTCAACAGTTTTTAGGAGGAGAGGCTTGTGAATAAGGCACGCATTGCAGAAATGGAAAGGGAATTACAATGCAATCCTTATGATAGATTCATGCAATTCCACGTTTTAAAAGCTGATGAAGATGATACGGAACTGGTATTTCACAATGTGGGAACAAAATGGGGAAATCCTAATGGAACGCTGTATGGCGGCGTGTTGTATTCTATGGCTGACTCGGCGATGGAAACGGCGTGTGCCGTTGTGGGAAAGGCTGTCCTGACATTGGACCTTGCCATGAACTATCTGCGTCCGGCACTGGCGGATACGGTCATTTGTGCCAAAACGCATATTTTGCATAATGGCCGGACAACTATGGTGGTAATCTGTGATTTTTATGATGACAGTGACCGGTATCTGGCGCACGGCAAGGGAACGTACTTTGTTACAGGTGCCTATCAGCTCCAGGCTGATAAAGGAGAAACGGCAGATGAAGGATGAAAACACAGCAATGTCGGATATCTTGAAAAGACGGGTGTTCAATATTCACCAGGGTGTCACGCAGATTCCGTATTTCAAGAACCTTCCCTGCAAAATCAAAGATGTGGATGAAGGATGGGTCCGTGTGGCCTTCGATATCACACCGAATCTTTGTAATTATCGGGGCATAGCTGCAGGTGGTGTTCTGGCAGCTTTTTGTGATACGCTGATGGGAATGGCCAGTCGTTCATTGGGATATCAGGTAACGACATTGGAAATTAACATGAATTACATCCGTCCTGTTCATCCAGGGCAGCAGCTTATTGGCGTTGGTCAGGTGGTTCATCACGGCGGCAGGACCATTGTCGCGGAATGTGAGCTCATGGATGAAAATGGAAAAGTTGTGGTCAAAGGGCGTTCTTCTTTTTATATTCTGCGCAAATATGATGATTAGAGCGTCTTTTGTGCGTGAACGTATTAAAAAAATGGAAGGTTGGTATCAATATGGATTTTGCTTTTAATGAGGAACAGCAGGAAATCATCAAAGTTGTCCGTGATCTGGTGCAGAAAGAAATCGTACCGTATGCAGGAGAAATGGACGAACAGGGGAAGATGCATGAAGGCCTGCTCGAAAAACTGGCGGCACAGGGACTTCTTGGCGTAGCCATTCCGGAAGAATTTGGCGGAGCTGGTCTTGATGCTATTACGATTGCTGCTATTTATGAAGAACTGGCTAAAGGCTGTGCCGGCGTGGCAACATCTGTTGCCGCCAATGCACTGGCTTCCTATCCTGTCATCATAGCCGGCAATGACGATCAGAAAAAGCGCTATTTTGATATTATCAATGAGGACCATCTGGCTGCATTTGCCCTCACAGAACCCGGAACTGGTTCCGATGCCGGTTCTGTTTCCACCAGAGCGGTCAAAACAGAAGATGGCAGCGGGTATGTACTGAACGGGACAAAATGCTTCATTACAAATGGTGCTCTTGCTGAAGTATTTGTCGTATTTGCCAATACGCGTAAAACCCCGAGTATCCGCGGACTGACGGCGTTTATCGTACGCAGGGGAACGCCGGGCTTTACCGTCGGGAAAGCAGAAAATAAAATGGGTATCCGTGCTTCCAATACGACCGAACTGATTTTCCAGGACTGCTTCGTGCCGGTAGAAAACCGTCTGGGACGGGAAGGTCATGGCTTCCGTATCGCTATGGAAACGCTGGATGCGGCCCGCCCGTTTGTCGGATCTATATCTGTCGGTATTGCCGAAGCGGCATTCCGTGCCTGCAGCGAATATGCAAAGGTACGTGTACAGTTTGGAAAGCCCATTGCTTCCTTTGAAATGGTACAGGCCATGATAGCTGATATGGCTATGAAAGTCGAAGGAGCACGCCTTCTCGTTCAGCGCGCCTGCTGGATGAAAGACCAGGGTATGGAATTTTCCCGGGAAGCAGCTATCGCCAAATGTAATGCCTCGGATGTTGCCATGCAGGTAACAACTGATGCTGTGCAGGTCATGGGCGGATATGGCTATATCAAAGAATACCCTGTTGAAAAGTACATGCGTGATGCGAAAATCATGCAGATTTATGAAGGTACGAACCAAATTCAGCGATTGGTTATTGCAAATAAGACACTTTACTGATACAATATATCCATGCTCGTGAGAGCGGATAAGAAAATGTGGCTATGAAAAAGAGAGTAGTACAATGATCTGGTTACAGAGAGCGGTTGCCACCGGTTGAGAGCACCGTACCAGTTGCGCTGCGCGTTCACTTTGGAGCTTCTTGTTGAAGAGCAGTAGGCAGGACGGGTGTTCCCGTTACAGGACACAGGAGTACAAATTAGGGTGGTACCGCGAATCAGACTTTCGCCCCTTGGGGGCGGAAGTCTATTTTTTTTGGAGGAGGAGAAATCCATGATTAATGAAAAAATTGAAGCAATCAAGGCTGCGGTCAGCGAACAGATTGCCAAGAGTAAGGAACTCCAGGATGTTCAGGATATCCGTGTCAGATATTTGGGCAAAAAAGGCGAACTGACAGCCATCATGAAAGAAATGAAAAATTTGTCCAAAGAAGAACGGCCGAAAATCGGCCAGCTCGTCAATTCTGCCCGCTCAGAAATTGAAGAACATCTGAAAGCAAAAATGGAGGAAGTCAAAGAACAGGCACTGGCTGATAAAATCCAGTCTGAAAAGATAGATATTACACTCCCTGGACGCAGACCAGTCATGGGACATGAACACATCCTGCACCAGACATTGCGCGAAATGGAAGAATCATTCCTGCGTATGGGATTTTCCATTGTCACGGGCCCCGATATCGAATCGGATTATTTCAATTTCAAATGCCTGAACCTGCCTGATGACCATCCGGCCCGTGATATGCAGGACTCTATGTACGTTACGGATGATATACTTCTGCGGACCCATACATCGGGAATGGAAGCCCGCACACTGCAGGCTCATAAGCCGAATGAACCGTTCAAGATGATTGCCCCCGGTAAAGTATACCGCTGCGATTACGATGCCACTCATTCTCCGATTTTCCATCAGATGGAAGGTATGATCGTTGATAAGAACATCCGTTTTTCTGATTTGAAGGGCATCCTGGAAGATTTTCTTCATGATATGTTCGGTGCTGACACGCGTGTCCGTTTCCGTGCCAGCTATTTCCCGTTCACAGAACCGAGCGCGGAAGTGGATATTTCCTGTGTCATGTGCGGCGGAAAAGGATGCCGGGTCTGCTCTCATACAGGCTGGCTGGAAATCCTGGGCTGCGGCGTGACGAATTGGGAAGAGCTGCGGTTGAACGGGTACGATCCCAAACAGGTCAATGCCTTTGCTTTTGGCATGGGGGTCGAACGGATTGCTATGCTGAAATACGGTATTGATGACTTGCGGCTGTTCTACGAAAATGATATGCGGTTCTTAAACCAGTTCTAGGAGGGTATATACAATGAAAAGTTCACTTCTTTGGATGCAGGATTATGTCGATGTAGACATGAATCAGGATATGCAGGCCTTTGCCGATACGCTGACTATTGCCGGTATTCCTGTAGAACAGGTAGAGTACTGGGGAAATGAAATAAAAAATGTCGTTACAGGTAAGATTTTAAAAATAGAAAAGCACCCTGATGCAGACCATCTCGTCATCTGCCAGATCGACGTAGGAACGGAGCAGCTCCAGATTGTTACGGGCGCTGCGAATGTCCGTGAAGGTCAGATTGTTCCCGTGGCTGTCCATGGGGCACATTTGCCGGGTGGTGTTAAAATCAAGAGATCCAAGCTGCGTGGTGTACCGTCCAATGGCATGCTCTGCTCTGCTCACGAACTCGGCTTTGATGACAGCGTCCTCCTTCCGAAGGAAAGAGAAGGTATCTGGATTCTTCCGGCTGATACTCCGGTCGGTGTAGATGCCGTCGATTATCTGAAACTTAAAGATGTTGTCTATGAATATGAACTGACAGCTAACCGTGCCGATTGTTTTTCGATGGTCGGCCTGTCCCGTGAATTTGCTGTATTAAGTGGCAAAGAAGCACGCTATCCGGAAATCACGGTCAAAGAAAGCGACGAAACCATTGATGGTAAAGTACAGATTTCCATTGACGATGAAGAATTATGCAACCGCTATACAGCCCGTCTGCTGACTCATATCAAAATTGGACCGTCTCCGCTCTGGATGCAGCAGCGGCTGCGCAAGTCGGGAGTCCGTCCCATCAACAATATCGTCGATGCCACGAACTATACGATGATTGAACTGGGAATTCCTCTCCATGCTTATGATTACGATAAAGTAGCCGGTCATCATCTCATTGCACGCCGGGCAAAAGATGGCGAAGCAATGAAAACGCTGGATGAAATCGATCGTACTCTGAATGACAACATGCTGGTCATTGCCGATGAAGAAAAACCGTGCTGCATCGCCGGTATCATGGGTGGTTTTGATTCAGAAGTAACAGAACATACGCAGACGGTTATTCTGGAATGTGCTTCTTTCAAGGGATCCAATATCCGTCATACCGGCCGTATGCTGGGACTTCGTTCGGAAGCTTCGGGCCGGTTTGAACGGGGTCTGGATGCTGACAGCTGCATCAATTCGATCAACCGTTGCGCCCAGCTTCTGCAGGAAATGGGAGCATGTGACGTAGCAAAGGGAATCGTTGACGTATATCCCGAACCGCAAAAGACGACATATATTTCGTTCACTGCTGATCAGGTCAATGCCTTCCTTGGAACCAATATTCCGGAAGAACAGATGATGCATATTCTGGAAACGCTTCAATTTACCCTGCAGAAAGATGGCGATACAATTACGGCCACCGTGCCCAGCTATCGTGGGGATTGCACGGAAATGCCGGATATTGCTGAAGAAGTGGCCCGTATTTATGGGTATGAAAATATACCATCTACCCGCCCATGGTCGGATATCACCGTAGGCGAACCGGGATTGGAATATGATGTGACGGAAAAAATTTCCCGCATTCTTTGCAGCAGCGGCTTAAATGAAACGGTTACGTTCAGTTTCATGCATCCTGATCAATTGAAAAAACTGTTGTACAAAGAAGGCGATCCTGTCTATCAGGCGGTACCTATTATCAATCCGATTACAGAAGATTTTCCTCTCATGCGTACGACGTTGATTCCTTCTCTTATGGATGTCCTGGTCCGCAACCAGGCGGTCAAGAATCCGTCTGTCGGCATTTATGAAATAGCGCCTGTCTATATCCCAAAGGAACTTCCGGTAAAAGAACTCCCGGAACAGAAATTATGTGTCAGTGGCCTGTTGTATGGCCAGCGCACCGCCGGGGAATGGCCTGTACAGGCATCAAACTATGATTTCTACGACGTCAAAGGCCTTGTAGAAGCGGTCCTTTCCGGACTCGGCATTCATGCAGACATCGAAGTGTCCGATTATGCACCGCTTCATCCCGGCAAGGCGGCCCGCTATGTAAAAGACGGAAAGGTTCTCTGCAACTTCGGCGAAGTGCATCCGAAAGCTATTGATAATTATGATGTAACAGGACCTGTATATATCTTTGAAATGTACATGGATGCAATTATGCCGTTCATCAATCTCATGCCGGATTATCATAAAGTCGCCAAATTCCCTGCTTCCAGCCGGGACCTGGCCTTCCTTGCACCGGTTGGTACAAGCAATCAGTCTGTTCTCGATATCATCCGGGAAAAAGGCGGAGAATATCTGGAAGCGGTTCATCTTTTTGATTTGTATCAGGGCAAACAGGTTCCCAGAGGATACAAGAGTCTGGCCTATAATCTGGTATTCCGTTCTGAACAGGGGACTCTGACGGATCAGGATATCCAGGCTCCTATCGATGCGATTCTGAGTGATTTAAAAGAAAAATTAAATTGCGAATTAAGATAATGGCATAAAGATACGATACGACGAACTGTGATGCCAGTTTAATGTATACTAATAACGGAGCTGTTACCGGTGACAGCTCCGTTGTTATTTTCAGCCGGATATGCTACAGGACTGGCATTGGGGCCCTTTTTGGATGTTGTCAATCCCTGTGATTTGTGATATGATGTAGAGCGTAGTATGGTGTTTTATAGATAATAAAAAGGGTATTATACCCATAAGGAGGACATACTAATAATGAACGTAACAGTAAATGAAGTTGATCAGCACAAAGTGACACTGCACATCGAAGTACCGGCAGCAGAAGCCAAAAAAGGCGCAGCTGCGGCTGTTAAGAACCTCGCTAACAAAGTAAATATCCCGGGCTTCCGTAAAGGTAAAGCTCCGCGCATGATACTGGAAAGTTTCCTTGGCAAGGATGTTGTCAAAGAAGAAATCAAAGAAGCGATCATTACGAAAGCATATAACGATGCCCTGAAAGAAAAGGATATCGTTCCTGTAACTGATCCGGACATCAAGGTCATTGAAGAAGAAAAAGGCAAGGATTTCGTCTTTGATGCCACACTGACGAAGAAACCAGAAGTAAAGCTGGGTGAATACAAAGGTATTAAAGCAGCCCGCGAAGTAGCAGAAGTAACAGACGAACAGGTTGCAGCCGAACTGGCTAAACTGCAGAAAGCCCATTCCAAACTCGTCGTTGCTCCGGAAGGTACGGAACTGGCTAAAGACGATTTTGCTATTATTGATTTCAAAGGCACTGTTGACGGTGAAGCATTTGAAGGCGGCGAAGGCAAATCCTATCCGCTCCAGATTGGTTCCGGCAGCTTCATTCCCGGTTTTGAAGATCAGCTCATCGGTTTGAAAGCCGGCGATGAAAAAGATGTCAAAGTAACATTCCCTGAAGACTATTTCGAAAAGAAACTGGCTGGCAAAGAAGCCGTATTTGCCGTTAAAGTCAATGATGTAAAACGCAGTGAAGTTCCGGCAATCGATGATGAATTCGCCAAAGAAGCCGGCAAATTCGATACTCTTGACGCATTGAAAGAAGACATCCGCAAACGTCTGGAATCGCAGGCTCATTTCCAGGCTGTAGAAAAGTTTAATTCCGATGTCCTCAAAGCGGCTGTCGATAACGCAGAAGTAGATATTCCCGATGTCATGGTAGACACGAAAGTAGATCAGATGATCGATGAAATGTCCATGCGCCTGGAAACGCAGAACATGTCTCTTGACGATTATCTCAAATATACGAATACCGATATGGATAAACTGAAAGAACAATATCGTCAGCCGGCTTCGGAAAACGTTAAGATGGATCTCGTACTCGAAGCAGTTGCCAAAGCCGAAAACATCGAAGTCAAGGATATTGATCTCCAGGCTGAAATCTTTACGATGGCCCAGAACTTTGGCGCAGATCCGAAAGAAGTATACAAAATTATCATCAAAGAAAGACGCGTTCCCATGCTTATTCAGTCCGTAGGCCGTAAAAAAGCTGCCAGCTTCATTCTGAAGAATGCCGTTGATACTAATGCAAAAGAAGAAAAAACGGAAGAACCGCAGGTAGAACAGGTTAAAGCTGAAGAACCGGAAGCGTAAGAACCCGAGGTGTAGTCATTATGAAAATGGCATATGTACCGATGGTCGTTGAACAATCCAGTCAGGGCGAACGGAGTTATGATATATACTCCCGCCTGCTGAAAGACCGCATCATTTTTCTCGGCGGCCCTATTGAAGATGTGACGGCCAATATTGTAATTGCCCAGCTTCTTTTCCTGGAAGCAGAAAATCCTGATAAGGATATCCATTTGTATATCAACAGTCCTGGCGGCGTCGTCACTGCCGGCATGGCTATTTACGATACGATGCAGTACATCAAACCTGATGTTTCTACTATCTGTGTTGGTTCCGCTGCCAGTATGGCTTCTGTCCTGCTGACCGCCGGGGCCAGGGGCAAACGGTTTGCCCTGCCACACTCTCAGATTATGATCCATCAGCCTTTGGGTGGCGTACAGGGCCAGGCGACTGAAATTGAAATCCACGCCCGTGAAATCCTGCGCATGCGCAAAGAACTAAATGGCTTATTGTCCCAGCACACGGGACAGCCGCTTGATGTCATCCAGAAAGATACGGAACGGGATAATTTTATGACGGCCGAAGAAGCAAAAGCATACGGCCTGATTGATGAAATACTGACCCGTCCTAAAGATGACCAGGCAGATAAGTAAGTGCTGCTATAGGAGGAATACGTGGATAGAGACAGAACAGATGAACCGAGATGCAGTTTCTGTGGCCGTACACAGAATGAAGTCCAGAAACTGATATCCGGTCCAGGCGTATATATTTGTGATGAATGTATCAATGTCGCACAGCATATTCTGGAAGAAGAAACGAAGGAAGAAGCACCGGAGTTTCAGCTGAAGGAGCTGCCGACACCACACGAAATCAAGAAGACACTTGATGAATACGTCATCGGACAGGAAGCAGCCAAAAAGACATTGTCTGTCGCTGTATATAATCATTATAAACGGCTTCAGTCCAACAGTGTTGATGATGACGTGGAATTACAGAAATCCAATATCATTATGGTAGGACCTACTGGCAGTGGCAAAACGCTGCTGGCTCAGACACTGGCCCGGCTTCTGGAAGTTCCTTTTGCCATAGCTGATGCGACGAGCCTGACCGAAGCCGGCTACGTCGGTGAAGATGTGGAAAACTGCCTGCTCAAACTGATTCAGGCAGCGGATTATGACATAGCAAAAGCTGAACGGGGCATCATATACATCGATGAAATCGACAAGATTGCCCGCAAATCGGAAAATCCGTCTATTACCCGTGATGTATCTGGCGAAGGCGTACAGCAGGCATTGCTGAAAATACTGGAAGGAACTGTAGCCGGTGTTCCGCCCCAGGGAGGACGTAAACATCCGCATCAGGAAATGCTGCAGATTGATACGACGAATATCCTCTTTATATGCGGCGGGGCTTTTGATGGCATTGATAAGACCATCCTCAACCGTACATCGGACAAAAACATGGGATTTGGCGCAGAAATCCATTCCAAGAACGAAAAGTCCATGGAAACGCTGCTGAAAGAAATTATTCCGGCAGATTTGCAAAAGTTCGGGCTGATTCCCGAATTAGTAGGCCGTCTTCCCGTTCTGGTGACACTGGATCCGCTCGATGAAGATGCCATGGTGCATATTCTTACAGAACCTAAGAATGCATTGGTTAAGCAGTATCAGAAAATGCTGGAAATGGATCATGTCAGTCTGACCTTTGAAGAAGATGCCCTCCGGGCTATTGCCAAAGAAGCCATGCGCCGTAATACGGGTGCCCGTGGCCTGCGTTCTATTATTGAACGTATTATGCTCGATGTCATGTTTGATGTGCCCAGCCGTAAAGATGTCCATGAGTGCATTGTCACGGCTGACTGCGTTACAAGCGGCGCAGAACCTAAGCTCATAACAGCATAGGAAACGGATATGTTAAGTTGATAACACTCATTTCTTCCTCGCAGGGAATGAGTGTTATTTTTCCATTTTAAGAATACCAAAATAGTGAATATTAGTTAGCAAGAAGGTGAGTTATATGGACAATTCAATTCTGACACTGCCGTTCGTCCCGCTGAGGGGCATTGTAGTTTTTCCTAAATTGCTCAGTAATATAGATATAGGCAGGGAAAAATCATTGGCTGCTGTCGATTATGCGATGGAACATGATCGTCTGATGATTGTTTCAGCACAGCTGGATGAAGACGAAGAAAACCCCGGTTTTGATGGAATTTATCAGGTCGGGACCTTGGTACGGATCCAGCAGCTTCTCCGCCTTCCCGGCGGTATTGTACGTATTCTGGCTGATGGGATTTCCCGCGTCGAAATACGGGGATATTCTGATAAAGAAAACTATACAGAAGTGGCAGCTGTGAAAATACAGGAAGTATATGCCGAATCTAATGAAAATGAAGCATTGCGCCGTCTGATGCTGCACCGCTTCACAGACTGGCTCGATAATTTAAAAGGAAATGACGAGCTCAAAGAAAAAGCCGAAGCCATACAGGATGCCGGAACTCTGGCTGATTTTATTGCTGCCCAGCTTCCACTCCGGCTGGTGGCGCGTCAACAGATGCTGGAAATCTATGATGTCAGCCAGCGCATGCGCCGTGTATGCGGACTCCTCGATACAGAAGTCGATATTGCCAGTCTGGAGTCAAAACTCAATATGGAAGTCCGTGGCAAAATGGACCAGCAGCAGAAAGAATACTATCTCCGTGAAAAAATCAAAGCGATTCATAAAGAGCTGGGGGATAAATACGATAAAGACACGGAAGTAGAAGAACTGCGCGAAAAAATCCGCAAGATGAAACTGGATAAGGAAGTCGAAGAGGTCATGCTGAAGGAAGTAGACCGTCTCGACTCGATGCCTCCAATGATGGCAGAATCGGCGATTATCCGTTCGTATCTTGACTGGATGATGGAGCTTCCCTGGAAAAAGGAAACGAAAGACCGTCTGGACCTTGCCCTGGCCCAGCAGATTCTGGACGAAGATCATTATGGCCTTACAAAAATAAAAGACAGGATCATTGAATACCTTGCGGTCCGACAGCTGACGAAAAGCCTGAAAGGGCCTATCCTTTGCTTTGTAGGACCTCCTGGAACGGGTAAGACGAGTATTGCCCGCTCTATTGCCCGGGCAATGAATCGCAAGTATGTCCGCATTTCTCTCGGTGGTGTACGTGACGAAGCGGAAATCCGTGGTCATCGCCGTACGTATATCGGGGCTCTGCCGGGGCGTATCATAGCCGGCATGAAGCAGGCAGGAACTAAGAATCCTGTGTTCCTGCTTGATGAAATTGACAAAATGACATCGGATATGCGCGGCGACCCGTCATCGGCCCTGCTGGAAGTCCTGGACCCGGAACAAAATAACACGTTCAGTGATCATTTTATCGAAGTGCCTTTTGACCTCTCCCGTGTTCTCTGGATTACGACTGCCAATGTCATCAGTGATATTCCAAGGCCACTATTGGACCGCATGGAAATCATCGAATTTACGAGTTATACAGAAGAAGAAAAATTACAGATAGCCAAGCGGTATCTGGTGCCCAAACAACTGAAGGAAAATGGTCTTCAGCCGGGACAGGCTAAGTTCAGTGATGCCGTATTGCGTCATATTATTCAGGATTATACCCGTGAATCGGGCGTACGTACGTTGGAAAAGACTATCGGTACGGTTTGCCGCAAAGTAGGTAAATCCCTGCTCTTAGGAGATGACAAGCCGCTTACCGTTACGGTACGGAACCTCGAAAAAATTCTCGGTCCCATCAAATTCCTCCCAACAGAGGTCTGCAAGACGGATGAAGTCGGCCGCGTAACCGGTATGGCCTGGACACAGGTAGGTGGTGAAGTACTGGAAACAGAAGCTGCGGCAGTGAAAGGAAAGGGAAACCTGCTTCTGACTGGCCAGCTGGGTGATGTCATGAAGGAATCGGCAGAAGCCGGTATGACGTATATCCGCAGCCGGGCAGACGAACTGGGACTGGCCCCTGATTTCTATGCTACGACAGACATACACATCCACCTGCCGGAAGGAGCCGTTCCCAAAGATGGACCGTCGGCGGGCATCACGATGGCTACGGCTATCGCTTCTGCTCTTACAGGTCGCAAAGTACATCATGATCTTGCTATGACTGGCGAAATCACATTGCGCGGGACGGTGCTCCCTGTAGGCGGCATCAAGGAAAAAGTGATTGCAGCCCACCGGGCAGGCATTCATAAAATTCTCCTGCCGGAAGAAAATAAAAGAGATATGGCAGAGGTTCCACAAATTATCAAGAAAGATGTGCAATTCGTGTTTGTCCATCATATGGATGAAGTGCTCAGTCAGGCACTGGTGACGCCATGATGAATCATGGCAGCCTGCAGATCATCCACCCATCGTATACGGCATCTGCCGTACGGCCAGATCAGTATCCAGAGGGGAATATCCCTGAAATTGCTTTTTTAGGCCGTTCTAATGTCGGTAAGTCCAGCCTGATTAACTCGTTATGTCAGCACCGCGGTCTGGCACGGGTGAGCGGGGCGCCTGGCAAGACACAGACTATCAATTATTTCCAGGTGCTCCTCCAGGAGAAAAATGAGGAAAAGGAAACACGGCGAAAACTTTATTTCGTCGATCTTCCTGGATACGGATATGCCCGTACCGGTGGCAGGAACCGGCAGTTATGGAGCCATTTTATTGGGGAGTACATTACTTCTTCTCCAAATCTTCATCTGCTGTTTCTGCTTGTTGATCTGCGTCATCCCGACCTTCCCATCGACAGGGAGGCGTATACATGGTTGGCCGATAATGAAGTGCCACTGCAGATTATAGCGACAAAAGCGGATAAGCTGAAGAAAAATGAACGGGTTCGCAATCTGGCACAGATACAGAAACAATTTCCGACGGCTTTCCCTCCCATTGCGTATTCTTCACTGAAGCAGGAAGGACGCGCTGAAGTATTGCATACCGTCTATGAAGCCGTTACCGAAGACTAACTCAACACAAAAGACCGGATACCATTCAGGAAGGATGGATCCGGTCTTTTGACATCCTGTCGTTACGGGCTGGAAAGAAGCACTGCTTTCTGCTATAATGAGAGTGGTTTTGTATAGCGTTTTATAGGAGGGACCTTTTATGGCCATTGTTTCACTCGACAATGAGTCGGCATTTACCCTGCATGTCCTGCACAAAAAGGGAATCGTGATTGTTGATTTCTGGGCTTCCTGGTGTGAACCCTGCAAAATGATACGTGCCGAAATACAACGGGCCGCTGAAGCGTTTAAAGATCAGGTGGAAGTGGTGCGGGTCGATGTGGATGCATTTCACAGCCTGGCGGAAAAATATGATATCATGGCGATACCGACATTGCTTTTCTTTAAAGATGGCAAACCGGTCAAACGGATCATCGGCTATGCATCAGAAGAGGAAATACGGAAATTTTTGGCAACACTTGTCTGAAAAGAGTCCCTGTTTTGACAGTAAAAACGTTAGGATGGTATAATTAAGAGTGAGCTTATTTAATTTAGAAGAAAAAAAGATGTTGTCTGTTGTCGTCCCGGTATTCAATGAACAATTGAATATTGAGAAGTTTTATGAAGAGGCGACAAAAGCAATACAAAACCTGGATATGGATTATGAACTCATTTTTGTCGATGATGGGTCCAAAGATACGACGCCACTTATTCTCAGCCGGCTGACGGAACAGGATGATCATGTCCGCGCTCTGATTCTGGCACGGAATTTCGGACATCAGCTTGCCATTACGTGTGGTATGGATTATGCTCAGGGGGACGCTATTATCACGATGGATGGTGATATGCAGCATCCACCAGCTATGATTCCGGATCTGGTGCAAAAATGGCGTGAAGGATTCGATGTCGTCCAGACTGTACGGAAAGGGACCGATGATGCCGGCTTTTTAAAACGGCTGACGTCAAAATGGTATTATATTCTGCTCAATGCTCTTTCACCTGTTCATATTACGCCTGGGGGATCTGATTTTCGTCTCATCGACCGGCGGGTGCTGAATACATTCCGTCTGTTTCGCGAACATGACCGGTTTATCCGGGGTATGATGGGGGATATCGGCTATAAGCAGACTACACTTGATTTTATAGCTCCCCGGCGTTTTGCAGGTAAATCGAAATTCTCTGGCCGCAAGATGCTGCATTTTGCTCTCGATGGGATTACAGCCTTTTCGAAGACCCCGTTGCGTATTTCCTTTTATGCAGGGCTTTTGAGCGGCCTTTTAAGTATTATTATGATTATTCATACGCTGTACAGCCATCTTACGGGAACGGCAGCTCCGGGCTGGACTACTACGACAATCATGGTTTGTCTCATGGGTGGCCTGCAGCTCATTTTTTTAGGCGTCATTGGTGAATATATCGGACGTATTTTTGAAGAAGTCAAGCAACGCCCCTTATACTGGCTGCGGGCTGAACTAGGTCATAAAAGACGGCCATAGAGGGACATGCAGATAGTTTTGAGAGGAGTTTATATGAGACAGATGATGCATCGGCTACTCGTATTCAGTCTGCTCTTTTCGGCAGTTGTCATGCCTGCCGGTGCTTATAACATAGGCGACCGGGGCGTACAGGTCATGAAGATACAGAAGCAGCTCGTAAAATACGGGTATCCTATCGGTACGGACGGTATTTATGGGAGCGAAACGGCCCGTGCAGTACAGCGTTTTCAGGCTGATAAGGGACTGGATATTGATGGCATTGTCGATAGTAAGACCTATAAGAAACTTTTAGGCTCATCTATGCCTAAGAACGAGGCAAAACGGGCGGAAAAAGCTAAGTCTAAAACAGTTGCCATGAAGACGAAATATCCGAGCAGCCGGAATTATACAGAATATTCAAAAATCAAGAAATTTACAAGCCATGACGTGATAGGAGACCGTCTGGTGTCTACGGCTAATAAATACGTTGGTGTGCCGTATGTTTTTGGCGGTAACACGCCGAGCGGATTTGATTGTTCCGGTTTTACACGGTATGTTTTTTCGCATAACGGCATCAATCTGCCCCGAATGGCCGATGAACAATACCGCATCGGTTCGGCCGTATCACGGAGCGAGCTTATCCCTGGTGATCTCGTTTTCTTTTCAACGTATGAGCCGGGCGCTTCGCACGCAGGTATTTATGTCGGTGATAACCAGTTTATCAGCGCTACGAGCAGCGGCGGCATCCGGGTTGACAGCATGGACAGCGGCTACTGGGCTTCCCGCTATGTGGGAGCCAAACGGGTACGCTGAAAATAAATCTGCTTTTAGCTCTTTTATGGCAAAAAGGTTGCCCAACGGGAGCTAAAAAGCGTATAATCTGAGTCATACCAAAAGCTAAGACTGAGGGAGTGTTTGAAATTATGAAGTATATGACGGGAAATGAAATCCGTAAAGCCTATCTGGAATTTTTCAAAAGTAAACAGCATCTGATTTTGCACAGTTTTCCCCTGATTCCGGAAAACGACCCGAGCCTGCTGCTTATCGGTGCTGGTATGGCTCCGTTGAAACCGTATTTTACTGGAAAACTCGTACCGCCTTCGTATCGCGTTACGACGAGCCAGAAATGTATCCGGACTGACGACATTGACAATGTAGGCCGGACAGCCCGCCATCATACGTTTTTTGAAATGCTGGGTAATTTCTCCTTTGGCGATTATTTTAAAAAAGAAGCTATTTCCTGGGCATGGGAATTTCTGACGAAGGTCATTGAACTGGATCCGGATAAGCTGTATGTCACTATTTATCCGGATGACAAAGAAGCCTATGATTACTGGCACAATATGATTGGTCTGGCCGATGAACGTATTTTTAAATTTGACGATAATTTCTGGGAAATCGGCGAAGGCCCCTGTGGCCCGGATAGTGAAATATTCTATGACCTGGGACCGGAACGGGGCTGTGGCAAACCGACCTGTACGGTAGGATGTGACTGTGACCGGTATCTGGAAATATGGAATCTCGTATTCACTCAGTACAACCGTACGAAAGATGGAAAATATGAACCACTGGCCAAGAAAAATATTGATACAGGCTGTGGGCTGGAACGGCTGGCTTCGGTTATCCAGCAGAAAGAATCGAATTTTGAAACGGATCTGATTTTCCCGATCATTGAAAAAGTCATCGCTATCAGTGGCGGAGATTATTCCCAGCCGGACCAGAAGATGGCGATGAAAGTCATTGCCGATCATATCCGGGCTATTACTGTGATGATCAGCGATGGTATCCTGCCGAGCAATGAAGGGCGTGGCTATGTGCTGCGCCGCATCCTGCGCCGTGCTGTCCGGTATGGCCGCCTGCTGGGAATTGATCATTTGTTCCTCAGCTCTCTCGTCGATACGGTTATTGATATTCTCGGCACAGAATATCCGGAACTCAGACAATATGAAAGCCTGATCAAGAGAGTCATCGATACGGAAGAACGCCAGTTCAGTGCTACCTTGGCACAAGGTCTGGATCTGCTGCACCAGATGATGGAAGAAGCCAATAGTACAAAAATCCTTGCTGGCAGTGAAGTATTCAAATTATACGATACCTTTGGTTTCCCTGTTGAATTAACTGAAGAAATTGCCGCAGAAAAAGGCTATACACTGGATACAGAAGGCTTTAAAAAAGCCATGACGGAACAGCAGGAACGTGCCCGTGCCGCACGTACGAAAGTATCTGCAAAAGTGGCTGTACCGGATACGACTAAACTCGATCAGGATACTCTGGTGAATGATGCCGAAGCTGTTAACGGCCATATCGTCATGATCGGCAGAGAAGGGACGGAAGTACAGCAGGCCCGGGATGGAGAAGAAGTTACGATTATTCTTGATTCCAATCCGTTCCATGCCGAAGGAGGCGGCCAGCTTGGTGATACGGGCATATTAAAAGCCCAGGGTGGTTCTGCCCGGGTAACTGATGCCAAAGCACTGCCTAATGGTCTGGTCTATCTTATTGCAACGGTGGCAGAAGGGCAGATCCAGACTGGTGACGCCGTAGATATTGCTGTGGATAAAGCCCGGAATCTGGCAATTGCACGTAATCACACGGCAACGCATCTTCTTCAGGCTGCGCTGCGGAAGGTTCTGGGAAATCATGTCAATCAGGCAGGGTCGTTGGTGACACCGGAACATCTGCGTTTTGATTTCACGAATTTCTCCCCTGTTTCTGCAGAAGAACTGGAAAAAGTAGAGTCACTGGTCAATGAAGAAATACTGAAGAATGTACCGGTTACGATTGAAGAAATGGCATTGAAAGATGCAAAAGAAAAAGGCGCTATGGCACTTTTTGGTGAAAAGTATGGTGACAGGGTACGTGTTGTTTCTGTCGGTGATTTCAGTTGTGAATTGTGTGGCGGCTCCCATGTAACAAATACCGCTGCGATTGGTTCATTCCGGATTCTCTCTGAAACGGGGACAGGAACAGGTGTACGCCGTATCGAAGCGGTTACCGGAGCAGCAGCCCTTCAAAAAGCCAAGGCTGATGAAGCGGTTATCCGTAATCTGGCATCGGTATTGAAGGTCAAAGCCGATGATGTAACAGTAAAAGTCGGTCATCTCCTGAAACAGCTGAAAGATACGGAAAAGGAATTACAGCAGCTCAAAAAAGATGCCGCCCTTTCTGATCTCGATGCTATACTGGCCAGCAGAGAAGATATAAACGGAGTCCCCGTCATTGCAGCGTCAGCCCAGGCTGATTCGATGGACAGTCTGCGCGAACTGGCGGATACAGTACTTGACAAGTCCGGTAGTGGCGTAGTCCTCCTGGCAGCTGTATCTGGCGATAAAGTGCAGTTTGTCTGCAAGGTAGACAAAGGGGATACGAAAAAAGGACTTCATGCAGGAAAGATCATTAAGGCGGCAGCTCAGGCTGCTGGCGGGAATGGCGGTGGCCGTCCCGATATGGCACAGGCTGGCGGTAAGCAGCCTGAACAGATAGATGCAGCGCTGCGGGCCGGCAAAGATATGGTTAAAAACTTACTGGGATAATGTCCTGGCATCATAGATAAAGGATGTGACAAACATGGCAATTAGTGATGAAACGATGATCGTAAAAAACAGAAATGAGGAACAGACTGTTGCTTCCATGATTCTGGAAGACGTGTATCATGCCCTGGAGGAAAAAGGATATAATCCTATTAATCAGATTGTAGGATATCTTCTTTCTGGCGATCCAACGTACATTACGAGTCATAATAATGCTCGCAGTAATATCCGCCGTATTGAACGGGACGAATTGATTGAAGAACTGGTTCGTTCGTACGTCAAACAGCATAATTTATAGGAGACATATGAGAATCTTAGGTCTGGACGTAGGCTCGCGTACCATAGGCGTTGCCTGCAGCGATCCCTTATTGCTGACGGCTCAGGGAATGGAAACAATAAAGCGGCAATCGAAAAAGAAAGATTTTGCCCGCCTGAAAGAAATTATAAAAGAAAAAGATGTACATCGTGTTGTCGTTGGTAAACCACGTCATATGAATGGTGATTACAGCGAGAATATGGAGAAAATTGAACAGTTTGTCTCAGAATTAAAAAAAGTGCTCCCCGATATGGAATTTGTGTATTGGGATGAACGCCTGACAACTGTCATGGCGACCCAGGTACTTATGGAAGGAAATGTGCGCCGGGAGAAGCGGAAACAGTTCGTTGACAAAATGGCGGCAGTTCTGATATTGCAAAATTATTTAGATGCTCAGGGAGGATAATATGGCAGAAGACATGTTGGAAGAAGTTGAAGTAATCACCATAACTGGTGAAGACGGGCAGGAAGAATACTATGCAGTCGATGTGACCATTCCGTATGCAGGCAAGGAGTTTGCTGTACTCGTTCCGTACAGTGAAGAAGGTGATGAATCTGCTGATGGTGATGCTATCATTGCACGTCTTGATGAAGAAGATGGCGAAACCGTGTATGTGTCCCCGACAGATGAAGAATTTGAAGCGGTGCTTCATGCCTACGACAAATTAATGGAAGAAGAATAGTAATTTGATAAAAAAACTGTGCATGACTGATCCTGTCTGGATCGTCATGCACAGTTTTTTTTCGCTATGTCATGTTTTATTGTATCTTGTATGCATTAATGGCACATACGATTACACGGCATTATTCGTGTGGGGTTTGAAACGGGTCGATGACGGGTTCGTTTCCGGAGTCAGGTTTTTCATTTCTCCCAGGTCATCGCTGCGGTCTGTGAAATAGGTGTGCAGCATCATTTCAGCACGTTCGGAAAGAGGTTCGCCGAGGAATTGTTTATACAAATCCTGAATTTCAGGATTTTCCCAGCTGGCTTTGTAGGTTGCATCTACGTCGCTCTGATAGAGTGAATCCATGCGTGCCTGTTGAACCTTCTTTACCTGGGGCAATTTGACTTTAGGCTGACCGCCACCACCAATGCAGCCGCCAGGGCAGGCCATGACTTCAATAAAAGAATAATTTTCAAAGTCTTCCGTGGAAATCAGTTCATCCAGGAATTTACGGGCATTGCCCAGGCCACTGATAGCAGCGACATGAATGACGAAATGACCAAAGACGACAGAAGCTTTTTTGACACCATCGAGTCCACGGACCGGTTCAAAGGGAATAAAGTCTTTAGGAGCTTTACGGCCTGTAAAGAAATAATAGGCTGTGCGGATTGCTGCTTCCATGACACCGCCGCTGTTGCCGAAAATGCGGCCGCCACCAGTAGATTCACCGAAGACTTTGTCAAAATCACTATCGGCTATACCGGAAAAATCAATTCCTTCTTCCTGTATCCATTGGGCCAGTTCACGGGTCGTGATTGAAATATCTGTATCCCGCAGTTCAGGGATATTCCAGAAATCTGCCGATGCATTTAGTTCCGGACGGCGTATTTCAGCTTTTTTAGCTGTACAGGGCGCTACGTCTACAATGACGACGTTTCTGGGGTCGAGATTATTATTTTTTACAAACCATGTCTTCATCGCTGAGCTCATGATGCTGATAGGACTCTTGGTCGAAGACAGATGGGGAATGAGATCAGGATAGAATGTTTCCAGAAATTCGACCCAGGCAGGACAGCAGCTGGTAAATTGCGGGATAGGAATTTCTTCAGACTGAAGACGATGCAGTAATTCCATGGCTTCTTCCATGATGGTCATGTCAGCGCCAAAGTCTGTATCAAATACGTAATCAGCGCCCAGTGCACGCAGGGCTCCTACCATTTTCCCCTGTACAAATGTACCGGGTTCCATACCGAAGGCTTCTCCGAGACCGACGCGGACAGCAGGTGCTGTCTGGAACATGACAATCTTATCCGGGTCTTTTATGGCTGCTTTTACTTTGTCCAGATCGGACACTTCTGTGATAGCCCCAAAGGGGCATACTGCCGCACATTGTCCACAGTGGACACAGATAGGCATGTCGCCTGTGCTTTCCAGATTATAATAATCCATAACAGTCTGAGTGTTTGCACACGTGCGGCGGCATAATGTACAATTTTTGCACTTACTTTCGTCAAATTGTACAGAACAATTGTGTTCATCAATAGGGACACGGCGCTGCGTTTCCTTGAATCTGCTTTGAAATGTAGGCATTTTTCTCTCCTTATTGAATGAGAATAACTTCTTGATAATCAAATGATTTTTTTCACAATCTATTATATATAGGATAATACAAAATACTACTTTTTTCCATTATTTTTTAGTATTTGTTTTGAGAGATTTTACATCTTTTCTATTCGTTTTGTACATAGCAGTGTATAAAAAACGTTACCTTTATTATTTTTTTTAATATTACACATAAAAGTAATAAAGGCAACATGAATTATTTGATAAAAGTAAAGGCTGATTGGTTATATCTTTGAATATTCACTAATTTTTCAGACTTGCCATAATATAGAAATAACAGCCTGCGGTAAAGAAACATGCCGCAATCCAGCAGACAGGACTGGCACAACAAATGCCAAAGTATCCCCAGCGGCTGGCCAGAAAATACGCAGCTCCACCACGAAGACTGAGTTCGATGATGCTGCTTGTAAGAGGAACTGTAGAAATTCCCATGCCCTGTACGGCATTGCGGTAGACAAAAATCTGACCGAGAAAAAAATAAAACGGCACGCTCAGGGTGATATAGAGCCAGGCCTGCTGTAACAGGAACTCATCGTGCTCACTGGTGAAAATGCTTAATATATCCTGGCCGCCGAGATACATGGCAGCTGCCGCAAGAGCACAGAAGGCCAGTGATACAAGGGAGCACTGGCGTACACCCTGGCGGATGCGGCCATAGTTTCCAGCCCCGTAATTCTGGGCGGAATATACGGCCATGGCAATACCGAAAGAGACCATAGGCTGCAGGGCCAGTTGTTCAATCCGCGTGGCAGAGACAAAACCGGCAATTGTTTCCGGCCCGAATGTATTGCATACCGACTGGATTATGATGATTCCCAGGGATATAATCAAAAACTGGGCTGCCATGGGCAGGCCGATGCGCAGATGCTGGAGTGCGAAAGCCGTATCCCACTGCCAGTCCCGGCGATGCAGATGTAATATGGGAAAATGACGCCGCATATATATCAGACAGAGAATAGCGGACACTGCCTGTGCCAGGACGAGTGCGACGGCCGAACCGGGTACGCCCCAGCCGAAACAGGTAATAAACAACAATGCCAGTGCCACATTCAGTAGTGAGGAAAAGATGAGAAAGTACAATGGCGTGCGGCTGTCTCCCAGAGCCCGGCAGGCACAGGAAAGAAGGTTATAAAACATCATGGCCAGAAGTCCATAGGCAATAATCATGACATAGTGATACGAATCATCATACAGCTCATTTGAAATATTCATGAGCTGAAGGAACCAGGGCATGCAGAGCCAGGCAGTCAGCATGAGCAGAATCGTCAGACCGGAAGAGAGCATAAGGGACATAGAAAATGAGCGGCGTACGCCTTCGTAATCCCCGCCGCCGAACCGTTGTCCCATAATGACTGTGAATCCCGATGCCATACCGATAGTCAGTCCCAGGAGAGCCATGAACAATGGTGCTGTGGCTCCCACGGCAGCCAGGGCATGAACGCCTATGAAACGGCCAACGATGATAATATCAGCAATATTGTAGAACTGCTGAAAAACATTTCCAATCAAAAGGGGACCCGTAAAAGCCAGAATCAGCTTTATCGGGTTCCCTTCGGTCATATTGTGTACCATGTAATACGGTTACTCCTTTTGGCATGCCGGGGACGTCAGAATGAATTCGGCGAGCTGGATGAATCCCGGGACAAGTGAATCGAGATCCAGGTTTTCATATACGGAATGAGCGCGGCGCCCTATGCAGGTACCAAATGAAATGGCCGGAATCCCCAGGCTGAGTGGGATATTTGCATCGGTACTGGCAGACTGGAAGGTTGTCGTCAGTCCGTGGGCAGAACGGATACGGGCCAGACGCCGACACATGTCAGAATTTTCTGCTCCGTCATTACATGGCCGTTCACCGAGGAACGTTTCCGTAATCTGAATTTTAGGATCCCGTGCTGCATCAAGCAGTTCGTGGAATTTTTGATCTACCCGCTGGAGTTCTTCTTTGGATTCAGAACGTAGGTCAATCGTAAAGGATGCGTGTTCGGCAATGGAATTTACCGTTGAACCGCCCTGGATAGTGCCGACATTATATGTCGTTTTAGGACTGGCTGGTACATCCAGGTTATAGAGATTCCAGATGATGCCGGAAGCAATGGCAATGGCATTATCGTTTCCAAAGTTTCCCCAGCTGTGGCCGCCTTCGGCCTGTACGTCAATCTGATACCGGTGTGAACCGACGGCAAGATTGATGAACGAATCACTGTTGCAATCGACGGCGACCATTTCGCTGACTTCATGGGCATGGTCCGTCATAAACTGACGGATACCCCTGAGGTTTCCCAGACCTTCTTCTCCGACATTAAACAGGAAGAAAGCACCGGCAGGCAGGTCCATATGAAGAGATAAAATCATTTCTGCAAAGAAGAGCAGGCTGGCCACGTTGGCGCTGTTGTCACCACAGGAAGGAGCGGCAAACACATTTCCTTTGATTTTCGGTTTGATAGAAGTTACCTGGTTGAATACGGTATCGATATGAGCTCCATAAACAGGATGTTTCGTCCCCTTCGTAATCTGACAGGGCCAGATTACATTGCCGGCACTATCTATATAAGCTTCCGATGCTCCCAGCTTGTGAAGATAAGCCAATATCCAATTGGCTTTAGCTTGTTCAGCACCTGTAGGTGATGGCAGGCTGCAGATAGCTGTCAGAAGTTCAATAAGATGATTTTCATTAGTTCTGGCAAAACGGTTTATTTGATTCGCGATAGATGTATTCATCATCATACCCCCTTTTCATTCATATAAGCTTAATTATACACCACAGGTACGGAATGGTATATGCATGTATTTTATTATTTCACATCATGAAAATATCTGAAAATATTATGTTTACATGTGAAAATATAAAATTAGTTAAAAAATAATACGTTTAACGTATTGACATTTTAAACCGAACGGTGTATTATTCAAGCATACCTAAACAAGTTCAAAGACAGGAAGATGCAATGGTGCATAGTATTATGTGCCATTGCTCTTTTTTTTAGGTAGACTGCTGGTCTGGTGCATACAGGCTGACATGTATTGTATTTAGGGGGGATTATTATGGGAAAGTACATCTTAAAACGAGTGCTTATTTCTATCCCGGTCTTGTTTCTCATATCCATCGGTGCTTTCATCCTGGTCCATCTGACGCCAGGAGATCCGGCTGATATGTATATTTCACCGGATATGACAGCAGCCCAGGTAGAAATGACACGAGCTGCTCTGGGACTGGACAAGCCATTATTTATCCAGTATGTAGACTGGATTGCTAATTTCCTGACAGGAAATATGGGATTTTCCTTTGCTGACCGACAGCCTGTACTGGATATTATCTCCCAGCGTCTCGGACCGACATTGATTCTGATGAGTATCAGCCTGATAGTGGCTTATGCGACGGCTATTCCTCTGGGAATCATCGCTGCCCTGCATAAGAACTCGAAACTGGACCGGGCTATCATCGGATGGACATTCTTCAATGTTTCTTTTCCGCCATTCTTCCTGGGACTGGCTCTGATTTATATCTTTGCTGTCGAACTGGATCTGCTGCCTACAGGCGGTATGGAAGTTCTGGGGATGGAAAATGATGGCATCGACCTGGCAGAACATCTGGTCCTTCCTGTAATCGTCATGGCTTCACAGTTTTCGGCCAATATGATCCGGTACGTACGGGCCAGTGTCCTGGAAGTACTGGGGCAGAATTACATCCGCACGGCCTTAGCCAAGGGGCTTAAATGGCGTCAGATTTTACGGTTCCATGTACTGCGTAATTCACTGATTCCTATCGTTACGGTTATTGGGACAGACCTGCCGAAGGTTATTGGCGGTGCTGTTATTACGGAACAGATTTTCCAGTGGCCTGGTATCGGGTCGCTTACCGTAGCGGCCATTAATTCCCGGGATTATCCCGTACTCATGGCCATCGTTATTTTATCGGCCATTGCCGTTCTGATTGCCAATCTGACTGTAGATATTGCTTATGCGGCGATTGACCCGCGTATCAAGTATAGTAAATAGGGGATTTCAAAAGGGGGGACAGGAATGGAAGCAAATAAGTTTGTTTTGGTACATCAAAACAGTATAGGCGCTTCGTTCGGACTGAATGCCCTGAGTGGCAAAAAGGAGAAAGAAAAGGAAGAAGTTCCCGAATCATGGGGGAAGATTACATGGCGCCGTTTCTGTAAAAACAAGGTAGCTGTATGGAGTCTCGTGCTCTTTGGTGCAATTATCCTGATGGCCGTACTGGCGCCGCTCATTTCGCCATTTGATCCGGCCCAGACGACAGGGGCCTTTGATGAAGGACCATCAGCCGCTCATCTGCTGGGGACAGATGATGTGGGACGTGATGTATTGAGCCGCCTCATCTATGGTTCACAGGTTTCATTGATAGTTGGCATCGGTTCTGTTGTCATCTATGCGGCGATTGGTATTACACTGGGACTTCTTTCAGGATATTTTGGTGGAATGGTAGACAGCCTGATCATGCGTATTACGGAAGTATTCATGGCATATCCTCAATTCATGATTATCCTGGTCATCGTCAGCCTTATCGGCCCGAATATGATGACGGTTATGCTGGTCATGGGCTTCATGGGCTGGCCGCCTATCTGCCGTCTCGTCCGTGGTGAAGTACTCAGCATCAAGACACAGGATTATATCTCTGCTGCCATCGTTACCGGTTATTCACCGTTTACTATTGTGTTTAAACATATTCTGCCAAACGTTCTATCGCCGATTCTGGTAAATTGTACGTTCGGTATCGCTAATGCCATCCTGACAGAAGCTTCACTGAGCTTTCTGGGGATGGGCGTACAACCGCCGGCTGCCAGCTGGGGGAATATGCTGACCAGTGCCCAGTCCATCATGGTTCTCTCCGCAGAACCGTGGCGCTGGATTCCGCCGGGAATTGCCATTCTCATTGCCGTACTGACAATCAATTTCCTCGGCGACGGTCTGAATGAAGCCATAGACGGCGATTCCAAATAATAAAACAGGGGACAGGATCGCTGACTATATATTTTAAGAAAAGAGGGGTTATTATGGGCTTATTATCATGGATACGCAGAAGAAAAGGTCTGGCATTAGCTATTTGTCTGGCATTGAGTGTTACCATGCTGGCTGGATGTGGCAGCGGCAGCAAAGGCGGCGGTGGCAGTGCCGGCAGCAAAGAAACGCTGACCATCGGCATGTTCAATGCGCCGGATTCCTTCAATCCGCTGTTCAATCCTGGTATTGCCGGTCAGTTTACCATCCGGTTTATGTATGATACATTGCTGGGCATGCCGGAAATCAATAAGTTTACGCCGCAGCTGGCAAACAGCATCGATACGACGGATAACCAGAATTTTACCATCAAACTGAACGAAAAAGCAAAATGGACTGATGGGAAACCCATTACGGCCGATGATGTCATCTTTACATTTAACCTCATCGCCAATCCCAAGGTAGAAACGTCTAAAGGCAGTTATATCAACATGCTGGAAGGCACAGACAGTGTAGGGAAGAGACCGGATGGTACTCCTATTCCGAATCTGGTGGCTGTCGATGAACATACGGTTACATTCCGTACGAAGAAACCAGTGGATCCGAATTATTTGAAGAGCATGCTTGGCTTTGAAGTCTATATCGTTCCTAAACATGTCTTTGAAAAGATTGACCCGGCAAACATTTCCAATTCAGATGCCGTTACGAAACCGACTGTTACCAGTGGTACATATAAGTTCGTTTCCTATAAGACGAATGATCATGTCGAACTGGCAGCAAATGAAGAGTACTATAAAGGCTCTCCGAAGCTGAAGAAAGTATTCATCCGTATCATGAACGGTACCAACCTCGTAACAGAACTGAAATCCGGTAACGTACAGCTTGCTGCATCCGGTGGTATTGGTTCTGTACCTGTCAAAGATCTGGATGTCCTCAAAAAAGACAGCAAACTGGTCGTAAAGACCGTTCCGTCCCTGAATACACAGTATCTGGAAGTCAACAACAGCAATCCGGCATTCAACGTCAAGTTCCGCCGCGCCGTTACGATGGCTATCGACCGTCAGAAAATCTGTGATGAACTTTACAAAGGTACAGCCCAGATTGTACCTACCGTTTATACAAAAGTCAGCCCCGTTTATGATGAAAGTGTAAAGCCGCTGCCTTATGATCCGGAAGCAGCCAAGAAAGAACTGGCTGAATCAGGATTTGATACGTCGAAAGAAATTACGCTCCAGGTTCCAATCGGAAACGTCCTGCGTGAACAATCGGCAGATCTGATCCAGCAGAATCTGCAGGCTATCGGCCTCAACGTTAAACAGCAGAAACTGGACTTCCCGACCGTCCTCGGCAATGCCAAGAAAGGCGATTATGAAATGATGCTTCTCGGCTATGGCCTGACTCCAGACCCCGATTACAGCAACTACTTCGTACCGGGCGGCAGCAATAACTTCTGCCATTCCGATGATCCGAAACTGACAGAAATGATGAACAATGCTGCATCCTTACCAGATGCCGAAGCACGGAAAGCGGCTTATAAAGAAATCCAGGTCTATATGCGTGATAACCAGTTTGTTACCAGCCTGTACGAAACCGATCAGATTAACGTACAGAGCAAGAACCTCGTCGGTGGCATCAAGGACTTCTGGGAAGGCTCACTCGATGATCTCTATCAGTGGCATTTTGAATAACCAGACGCTGTAATTGTAAATTGACACAGCGTGCTCCGTAAACGTTATACACCCCGCGTCTGTAGCAGCTGCTGCAGACGCAGTGGTGTATGAGAAAGGATGAACAGCAATGACAACAGATACAATATTAAAAGTCAACAATTTACATGTATCGTTTCGGACGCTGGACGGCATCGTAGACGCTGTGCGCGGTGTTACCTTTGATCTGAAACGCGGTGAAACATTAGCTATTGTCGGTGAATCCGGTTCCGGAAAATCGGTTTCGATGAAAGCAATTAACCGGGTATTGCCACGGAAAAATACCATTTTTGACAAAGATGGTGAAATCATTTACGAAGGGAAAAATCTCCTGTCACTTCCTGAAGAAGAAATGGAATCCATCCGCGGCCGTAAAATCGCCATGATATTCCAGGACCCCATGACATCTCTCAATCCGACTATGACCGTGGGACGGCAGATTGCTGAATCCATCCTGACTCATGAAGATATTCCAAAGGCAGAAGCTATGAAAGAAGCCATAAAGCTTATGAGTCTTGTGGGAATCCGCAATCCCGAAGAAAGCAGCCGTAATTATCCCCATCAGTTTTCCGGCGGCATGCGCCAGCGTGTCATGATTGCCTTGTCTCTGGCATGCAAACCGGATATCCTGATTGCTGATGAACCGACGACGGCGCTGGATGTTACCATTCAGTCACAGATTCTGGATCTGATTGATGATTTAAAAGTAAAACTGAACATGTCCGTCATCTTTATTACCCATGACCTGGGTGTCGTAGCCCACGTGGCAGACCGGGTCGCCGTCATGTACGCCGGTAAAATTATCGAAATCGGCACGGCAGAGGAAATATTTTATAATCCTCAGCATCCCTATACGTGGGGGCTTATCTGTTCCATGCCGACACTGGATACAACCGATGATCATCTCTACAGTATACCGGGAGCTCCGCCGAATATGCTGCATATGCCCAAAGGAGATGCATTTGCTCCGCGGAATGCCTATGCGCTGGCTATTGATTTTGAAAAGGAACCACCGTTCTTCAAAGTCAGTGATACCCATTATGCGGCGACATGGCTGTTGCATCCGCAGGCACCGGCTGTTACTCCGCCAGCCGAAATCATCCGGAGACAGGAGATTTTTAACACTTTCATGAAACAGGAAGATGGGGGGAGTAATTATGCATATCGTCACACCAGCAGCGGCGCTCGCTGATGAAAAACCGATTTTATCCGTCCGGAATTTACATAAAATATATAACGAAGGCAAAAAGAATGAAGTTCGTGCTGTAGATGATATTTCCTTTTCCATTTATCCTGGTGAAACGTTCGGTCTTGTCGGGGAATCGGGCAGTGGAAAATCGACGACAGGGCGCACGGTCATCAAATTGGAAGATCTGACATCAGGGACGGTTGTGTATAAAGGGAAAGACATTACCAAAATCCGCAGCAGTTCAGAAATGATGGCATTCCGCAAATCCATGCAGATGATTTTTCAGGATCCCTTTGCTTCGCTCAATCCCCGGATTCCTATTAAAAATATTATAGGAGATGCGCTGCGGGTACATCATATCTGCAAGACCGATAAGGAAGTCCACAATAAAGTCAATGAAATGCTCGATATTGTAGGAATCAACCGTTCGTATGCCAACCGGTATCCTACGGAATTTTCCGGCGGCCAGTGTCAGCGTATCGGCATTGCCCGTGCATTGTGCGTACAGCCGGATTTCATCATTGCCGATGAATGTCTGTCGGCTCTGGATGTATCAATACAGGCACAAATTGTCAACCTGCTTATTAATTTGCGGAAAGAACGTAAGATGACCTACCTGTTTATTGCACATGATCTGGCAATGGTTAAATACATCAGTGACCGCATTGGTGTTATGAAAAACGGCAAGCTGCTGGAACTGGCGCCAGCCGATGAATTGTATCATCATCCTATTCATCCGTATACGATTTCCCTACTTTCTGCTTCACCACTTACGGATCTGCAACAGGAACGAAAACGTCATCGTATTGACTACGATCCGTCTGTCCAGGAATATGCTCCGGAAGTGAAGCCCGCCATGTATGAAATCACGCCGGGACATTTTGTATATTGTTCATATGATGAAATCAATACGTATAAACAAGCGGCTTGTTAAGTCTATGGATGAATCTGCTCACTATGAAACAGGAGCATCGCATACTGGTTTTAATCCCTGTGCGATGCTCCTGTTTTGTCGTTCCTGCTTTATGAAAAGAGGGACTGTCTTGAATGACAGTTCCCCTTTTTAATTCATTATTAAAATTTGATAAGAATATAATTAAAATATAATGAGATTATGAGAGCAAAATTAAAATCACGTAAGATGTTGATTAAAATCAACACACAAGATCATTTGCATGCTATGCTGGGAACAGACCAGAAAGAAAGGAGAAAATGACGATGTCTGAATGGAGTTTCCAGAAGGGAATGTCTGTACAGCCTTTTGTCCATTCACTGCTGGCACAGGCTGCGGAGATGGGCGCCAGTGACATACATATTGAACCACTGGACAGGAATGTGCGCGTCCGTTTTCGTATTGATGGCATACTACAGACAATCGGTCATCTGGAAACAACGTTCTTGTCCCCTGTTTCAGCACGCATCAAAGTCATGAGTCATATGGATATTGCCAATACGCGGCTGCCCATGGATGGGCGGTGTGTCTGGAAAGGGAAAAATCATATGCTGGATGTACGGGTCAGTACGATGCCGACTGTACGGGGAGAAAAAATCGTCCTCCGCCTGTTTGCAGACCATCAGCCGTTCCATCTGGACGAACTGATTCCCTATGAGCCATCCAGGCAGCTTCTGCGGCGTATCGTCCGGGGAAGCCAGGGATTATTTCTTATTTGCGGCCCCACAGGCAGTGGTAAGACAACTACGTTGTATGCGCTCCTGCGGGAACTGGATAGTCCCGAAATCAGTATTGCCACATTGGAAGATCCTGTAGAACTCCGGGTCAATGGATTTTGTCAGAGCCAGATTCATGAAAAAGGAGGACTGGCTTTTCAAAACGGGCTGCGTGCGTTACTCCGTCAGGATCCGGATATATTAGTCATCGGCGAAATACGGGATGCACAGACGGCCGGTATTGCCCTGCAGGCGGCGCTCACGGGACACCGTGTCTTCAGTACCCTTCATACCGCACGGGCTGTCGATGTACCGCTGCGTCTGCTGGATATGGGACTAGAACCGTTTCTGGTAGCCGAAGCCTTATCAGGCATGGCTTCCCAGCGGCTGGCAAGATATCGCACGGAAGACGGCTATCGCGGGCGGTTCTGCCTTTGTGAGGTCGTTCGTTCCGGTCCTTCTATGAGACAGGCTGTACAGAAAAGGGAGGAACGAAAAAAACTGTTAGAAGCAGCATCAAAGGATAAGGCGGTTTTCATGAATGAATGTATCCGCCATGCCCTCCGGGAACAGTTGACAGACGAAAAGGAAATCCACCGTATTTACGAAGAGGAGGGAGACGATGTCGATTGCTGATGTCATTGCGTTTGCCGTAACAAAACAGGCAACGGATATACACGTGCAGGAGGGATGCCCGGTGATGCTGCGCATAGGGATGGAACTGATTCCCTGTAAGAACTGGTTTGTTACAAAAGAGGAAATCCGATACTGGCTGCTGGCCCAGGGCTGGAGCGATGGAGAAGATGAATCTTTGTCTGCGCGATGGGATGAAACGATCCGGCTCCGCGTACAACTTTGTCAGGCATATGGCGGGGTTTATGCCGACATCCGCATTTTATATCCTCTGTCATCGCTGCCAGCGGATGAGGATGAGCCGTTACTGCAGCGGCTGGCGTGTTGTCCTGATGGCCTGATTTTAATCTGTGGACCGACAGGATGCGGGAAAACCACGGCATTGTGGCGGATGATCCAATATCTGAATGACCATAAAAAATATCATATCATTACACTGGAAGATCCTATAGAAATCGTACTCGGCGAAGGACATTCTCTCATTACCCAGCGGGAACTGCATTGTCATTTTACCAGTTTTTCCCAGGCTGTCTGTCAGGCGCTGCGGCAGGATCCGGATGTAATCCTTATTGGGGAGATGCGTGACCAGGAGACCATGGACGCCGCACTGACTGCGGCTGAGACTGGCCACCTCGTCTTTTCTACACTGCATACCCGGTCTGCCGCTCAGGCGATAACCCGTTTTGTCGGAGCATATCCGGGAAGCCGGCAGGAGGAAATCCGGTACCGGCTGTCACAGGTTTTGCAGGCCGTATTAGCCCAGCAGAAAGTATGCTCCCGGCAGAAAACCCGTATTGTCAGAGAGGTTTTATTGCAGACACCTGCCGTATCCCAGCTGATCCGCACTGGAAGGGAGCATCAGCTGCCATCGCTCATGCAAATGGGAGCAGCTCTGGGGATGCGCACAATGGAACAGGCCAGACAGGGTGGAGCAGGATGAAACAGATACATTATAAGGTGACGGCCAGACATTCTTCGGGCAGTGTTGTGACACGGCATTTGCATGCTCCCTCAAGAACTGCAGTATATAAAATGATGGAAGCGGGACAATGGCAGGTTCTGCGCATTGAAGAACTGCCAAAGCGGACATTACCGCTGCCAGAGCGCCGGCACAAAATGAAACCACAGGAACTGGGAAGCTTTTTTAAAGAACTGGCAGAAATGACGAAAGCGGGTATTCCTTTTGTGGACAGCTGGTGCCTGCTGGTCAGACAGTTGCCACAAAGCCGTAAAAAAGACGTGCTCATGCAGATAGGCGATGAGATGGAAAATGGATCCAGTCCTTCGGTTGCAATGGAGACATCACAGATTTTTCCCGGGATGGCCTGTTGTTTATTGCGGGCTGGCGAGCATTCGGGAAATCTGGAATCCGTATTATCCATTCTGGGGACCTATTATCAGGAAGAAAACCGGCAGAAGCAGCAGTTGATACAGGCGATGATTTACCCTGCATTTCTTCTCGCAGGTACGGGTCTGCTGCTCATAGGAGCCGTTTTTTATATCCTGCCTGTCTTTGCATCCATGTTCACTGCAATGAATGTGCCATTGCCATTTTTGACAAGAGGTCTCCTCTGGTTTCAGGCAATCTGCTGCCGTTACGGTGTCGTGTTATTGGGAGTTACAGGGTTACTGGTGGCCCTCGTAGTATATGGATACAGGCGACCGCATATTCGTTTGTCCATTACGTCATATATGATGCGGATTCCCTCCTATAAACGGATGTATTTGTCATGGTGCTGGCAGCGTTTCAGCCGGGTCATGGCTATGCAGCTTGCCAGTGGTATTCCTGTTCTTTCGGCAATACGGGATGCGGCAGCTGCTACGCCGGGCATCTGGTTTCAGAAGCGGATGGAATATTGCAGCAACTGGGTGCGGTCCGGTCATTCGTTTCTGGAAGCTGTACAGAGGGAAGACATCACGACTCCTTTTTTGGAGGCTATGATTCTTGTGGGAGAGAATACGGGTAATTACGATACAGCCTTTTTGAGAATTGCTGCTTATTATGACTGGCAGATTGCCCGCTGGTCCCAGCGTATATGCCGCCTTTTAGAGCCGCTGACACTGGCTTTTATGGGACTGATTATAGGTTTGGTAGTCCTGGCTTTACTGCTGCCGCTTCTGGATGCGGCGGCTGCTATTGTATAACATATGGAGAGGAGTGTTTGAATATGTACTCGATGGTAAAAAAATGGTGTCATCCCGTCCGGAATGGGTTCTCCCTTCTGGAAATGCTGATTGTCGTTTCTATTATACTGGTTATTGCGACGATTGCCGTTCCCAAATTCAGTTCTGCTGGTGATAAAGCCAATAAGGCGAAAATACAGGCCGACCTCAGGACAATCAGTAACGCCGCTGCCGTGTATCAGTTTGATACCGGTGCGTATCCTGATACAGTCGAAACGCTGGCAGAAAAAGAGTATCTTGAATTTGTACCGAAACCGCCTGCCGGGGCTGAGCAGTACAGCATTGCCGATGGGGTAGTACAGGTTACACTCAATGGGATTACCTATACGTCAAAAAATCCCGAAGGGAATACAAAAAATGAGCTATAAAGGAATACGTTTGAGAAAGGAATTGGGTGATACGGATGGCAGACAGCCTTGAGCTGTGTTCTTTTCCCGTACTTTGCTGGTTGGGTATAGTGATCGTATGCTCGTCGGTTATCATATATACGGATATCCGTTACTACTGGATTCCCGACGGACTGGTCCTGCTCCTGCTTTCGGGAAATGGAGCTGCCTGCCTGCTCCGGCTGGTACAGCCAGACTGGATTCTCAGTCTGGCCTGTCTGGCCGGGCTGTCCCTGGCCGCTTTCTTTATGCCCGGGAGTATTGGCTGGGGAGATGTGAAATTAATAGGTGCCCTTTCTCTGGGCAGTTCCGGCATGATGTTGTACAGTACTCTTTGCGTTGCCTTTTGTTCTGCTTTGGCATGTGCTGTCATATATTGGCTTATATGTCATAAAAAGATCATACCTTTTGCCCCGTTTTTAATAAGCGGGTGGTGGATTTCCTTCTTTTTTGCAGGAGAATGGATTACATGGACCGGATTACTGATATAAAAAGAAACAAAGGATTTTTGCTGCTTGAATTATGTCTGGCTGTATCCATATTACTAACCCTTATCGGCCTGACTGTCATTCCTCCCGGATCCCCTGCAGAAAAAATGCACCTCGAGGCGCTTACTAGAGAAATGGCATGGGACCTGGCTGCAGTCCGCCAGCATGCTGTTGGTAATAATGGCAGCGGGCCAATCTGGAAGCTTTCGGTCCGGCAGCAGGAATATGTCGTTCTGGCGGGTACACGGATTATAAAGCGCCGAAGCTATGAAAAAGATGTGAAACTATGCAGTACGGCATACAGAAAAGATTTTTATTTTGATGAACAGGGCCGGCCTAAAGGAAATCAGATGAAAATTGTATTGCAAGGGAGATGCGGCCATGAAAAGAAAATTGTTATTGCCGCCCAGACCGGGCGCATCCGGATGGTATAACTGTGGATTCCTGCTGCTCGATGGCATGGCTGCCGTTGGTGTTGTTTTGGCTTTCATACTGCCGTCTGTCTTTATGATGCAGGAGACCGTGCGCATATATTCCCGGGCAAATACATGGCAGCAGGCAGCCAGTATAGCCAGGAATGAAATGGAATATCAGAGAATGAAAAAAGATGGAACAGAAGATACGATACGCTGGGTACAGGGAAAGCCATATTACGTGCATAGTGAGAAATCCATATGGGATTCTGAATGTGTGCGATATGATGTGGAGGTGCTGGATGATGGAGGAAAAAAGATTCACTGTACGCGTCTTGGATGGGAAAACGAGCCGTAAGCAAAATGGATTTATATTGCTGGAGATGGTATTGGCGTCTTCTCTGACTGCACTGATTTTACTGGCAGTACTGCCTGCGGCCGTACAGGCAGTGCGCATGTTTGAATATGGCTGTTCCTGGCAGGAAACGGCCTTACAGGGAATACATCTGGAAGATACACTGACTGTATCTCTTTCCACGGCTTCTTCTCTGCGTGTGACCGATTCGTCGGTACGATTCCTTACGGACCAGAAGCTGCGCAGCGGTTTCCTGATACGGCAGGGTATCGTATATAAATGCCTTGATGATGGGACGGTACAGCCTGTGACTGGAACAGAAGAAACAGGACGAAATAAAATTACCGTAAAGCCCCTGGAGCCGGGATGCCCTATTTTTTCACAAGAAGGTGCATGTGTCCGCATAGCGATGAATCTGATACATGAAGCAGGTTGTATCTGGCGGTGTGAATTGTGGATACGTCCTGGAAACGGGATAGCCTATGAAGCGTCGTAATGGTTTTATTATGCTTTTTACACTGTGGACAGGGATGATCATCTTTGGCTTTTCTATGGCTGCAGCCGCGTTAGCCCATCAATACGAAAAACAGATAGAAATGTATAGCTATGCTGTTGAGGCGTCTTATCTGGCAGAAAGCGCGTTGATTATGGGACAGCGGCAATGCGGGATAGAAAAGGATCCGGACCTTCCGGAGAAATGGGAACAAAATCTTTCAAAACTGGCTGAAACATCAGGCCCGGACAGAAATGTCAAAGTAGTACGCGTATTGTATCAGACTGGACCAGAATGTGTATCGGGAACACTGCGGGGAATTGCCCGTGTCGGACCCGATGCCGTACAACGGACACGGGCGCTTTCTTTTGATGCGGTCTATGATCATCCGGGTCAGAAATGGGTGTTTACATTTCATGACTACAAAATATAAGAGGTGCTGTAAGATGAAAAAGTGGGCACAAAAGGATGTGGTTCTCTGGCTTTCTCCTCACGCAATTCATATCATCAAAAAAGAATATAACTGGCTGCATCGGTGCCGGATTGTCCTGGGAGATACGTATGCGGAAATTCATAATGCCCGGTGGATGGAAGAAAAAGATACGATTCAGGCTGTTCTGCAACATGTCCTGGAGATATATGATCTTTGTGGCTGGTCCCTGTCTCTGGTATTAAGCGGTCCTCTTGTTTTATGGCAGCTTTGTGAACTGCCGGCAGAAAGCGATGCCGAAGGAAGAGAAGCTGTTGTCTGGTCAGAACCATTGGCTGGGAAAGAAACGGAATATATCTTTGATATCTGCCGCATACGTAAAAGTGATGGGCAGGATATGCGTCCGTGGATCCTGGGGGCCTATCCCCGGTTTGCCATCGAAACCGTTTGTAAGGCTGCAAATGATGCGGGACTGCGTGTCAGAAATATATTGCTGCTTCCGGGCATCATCCATAATCAATATGCTGGTACAGACGGTACGTTTTTTCTGCAGGAATATAAAGATTTGCATGTTATGGAAATAAAAGAAGGCGTTGTCATATCGTATGCATTTCAACAAGGTGCCATAAGCCAGGTGGATAGTACGGAGTGGTTTCGTATGAATGTGAAAGAAATAGCTACGCAAAACCTGTGTCAGCCTGTATGGCAGAAAAAAACAGAACAGTTCCGGCACAAATGGCACATCCAGGGGCCGCCATCGTTATTGGGAACTATATAGATGAATATTAAAATCAATTTATTACCAGAGACAGAAAAAGCGCATAATGAAAGCAGGTCTGTTTTTCTTACCATTTTTCTTTATTTTGTCATTGTTGGTGTCCTGACTGTGTGGATACTGAATTTCCTGTATATATACGAAATCCAGACGATGAAACAACGATTTGATCAGACTCTGCTGCCCGTACAGTCGGAGATTCAGGTCCATAATACGAGGATGAAAAAAAGGAAAGAAAGAGTACAGTTACTGCAGGATACAGGGGGTTCCAACTGGCAGGCGATGCTGGTATGCCTGGCCGATACGAAGCCGGCTGGTATCACGGTGAAACGAATTCTGGCAGAACGGGGCACGCTGAAGATAGACATATCCAGTCGTCAGCAGTCAGCCGTACGGGAGTGGAAAGAAAAATTACAGAACTCACCATGGTTTTCCAAAGCATATATACGGAAATGGCAGATGAAGGGAAATGAAAATACGGCAGAACTGCATTTATTGTTATATCATGAAGATACGTCAAAACCTAAAAAAGATGCATAGACAAGACGTGAAGAAGAGATTGGGCGGACTTTTCGGGATGATTCTCCTTTTATCCCTATGGTGCAGTTTTACCTTGTACAATACCCGGAATGAATGGCAGAAAGCGATACAGTTGCTGGAACAAAATAGTGTCATATTGTCTTCTATGCCAAAAATGAAGACAGATTATGATATGCCCTTACTACAGGATGGTATTGCTGCTTCGGAAGAAGCTGCCCGGGAAAGCCAGATGCATCTGGTATCTATTCAGGAAGAAACCACTGCAGTCGGGCAGTACCGGATGGAATTAATGGGTTCCTATCAGAATCTTATCTATTTTTTGAACACCATGTCTGTGAATTATCCATCATGCGGGATTCATATAGAGCGCATAGAACCAGAAGAAACAGCGTTATATATCCGGATGATGGTAACGAAAAAAATGGGTGCGCAAAAGAAAAACTATGATGCGGAAGTTTGATGGATTACATCTTGTCCGTGTCCGTACAGGAGAACCGCTCCCGGATCAATGAAAAAAATGTTTTTAGTGCAGGGGAAATCCATTTATTCTTTTTATGAATCATCAATGTTTTAATATGATAATCCGGCCCGCCCCAGGGCAGGCGTATGAGTGATTGCGCATGAAGTTCATCCTGAACGGCCATAGCCGGCATATAGGTAATTCCTAAATTACTGGCCACGAGTTTCTTGATAGCAAATATGCTCTCTACTTCCAACACCTGTGCTGGAAGTACGTGGTACTGGGCAAGCGTGTTTTCAAAAGCCGTGCGGTAGCTGCAGCCTTTTTCTGCCAGGATCAGTGTCTGACCGGAAAGATCGCCAATCTCTACCGTGTCCCGTGACGCCAAAGGATGTTCTGGTGCAGCCAGAAGATACATGGGCTCATCGAATAAAATCCTGGCAGTACAGGATGAATCCTGTATATGCTGCCCCAGGAGAAAGGCTACGTCGATACGCCCCTCACGCAGAGCCTGGTACAAAAGGTCCCAGGAGCCAAACTGCAGCCGTAAATCGACATGGGGATACCGTATATGAAACTCTTCCAGGACACTGGTAAGTCTCATAATACCTACAGATTCCATCGTACCGATGGTAACCGTTCCACTCAGACAGGTTTCGTTGATGATACTTTCCCTGGCCGTCTGGGCCAGTTCTACTATTTGTTCGGCATAGGGCAGCAATAGTTGTCCCTGGCTGGTCAGGATAGTGCGGTGTGGCAGGCGTTCGAAAAGATGGGTTCCCAGTTCCTGTTCCAGCTGCTGGATCTGCCCGGTAATCGTAGACTGGGCATAGCCTGTTTTCCGTGCAGCTTTCGAAAAACTGCCCAGGTGGGCGATGGCAGTAAACGTTTTTAACTGGCGTAATTCCATTCCGGTTCCTCCTCTGCGTGTTCGGAATTTCCGATACAATTATTCAAGTATTTCAATTTTACAGATAGGTTTGTTAGTGATAGTATAATACATGAAAAGAGGAAATAAAAGACCGGTCTTTCCAGAAGTGAAAAAACATTTGTATTCTGATACGGGAACAGGAGGAACTTGCCATGACTATTCAGATGACACAAAAAATGCTTGCTCTGACCGGTGTTCTGTTGATACTTTTTATGATTATCAGTAATTTATAATATGTACATTGCCCGTTCATATATACGCCCAAATATATGATATCTCCCACAAACATACAGCAGGAACCGCATTTAAGCGGTTCCTGCTGTATGTTTGTGGGGTTATATAAATAACGATGTATCCATTCTTTTCAGGGAAGGAGCTATAAGAGGCTGGAAATCCATTTGCTGAAGGATATCTTTTTCCAGCTCTATGCCAGGTGCCAGCTCTGTCAGCATGAGGCCCTTATCGGTGAGAACAAATACAGCCCGTTCTGTTATAACCTGTACGGTCTGGTGGTGGGCCAGAGCATATTCAGCAGAAAAGGTGATTTGTTCTACCTGTTTTTTGAATTTTTTATACGTCCCCTCCTGTACAATGTGTAATGCTCCGTCAGAACAGGATACCTGTAATCCACCAGCGGTAAAGGTCCCAAGAAAAATAATATGACGGGTATTCTGAGAAATATCAATGAATCCCCCTGGTCCGACAACACGACCGTTAAACCGGGAAACATTGACATTTCCGGCACAATCCATTTCGGCCAGGCCGAGAACGGCCAGATCGAGACAACCGCCATCATATAAATCCAGGATGTCAGCTGTTTTATATATGGCTTCAGGATTTACGGCAGCCCCCATATCAAGACCTGTCAGAGGAATGCCGCCGAGAACACCTGATTCTGTTGAAAACATGAGATTACTGATTCTCATTTCAGCGGCAGCGGAAGCCACTCCCTGAGGCATGCCGATCCCCAGATTTATGAGGGAACCGGGACTTAATTCCTGGGCAGCCCTCATAGCACAAATTTTACGGATGGAAAGGGGCATAGGAGAAAAAGCTGCCAATGGCTTTTTGATCTCTCCTGTGAGTTCGGGCCGGAATGCGTCTGTGGCCAGACTCTGACAATGATGTCCGGGAGGCGCCTTGACGACGTAATCGACCATAAAGTGATGGAGTTTTACAAGACGGGGATCGAGAGTACCACGGGCTACTATATCTTCGACCTGTACGACGACAATGCCACCAGAATTGTGGGTAGCCGCGGCCAGTTCCAGCTGATCACACTGCAGGGCTTCTTTTTCTATACTGATATTTCCTTCTTCATCTGCATACGTACCACGGAGAAAGCAAATATGAATGGGCAGTGCCGGAAAAAAGAGATATTCTTTTCCATCGACATGGGTAAGACGGACCAGGTCCGGACCTTCGTGACGCGTCCGGTCATTGGCTTTACCGCCTTCCAGCCGGGGATCGACGAAGGTATGGAGACCTGTTTCCGTCCAGACGCCGGGCTGGTGTGCTGCCTGGGCACGGAATAGTTTCAATAAGACACCGAGAGGCAGCATGTAGGCAAGACATTTATTTTCCTGGATAGACCGGGAAAAATCCGGTTCCAGCCCTGCGTGAGAGGAGATAAGTGTCCGGACCAGGCCCTCCGCTGCCAGACGGTCGCTGCCATGCCCTTTTTTATCACTATCACCAATTATTTTTATGAGAGTCAGATTTTTAGGTGATGATGTGTGCTCATATCGTTTCTGCAACGCTTCTAAGAGATAATCCGGCAGACCGAATCCGACAAAACCACTGTGTGCCAGCGTATTGCCATCATGGACAAGCGCTGCTGCTTCTCTGGCGCTGATAACCTGGGTCATAGGATACCCTCCTTTATGATTCCGATAATTTTTTTAAAAGTTCAAAACGGGCATCCACCATGTGTTGTATTTCAGAAATTGCCGTATCACTAAGTGCTTTGAATTTACCGATGCCTTTTACAAATTCGGATACAGGAATCGGTTTGGGATTCGTATCATTTAATCTATAGGTCCCGTTTTTACATTCCCAGAGAGGGAACATATTGCTTTTGACGGCCCGGCGGGCAATGGAAATTCCTTCATGACTTTTGTAAGCCCAGCCTGTAGGGCATGGTGAAAAGACATGAATATAGGCAAATCCTTCTTTGCTGGCAGCCAGTCCCTTTTGTATTTTTTCTATGAAATCTTTCATATGACTCGGTGATGCGGTGGCGCAATACGCTATATTGTGCATAGCCATGATCAGCGGCATATATTTTTGTTCCTGCGGTTTACCGCTGATGACACTTCCCAGAGGTGTCGTCGATGTCCGTGAACCCCGTGTTGTCGTAGAGCTGCGCTGATAACCTGTATTCATATACCCTTCATTATCATAGCATATATACAGCATTTTTTCACCGCGTTCAGCCGTGGCAGACAGGCTCTGGAATCCACAGTCTGCCGTCGCCCCATCACCAGCCAGGGCGACAATATTGACATCACTGCGCCCTTTGCGCTGATACATACGGGACAATCCGCTTAAAAACGACGCTGTATTGTCCAGCAGTGTGATATGGACAGGCGTTTTCTGGCCGTTTGCTTCATTCCATCCGACAACACCGGCACCAGCCATGCATCCTGGCGGTATAGCGAAAATAGAATCAGGTCCGGCAATCTGCAATACACGGCGCAGAATCAGTTCGGCACCACATCCCTGACAAGCTGATATACCGGGAGATACCAGGTCAGGTGCGTTTTTTAATATATCAATATAACTCATAATGACATACCTCCTCAGTCTTTTAAGAGCCAATGTACCGGTCTTTCACCAGGTTGATTTTTCCCTTTTTCCAGTATATCAATGACACCTAGTATTTCATCCAGTGAGATATCGGCGCCACCGAGGCCTCCGATTGTTGAAAAATGGCAGGCATGTATTCCCTGATCAGCAAGAGCTGCTTTTACTTCCATATGCATGGGACCCTGACTCCAGCCGAAGCAGCAGCTCCGGTCTATGACGCTGAATGCTTTTTTACCGGCCAGGGCATCTGCTATCCTTGCAGCCGGGAAGGGGCGTGTAAAGCGGATACGGATGAGACCGGCTTTGATTCCGCGGTCTCTGGCGATGTCTACAGCATCTTTGGCTGTACCTGACATTCCGGCAATAGTAACCAAAACGACATCGGCATCATCCAGACGGTATTTTTCGATACCGCCGCCGTAGGAACGACCGAATTGTTTACCAAATTCTGCATCAATTTCTTCTAGTACCGTCAGGGCCTGTTCCATGGCTTCAAGATGATTTTTTCGGTATTTCATGAGAAGAGGGCCGGCAGTAAGCGGGTCGAGCGAAAGAGGATGATCTGGATCTAAAACGGCTTTCATGGATTGCGCCGGATCGGGAAGAAATGCGTCTACAGCTGCCTGATCCGGAATCAGCACTCCTTCTGTCAGATGGGAACTGTAAAAACCGTCATAGCAGACGTTGACGGGGATGCGGACACGGGAATCTTCGGCAAGGCGATACCCTTGAATGATCATATCGACGATTTCCTGTGTACTTTCGCAAAATACCTGTATCCATCCTGCTTCCCGTACACTCATAGCATCCTGCTGACCGCTCCATACCGTTTCCGGAGAGGTCATTTCCCGTGTAGCCAGGGCCATAACCATAGGCAGGCGGAGAGTAGACATGCGGAAATACGGCTCATACATCAGAGCGAGTCCCTGTGCTGATGTGGCGGTGAAAACACGTCCTCCGCCGGCAGCGGCACCCTGTACGGCGCTCATAGCCGAGTGTTCACATTCTACCTGGATCATTTCTGCATCTAATTCCCCGTTATATACTTTGCCAGCCAGTCGTTCGACTACTGATGACTGGGGTGTGATTGGATAAGCGGCAATGACATCAGGCCGGCAAAGTGCAGCGGCTTCAGCAGCTGCATAATTTCCTGTCAGTACAACCTGCTTGCTCATTGGGCATTACCTCCTTCTGGTTCCATAGAAATTGCCTTTTTAGGACATTCTGCCGCGCAGATTCCACAGCCTTTGCAATAATCATATGTGATGATATAGTCGTTGCCACGGGAGATGATGGCATTGACCGGACAGTACGCAAAACATTGCCCGCAGCGGATACAGATATGTTTATCCATGACAGGACGGAATACCCGCCATGAAGCCGTATCTAGTATGTACATTCCCGTATCTCCGACTGGAGTGATATAGTGACGTTCACTCATATTGATACCTTCCTTCCTTTATAAGCGATGAATCTGAATAGAAGCAGCAGCTTTTTCTGCGGCTGTACGATTTATAGTTCCGAAGGTTTGGGCAATATCCTGCAAAAGACGTTCCATATCGACAAGGCCGGTAGCAGCAGTAAAAGCTCCCAGCATTGCCGTATTAGGCATATTCCGGCCCAGCAGCTCTTCTGAAATTGTCGTTGCATCAACCGTTACCACTGTTCCGGTTTCTTTGGGAACGTGCAGATCTTCCACTGCTTTTTTTGTATTGATAATTATCATGCCGCCATCTTTTAACCCAGCATACGTGTCGGGTGAGGTAATCAGAGAATCGTCGAGAATCAGAAGGATATCTGGTGTATAGACCTGCATGCGGCGACGGATGGGTGTATGGGACAGACGCAGATATCCAAACACGGGGGAGCCTTTTCTTTCAACTCCGAATGCCGGAATAGACTGGCCATAGAGACCTCCTTCTACAGCTGCCCGGACGACGAGTTGTGATGCCTTGACGACACCCAGGCCGCCACGGCCATGTAAACGGATTTCTTTCATTGTCATCGCTCCTTTTATAAAAAAATGTTCTTATAATAAAACTTATGTATTAATATATGAACTCTATATCTGAATTATAGACAATATAAAGTGAAATGTCAATAATATACGCCGAATTTGTTCATATAAAGACATTGATGTATTGATATATGAATAAACGGACTGCCTGAAAAGGGCAGTCCGTTACGTGATGCAATATGAAATTATACTTCTTCCAGATCGACTATTTTACCGGGATTCATGATATTATTCGGATCCAGGGCGTGCTTGATAGCACAGACTAACTCATATTCAGCAGGCTGGGTGCAGGCTTTGAATTCATCTTTTTTCTTATAGCCGATGCCATGTTCACCGGATATTTTGCCTCCCAGTGCATAAATGCGTGGAAAGAGATCGTGGTGGAATGCGTCAAGGGTATGCAGCCATTGCTCTGGCGACTGGCCTTTCGTATTGAGAGCCAGTGTATGCATATTTCCATCACCAATGTGGGCTGAAGTTATTAAATACAGGTTATGCTTCTTTTCCAGTTCAGGAATCATGGACATCACATCGGGGATTTTATCCAGAGGGACAACAAAATCTTCGGTCATGAACATTTTATCGGCATCGCGACAAGCTTCTGCAAGGCAACGGCGGATGCTCCAGATGCGGTCATCGGCCTGCAGGATATCGACGGCACCCAGTTCATCGCATATATCGCTGACGATTTCCATTTTTTTGTCCAGTTCGTCTTCATCGAACGTTTCTACAGTGATGATGACATAACAACATCCTTCATTTCCATGGGGAGCCGTAACTTTGACAAAATTACTGCACAGCATGACGCATTTATTATCCATGAATTCCACGCTGGTAGGATCGATGCCGGCTTTTTTTATGCGGTTAGGCAATGCAAGAGCTGCACTTTCCTCTTTAAAGATGGCCACCAGATCGAATTTATAAGGGGCCAGGGGCAATAACTTTAATGTGATTTCTGTTACGATGCCAAGCGTACCTTCCGCACCGCAGATGAGCTGTTCCAGACAATATCCGGTAGAACATTTTTGCAGCCGGGCACCGACTGTTACAATGGCTCCTGTTGGAGTGACAAGCTTCAGGCTGTAAATCTGATGACGGGTCGTACCATACTTTACGGCCTTATTGCCGCCTGCATTAGTAGCTATATTGCCACCAATCATACAGCTGTCGGCACTGCATGGATCACCTGCATATAACAGGCCATGCTCGTGAGCCGCTTTTTGCAGATCGATGGTCCTGACACCGGGCTGAGTGACGAGATACATATTGTCCGGGTCGATTTTCAGGATTTTATTCATCCTGTCCATCGTGAGAACGATGCCGCCATAAACAGGAATTGCCTGACAGCAGACGTTTGTTGCGCCAGCACGGGGTGTAATGGGAATCAGATAGGTATTGGCCAGTTTTACGATTTCCGCTACCTGTTCCGTCGTTTCCGGAAAAACAACTACTTCAGGCTTGTGAAACCATACCGGATTCCCTTCTTCATCGGTCTGATATGATTCCAGTTTTTCTGCATCCGTCGTCAGGCCTTTAGGGCCAAGAATCTGGGTCAGTTTTTCGATACATTCCGGAGTTACAGGGTTGAAATGGGACATAATGATTCCTCCTTGTCAGGGTAACTATCGTTCAGATTATATCAGCTGGTATTTTTTTTGTTTCTTTTGTGCGGTTTTTCCAGACCGTGGCTATCAGTGTTCCAAATACAGTAGTCCAGACAATCAGGATGGCTGGCGGAATGGCTGACATCGGGTCGAAATAGGTGATTGCCAGAGTTACGGAAAGCGCTGTCTGCTGCACTCCTACTATGAATGTCATGGCTTTGCGTTTATAGTTCATATAATAATATACATAGTTCAATATACGAATTCTTTAATGCTATTATATAAAATCAATATTCTCTTGTCAATAAGTAATGGAAACAATGCGTATCCTGACGATATATTCTGTGCCTGCCGGTCTGGTAGTAATTCTTTGTGGCTTAGTATATAATTAAAATGATTCATCATTTCATATACTTAAACCGTATAGAACTTCCTATTTTATATCAGGACCAGGAGGCAGGATTATGATTCCGGCAGAGGATAAAAAAAAATATATACTTAATTCAGTCGATAATGCGTTATCGCTATTTAATCTTTTTTTTGATTATGAAGAGCTGACCGTCAATGATATAGCAAAACAGTTATCTATCAGCCGCAGTACGGCGTTTCGTTTTGCTGTGACCCTGGAGAACCGGGGATTTCTCACCAAGACAGACCATGCTACGTATCGTCTGGGGCTGAATATGTTTTCCCTGGGAATGCTGGCGTATAATCGGATGGAGCTGGTTTCTCTTGTACATCCGTATTTACAGAAACTGGCGGAAGAATGTGGCGAAACCTGTCATCTGGCTATACTGGACGATGCCGTTCACGTCATGTTTATCGACAGGGCCCTGGGAACGAATCAGCTGAAAATGGAAACAGCCATGGGATACCGCCAGTTTGCTCATATGACGGCAACGGGAAAGGCTATTCTGGCATATCAGTCGGCCCAGACCGTCAACGAATACATAAAGAAGACAGAGTTCAGACAGATGACACACCATTCCGTAAAAGATGCATCGGAATTATTGCGTTTGCTGGATACGGTGCGGGAAGAAGGCTATGCCTGTGATAATGAAGAAGCTGAATATGGTCTTACCTGTTATGCCCGACCTATTTTAGATGTGACAGGGCGATCTTTTGCCGCTGTCAGTATATCGGGTCCGACGACGCGGATGGAAAAAAATAAGCATGACCATCTGGAACGGTTACAACGGTTAGTAGACCATGTTGTCCAGACGATTGTCTGACTTTTCCGGACTGGCGTTTCAATCATTGAATAACAGGGAGAATGAATGACTATGATGATACAAAAAGCGATTCTTCATATTCTGGACTTTAATACGAATATATGTATTCTGTCACAACAAGATCTCGATTTTTCCAGTGATGTCGTGTATGAATATGTAGATAAACGAATTGAACGACTGCTGAAAGATGCCGGACAGCAGACAGGCGTTTTTTACGCTACCAGTTCGTTCCAGAATGTATTGCAAAAGCTCCAGATGGAAGAAATAACCTTTGATGATGCAGCAGCAGCTATTGCAAAAAAAACATATGATATACTGTCTCATTGTGATGAAACGGAATCAACGGACCTTCTTGTCGTCGATTTTAACGACGATGATGACGTACGGACACTGGCAGTGTTGATGCTGGAAAATAAAACGGCCTATACTCATCAGGTACTGGATGAGGAAGGACATGTGTACAATAAACTTATCAAACATTATGCTATTTTGCCGGGGACGGGACAGAAAATAGAAGCGTATGCTTTAATACGGTTTGATGATTTTTCTATCCGCTTTGTCGATAAGAAACGGAAATGTAATGGAGAAGATATGTATATCCTGCCGGACCGGCTGCTTCAGTGCACATCCTGTATTTCTGGCCGGGATGCAGTAAAAATGGTAAACAAAATAGCTGCCCAGGTGGCAGAAGATCATGGTGGCAGCAGTGTCGAAGCCTTATCTAAAGCCAAGAATTACCTGGCGGATCATGCAGAGACATCCGATTCTTTATCACCTAAGGAACTGGGGGCTGTTGTGTTTTCAGATAACAAGGAAATGCAGAATCAGTTTGAACAGGAAATACAGGAAGCACAGCTGCCTGACCAGGTACCGGTGCAGCAGGATTTTGCCCGGCGAACTGGAAAAACGCATAAGATAAAGACTGATACGGGAATTGAAATCACTTTTCCATCGGAATATATTGATAATTCTGATTATATTCAGTTTATTAATAACCCTGACGGAACCTTGTCTATCGAATTAAAAAATATCGCTAAGATTGTAAATAAATAAAACCATAACAGCCCATATCCTGCCCGCTTACTATAGGCAGAATATGGGCTGTTATGTTGTGATTTTCACGAGTTACCCGGCTAATACACTATAAAATGTGTACAGACAAACGAAATAAAGCATACAGAAAATGAGCCGGCGGAATAACTGGGGAGATACGTATTTTAAAAGTTTTTGTCCCAGAAGGATCCCCAGAACCAGGGCCGGTATCATATACGCCGACTCATATACGGCATTTGTAAAATCGATACCATTAGCGGCGAAGAAGGAAATGGAGATAATTCCGCTCAAAAAGAAAAAGAAGACACTCGTACCGCGCAGCTGCTGAGGCGTAAAGTCAGCATAGGCAAAGTACATGATGAGTGGTGGTCCGGCCATGCCTGTTGTGACTCCGGACAGACCGGAAAGAAATCCTGTCAGGATATCATTGCGGTGACACTGGCGGAAATGATGATGGGAAAACTGCATAGCCAGTAACGAGAGAAAAATAACGGAACCGACCAGGATTTTCAGCTGGCTGCTGGAAAAATGATGATAAATGAGCATACCAGAAGGCTGGGCAAGCATATATCCGATAATGATAACGGCAACGACCCGTGTCCGGGCTTCCCGGAATACAAACGGCAGCTGTACGATATTTGTACACATAGCGACGACGAACATAATGAGTACAGTAAGCTTGGGGTCATAGAAAATCATCAGTAAAGGGGCGGCAATGATGACCAGTCCGAAACCCGTGATGGCCTGCATGAGAGCTGCCAGAAAAATGACAAGCGCCGGCATCAGATGGGCCGTTATGAGAGAGATATCCAACGAATCACTTCCTTTTCCGGAATAGTTCTAATCATAATGGTAGCATAGCAGAAACAAAGTATCAATGCAAAAAAAGACTGCCTATGAATTTTCATCATACGCAGTCTTTGGTATAAAAGGATAGTCAATCGTGATAGAGCGTATTGATCCGCACCCCTAAAAACGCAGCCAGGACAGCTTTGGCAATATCTCCGGGAATGAATGGGAATACGGCCATGACACAAGCCTGCCAGAACGTTACCTGCAGTACCAGCATCATAGAAATGACTCCGCCCAGATACGTGATGGGAATCCCTATGATGACTGCAATAAGAGAATAACGTATAAAGGAATTTTTCCGGCCTTTTAACAAGCTGACAAGGGGATAAGTGATAGCGAATGCAATGATAAAGCCTCCTGTCGGTCCGAACAGTCTGCCGAATCCTGCCGTTCCACCGACAAATACAGGCAGGCCGGCGCTTCCCAGAAGAATCCAGACGAGCATGACAATAAGCGTTTGTTTTGGTTTCAAAATAAACGCAGTCAGATTCATGACCACTGTCAGAGCCGTAATCATTGCCGTGGTAAAAGGCAGGGGGATGGATATATAGGCAGAGACACAGCACAATGCCACGCATATGGACATTTTTGTTATTGTACGGATAGAATAGGCCGGATGTAATACTGCTTCACGAGTCGCCATTATAGATCACCTTTCTGTCATATAAGAATAACTACAGGCAGTATTATATCCGTTTTTTTCAGATAAGTCAACTTCACTATATTGTAAATAGGTTAACAATAAGAAGCGGCACGATTATATCCAGATTTCGATTACAGAAAATAAGAGGAGTACGCCGAGAACGATGGAAGTACTTCGTTCATGGGACGCAAAATAATGGCGGAATGCTGCGCCTGCCAGGGCCCAGAGTACATTAGAAATGGAACATAGCAGGCACATGACGATGCCCAGAAGAAGACGGGGAACAAGAGACGTAAATGCCGGCAGGATAAAGACCATGTATCCCATGAGGAAAAAAAGCATGACCTTGACGTTTGTCAGATTGAGGACAAAGCCGGAAATAAAAAGACGGCTTTTTATATTTTTTTCTTCATTTTCTGCCGAAGCTGGCTGTGGTTTAACAATTTTATATGTCAGATATAGAATATATAAAGAACCTAATGCTTTAAACGGAGTTTCTAATTGGGGAATCAGTTCCTGCAGCGTGGCAGAACAAAAATAAGCGGCACCGTCAATAATGAAAAAACTGAAAAAAAGGCCCCAGAGAAAAGGAGCAGCCTGTTTAAACCCTACTTTCTGGCTGACCGATAAAGACATGAGATTATTCGGCCCTGGTGTAAAGGACATGCCTATACAATACACAAGAAATGCGGCTAATTCTGACATCATACAAAGCACCTCGCATCAGATAAGATATTTCATCAGTAATCCTGATTTATCTGTTAAAACAATTATTATTTTATTATATCTTTTCAAGAGAAACAATACATGCTGTATCGCTTCTGTTGCACTATTTTTTTCGGCGTGACTTTTAACCAAAAATTTTTCCTTTGCTCGCAGACCTTACATGTTTTCGTTGTTATTGACAAAGGAAAAGAATCAGGACTATACTAATGGTGTAATGCAGTGGAAAGAGGAAAACCTGTTTGTACCCTGAAAAGTAGGGAGGTTTTCCAAAATAGCCTGATGAGGCCCATAACCATGCGGGTACTAGAGGACAGCGCTGCATTACCCAATTCCCCGCAAGGGGACTGTGATGTTTGTTGTACGAAAATCCCCTATCGTGATGGGATGTCGCGATAGGGGATTTTTTTTGCCTGGAGAGTGGGAAGGGCCGTAGGTCGTTCGTCGAAGATCGTGTTGTACGCGACATAGTTGAACTGTCAACTATGTCGGTAGAGGACAGGATTGCGGTGTTGTGGTGGGGCAGGGGTTACCGATATGGGCTTGATATATGCTGTGGGTGGTTCTTTGTGTTGAGTAGCTAAATCCTTAATGATATAATAAATTTGGTGTATTATACATAATGACTAGGTAGTATTTGCAAGGTAATGAGATATAAGTACAGGGATGTCATAAAAGATATGGCAATAAATCAAATCTTAGGATAATAGGTTTGAAGCCAATAAACGCTAGTGGTTTTGCAAATTCGCTAACTAGATGTGGAGGATGAATTATGACTAATCTATCACAAGAAAAGAGAAAGCGTATGCTGGCTTTCCTGAACGCGCTGAAAGAAAATAATAAAGACGATGATAAAACACTCATTGCCATTAATGAAATAGAAAATGCATTGAATGAAAAGAAATATGGTCTCGTGTGGGAAAAGCACGAGGAAGCTGTTGATGTGAAGATGCGGACTCATATTCCTGTCTTTACGGAAGATAAGGATAGGGAAATTACGGCAGCACCGGGAGAAGCATATAACTTCTTGCTGGAAGGAGATAATCTCCATAGCTTGCGGCTGTTAGAGAAAACGCATAGGGGTGAGATTGATATGATATATATTGATCCACCATATAATAGAGGAAAGAATGACTTTAGATATGATGATAAATTTATTGGTCAAGAAGATTCGTTTAAACATTCTAAATGGGTATCGTTTATGAATGAACGATTGAGAATAGCGTATAATCTATTATCTGATAATGGCGCGATTTTTATCTCTATCGATGATAATGAACAAGCCCCATTGAAAATGTTATGTGACGATATTTTTTCTCCAGATAATTTTTTAGGTACTATTATACAAAACAAATTAAATTCAAAAAATGATTCGACCGATTTACAAAAAAATCATGAATATATTTTAGTTTATCGTAAGAAAACTAATATGATAAGTAATGGAAGCGAGAAAAAAGTAAGACCAACACTTATTAATACTGTGGTTAAAAGGAAACGTGTAGAGGTTGACAATGGTGAATATTTTTATTTAAATGATCCAATAACAACTCGAGGAGAAGGTGGAGTCTTAGCTGCCAGAAAGAATCTTGGCTATAGTATTTATTATAATGAATTAACACAAGACATTATTCCTTGTATGGATTACGATATAGAAAAAATAAATACTGATGATGAAAATAAGGTGTATCATACTGATAAAGAACTAGTTGATAAAGGGTATGTTCCTATACGTCCCCCAAAGGTACGTGGACATTTAGGCGCTTGGACATGGGAATTATTAAGAGTAGAAAAAGATAAAAAGCATCTATATATTAAGAAAAATTCAAAAGGATATACTGTAAAAAGCAGAACTTTTGTTAATCCAAAGGATGTATATGAAAAAGGAAATAAATATTATATTAATAAAATCACACATGATAATTATAAAAGTATCATAGAGTTTTCTACTAATGATGGTAGTACTCAGCTTACAAATGTAATAGGAAAATCAGATTCATTTAATAATCCTAAAAATGTAAATATGATAAAATCTTTTATTAATCTTATACCTAAAAAAAATGCTAGGGTTCTTGATTTTTTTGCTGGCTCTGGAACTACAGCTCAGGCTGTATTAGAGTTAAACAAAAAGGATGGTGGCCATCGTAGATTTATTCTTTGCACAAATAACGAAAATAATATCTGTCAACAAGTTACATATCAGAGAATAAAAAAAGTTATTTCTGGATATGAATACAGTGGGAAAAAGAAGGATATTCTTCTTACTCAAAAAATTACTATAAAATCCCTAAAAAATTCGGATAGCTTATTAGATGAAATAGCTGATATAATTGAAGGAAATAAAGCTCGATATAATAATATAAAAACTACTGTAAAAGATGGAAATATTATTGTATTTGGCGAACAAACATGTAATGAAAAAATAGAGGGCATTCCTGCCAACCTAAAATATTATCACACAGATTTTGTTTCTAAAGATGAAGAGTTCCTTTCGGATGCACTTCTCGAACACGTTGCTGAAATGATTCAGTTGGAACACGGTGTCAAACTCGATGGCAAGCAGTATATCATGATTATGAGTGATGAAGAAGCCGACGAATTGGCCGCCCATTGGGATGACTATCCGGATGTGAAAGTTCTCTACGTTTCCGGTAATGTTCTTTTTACAACTGAACAGGAACGGTTGTTTAAGGATGTAGAAGTCTATATCATTCCTGACTACTATTTTGATTTTGAACTGCGGGAGGTAGGAGAATCATGGTAGGCAGCGGCATCACATTGAATCTTTTTGAGTTTCAGGAAAAAGCTGTTCTGAAGCTATTGGACATGACTACGGATAGCAATGAAAAACAGACCATCGTTATGAAAGCTCCGACCGGTTCCGGTAAAACTATTATCCTCATTGATTTTGTTGATGAGTATTTGAGTAAGGTAAATTCCAATACGGCATTCATCTGGCTATGTCCTGGCAAAGGTGACTTGGAGGAGCAGAGCAGGGAAAAAATGCAGAAATTTGCACCTCAACGGAATACTCAGAATTTATTCGATGCCTTACAAAATGGATTTTCTCCAGAAAGTACGACATTCATTAATTGGGAACTGGTTACGAAAAAAGGTAATACAGCTATTCGTGACAGTGAACGAAAAAATTTATTTGATTGTATTGACGATGCTCGTCGGAGTGGCGTTGATTTTATCATCATTATCGACGAAGAGCATTCCAACAATACGGCAAAAGCCCGGACAATCATTGATGCCTTTGTTGCTAAGAATATCATCCGTGTCAGCGCCACTGCGAAACAAAATAAACGTTATGCTTTTTTTGAGATTGATGAACTGGATGTTATTGATGAAGGACTCATTACGAAAGCTTTGTATGTCAATGAAGGTGTAGAAAATAACGTTGAAATTGATGATGACTATGACTATTTGCTAACCTTGGCTGATGAAAAGCGCAAGGCTATTGCTGCCCGATATAAGTCTATTGGCAAAAATATCCGACCTCTCGTCTTGATTCAATTTCCTAATGGACAACCAGAAACAATCGAATCCGTTGAGGGAAAACTCAAGGACATGGGCTACACCTATGAAAATGGTATGGTCAGTAAGTGGATGAGCGGCGATAAAAAAGATATTCCCGATAATCTGACTGAAAATGATGGTATTCCTGTGTTTTTGCTTATGAAACAGGCTATAAGCACAGGATGGGATTGCCCGCGTGCCAAAATTCTAGTTAAGTTGCGGGAAGGTATGAGTGAACAATTTGAAATTCAGACGATTGGACGAATCCGCCGTATGCCAGAAGCCTGCCATTACGATGACGATCTCTTGGATTTCTGCTATGTGTACACATTCGATGAAAAATGGAAAGATGGGCTGTTTTCTAGTATGGATACGGCTTATGAAACAAGACGTTTGTTTTTGAAATCTAAATGTAAGACCTTTACCCTTGAAAAACAAATCCGTGATTTGGACAGCCAGGGACTCGGAGAACGGGAGGTTATGGAGAAGGTATACAACTATTTTATGAAAACCTATAAGCTAGGTGCTGATAGAAAACAAAACGAAGAGCATTTAGCCGCTGGCGGATATAATTTGGATCATGAAATTATCGGTAGGACGCTCCACGGCAAATATATCTCGATGAAACCTCTTTTAGAAGGCAATGCAGAATATGTGACAACCCGCAGACGGGTAGACACCCATCAATATGGAATGCAGCTTCTTCATAGTATGGATATGATAAAAACAGCTGTAGGAATTCCTACAAATAAAGTCAAGACTATTCTGGAACGACTGTTCCGTAAAGGACGGCGTAGTAAACAGCGGAAGTTGCTGTCTCTGGAAACGGCTGATTTTTATGCCTTTATTATCAATAATGCCAGAAAACTGCGTGAGGATTTCCGGGCTGTTACTGCCTATATAATGGAACAGCCTGCATTGGCGCTGATTACACCGAAGACATCGGAATTTTATATCCCGGAACAAGATTTTTTTAAATACGATCCCGGTGTAAAAAACGAAATCGAATACCTGAGTAATGCATATCAGGAATATACGTCTGGTTTTGCAACCAGCCTTATCCGAAGCATGTCCGAACAACTATTTGAACAATATTGCGAAGCTCACGATGATATTGATTGGGTTTATAAGAATGGTGATACGGGTCAGCAATACTTTTCCATTGTCTATTTGGATGGACTACAAAAGCAGTGGCTTTTTTACGCAGACTATATTGTCATGAAAAAGAATGGCGATGTTTGGATTATTGAAACCAAAGGTGGAGAAAGCCATGGCAAGGATAAAAATATCGATCCGCAGATTGCTAATAAATTTCTAGCATTTAAAAAATACGCCATCAAACATCATTTGCATTGGGGGTTTGTCCGCGATAAAGATAATAGGTTGTATATCAATAATACAGAGTTCGCCATCGATATGGCTGATGAACATTGGCAGGCATTGGAAGATGTATTTTAAATAGGGGAGAGAAGTTTTATAGAAAGTTTTTCCATCAATTGACACTCGATATTTGTATGTTTATGCAATCACTCTTTGGACCCTCAATTATTAAAATTTGCAATTTGGAGTGTTATAACTAAGTAATATTAAGAACAAGTGGCGTGCTATTCTTGATTAGCACGCCACTCGTTTGGCTTATTAATGCGGTTTACAGCGATTTTTGATATTATTTTTCGTTTTAGTTAAACGCTTAAAAATTTAATGTAATTTTAATGATAAATCGGGATTTGGGCCAGGGACACTAGTCTATAAGCTGGACTTTGGCGTTTTTAGGGATGTAGTACTCGAGATATCGCTGTCCTTTTATAAGACAGGTTGTGCCCAGGATGCAGCGATTTTTTTCAATATTGTAGAAATAGATAGTTTTCTGGTCTTCTGTGGTGGCCATGTGCATACCTCCCATCAGTTCTTTTTTTTCTTCTGTTGTCAGGCTTCCCCATGTTCTTCCTACCATGTCTGATTTCCTCCTTGCAAGTATGTCTGTAGTGTTTTTTTGATGGTCTGGTACCGTTTGCAGACGGCCTGCCGTGAGATGCCCAGTTGTTCCGCGATTTCCCGGAACGGGCGCTTTTCCAGTGCGTAGCGGTACAGGATGTCCCGATCTCTTTCGGAAAGGCGTCTGAGGGCCGTTTCCAGCTCTGGTGACAGGGTACGGGATAGTACGACGTCTTCGGCTGCCGGCACAGTACTGCGGGTTTCGGGCAGATCGGTCAGGGTGTCGCCGTCACGGACGGTCTGATCGATGTTGCGGTAATAGTACTGATAGCGTTTCCATGCGTTGCGGATGGCGCCGCGGGCGTATTTGGTGAAATGATAGCTCAGGTCCCGGGGGTGGAGCAGGGGACGATTCAGGTCATAGGCGCCAATGCCATGATACAAGCCTTCTTCGGCGGCTGCAAGGGCTTCGTCATAGGAAATGCATCTGCAGAAGCGGCCCGCCTCTTTGCAGGCAAGACTATGATAGATGCGCAGGACGGCCGATGTGGCTTCATCCTGCCATTTGGGGAGGCGGGCCAGATACAGCCATGGGCGTACAGGTTCGGTCATGATGATTCTCCTTTCGTGTAAATCGGGCGCGAAAAGAAAACCCCGGACATTCAATGCCCAAGGTTTTCTCTATACGCTTATTCCAGCGTTTCTACCTGACGGGTAACAACCTGGGAGCTCTTGAGAGCCATCAGGTCCCCGTTGGCAGTGGCAAATATCTTGCCGTCGATGACGGCTTTGACTGCGTTGTCTACGTCCTCTTTATTGAGGTCCGGTTTCGGGTTGCGGATGCTGTACGATACCGTCTTGCCTTTCGGGTCGATCAGTACCAGACTAAGCGTCCGGGTTTCTTTTTTAGCCATTTTTTCTCCTTTCCGCCGGCCGCACGGCTGGCGGCTTCTTTCACCTGCCTCGCCCGATCTGGCACCATCTGCTACGTCGTCGTCAGTCGCCATAGCGCCGCTATGACTCCCTCCATCCTCCTTGCAGCTGATACCATCTCGTGCGATTCAGGTTAGAAAGCGCCGCCCGTCGTGCGGCCTATATGCTGATTTTTTTTGTAGAAAAATAAGTCGGTTCGACGAACTGCGTAAGATGGCGTCCCCGTGAGGGGAAGCTGGCGCCAACGGCGTCTGAAGGGGCCTTTCATCATCTGAGTTCCGGTATCTGAGTCCAAGGGTGTTGCACGTCGAACCGGCTGTAACGTCGAACGGGAAACGGGAAAGCGGACTCACTGTAGGACTCTGGATTGAAGTAAGACCCCTTCCACCTATCGGGGACGGCTTCTAACGTCGCAAACCGGCTACGACGAACGAACTACGACCAACGATTTACGATCTTTTCGTCGAACCGACTGCCAGCCGCTGACTGCTAGCTGCTATTTCTTACCCTTCAATGACGTTTTCGCTGACTTCGGAAACGCGGATGAGCGCGTCTTCCTGCAGTCCGGCCAGTGCTTCTGCTGCGTCGTAGACGGCAGTAGCATCGGCGTTGCCCTTAAGATTTTTAAATGTAATCTGGCGGGTCTTTTCGTTGTCTTCGGCATCCCGGTAGGATACGACGAGTTTCAACTTATTGGATAAGTTACTACGTTCTGCCACTATAATTCCTCCTCTCTGCCGGCCGCACGGCCGATGTCTTGTTTCCGCTGCCTCGCCGACGGAACCATCATCTGCGGCGTCGTCGTCAGTCAGCGTAGCCCTGCTACGCCTCCCTCCATCCTCCTTGCATCTGACGGCCCCGCCAACGATTCAGACGGGAAACCGCCATCGGTCGTGCGGCCTAATTGCTGATTTTAATTGTGAAAATATTCGGTTCGTCGAACCGGCTTCGTCAAACTTCAAACATCAAACATCAAACAATCTTTTCTACGCTGCTTTTCCTTCGAGCTGTCCCATGTACTGGATGATGGCGGTTGCTATGGCGTCGGCGGTCTGACCTTTCCGGGCTTCGTACCGTCTGATGTCGTCATCGTTGTCAATGAAGCAGATTTCTGCGAGGACGGCCGGCATGATGGTGCTGTTGATGACCAGGAGGTTCATGTTTTCCTTGATGCCCCGGTCGGGCAGTTCCAGCACGGCACAGACATTCTGCTGTATGGCATGGCCCGCCATGACGCTGTGCGGGGTATAGCTCACGAAGGTCTCCGTGCCTGTAGCGTGGCCGTTGAATGCGTTGAAATGGATAGACACGAAGAGGTCGGCCTGCCAGCGGTTGGCATTGCAGATGACGCCAAAGAGGTCATCGTTCTGCTCGACAATATTGCGGATTCCGTGCTGGTCGAGGCGTTTCTGGACAAGCCAGGCAAGCTCCCGGGCCAGCTGGGCTTCCGTCAGGGCCAGCTGGTCATTGACGGCTCCCGGGTCACGGAACATGTCATGGCCGGGATTGAGGTAAACAAACATATTCGCCCTCCTTTCTCTTGGGGAATTCGACGCGCCTGCGCTCAGCAGGCTTGCGGGAACGCATATTGAGGGTCACTTCGTCGCCAATGGCAATGCCCGTCACCGGCCGGGATGAAGCCGCCGGACAGGGACAGGTGGCACTGGTACGACAGGCCGCATAGGGCCTGAGCGATACCAGCATCTCAATAGCCTGACGCACGAAATAGATGATGCGTTCTTTGGGAAAATGTCGGATAAATGGATTCATAAGTATGTCTCCTTTCACTCTATAAGGGGGACAAATTCTATCATTACGCAACCAAATTTATGTAAAAATTTTGTCGGTTGAAAGGATTAGCCGCCAGCAGTTAGCCGCCAGCCGGCCTTTCCTCTTTCGATGAACGACGAACGACCAACGGCCTTTCATCATCTGAGTTCCAATATCTGAGTCCGAGGGTGTTGCACGTCGAACCGGCAGTTTCCTGGCACGGACAAGCGGACTCATGATAGAACTCTGGATTGAAATAAGAACCCTTCTGCCACTCCGTGGCCCTCCTTCCCCTCACGGGGACGGCAAAGATACCCTGTCCGTCGAACCGGTTTCGTCAAACTTCAAACATCAAACTTCAAACTGTCTTTTCTCTCCCTTCCCACTAATCACTGACCACTAATCACCAGCCACGGCCTTCCGGCTTCGATGAACGACCAACGGCCTTTTACAAATTTAACTTTCCTTCCTCATACCGTGCATAGCGCCGTTGCTCGTGGTGGAGCAGGCGCAGGATGTGGATGATGTCGGTCTGCCATTTCCTAAGGGGCTGTTTCATACGGTCGTACTCGCTCTGGCTTCGGTACCCGTGCCCGCCGATGACGGGACGGATGATGTAGCCGTAGGCGGCATCGGGGACGAGGATGGCACCGCCAGCCCGCAAAAAGCACAGGCAGTCCGCCAAGTCCGTGCTGACGAACATGGCGTGGAAGAAGAACCGTTCCCAGATGGCCGAATCTTCGGGATGAAATTCCCGGAAATCATCCGTATATTCCGTGACAGGCCAGTCCTCCGGCTCTGCCACGGCCTCGACTTTCTCGATAAGTTTTATTGTCAATGTGCGGATATCCCTGTCGGCACGCAGCCGGGACTGGCGCCGCGCCATGGATTCCAGTACAATGGCAAACGCCGACCGGGCCCGCTGTTGAAGATCCATAACACTATACTCCTAACGTACCGCGGCGCCCGGCTTATTTACTATGCCTCACCGCCGGAACCATCATCTGCCGCGTCGTCGTCAGTCGCCATAGCGCCGCTATGACTCCCTCCATCCTCCTTGCATCTGACGGCCCCGGCGGCGATGCCTGACGTAAAACGCCAGCCGTCGTGGCACTATCTTGCTGATTTTTTGGTAAAGATAGTCGGTTCGAAGTGCTGTGTAGCAGGGCGTCCCCGTGAGGGGAAGCTGGCGCCAACGGCGTCTGAAGGGGCTTTTCATTATCTGAGTTCCCGTATCTGAGTCCGAGGCTTTTGCACGTCGAACCGGCGTCATCGTCGAACGGACAAGCGGACTCATGATAGGGCTCTGGATTTGAGTAAGAACCCCACCACCGCTAACGCGGTCCCCCTCCCGCTTCTCAGGGGAGGCAAAGATACCCTGTCCGTCGAACCGGCTTCGACGAACGAACTACGACCTACGGCCCTCCCTTCCCTTTCTTCAAACTCCAAACTCCAAACTGTCTCTTTCTGCAAACTATCTCTTCCCCTCGCGCGGGCCAGTTCCCGGACCGGGTTTGAGCGGGGGAGTCTCAAGCTCCCCGCTCTTCCCGTCTGGGACTGGCTGCCAATTTTGATGGTGTCAGTGTCAATACTATATATATACCAATGTTGACACCCTTTTTTGACACCCTGTTACGAAGCTGATTTTGTATTCTTATTTCCGTTTCTTCCTCTTATTGATATGGACATATCCGTTTTCATCTCGTTCCAGATCGTCGCTTTCATCAATATATGCCCTTATAGTATTACGGCTCAGATTCATGGCCTTCATCAGGTCAATGATTCTTACATATTGGTTTTCTTCTTTTATTTCATCATACAGTTTGCGCATGAGCTGCTGATTGCTGAGGCATTTCCGTTTCTTTTCGCTCAGCATGCATTCCCGTCCCCTTCCCAGGTCGTCCAGGTCTTCGTTCCAGGCGGCGATTTCCCCTGTCGTGTCTATATGGTGGATGGGGTAGTCGAAGGTGATGTAAAAGGGCGGCGGCGAGGCGAATTCGCGCAGGATGGCTTCGATCCGAAAGGCCGGCGGGGCCCCGA
>OHAY01000008.1_pt1 | contig 173146 bp, 174 predicted proteins | sample 1577191 | NCBI WGS metagenome assembly OHAY01 (sample SAMEA3541504, study PRJEB24748) | human gut metagenome | biome: human gut; feature: human-associated habitat; material: faeces | place: China | collected 2012 | reverse complement strand
GGTGACATGAAAACTCCCCCTATGATGACAGTTTTATTTTTTACTGTCTCTCATAGGGGGAGCATATCAAAGCTCATTTGTTGCAGCCTCTTATTTATTTGCCGTACATTATTTGCTTTTTATAATCATACTGTAAGCGGCGTATCCACTCTGGCCGGCATGGTCTCCCTCTTTGATGGTAATGGGAACGAATCCGTTTCCATGGGGGTCACCGGTTACTTCAATGGGAACGGCAGATTGAAATACCAGTACCTGCCCGTTCCGCAGCATCGTGCGGATTTTATCCGTATCATGCTCTTTGGCGGCCGTAACAAAAAGGTCGATATCCTTTTCGTTCATGACGACGTACGTGCCGCGCATCATCGTATAGGTCTTTCCGGCTTCAAACCGGGGGAGTTCTTTTTTCTGTGATTTGGGAACTTCCGTAGATGAATACGAAGAGAAATCGACGTGCGCCGGTTCGTTCTGGCGCTGGCGGTACATATAGTACCCAAACAGACAGAGACAGATGACCAGCAGTGGAATAAGGCTGAAACGGGTTGCATTTGTCAGACGTTCCAGGAGTGGTGCCGGCTCTTCTTCCTCTTCTTCATTTTCCAGTTCCGTATCTTCCTGCAGCGTATCGGCAGGAAGGTTCAGTGCCCCGGCCAGAACCATCGAAAGGGGAACGCCGTACCCGCTGGCCGGATAAATCATCTGCAGTCTGTCGAGGGCGCTCGTGCAGGCTCTGGCCCGGCTGGCGGCATCGTCCAGATCGGCGCTGAGGCGCAGGCGGTGGATAATAGAAATAAATGAATCGTTTCCCAGTCCCGGCATGTAGGTGATGGCGAGGAACCGGAGATCACGGATGTATAGCTCGGGCAGCATGAACGCTCTGCCGGACGTTTCATAACTGGCTTTCAGGGCATGCAGTGTCCGGGAAGCGTCATAGAGGGCCAGTACATCGCCCTTCAGAAGGGGAAGGATCCGCCGGTCCCATACCGTTGCAAAATCTGCACTGTGCGCTACCATAGAGGCTGTTACTTTACGGGAACATGAGAAATCGTCTGTAGGCGGTTTTACCAGACAGGACATGCTGTGAGCTTTGGATTCACTGATCCAGGCGATAGCGATACGGCATATGCTGGCATCGTCACTGCTGGCTTTGTCGAAAGCGATGGCAATGGCCGAGTTATTTTTACGGCGCATGATGGATTGTAAAAGTTGTTGTGTTTTGGCGTCCTCCTCCATAATACCATCCTTTCTATTCTATCGTTGTATATGATGTGGGGCAGCTCAGGCCTTATTCTGCCTCTTTCTGGAGCGGGATGAATGAGCATAATGATGACGGTGAACCGGTTTTAATTTGAAATAATTATGCTTGACTGTTTTGTTTTTATCATCTGTAATCGTATTGACTTCGAACATGTCCAGGGATTCAATAAAGGGAACGAATTTTTTGAATCCGAAATTACGGACATCGAAGTCGGAAAACTGTTTATTGAGCAGATTGCCCAGCGTGCCGGAAAAAATCCAGCCGTTGTCATCTGAATTTTCTTCCGTGATTTTTACCAGGGCCTGCCGGATTGTGCGGAAATTTTTACCCGAAGTCTTTTCTGATTTGACCGGTTCTTCCGTGACGGGGCAGGTGACGACAGGCGTATCATCGGTGACTGCCGCTTTGACCGGATCGGTTGATTCTGTATCGGCTTCGTTTTCTGCTTCTTCCAGCAGGACATCGAGATACAGGAACTTATTGCATGCCGAGATGAAAGACCGGGGGGTCTTGCTTTCGCCCATGCCGAGGACGTATTTCTGCGATTCCCTGAGCCGCGATGCCAGGCGGGTAAAATCGCTGTCTGAAGAGACGATGCAGAAACCATCGAGATTGCTTTGGTATAACAAATCCATCGTGTCGATGATTAACGCCGAATCGGTCGAATTTTTTCCTGTCGTATTACTATATTGCTGAATAGGCTGTATGGCATTATTGAGAATTGTCGTCCGCCATGACGCCATCTGTGGTGTGGTCCAGTTGCCATAAATCCGTTTATAAATGACATCGCCCAGATTATTGGCTTCGGATAAAATGACATCAATATACTTCGTCGAGATATTTTCGGCATCAATCAACACCGCAAGTTTCATTTCCTGGTTCATAACTATATGCTCCTCCTGTATAGATTTATTTTATCATGTAGTGTACTAAAGATAAAGCGGAGGACTCTCTTTTTGTAAAAACAATGAAAAATAAAAGGGAGTTATCCCGTAGAGTGGAACTTGCCCCACAGGATGCTCCCGCTTGTCACGTCTTCAGAGTTATTTATAATAATTTTTTCAGTGTATTGGTCACTTCAGACGGATTCTGGACAGGTGACAAATCCATGATCTGCTGCTGGCCGACGCACAGGATATTATTGCCATCTACATGGACATCACCAGAGGATGGTTTGGCATTATTGTGATAGACTGCCGAAAGATTGCCGGCAATCAGGTATGCCCGTTCTTTTCCGCTCATACTGGGAATATCCTGGGGCTGATAGAAGTCCTTTTTGCGGATGGTGATCATGCCCGTGTCCTTATTGACTGCGACGACATTATTGCTCCATTTTGTAATGTCTGCGCTATACGTATCGCGGCGGCTTACCGTCGTAGGATGATCGTTGAACAGCTCCATAATACCACTGGTCTGTACGTCTTTTTCTTTGTCGAGGAAACGCTGCCACAGGGCGGCACCGCCACCGACATTATAACCGGCAGCTACGGCATACTGAAAGCCCAGGGCATCGGCTTCTTTTTCCATCGGCTTGGTCACTAGTTTGGCAGACCCTATCTGGTCCAGAATCGCAGCACCCAGCTGGGCGGCACCGCCACCGGAACCGTAAATCGTTGCCAGGAGGTCAAGTGGCATGCGCTTCTTTACGCCGCTGATAGCGTGATTTTTCTGTCCATGTCCCATTTCATGGGCGAGGACGAAGGCGACTTCATTTTCGTTGTAATTCAATGGTTCAAAGAGGCCGATATTGACGCTCATGTTGTGTCCGATGGTGCAGAAGGCATTGAAACTGGTGTCGTTATTGACGAAGTAGTTGTACGGCTTTTTCAGGATTGATGGATCGGTTTTTGCAATGGCATTGGAGAGGCGGGTCATGACCCGTTCCGTCATAGCATTGGCCTGGTAGTCATTGTTGACGCCATATTTGGCTTTTATCTGCTTCATATAATCGTCGCGGCCTTCATTATCCAGGTAGTTGAGCTGCTGATTCAACTGGGCGTAATAGGCGCCGGCCTGGGCAATCGTACCGATAGTGCCGATATCGATGGCCTGGACTGGGGCCGTTTCCGCCATGGTGCAAAAACTGAGGCCCAGGACTGCGGCGGCAGCCAGCAGGGTCCGTTTCGTTCTGTGTATAAACATGATATTCCCACTCCTTTCGCACTCCACGTTCTATGCAGCCTCATTATAGCATATATTTTTTTATAAGACACGATGTAAAAAAACAATAGTATTAACATCCAATGTTCAACAATTAATATTGCATCTGCATCTGATTTTGTATTATAATAGAAAAGAGTTATTCTTACTGAATAGTATGGTGTATACAATAGGGCAGGGAAAGTAATCTGTATTAGGATGTGAATCGCTATGGCAGGAGAAAAAACGTATTTAAAACCGATAAAGAGCAAATCCGTCGTTCAGCAGGTCATCGATCGTGTAACCGAAGCCATTATAGATCGCCGTATTCATCCCGGCGATAAAATCCCGACGGAACAGGAACTGGCGGAATCCTTTGGCGTGTCCCGCAACTCCGTACGGGAAGCTATCAAAATCCTCGTTTCCTATGGCGTCCTGGAAATCCGCCGGCCCGAAGGGACCTTTGTCTGTCAGGGATTCAGTGAAGCCATGATTGACCCGCTTCTCTATGGTATTATCCTGAGTGATACGGAATCGATGGAATCGCTTAAGGAACTGCGGGAATGGATTGATATCGGCATCATTTATAAGGCGGCTCGGAAAGCCGATGAAGACGACCTGCGGCGGTTGAAACAGGCATTAGATGATATTCAAAAAGCCGTTGACAACAAAAATTCCAGAGATATGTGTGATGCCGATGACAGGTTCCATCAATGTATGGCTGATATGACCCATAATGTCCTTTTTGATAAAATTGCCTATGTTACGAGACTTCTGACAAAAAAAATCCGTTATCAGACTGTATATAACATGGCTGAAATGGGGAAATTACAGGAAATGTACGATGTCCATCTTTCTATGTATCAATTTATAAAGGATAAGAAACAGGCAGCCGTAGATGAAATAGTGCGTCAGGGCTATTTCTATGAATATGGCGTACTGGATGAAAAAGAAAGATAATATTATATCGGATTCATTCTATTGAAGACGTGGTCCTGTCATGGTGATATAACTGTGACAGGACCATTTTTATGTTTATCACTCATCAGGTTAGTCTTATCGATAATAAAAGAGCAATGGAAAAATCGTCTTAAGTCATTGACAACGTCCTACGTTGGAAGTATAATACAGTCAAAAGTTAAACATCCTACGTTCAACGGAGGATGAAAAAATGACATCATATTTTTATCTATTATTTATCTTACGAGGTGACATTGCATGAAACGAACAGAAGAGGAATTGAAAGAGGTTGCGAAAGACCTGCGGAAAAAAGCCGTGACCATGATTTATGAAGCTCAGTCGGGTCATCCCGGTGGTTCGCTTTCCGTCGCTGATTTTGTAGCTGCCTGCTACTTTGGTGAAATGAATATCGATCCGAAAAATCCGAAATGGGAAGACCGGGACCGGTTCATCCTGTCTAAAGGCCATGTATGCCCTATCCAGTATGCCGCACTGGCTACACTGGGATATTTCCCCCTCGATGTGCTTCACACGCTGCGGAAAGAAGGGTCTATCCTGCAGGGCCATCCGGATATGAAGAAATGCCCGGGTATCGATATTTCGACGGGATCTCTCGGCCAGGGCCTGGCCTGTGGTGTCGGCATGGCGCTGGCAGGTAAGCGGGATAAAAAAGACTATCGTGTATTCGTTGTCGTCGGAGATGGCGAAGCCCAGGAAGGGGAAATCTGGGAAGCTGCCAATACGGCACACAAATATGAACTGGACAACCTGATTGTTTTTGTCGATAACAATAACCTGCAGCTTGATGGCACGACAGACGAAGTCATGCCGAATGGCGACCTGGGCAAAAAATTTGAAGCCTTTGGTTTTGACGTCTATGAAATCGATGGCAACGATATGCACCAGATCGTCCATACGCTCGATATGATCCGCATGCGCAAAAATAAGAAACCACATTGCATCTTCGCTCATACGGTCAAGGGCAAAGGCGTATCGTACATGGAAAACCAGTGCGGCTGGCATGGTGTCGCTCCGAACGATGCAGAATACAAACAAGCGATGGAAGAACTCGAAGGAGGCCTGAAATAAAATGGCAGATATGACAAAAGCAACCCGCGATGGCTTCGGTGAAGAAATACTGAGCCTTGGTAAAAATAACAAAGATATATATGTAGTCGATGTCGATATTGCAAAATCGTGCCGGACGACGCCTTTTTCCAAGGCCCTGCCCCAGCAGCATGTCAATGTCGGTATTGCCGAACAGAATGGTGCCGGCCTGGCAGCTGGTCTGGCTACATGCGGCAAGATTCCTTTCGTCGTCACCTATGCTGTGTTTGGTTCCCTGCGTATGTGTGAAATGATCCGCCAGGAAATCTGCTATCCCAATCTGAATGTGAAGATTGCCTGCTCCCATGGCGGTGTTACACCGGCTAATGACGGGGCCAGCCATCAGTCCATCGAAGATATGGGCGTCCTCAGGACGCTGCCCAATATGACGGTCTGCATGCCTGCCGACTATGTAGCCGCCAAGAAACTGACAAAGGCTGCCGCCGAAATGTACGGCCCGGTATACCTGCGCTTTACCCGCGATCCCATTGCAGTCCTCTATGATGATGATGTAGAACTCCAGCTTGGGAAAGCTCATCAGATACAGGACGGCAAAGACATTGCCATCATCGCCAACGGCGATACGGTCCGCCTGGCTATTGAAGCCGGAAAGAAACTGCAGGCTGAAGGCATTTCGGCACGCGTCATCGACATGCACACCATCAAGCCTCTCGATACAGACGTCGTCAAAGATTGCCTGGAAACTATCGGCAAAGTCATTACCGTCGAAGACCACAACATCATCAACGGCCTTGGTAGTGCCGTCTGCGAAGTAGCGGCAGAACTGGGCAAAGGCAAAGTAAAACGGATGGGCATCCAGGACCGGTTCGGTGAATCGGCTCCATATGAACATCTCCTGGCAAAGAACGGCGTCTCTGTCGATCATATCGTAGAAACGGCCAAATCCTTTTGCCAATAAACAACCTACATTGAACGTTGAGTGGTTATTGGATATATATTGGGAGAAAGGGAGTGCAGTTTTATGACAACAGCAACAGCCAATGTTGCGGATATAGAAAAACGTACTGTGCATAAAGTAACACGAAGGCTGATTCCATTCTTGTTCTTCTGTTTTGCTATTTCCATTCTGGACCGCGTCAATATCGGCTTTGCCGCCCTTCAGATGAATGCTGATCTCGGCTTTTCCAGTGCCGTCTTTGGCTTTGGTGCCGGCATCTTCTTCTTTGGGTATTTCCTTCTGGAAGTACCGGGAAGTGCTCTTATGACCAAATTCGGTGCCCGCCGCTGGATTTCCCGCATCATGGTTTCCTGGGGCCTCGTATCCTGCCTGACCGCATTCGTACAGAACGATATCCAGTTTTACTGCGTACGATTTGCCCTCGGCGTCTGCGAAGCCAGTTTCTTCCCCTGCATGGCCTGGTATCTGAGCAACTGGTTCCAGACGAAGAACCATGCCAAGGCTATCGCCGGCTTTATGATCGCCATCCCCAGTGCCAGTGCCGTCGGGTCCCCTATTTCAACATATCTGCTGGAACTGAACCTCTTTGGGCTCGAAGGCTGGCAGACACTGTTTATCCTCGAAGCTATTCCGTCGCTCATCCTCGGTGTCGCCTGCTTCTATTACCTGACCGATTCGATTGAAGAAGCCAACTGGCTGGAAGCGGATGAACGGGAATGGCTGAAGAATATTGTAGCCGAAGAACAGGCTGCAAAAGCCAAGAAAAAGAAAGTATCTTTCCTTACGGCTCTGAAAGAACGGGATGTCCTCATCCTCGCTCTGGGATACTTTGCCTGGATCTGCGGGTATTATGGCATCGTCATGTTCCTGCCGACACTGGTCCATGGCCTTTCCAGTACGATTGCTACGACGACCATTGGCTGGATCATCGGTCTCATGTATCTCCTGGCTGCATTCGTCATGTATGCTGTCGGTCGTCATTCCGATAAGGTCAATGAACGGCGGTACCACGTGGCAGGCTGCCTGGTAGTAGCTGCCGTCGGACTTGTCGCCAGTGTTTACATTGCCCAGTCCAACGTCATAGCCAGTCTCATCGTCTTTGCCGTCGCACTGAGCGGCGCTTATGGTGCCTACTCTCCGTTCTGGGCCATTCCGCCGGCTTATCTTTCCGGCTCTGCTGCCGCAGCCGGTATTGCCCTCATCAACAGCGTCGGTAATCTGGGCGGGTTCTTTGGTCCCTACGTCATGGGCTACGTCAGTACCGTGACTGGTTCCTTCGACGCCGGCGTCCTTTTCCTGGCCATCTGCATGGTCATCAGCGCCTTTGTCGTCACGGTTCTGGTTAAACAGACCGGGAAAGCCATCGACGATAGTAAGTTAAGTGCAACTGAAGCAGTTGATAAATAAGTATTCACAATCTATTACACCATATATTCTATGTATTAACACCGTGTGACATTACACGCGTTATTTCAAGGAGGTTTTTCAAATGTTAGATTTCACAGATCAGGTAGTCATCGTTACAGGCAGTGGTTCTCCCAAAGGTATGGGCCGGGTCATGGCCCGCACATTCGCAAAACAGGGCGCTCAGCTCATCATTGCGGATATCAACATGGCCGGCGTACAGGAAACGGTCGATATCATCAAAAATGAAGGCGGCAAAGCCGAAGGTATCAAACTTGACGTTACGAGCAAAGAATCGTGCGAAGCCATGGTCGATCACATCATGAAGACTTATGGACGTCTCGACGTTCTCGTCAACAATGCCGGTATTTCCCAGCATGTTACCGTAGCCGATATGACTCTCGATGATATGAAACGTATTTTCAACGTCAACATGTTCGGCCTGTTCCTTTGCACCCAGGCCTGCATGAAACCGATGGTTAAAGCCGGTTATGGCCGTATCGTCAACCTTTCTTCTGTATCGGCCAAGCGCGGTGGCGGCATTTTCGGTGGTGCTCATTATTCCGCAGCAAAAGCTGCCGTCCTCGGCTTCTCCAAGAACCTGGCCCGTGAAATTTCTCCCTATGGTGTCACCGTCAATAGCGTAACACCGGGCCTGATCAACACGGAAATCTGGAAATCCCTGCCGAAAGACGAAGCCCAGAAAGTTATCGACAACATTCCTATGGGCCGTCCGGGCGAACCACAGGAAGTGGCAGATACAGTCGTATTCCTCGCTTCCAAAGAAGCTTCGTATATTACCGGTGAAGAAATCGATATCAACGGCGGCCAGCACATGGACTAAGTCGTACAGGACGAGCGGCAGAAAGCAGGAAGGCTTCCTGCCGCCCTTTTCTACGAAAGGTGGTTCGGGATATGCGTGCAGGATTTATAGAAAAACCAATGAAAGCCTATTTTATTGATGACGCACCAGAGCCCCAGCTGGAGCATGATACGGATGTCAAGATCCAGGTCCGTGCTACAGGTATCTGCGGCTCTGAGGTGCATGCCTATCATGGAAAGCATCCCTGGCGGGTTCCACCCGTCGTATCAGGACATGAGTTTTCCGGAGTCGTCGTCGAAACGGGCAGTGCCGTGACGACGTGCCGGCCCGGCGACAGAGTGACGGCCGAACCGCAATACGGCTGTAGCCATTGCTATTTGTGTAAGAGCGGGCGGTATAATCTGTGCCCGGAAAAGAAGATACTCGGCGCTTCCGGATGGAGTGGATCTTTTGGTGAATATGTCGTTCTGCCCCAGCAATGTATCGTACCCTTGCCAGATGAAGTATCTTTTGCCGAAGGCGCGCTTATTGAACCGTTGGCTGTCGGCATGCATGCCGTGCGGGCTCATCATATACAGCCGGCAACAAAGGCTGCTGTCATCGGCTGTGGTACCATAGGGCTGGGCGTCGTTCTCAGCGCCGCCTGTTTTCATCCGGCAGCTTTGTTTGGAATCGATGTCGTCGATTTTAATCTGGAAAAAGCCCGTTCTATGGGAGCCGTTGCTGCATTTAACAGTATGCGCGATGATGTCGTCAAAGAAATTATGACGCGGACCGGTGGCAAGGGCGTCGATATCACTTTCCTGGCCTTTGGCAATGATGCCTGCGTACGGCAGGCTGCCGAAATTACCCGCCCGGGCGGTACGATTTCGGAAATCGCCATCATGAATAAGGATGTAAAGGCCTCGTTTGACCTCATTCAGGTGAAAGAGCTGCATGTGGACGGGTCCAATATGTATGTCCGCAGCGATTATGAAGCGGTATTGGCGGAAATAGCAGCAGGCCATATGAAACCGTCGGGATTTATTACGAAACGTTTCCCTATCAGCCAGTTCGGTGAAGCCATGGAATTTACAGACAAGCGGCCGGAACCGGTCGTAAAGACTCTGCTGGAATTTTAGACAGTGATACAGCGTAAGGATGTGACGCCTATGATAAAGAAAATCGGAGTATTGACCAGCGGCGGGGATGCACCGGGGATGAACGCTGCCATCCGCGGCGTTACCCGTTACGCTATGTACAAGGGCCTGACCGTAGAAGGTATCCTGCGGGGCTATGACGGGCTGATCCATGGCGACAGTACGGCCCTGACACGCCGCTCTGTCGGTGGCATCATTCATCGCGGAGGGACCTTGCTGAAGACAGCCCGTTCGGAAGAATTCAGGACCGAAGAAGGCCGGAAAAAGGCCTTTGAATGGCTGCAGAAGAACCATATTGACGCATTGGTCGTCATTGGCGGCGACGGTTCTATGAAAGGGGCCGAAAAACTGAGTGCCCTGGGCATGCCGACGATTACCATTCCCGGGACGATTGACAATGATATGCCCGGCACAGAATACACACTGGGATATGACACAGCTGTCAATACCGTATTGGAAGCGGTAAACCGTATCCGCGATACGGCATCTTCCCATGACCGCGTGGCTATTGTAGAAGTCATGGGTCGTCATGCCGGATTCATTGCCCTCGAATCGGGCATGGCCTGCGGGGCTGAAATCGTTCTGGTACCAGAAAAGAAGGTGACCCTGAAAGAAGTGGCCGATCACCTCGTAGAATCCCATAAGCAGTGGAAAATGAGCAGTATTGTCATCGTTGCCGAAGGGGCTGTCAGCGGATGTGACGTGCTGACGTATATGAAACAGCATCATCCGGAAATGAATCCCAGTCTGACCGTGCTGGGCTACCTCCAGCGCGGCGGTGCTCCATCGGCGCGGGATGCCAAGATGGCGGGGTTGTTTGCTCAGAAAGCCGTCGATTATCTCCTTTCCGGCGGCAAAGATGCAGTCATCGGCTCTATCCACGATAAGATTGTGGCTACCCCTTATACAGAGGTAGACAAGTATTGCTTTACTATCGATGAAAATGAATACGATCTGGTACACGCATTAGGTACGTAAAATTCCCCTCTTCTGTTGAAGAAGAAACTGTAATTCCCCATGCAGTTTCTTCTTCTTTTTTTGTGTACTTTCCCATATAATAAAAGATATAGAACAGGAGGCGGTATGATGCTTGAACGCGTAGCAGCAGATAAGCTGCAACTGGATGTTTTTTCTGTTTTTGGCACTAATAATGGACTTCTCATGGCGGGGGATACAGACGATGCCCGCGTCATGACCGTGGGATGGGCTAATCTGGGACGGACCTGGAATATCCCTACGTGCATCGTCTATGTCCGGCCTGAACGCTATACGTATGAGTATATGGAAACACATGAGTATTTTTCCTTGTCTGTCCTTCCCATGAAGCAGCACGACAAAGTCATTTACTGTGGTATCCATAGCGGACGCGATACAGATAAAATCAAGGACTGTGATTTTTCCCTGCAGTACGGGATGGGGGATACGCCGCTTATTGATACGGCGGAATGGGCGTTGGTCTGCAAGAAACTGTACGTACAGGATTTGTCGCCACAGGGGGTGACCGATTCCCGTGTTCTCCGTTCGTATACCCGGGAAGGATGGCACCGCATGTACATCGGCCAGGTAGTAGAAGCGTACCGGCAGAAGACAGAATGACCGCCGACTAAACTATTTCTATCATTTTCATTTATCAGAGGTGATTCTTATGAAATTAACCATTCTCATCGATAACTACACCATCAGCGGAGGCTGCTACGGCGCTGAATCGGGCTTTTCGGCCTGGTTTGAAGACCGGGGTAAAACGGTCCTCCTCGATGCCGGCCGCTCGGACATGTTTATGAAAAATGCCTGGCGCCGTGGCATCGATTGTCTCCAGGCCGATGCCATCGTCTTGTCCCATGGTCACTATGACCATACATGGGGCCTGCTGCCGCTGGTACAGGCCCATATTGAAGCGACCTATGAAAAACGGCCCCGTATAGCAGCTCCTGTGTATGCCCATCCGGATACCTTCCTGCCCAAGGAGGCGGGCGGTAAAAACATCGGTTCCATTCTGGATGAAGCTTCACTTAATGCGGTCCTGCCGGTCCATACGACAAAAGAACCGGTCTGGCTGACAGACCGGCTCGTATTTCTCAGTGAAATTGAACGGACCAATGATTTTGAAGCGAAAAAGCCTCTGGGTCATACGATGCGGAACGGCGTATGGGAAGATGATTATCTGTATGATGACTCGGCCATGGTCTATTGTTCCGATAAGGGCCTGGTCATCGTAACGCCCTGCGCCCATGCCGGCGTCTGCAATACCATTGCCTATGCGAAAAAAGTATGCCATACCGATACGGTGTATGCCGTCATCGGAGGATTCCATCTTTTGCGGGATAATCCCGATGTAATGAGGAAAACCCTGGATTTCATAGAAGGCTGCCAGCCGGAACTGGTATATCCCTGCCATTGCGTCAGTCTGGAAAATAAGACACTCCTTGCCCGGGAATTGCCGGTAAAAGAACTGGGTGCTGGCACGCGCCTGCGCTTTGACGAATAGAGTCAGCGGACGAATTCGAGGCGGAAGGACCGTCCCGGCGTGATATAGGGAATGAGGAATTGTTCTTCCGGCAGGATATAGGCCGCACGGTTGCTGTTGGGACCGCCGGGATACGATTTCAGGCTGATCTGTACTTCTCCCATATAACGGCCGTATCCTTCGTTGTCTACCGTAATATCGCCGTACGATACGGGCTGGTCTGCCGTTTCATCACTTTGGATTGTGTGACCCTGCAGACGGTTGCGGCTTTCTACTGCCCGGATGGCATCCTGAGCCGGGTCCAGCCGGGCCGTCATAGGCTGGCTGAGCAGATCCTGCAGGAAGGGGTCATGACTGAGAAGACGGGCTTTGAGGACAATCCGTCCTTTTTCTTCCTGTCCTGCCTGGGAAAGGGCTGCCAGTTCTTCTCCCGACGGGGCAGGATCGCCGATATATACCGTATCGGCTCCGAGAGCCTGGGCATGGCGGGCTGCCAGATCTACCGGGCGGTGACGGTCCTCTTCTAGTGTAGGCAGTCCTTCGCGGAGGGGCAGCCGGCGGCCGGCCTGGCTGGGGATGAACAGACCGACAGAAATACCCTGGCCCTGCAGCCACTGCGTCTGTTTTTGTACATAGTCTTCTCCCAGACCCGTATGAGGACGGGGATAAAAATTATGCAGACTGTCTATATGGCTGAAATCAGCCCCGGCTTCCTGAAGAGCTGCCAGTCCTTCTGGACGGAGGGTGGAGGCATTGAGCTGCACCTTCATCATATGGCTGAACAGAGCTATTTTGCGGACATCGAATCCATAATCAAAGCGGACGGTCGTAATGCCCCGGAAAAGCAGCTGTTCCGGTGTCAGCGACGGCAGATTCAGTAATTCCTGCGTCTTTGGTGACACATCCGCTATGACATCGAAGTGATGATGGCGGGCGACGGACAGAATTTCCTGGAGTTCCATAGAGAGGATTTCTGCATCTGATTCGGGAATGTGAAGAGACGTAAATACCCGTGTAATACCCATAGATGCCGCTTCTTCCAGAAGGGCCAGTTCATCGACGCAGCTGCGCCCTAAACCGGGATAAAGAGAAATACCTGTTTTCATGGTCAGCAAACCTCCTCAGCAGGGTCATCGAATCCGATGATCCAGGTAGCAATAAAACCGGCAAGATAAGAGACGAAGAGTCCGAGCAGATACACGGGAATATTGTCTGTGCTGGCTGCCAGGGGCAGGCCGGATATGCCCATAGCGGCTGCGCCAACCATACAGGCAGCCTGGACGGCCCCGCCGCAGGCTCCGCCGATGCAGGCACCGATAAACGGTTTGCCCAGTGGAAGGGTAACGCCGTAGATCAGGGGCTCCCCGATACCCATGAGACCGACAGGCAGTGCGGAAGCAATGGTTTTTCGCAGCTGCCTGTTTTTTGTTTTGACATATACTGCCGCTGCGGCCCCTACCTGTCCGCCACCGGCCATGGCCAGAATGGGAAGCAGGATGGTGACGCCGTAGCGTGCCAGAAGTTCAGCGTGGATCGGAGTCAGACCCTGATGGATGCCGAGCATGACCATAGGGAGAAACGTACCACCGAGAATGAACCCCGTCACAGCGCCGCCGCGGCCGATGGATTCTGTTGCCGCGTATCCGATAGCTTCTGAAAGCCATCCGCCGACGGGCTGGCAAATGAACAGGGCGACAAAAGTTGCAATGAGAACGACCAGGAGCGGTGTCAGAAAGAGATCGAACATATCGGGAATGATGCGGTGCAGTTTCTTTTCCAGCAGGGACGCAAAGAGGACGACGAGGATGACGGCGATAATACCGCCCCGTCCCGGGACAAGAGGCTGTCCGGAAAAGACGATATGAGCCAGTCCCGGATGGGTAATGACGGCGGCCATGACACCACCCAGCATGGGCGAGCCGCCAAAGACTTTTGCCGCATTGATGCCGACAAAGATATTGAGACCGTAAAATGCGGCATTGCCGGCAATAGCGAGTATCTGTGCCACGGGCAGGGCGGATAGTCCGGGATTGATTTTCAGGGCAATATTCAGCAGTCCCGTAATCAGGCCGCAGGCAATGAACGCAGGGATGATGGGAACGAAAATCTGGGCAATTTTTTTCAGGGCCTCTCTGGCCGGGGTGGCATTTTTTCTGCGTATGGCTTCGTGCAGGGCCTGGCCGTCTCCGACAGCCGCATTGCGGGCCAGCTCGCCAACCGATGATGACTGCGTATCTTTTTTCAGCAATTCCAGAAACTCGCGGGTCACTTCCTGGGCCTTGCCCGGTCCCAGGATAATCTGCCATTCATCACCGGATTTATTGATACCCATGACTCCCCGCAGGCGGCCTATATCTTCTTTTGTGAAATGTTCCTCTTTTACGACCAGGCGCAGACGGGTCATGCAGTGATAGGCCTGGATGATATTGGAGGCAGGGCCGGTAAGATCGTAGATTTCCCGAGCCAGTTCTTTGTAATCCATTATCGTATTCCTTTCTCCGTGGATGCCGTTGTAAGTGTGCGGGAGATAAAACCGTCGGCAGCCTGCAATCTTTTTTGTGCTTCTTCATAGGAAATGTGCAGGAGCAGCATGACGATAGCCGGCTTGGCCTGTCCTTTGCTTTGCCCAAGGGCACGGATAGCTTCATCGCGGCTGCAGCCGGAAGCGGTCATGACGATACGCCGCGCCCTTTCTTCCAGTTTATGATTGGTCGCTTTGACATCGACCATCAGATTCCCGTAGACTTTACCGAGGCGGATCATCGTTCCCGTAGACAACATATTTAAAATCATTTTCTGGGCAGTGCCGGCTTTCATTCGGGTAGATCCGGTAATGACTTCCGGTCCGGTCATCGCGCATAGATCGATATCGCTGCAGGCTCCGACAGGAGAATGGGGAGAACAGTCGATGGCAATCGTAGCAGCACCGCGCTGACGGGCGAAGGTAAGAGCACCTATGACGTAGGGCGTGCGGCCGGAGGCACTGAGACCGACGACGACATCTTTTTCCGTGAGGCCCTTGTCGAGCAGGTCTTTTTTTCCCAGACTTTCATCGTCTTCCGCACCTTCACGGGCGCGGAACATGGCCGATTCCCCTCCGGCAATCAGTCCCTGTACGAGATCCGGGCCGGTGGAATAGGTGGGCGGACATTCCGCCGCATCGAGGACACCGAGCCGTCCCGATGTGCCGGATCCGACGTAAAATAACCGGCCACCGTCATGCAGGTGCCCGCTGATGAGGTCGATTGCTTTTGCAATATCCGGTATGATGGCTTCTACGGCCGATGCTGCCAGATGGTCTTCCCTGTTGATGATGCGGACCATTTCTTCCGTAGAGACCTGATCTATATGCCTGCTGCGGGGATTCCGCTGTTCTGTTGCGATAGCTGCTAATTCAATCATAATAGAGCCTCTTTTCTCTCAAATGTGTATTCATTATAAAACAGGAGCCGTATCGTAGCAACCGGATGTCATGCAGAGCGGATATGTTATATACAAATGTTTTGATAATATACATCCATTTCAGGATAATAATTTACAATCCCACTTTTTCATGGTATGATATTTTTGCACGGAAAATCTGTGCATGCCTGTGCGCCCATAGCTCAGCTGGATAGAGCAGCAGTTTCCTAAACTGCGTGTCGGATGTTCGAGTCATCTTGGGCGCACCATTTTTATATCCAACCCGTATTATAGCAAACTTCAGCAGAAAGGTGGCTGTCTGCATGTCCCAAAAAGAAAAGAATCCGCTGGCTTTTTTTCATGAAGAACCTATTTCTGACCGTGACTATACTATGTCTGAGGCCGTAGCCGAAGCGAAACGCTGTCTCAACTGCCGTGTGCCCCAGTGCCGCAATGGCTGCCCCATAGAAAATGAAATACCTCAGTTCATTCATGAAGTTGCACAGGGAAATTTTGGCGCGGCTGCCGAATATATTTATCACCGCAGTGATTTCCCCGCACTGTGCGGCCGTATCTGCCCCAGAGAAACACAATGTGAAGGATCCTGTGTGCTGGGCAAAAAAGGAAAGCATATAGAAATCGGGAAACTGGAACGGTTCGTGGCCGATCTGGTCCTTGACAATCATGTCCTCGATGACGTGCCCAGCAAGAAATGTAATGGGACGGTTGCCATTGTCGGCAGCGGCCCTGCTGGCCTGGCAGCAGCGCAGGACCTGGCCCGCATGGACTATGGTGTAACGATTTTTGAAAGTTCCACCCAGCCGGGCGGGACGCTTACCTACGGTATCCCTACGTTCCGGCTTCATAAAGAATATGTTCTCCGGGAAGTAGAACGGCTGGAGCAGCTGGGCGTTACCATACGGTATGAAACCAAAGTGGGCCGAGATATTTCCCTCGATGAACTGGCTGAGCATTTTGACGCCGTATTTATTGCCGTCGGCACTATGGAAGGTTGGAAACTGGGAGTCGAAAATGACCATTTATCCGGAGTGATTGATGCAGCCCAGTTCCTGTATCAGGTGGAACAGGTACAGCTTGGCGAAGAACCGTTATCTAAGCTGCCGGTCAAACCGGGGGATACGGTTCTAGTCGTCGGCGCCGGAAATGTGGCCATTGATGCGGCCCGGACAGCTCTGCGTCTGAAAGCGAACGTGAAAATTGTATACCGCCGGGGCGAAAAGAATATGAAATGTCTCCCTTCGGAATATGAGGAAGCTAAAGAAGAAGGAATTCAGTTCCAGTTCTATTCGGCTCCCCGTGCCGTTACCGGAACAGATCATGTAGAAGGGCTTAAAATAGAAAAACAGAAAATCCTGGAAGACGGGACGATGGTGCCGACAGGAGAATTTGAAATTGTGCCGGCAAATAAAATTATTGCTGCCATTGGCAATAAACCAGAAATGGACATCATCCAGGCTTTTGGTGCCGAAGCGACAGAAGACGGCTATATTGAATCCCGTAATATCCCGTACGGCATGACCAGCCGGCGTGGTATATTCGCTGCCGGTGATGTCGTACACAAACCGAAAACAGTCGTACTGGCTATGCGCGAAGGTAAACGTACCGCTGCCGGTATTGACGAATATATCCGGGCTAAACACATGATGGAAGAAGTGGAGAAAGGATAAGGAGGCCAGTATGTCAGAACTGACACAGCAGATTGAAAAAGCAAATGCAGCATTTGTAGAAGAACATAAAGATGGCGGCCTGGCGCAAGTGAGCAAATATCCGTCCCGCAACGTCGCCATCCTTACCTGTATGGATACGCGTCTCCTGGATTTCCTTGAACCTGCTATGGGATTGAAACGAGGCGAAGCCAAAATCATTAAAGTAGCCGGCAATACGGCAGGCCGCACCTTTGACAGTGTCATTGGCAGTCTGATGGTGGCCGTCTATGAACTTCATGTGACGGACATCATCGTCGTCGGTCATGAAGACTGCGGCATGCTCCATACGACGGCAGCCAGCCTTTGCAAAAAAATGTTTGATGCCGGCATTGACCCTGACATCATCGATGATGTCGAACCGCGGCTCATGGCATGGGCAGATCCTATCTGCGACAGTGAGGAATCGGTCCGGGTCACAGTACGCAACCTGCAGCGTAATCCCTATTTACCCGGTGGAATCCATTTCCATGGGGCTGTCATCCATCCCGATACAGGGGCTGTCCGGTTCGTGATTACTGATGGAGAAAAGAAATAGAGGAGGCAGATTATGAATCTGGTTGAACAACGTATGGCAGATCATGCAGCCGTCCTGGCTGCGACAAAAGCACTGTCTTCCGATATAGAAAGAGCCGGTATTCTCATCCGGGATGCGCTGGCTGGCGGTCACAAAATTTTATTCTGTGGCAATGGCGGCAGTGCAGCTGATTCCCAGCATCTGGCAGCGGAAATCGTCGGCCGGTTCCAGAAAGAACGGCCCAGTCTGCCTGCACTGGCATTGACCGTGGATACATCGGTCCTTACGGCGGTAGCCAATGATTACGGATATGATACGGTATTCAGCAGACAGGTAGAAGGACTGGGCAATGACGGAGACGTGCTGGTCGGTATTTCCACATCGGGAAATAGCAAAAACGTCATTGCCGCTATCGAGGCGGCCCGTAAGAAGCAGATGAAGGTCATCGGCTTTACCGGCATAGGTGGCGGAAAAATGGCGGATCTGTGTGATGTCTGCCTGGCCGTTCCATCCAGGGTGACGGCCCGTACGCAGGAAATGCATATCATGATGGGCCACATCCTGTGTGAAATTGCAGAAGAAGCGTATTGATGCACGCGTCTCAGTATATAAAAAAACTGGAACAGAATGACTTTATGTCATTTTGTTCCAGTTTTTTTGCTGTTATACATCCTGATTTTTCTGGCGAAGAGAATCAGCAGTATCAATACCCTAAATTTTCTCCGACGAGGATAATTTTGATACGGCCCTGAGGTCCGCTGTTGCGGCGGGTCCGGACCATCTGGTTGCAGATACTCTTCGGGCTGAGACAGTCAGCACACATGCCATTGGCGTTGCATGGCGTAGGGATGCCAAAGCGCTGGGCGTTTATCGTGGCTGCTGTCGAGCGGGCACGGGAGATAGCGGCTTCAAGGGTCGGTTCTACTTTATTCATGCCGACGATGACGATGACCTGTTTCGGCCCGAATATGAGGGCGGCCGTACGGTTGCCATTGCCGTCTATGTTATAGAGCTGTCCGTCCTGGGTGGCGGCATTGGTGCCCATGATGAATGTATCGCAGGTCAGGCCTTTGCGCATGATTTCCATCCGTTCTTCCGGAGTTTTTGCCGTATCACGGTCGAGAACCGGGTTATGGGCTTTGACGTAATCATACAATCCCATTTCGACAATCGATGTGGAACCGCCCCAGGAAACGACGTCCGTTTCCGGAATCAGCGATACCGCTTTGGCAAGGGCTTCTTCTTTGGTGGGACAATACCAGGCGGCAAACCCGCGTTTTTCAAAATTTTTGGCAACGGCCGGTCCTTTCTTATCATACATGATGTGCATCATATCAGAACGATCCATAGTGACTCCTCCTCAAATATATATTGTGACATAGGCTAAAAGCCGATGTTTTCACCTACGAAAATAATTTTGATGCGCCCTGCAGGATTGCAGGCACGGGTACGCAGTATCTGACGGCATACCGTATCCTGTCCTTTACAGTCCGCACACATGCCGGTCAGGTAGCAGGGCGTTTTTGAACCGGCAAAACGGTTGATATTGATGGCAGACGCTGTCGCGCGGGCCCGGGCAAGGGCGGCATCCAGTGTTGGCACGACTTTGTTCATGCCGGCGATGACCAGAACCTGACGGGGACCGTAGGAAAGGGCTGCTACGCGGTTGCCATTACCATCGATGTTCAATAATTCCCCGTCCTGGACAGCAGCATTGGTCCCCATGAGAAAGGTATCACATAACAGTGCTTTACGCATGAGTTCGACCCGTCCCTCTGGTGTCTTTGCCGTATCGCGGTCGATGACTTTGTAGTGGGCCTGTACATATGCGTGAAGCCCGATATCGTCGATAGAGCGGGATCCGCCCCAGGAAACGACATCCTCTTTGGGAATCAGCGAAATGGCTTTGGCAAGGGCTTCCTTGCAGGTCGGACAGTACCAGGCTGCAAATCCTCTTTTTTCAAAGTTCCTGGCGACAGCCGGCCCTTTTTTGTCATACATGATGTGCATCATATCGGTTCTTTCCATCGTAAAGCCTCCTTACTGGTTCATGAAATCCTGAAATGCGCGGGTGCTGCGTATACGGTCGAAATGAGACTGGCTGCGTGCCGCTTCTTTTACGTTTTCTTTATCGATGGCAGCGGCTTTTTTCAGATATAAAACGGCTTTTTCTGCATTTCCCTGATCACCGTAAATGGTAGCGATGCCATAATAACTCCACGTATTATCCGGTTCGTTGTCGATGACTTTCTGGAACCAGGTAATCGATTCGTCGTATTGCTTATCGATTTTCAGGGCCAGCGCCAGGTCATAAAAGGACGGGACGTAATCCGGTGCCAGCTCCAATGCCTGCCGGATGAGAGAAATACCCTGACGGACGTCTTTTTGATTTACGCCGTTGCCGCGCATGGCCAGGGCAATCCCTTTGCCGGAGAGCGCTTTATAATTCGCTTTATCTTTGGCAAGAGCCTGGTCATACAGGGAAATGGCCTGATCGTACTGGAATTGCTGGTAGGCAGACAGTCCTTTTTCAAAGAGTGCCTCTGAGGCGGCATCTATCTGAACCGGTTGCTGTTGCTGCTGGTTCTGTGCCGGTGTTGGCTTCTGCTGATTTCCGCATCCGGCCATGAACAGGCTGGCCATAAGACATAAGGCCACCGCTATAGGAATCTTTTTCATTTTTTCACCTCATACACATACGCTACGTATAGTATATAAGAAATTTCATAAATGTACATAGCTGTATACACGGTATTTACATTTTCTTACTATGTATACATAAACTTTGGATAGCTTTATTATACTATCTATGATATCATTTTTATAGAAGTTTCTTTCCGTATACGGCCAATCAGATAATATTTTTAATTATGAAGTGAATTTATTCTGGATGTACCAGATGGGAAACCATACCATTTCAGGATGAATTTTACTTATATTTAGTATGCTTGAAATGCAATGCTCATGCTTGAAACGCAATAGACTATACTGAATAGTGCTATTTATGCAAATGAATTGAAAAATAAATTCAGCTTGCTATAATAAGAGTAGAGAGATTAAACGTTTAAATAACCTCTGTAATTGTAAGCGCTTGTATTGTCTACTATTATTTTTCTCATTTTATTTCTCAAGGAGATGTTTAAAGTGACAGAAAAATTGATGAAAACAATGGATGGTAACGAAGCTGCCGCATATGTATCGTATGCACTGACAGAAGTTGCAACAATTTTCCCGATTACTCCGTCTTCCCCTATGCCGGAACACGTGGATGTATGGGCCGCTCATGGTAAAAAGAACCTCTTCGGCCAGCCGGTCCGGGTTATGGAAATGCAGGCTGAAGCCGGGGCTGTCGGCGCCCTGCACGGCCTCGTTGAAGCGGGTTCTCTGGGTACTTCCTATACGGCTTCCCAGGGCCTGATGCTCATGATTCCTGTCATGCACCGTATTGCCGCAACATGCAAACCGGCTGTACTCCATGTAGCTGCCCGCTCCGTAGGGTCTCATGCCCTTTCTATTTTCGGGGATCATTCCGATGTCATGGGCTGCCGTAATACTGGCTGGGGCATGCTCTGCAGCGGCAGTGTCCAGGAAGTCATGGATCTTGCCGGCGTAGCACATCTTTCTGCTATTAAAGCCAGCCTGCCGATGATGCATTTCTTCGATGGTTTCCGTACATCCCACGAAATCCAGAAAGTCGAAGTTATGCCCTATGAAGAATTAGACAAACTGCTGGACCGCGATGCCCTCTATAAATTCAAACACGAAGCATTGAACCCGGATCATCCGACTATGCGTGGCGGCGTCAACAATCCGGATATCTTCTTCCAGAACCGTGAAGCGGTCAACTCTTACTATGACAAACTGCCTGATATCGTTCAGGATTACATGGATAAGATCAGCGAATTTACAGGCCGCACATATAAATTGTTCAACTACTATGGCGCTCCCGACGCAGAATACGTTATCGTAGCTATGGGCTCCGTAACGGGCGCTATTGAAGAATGTATCGATGCTATGACGGCAGAAGGCCAGAAAGTAGGGTATGTACAGGTACATCTCTATCGTCCGTTCTCGCTGAAACATTTCTTTGCGGCTATGCCGAAGACAGTGAAACGCATTGCTGTCCTGGACCGTACGAAGGAACCGGGTGCAATCGGCGAACCGCTGTATGAAGATGTATGTACGGCATTCCAGAATTCGGACCGCAATCCGATGATTATTGCCGGCCGTTATGGCCTGTCCTCGAAGGACGTACCGCCTTCCCATATCAAATCTGTATTTGTCCATCTCATGAGCGACAGCCCGAAACAGCATTTCACCGTAGGTATCAATGATGACGTAACGAATCTGTCCATTCCTCTCGTACCGATGGATATCAAGACCGACGGCATTATCAGCTGCAAGTTCTGGGGCTTCGGTTCCGATGGTACAGTTGGTGCCAACAAGAACTCCATCAAGATTATCGGGGATAATACGGACCAGTACGTTCAGGCTTATTTCGAATATGATACGAAGAAATCCGGTGGCGTTACGAAGTCTCATCTGCGTTTTGGCAACCGCCCGATCCGTTCGACCTATTATGTCAAATCGGCTGACTTTGTAGCATGTCATAAAGAAGCGTATATTAAAGATTACGATATCGTTGGTGAAATTAAAGACGGCGGCATCTTCCTTCTCAACTGCAGCTGGGATCAGGCAGCTCTGGAAACCCACCTGAAAGCAAGCGTTAAACGCCAGATTGCTAATAAACATATTAAGTTCTATACCATTGATGCGACGAAGATTGCTGCTGAAATTGGTCTGGGCAACCGTACCAATACGGTACTGCAGGCCGCATTCTTCAAACTGGCCAATATCATTCCTATCGACGATGCCGTCAAATACATGAAAGAAGCCATCGTCAATACCTATTCGGCCAAAGGCGAAAAGATTGTCAACATGAACTGTGAAGCTGTAGAACGCGGTGTATCCGGTGTTGTTGAAATCAAGGTTCCGGAAGCATGGGCTACGGCGAAAGACGAAGCCGTTGAAGATATGACGAAAGATCTGCCTGATTTCGTCAAGAGAATCTGCATTCCGTCCAACCTGCAGAAAGGTGACGACCTGCCGGTCAGCGAATTCCTGCCTTATGCAAACGGCGATTATCCGGTAGGCAGCGCGGCTTATGAAAAACGTGGCATTGCTACCAATGTCCCTGTATGGGATGTTACGAAATGCGTACAGTGCAACCAGTGTTCTCTGGTCTGCCCGCATGCCGCCATCCGTCCGTACCTCCTCGATGAAAGTGAAGTAAAATCGGCTCCTGAAGGCTTTGTAACGAAGAAAGCTGTCGGTAAAGGCCTTGAAAAATACGAATTCCGCGTTCAGGTATCTCCGCTTGACTGCTACAGCTGCGGTTCCTGCATTAAGACCTGCCCGGTACAGGCACTCTCCTTTGCACCGCTCGAATCTCAGACTAAAGAAGCAGCAAACTGGGATTATGCCCAGACTGTCAGCATCAAAGATACAGGTCTCGATAAATTCAGCGTCAAAGGCAGCCAGTTCAAACTGCCGTATCTGGAATTCTCCGGCGCATGTGCAGGCTGTGGTGAAACACCGTATGTCAAACTGCTGACCCAGCTCTATGGCGACCGCCTCTACATTGCTACACCGGCTGGTTGTATGCAGGCATGGGCTGCTGCACTGCCGTGCATCCCGTGGACAAAAGATAAGAATGGCAAGGGGACTGCATGGACGAACTCCCTGTTCGAAGATAATGGCGAATTTGGTTTCGGCATGTATCTGGCTCTCCATCAGCAGCGTGAAGATGTGAAGAATCACCTAGAAGCACTGGCCGGCCTCATCGATGAAGGTTCGCTCAAAGCGGCTATCCAGAAATGGCTCGATTCCTATGGCTGCCACAATGAAGGGGAAACGACAAAACAGATCAGCGCAGATCTGATTGCTGAACTGGAAAAAGCACAGCTTGCAGGCAAAGCTGGCGAAGAAGTAGCTTATCTCCTGGCTCACAAAGAACACATCGGCAAGAAGACCGTCTGGATCGTCGGCGGCGATGGCTGGGCTTATGATATCGGCTATGGTGGTCTGGATCATATCATGGCAACGACGGAAAACTTCAACGTCCTCGTCATCGATAACGAAGTATATGCCAATACGGGTGGTCAGTCCTCCAAAGCTACGCCAAAAGGTGCTGTGGCACAGTTTGCTGCTGCCGGCCGCCGTACTAATAAGAAGGACCTGGGCCGTATCATGATTGGCTATGGTCACATTTATGTTGCTTCTGTCTCCATGGGTGCCAACCCGGCCCAGATGTTGAAAGCCCTCAAAGAAGCGGAAGCCTATGATGGCCCGTCCATCGTCCTGGCTTACAGCCCGTGCATCAATCACGGCCTCGTAAAGGGCATGAGCACAGCACAGATGGAAGAAAAGAAAGCCGTCGAATGTGGTTACTGGCCGCTGTACCGGTACAATCCGGCTCTGGAAGCAGAAGGCAAGAATCCGTTCAGCCTCGATTCCAAAGAACCGAACGGCAAATATCGTGAATTCCTGATGGGCGAAACACGGTACGCTGCATTGACACGTACCTTCCCGGAAGTAGCCGATCAGCTCTTTACAGAAGCCGAAGCAGCTGCTATGAAGCGGTATAAATTCTATAAGAGACTGGCTACAGAAGTCTGATAGTCAGAATAGTTAAATCTGTATGATAGACAGTGGGAGCTGTCGCACGTAATCGTGCGGCAGCTCCCATTATTGTTTTTCCCTTTTTGCCAGATTCACGGCCAATACCATTTTATGCAAAGCGGATTATCCTTTTTTTATGATTATTACAAGAAATATTACTTGCAATGTTGAACATAGGATGTTAAAATATAGCCGTAATCAGAAATGACGTACCTGAGGATTCAGAAAGGAAGGATAACATGACTGAAATGGTAACGAATGAAGTACCAGCAAGTAATGCCTATCTGGAAAAAATGAACAAGTTTTGGCGCGCTGCCAATTATCTGTCAGCCTGCCAGCTGTATTTATTGGATAACCCGCTCCTCAAAAAGCCACTCACACCGGACATGATTAAAAAGAAAATTGTCGGCCATTGGGGAACTGTACCGGCACAGAATTTTGTATTCGTCCATATGAACCGTCTGATTAAACTGTATGACCTGGATTTGATTTTATTATCCGGGCCGGGTCATGGCGGAAATTTCTTTATTGCCAACGATTATCTGGATGGATCGTATAGTGAAATCTATCCGAATATTTCTCAGGATGAAGCAGGGATGCAGAAACTGTTCAAACAGTTTTCCTTCCCAGGCGGCGTGCCCAGCCACTGTGCACCGGAAACGCCGGGTTCCATCCATGAAGGCGGCGAACTGGGCTATTCGATTGCCCATGCATGCGGCGCTATTTTTGACAACCCCGACCTGATTGCCGCTACTGTCGTAGGTGACGGCGAAGCCGAAACGGGACCGCTTGCTACGTCCTGGCAGTGCAATAAATTCATCAATCCGATTACGGACGGTGTTGTACTGCCTATTCTCAATCTGAACGGATATAAAATTGCCAATCCGACTATCTTTGGCCGCATGTCCCACCAGGAATTAGTCGATTTCTTCCATGGCTGTGGCTGGGAACCATACTTCGTCGAAGGCGACGATCCCATGACGATGCACCGTCTGATGGCAGATACGATGGATACCGTCATTGCCCGGATTAAAGAAATCCACAATCATGCCCGGCAGCAGAACGATACCACACGACCCGTATGGCCTATGGTCATCCTGCGCACGCCGAAAGGATGGACCGGCCCGAAAGTAGTCGATGGCAAACGCATTGAAGGAAATTTCCTGGCCCATCAGGTACCGATTGCCATGGACAAGCCGGAGCATTTGCAGCTCCTTTCGGACTGGCTCCATAGTTATCATGCAGAAGAATTATTTGATGAAACAGGTAAACTGCTGCCCGAACTGCGGGCACTGGCTCCGGAAGGCGACCGTCGTATCGGTATGAATCCCCATGCAAATGGTGGCATCCTGTACCGGGAACTGCGCCTGCCTGACTTCCGGGACTACGCCTTTGATATTGGAAGTCACGGAGAAAAAGACAGCCAGGATACGCAGAATCTCGGACCGTATATCCGCGACATTTTCAAACTGAATGACGATGCGAAAAACTTCCGGATTTTCTCTCCGGATGAAAACAATTCCAACCGTTTCCAGGCCGTCTTTGATGTAGAAAACAGAGACTGGAATGTACAGGCAACGGCGGAAGATGACCACCTGTCTCCGTCTGGCCGGGTCATGGATTCCATGCTGTCGGAACACATGTGCGAAGGCTGGCTGGAAGGATATCTCCTGACGGGCCGCCACGGCTTCTTTGATACCTATGAAGCCTTCTCGCGTATTGTCGATTCTATGGCTGCCCAGCATGCAAAATGGCTGAAAGTATGCAATCAGCTTCCGTGGAGACACAGCATTGCCTCCCTGAACCTCATGATGTGTTCGACGGTCTGGCAGCAGGACCACAATGGATTCACCCATCAGGATCCCGGCTTCATGGATCATATGGCCAATAAAAATGCTGATGTCGTCCGCATTTTCCTGCCGCCTGATACGAACTGCCTCCTGGCAACTATGGATACATGCCTGCGCACTCAGAACTTTGTCAATGTCATCATTGCCAGCAAACATCCCCGTCCGCAATGGCTGTCTATGGAAGACGCTGTCAAACACTGCACCCAGGGTATCGGCATCTGGGACTGGGCTTCCAATGACCAGGGACAGGACCCGGACATCGTATTTGCCTGCGCCGGTGAAACGCCGACACTGGAAGCACTGGCTGCCGTATCGATTCTGCGGAAAGAACTGCCGGAATTGAAAATCCGCTTCATCAATGTCGTAGACCTGTTCAAACTCCTGCCTCAGACGGAACATCCCCATGGCCTGACCGATGTCGAATACGATATGCTCTTTACCAAAGACAAACCAGTTATTTTCAACTTCCATGGCTATCCCAAACTGGTCCATGAACTGACTTATCACCGTCATAATAATCGTCTCATGCATGTCTGCGGTTATCGCGAAGAAGGTACCATAACGACACCGTTTGACGTGCGCGTACAAAATAACGTTGACCGTTTCCACCTCGTCCGTAGCGCTCTGAAACGACTCCCGAACCTTGGAAACCGGGGAGCTTACCTATTCCAGAAAATGAATGACAAACTCGTTGAACACAAGCAGTACATTCATGACAAGGGCGTTGATTTACCGGAAGTATCCCAGTGGAAATGGGAAGACTGATACATCACTATCCTCTTTCAGTATCACAAGACAAAAACTCCTGCCAGCACCATCTGGCAGGAGTTTTTGTCTTGTGTCACAGAATGTTTTTGCTTTGCGAATTACCGTGTGAAAGGGTGGGGACTTGTGGTATAATTACATGATAAGCCTTTAAATTAGAGTGAATGAGAGATAGGATGACCATCATGAAATTAGTATTCGTGGATTTTGAAATGAATCCCATCAGCAAGGAGCGGCGGCAGATACGAAAAATCTGCCCGGGAGAAATCATCGAAATAGGTGCGGTCAAACTCGATGAACAGGCACAGGAAATCAGCAGTTTCAAAGAATATGTTCTGCCCAAATATGCGACAGAAATGGATGAGACCTGTCAGGAGCTGACGGGAATCACTATGGATATGCTTCGTCAGGCCGATACGTTCGTACCGGTATTCCGGCGGTTTCTGGACTGGTGCAATGAAACCGGCGAAAATGACTATGAAATGTATGCCTGGAGTGAAAATGACTGGCGCCAGCTCCATAATGAAATGCGCCTGAAAAAAATCAATACCCAGGCAGACCGCGTATCCTGGATGCTGGGGCACTGGCAGAATTTTCAGCAGATATACTGCAATCTGCTGGGACTGGATAATATCATTTCTCTGGATAAGGCAATCGAAACGACGGGGGAACCTTTTGATGGCCAGATGCATGACGCATTGTGGGATGCCCGCAATACGGCAAAATTATACATGCTGTCCAAGAAAAAAGAAGAATTTCGCAAAGTCATGGATTCTATCATAGAAGTGACGGCATCATCCGAACCGCTTACGTTTTCTATGGCTGAGGCATTCAAAAAAGCCAGACGATAAGATGTATTAAGATATATAGAGAAGAAAGAAGGAAATAACTCTTGGGGGAAGTTGGTATCCGTATCATTTTTTTATTTATCGATGTGGTCCTGCCTATGGCAGCCGGGTATGCGTGCCGGCAGAAACGGTGGCTGGATGAAAAACAATGTAATATCCTTATCCGCGTCAACATCACTATCATCACAACACTGCTGACGACGCTGACGTTCTGGGTTCTTCCGATTAAACCGCATCTCATGCTGCTGCCTGTCTTCATGGTACTTAATGCATTTATACCTGTAGGGGTCATTTTTCTCTTTCACCGGCAGCGCAAATTCACTTCTATGGCCGATCAGGGCAGTTACATCCTGGCGGCGCTCCTGACAAATCTGGGGACGTTGGGCGGTTTATGCGGCTATATCCTGTATGGTGAACGGGGCTTTGCCTATGCCCAGCTGACGGCTGTATTCCAGAACTTTATCACTTTTTTCATTGCATTTCCGCTGGGTGCCTATTATAAATACAGTGCCGAAGCGGGCGGCCATCTCAGTCTGGTCTCTCTGAACTGGCGTAAAGTCTTTATCAACTGGAATCAGATGCCTGTCGTCGGCATGGCTCTGGGCATTGCACTTTGTGCTCTCGGGATTCCCAGACCACAGATACTGGATTATGCCTTTCAGGGGCTGATTCATGTCGGGGCCTGGTCCGGACTGGTACCGATTGGGTTCATGATAGAATTTTCAGCGTTTCCCCGGTATTATAAGAAGACCTTTGATCTTGTGCCGATCAAGCTGCTGGTGACGCCGGCCATCTGTTACGTTCTGAGTCGGTTTTGCTTTACCGACCCTGTCCTCATCGGGACGCTCATGATCCTCATGTCGATGCCGACGGCTATCTTTTCCCTCTTTGCCGTGCGCTTGTATAATCTCAATGTCAATCTGGCCATGTCTGCCTTTATTACGACGACGGCCTTTTACATATTTCTGTTTTATCCCGTGTTCTACTTCCTGGTCCACCTGGGCTACCTTACCTTTACCTGATTCTATAAGAGGCGACTTATGATTTTACCACTGAAGAAAACTTGGTTGTTCTTATGTACGGCTTTTATCATGGCACTGTTTCTGGCCGGATGCGGTCATACAGTCAACCTGACTGAAAAACGCATTGATGGCATCGATTCCCAGATTATGATTGCCCTGCCCGGTAATGCCCATGAACTGCCCCTGCCCGTCACATTGGATCCACTGACACAGCGATACCTGAAGGGACAGCGTTTTTATGGAGAAATTAACCAGGGGCTGCATATCGGAATCTTTACGGTCAGTATTGATTCGGGACAGATGTACAGCGACTTGCACCTGACCAATGGGCAGGCCCTGGGGAATACGCTCAGTGAAAATATCGAACGGGCTTCCCAGGCTATTTTAAGCAGCATCGATGCAGAAAATATATCAGCCCAACAAGAAGCGGCCAGTGTTTCCGGGGAACACGCCGTGAAGCAGACCTATACGTTTACTGTAGAGGATAAACGGATGAAGGCACAACTGATGGGATTCTCCCATGGAAATGCCACCTGGGTCATTCTCGTCGCCTGTGATGCCGATTCTAAGAATGCACCGGCGATTGACGATATTATGAAATCCATTACGATAATGAAGTAATAGCATAGAAGAAAAGGGTACCGCAGAAAGCTGACTGCTTCCTGTGATACCCTTTTTAGCTTTTCAGCATGTTTCCTGTATGCGCTTGTACAAAGGCAGTTTCTGCAGATGCTTCAGCGTTACCATGGCGGTGATGCCGATGAGAATGCCTGTTCCGGTCCCGGCAACGGCAAGGACGGGCATGTACAGCAGAATTTTTATATTCTCTACAATGAAGCAGGCCACGAGAACCTGGCCGAAGTTATGAAAAATGCCGCCGGCAGCCGATACGCCAATGAGACTGAATTTGCCACATTTCTGGAAGACGAGCATGCTCCCGAAACTGAGGGCAGCCCCGGATACACTGTAGAAAAAGGCATTGATTCCTCCGCCAAAAGCAGTGGAAAGAATGATGCGAAGCAGGAGAATCAGGGCGACATCCCGTTTCCTGGGAAGAGCATATAAGGCGATGACCGTAATCAGATTGGCCAGACCCAATTTGGCACCGGGTGCGATGAACGGGACTGGCAGCATGCCTTCTACGATATATAATACGAGCGACTGGGCGACGAAAAGACTCAATATAATAAGGTGGAACGTTTTATTCATAAGACACCTCTCTAACGGGCCCGGATGATATCGGGATCCGATGCATCATTGGCCTGGACTTCCACCATGACTTTATGGGGCAGACAGACGCTGGTCTGGCCGGGGTTTTTCAAAAATCCTTCATGGACGCATACCTGATCGGGACAATCGGCATCAATAATGGCGATTTCTTCATCGCGGATCAGAATAGTATTGTATCCATGTTCCGTACGGATAGTCAGTGTATCTGTTCCGTGGTGTTCTGATAAAGGAACTGTTTTATACTCTTTGCCATCTACATAGATGACAGCATGCGTGCCATTGGCAGCGGCGGCCTGGCCGCTGGCCCAGAATAAGGCAGCAGGGATACAGGATAAGATGAGCAGGCTGACGATGAGGACTACGTCCCATTTTCGTATCATATATTTACTCCTCTAAAACCAGACGGCTTCCTGACCGGTCTGGATAAAACCGTGATGCTTCAAATGGATTTCTGTATCAGCAGGCAGATCTGTAAAGATGCAGAAACAGGCATCAGAACGGGCGTGAGCCCTGATATACGCGGCATCGAAGGACAGGAGCCGGTCGCCTTTTTGGACGGGCTGGCCGTCTTGGACATAGAAAGTAAATCCTTCTCCATTTAATGTATCCGTTCCGATGCCGGCCTGCAGCATATATTCCAATCCGTCTGCCGTGTGCATGCCAAGGGCATTCTTTTCTTCAAAAATAAAAAAAACAGACCCGTCACAAGGTGCGTACAGAACTGGTTCAGACGGATAGATGAAAAAGCCATCTCCCGTCGATTTATGGGAATAGAACGGGTCCGGGGCTTCCGCAAGAGGATGGAGTGTTCCCGTACAGGGCGCATAAAAAATATGAGACTGCGGAGCTGGCGATGACGGAGGACTGATGCGGACCGCTTTTTCACCTGCCACGATATGGGGACCGGCACAGAGCCGTACCTCCCAATTTTCCGGCAGTTCCGGAAACAGGCAGATACAGGCATCGGACGTTGCCTTTTCACGAATGAGCTTTTCGTCGAAAGACAGGAGCCGGTCGCCTTTTTGGACGTGCTGTCCTGCTTCGACAAAGACCGTAAATCCTTCTCCCTGCAGCCGGACTGTATCGATTCCGATATGAAGCAGGTATTCCGTCCCGTCTGATGCCGTCAGTCCCATGGCATGATGAGTATCGAAGACAAATGTTACGTCGCTGTCACAGGGGGCATAGACCGTATTATCTTCGGGGTACACAAAGAAACCGTCACCAGTCATTTTCTGGGCAAAGGCTTCATCCGGTGCTTCCGTAATCGGGTGCAGTATCCCTGTAAAAGGGGAGTTAAAAGGAATCGGTGCGTCATGTTCCACTATTACCATGCCTCCTGCTGTCACATGCCGCCTCTGCCATATTACTGTTTGACAGGGCACGTCATGAGAAGTACTATTATATTGTATCATAAACCGGATGATAAAGTAATCTAAATATATACACAGGATGTGATAGTGATGGAACCAGTCAAACCGGTGGAGGACCGGAATACGTGGTGTTTTGTCTGCGGCAAACAGAATCCCTATGGACTGCATCTGGAAATGCATCTGACGGAAAACGGCTGTTATGCCTGGTTTATCCCGCAAAAACAGCATGAAAGTTATGATGACCGCATGCATGGAGGGCTGATCAGTACCCTTCTTGATGAAGTGATGGGAGATTTCATTTATCAGAAAACGGGGATACCGGCGTATACGGCCCGTATAGAAGTCCGTTTCCGTCACCCCGTACGGATCGGGGAAAAAATTAAAATCGAAGGCAACGTAGTCAGTCACCGGGGACGGCTCTATGAAACCATTGGCAAAATTACAAAGGAAGACGGGACTATTGCAGCCGAAGCGACTGCCAAAATGATGAGCGCCAAATAAAAAGAGTGATTCAGGATAATGCGTTCAGGAAGGAGCGGTTCATATGGAACAGGAAGAACGAGAACGATTGTATCAATTAAGCACACCTCTTTTGGCCGATGCCTGTATGCGTCTGGGAATTCCCGTACGCTGTGCACCCAGTACTTTGCAGGCCCTGGAAGCGGATATGCATTGTGCCGGCCGGGTCTGTCCTGTCCGTCATGCAGGAAGCGTAGATATCTTTTTTGAAGCTTTGGAAGATGCGCAGCCGGGAGACGTACTGGTCATCGATAACGGCGGCCGTACGGATCATGCCTGCGTCGGGGACCTGGTTGCCCGCGAAGTACAGGCTGCAGGCCTGGCCGGAATCGTCATCTGGGGGCTGCACCGGGATACGTGGCAGATCCATGAAATCGGACTGCCTTTCTTCTCTCAGGGACATATACCGACAGGGCCTGTCAAACTGGACCGCCGGCCTGCCGCCGATGCGCTGGCCTGGGCCCGCGTAGGAGACTGGATTGTCGGCAAAAACGATATCGTTGCAGCTGACCGGGACGGTGTCATCTTTTTGCCATCCGATGACCTGGCGGCAATCATCGAAGCCGGGGAAGCCATCAAGGCGGCGGAAGAACGGCAGGCAGAACTCCTGAAAGAAGGAAAGAGCCTGAGAGAACAGCTGAAATTCAAAGAATACCTGGCCCAGCACAGCGTAACCCCGTCGTACACCTTCCGTGATCACCTGCGCCAAATCGGCGGTGCTATAGAACAGTAACTATATAGATACAATACTGCCTGTCCTATTATCCGGGGCAGGCAGTATGTATAACCTGATTTTATTCTCTCCATGTCTTGCCTTCCCGGACATCCTGTGGTACTATACGCACAGGGCAGAAGATAATATCATCTTTGGTGAGTTATACTTTTCGTAGTGTCATTTGTTATATTTTTCACAACTGCCTGGATCTGAAGAGGACCGGGACGGTGACAGGGCAGGAGTCTGCCCATTTTACTTCGTTGCAGTATGCTTTCTGGCCCGGGCTGGAAAGCTTTTTCTTTTGCCCATAATTATCATTAGGGGGCATGTCTCATGCTGAAAGGAAAGAAGAAATTAGTAAGTTTAGTGATGCTCTGTGTACTGGCAGGCAGTACGGTGCTGGCTGCGGATAATCCGGCAGTGGCACCGGTAAAGGCGGTTCCGGTCCGTCAGTCGGCGCCGGTGACATCCGGGACGTCTGCTATTGATACGTGGCGGACGCAGAAGCAGCTGGCGCAGGAGGAAACGATGGCGCTCTTATGGATGCGGTCTGCTGCAGAGTACCGGGCACTTTGCTATCAGGGGTATAATACGGCTATGATGGAAGTGGATAAGGCACTGAGTGACCCGGCACGAAAAGGAAAACCGCTGGCCATTGTTCTGGATTGCGACGAAACGGTAACGGATAATACAATGGCCCTGGCAAGGGCAGCGGCGGATGGCAACGGCCAGTATAAGAGTATCTGGTGGCGCGATGTCGTCCATGAAGGAAAGTCAGGCGCGATGCCGGGAGCCGTTGATTTTCTCCAGCAGGTAGATAAGAAAGGGCTGGCCATATTCTACGTGTCAAACCGGTATGCGCCGGTCAATTATGAAGCGACAGAAGCTAATCTGAAAGCACTGCATTTTCCACAGGCAGATAAAAAACATATCCTTCTCATGGAAAAAAGTGGTAATAAACAGTTGCGCTTTGATGCCATTGCAGGCGATTATGATGTCGTCGTGTATATGGGAGACAATGCCGGGGACCTTCCCATCGGGACAAGTGGCAAGAGCCAGACAGAGCGCAATCAGATTGTCGATGTGCACAAAAAAGACTTCGGGACGAAATATATCGTCTTTCCCAATCCCGTGTACGGGGCCTGGGTCAGTGCCATCGCCAAAAATTATCTTACCATGACGCCGGAAGAGCGCGATGAAGTTAACCGGGAATTTCTGACAAAAAACTATTAATGGAGACAGTAAAAGATGGCCGCATGCCGTAGTGACATGGGCCATCTTTTTTTACGTACCTTTATCGATTGCGCTGATGGATGAAAGCGGCGTAGTCAGCGATGCTGGAGAGTTCTTCCGGAGAGACTTCCAAAAGAAGACGGATCGTATCGACCAGCTTTGCTTCGTACGGCGGCTGTACCGGTGATAGGCATGGTGCATCTGTGGAGTCGTCCGTATCAACCGGACCTGTCAGTTCTTCTATATCGGTGTGGAAATAGGAAGCGACATCTTCTAACCGGTCTTTGCGGGGAAATTTTTCTTCCTTGAGCCAGGCCGACAGTGTGGCCGGCTTTATCCCCAGATCCTGACAGATTTGTTTCTTTGTCCGGTTCTGTCCGGCGAGCAGCTGTTGGAGATGGTAACTGAAATTCTTTTTCTTTTCATCGTTTTTCATAACGGGCCTTCCTTTATCATGAGATACGGGATTTAGTATATCACAAAAGGAAGCATAAAAAAACAGGGAATTTTATGGCCCGGATTAGATTAACATGTCAGTGTTTCGCCATCTGCAGGAATACTGATGGCGTGGGATAGTCTGGCCAGTTCCAGCTGTTCCTGTAATATATGACGTGTAAAGAGATTGTGGGGAACACTGTCCAGGTGTGTGGCGATAATCCGGGCTTTGGGGATGGCGTGATGCATGGCCAGCAGATCGCCTGTGTCCATGATGAGGCGCCCGCAGTGCTGCAGTGTAGCGGCTCCGGTGTTCGCGATGATGACATCGGGCTGATAGGTGGATACAACTTGGGCTGTGCCATCGTACCAGATGGTATCGCCAGTCAGATAGAGTGTTTTTTCTCCGGGAGTCTGAAAGAGGACTCCGCTGGAAATGCCACTGGGCTGACCGGTGCCATGGCGACCGGGAGTACGGCGCAGCGTGATAGACGAGAATGTGACCGGACCCGGGGTCAGAGGGCGGACATCGGTGAAACCAGAATGGGTCAGGATTGCGGCATCGGCTTCGTTCTGGACAAAGACGGGAAGATGCCTGGGGAGTGGGGCTCCGACCGTATGACGGGCCATGTCCATATCAATATGGTCCGGATGGAGATGGGTGATGATGCAGGCATCGACATGGGATAAAATGGCGGACCTGGGGCAGGGCAGTGGCAGCCTGGGAAGCTGTCAGGGGCTGATTGCCGCCCCAGTCCCGGAAAGACCCGGCAGCACCTTTATCGGCGAGCCAGGGGTCTATGAGAAATGTCGTATCTCCCAGGGTGATGCGCAGAGTGGCGCTGCGGATTTGCTGAATATTCATAGCAATGACCTCCTGTAACATGGGATAGGAAATGGTGCACCGGTGTATAGGTTTAGTATACGCAGGACCGGGCAGAACACAATAGACAACTGGCGCGGAATGGAACAGTTCCTGACAGATTCGCGTTTTTGTCAAGTTATAGCGGAATGTGTCGATGATTTTCTGATTTTTCCTATTGACGGTATCAAGTTTTGTTTCCTATAATGGGAACAACTCGTATAGATGATGCAAAAAGAGGTGGCAGGGATGAACGGGAAGAAGCCGTATAAGAGTGACCGGCGGACACGGTATACCAGGCAGGTCATTAAAGATACATTCCTTACTATGCTTCAGGAGTGTTCTTTTGAAAAGGTAACGGTGACAGCCTTATGCCGCAGGGCAGATGTGACGCGGGCTACGTTTTACCTGCACTACCGGGATGTATATGCCGTACTGGATGAAGTCATTGCCGATGCTCTGGAAGTGGCGGAACAGCAGTCACCGCTTACGGATGAAAAACGGCGGGATGAACTGGCCCGGATTGCGCGTACAGGAGATGAACAGGCTCTGCGGGAGCGATATGAGCTGCTGCCGGCGTGTCACCGGGCAGCCCATGCGCCGGAGTACAGGGCGCTCTTTGAAGATGAGAGTTTGGCCGGGTATATTCTGGAACGCATGTATGAACTGGAAAAGAAGAAGATTCCCGGCTTCATGCAGCAGTATGGCCTGAGCCGGGAAGAAGCAGAAGCCGTATTTACTTTTGAAATGTATGGCGCCTATGCCGTGAACCGTCATCATCACTGGAAAAAAGATGATACGTGGTTTCACCTGCAGATGCTGCTTCTGCGATTCGTTACGGCCGGTGAAACAGGTTTACAGAAACAAAAAGACAGGTCAGACTGATTATGGCAGGACGTTTTCACCTGTGTTATGATGAACGTATCAGAAACAGGTTCATATTGAATGAGGAGGAATGAGGTATGAAATGTTATGTCGTCGATGCGTTTACGAAAGATGTATTTAAAGGCAATCCGGCTGCTGTATGCGTCATGGATTCCTGGCCTTCCGATGAGATGATGCAGAACATTGCCATGGAAAATAATTTGTCCGAGACCGCTTTTACTGTAAAAGAAAAAGACGGATACCGGCTGCGCTGGTTTACACCAGGCGGAGAAATCGATCTTTGCGGCCATGCGACGCTGGGGACATCCTTTGTCCTGGCAAATTTTGTCGAACCGCAGTGTCAGACCTTTGTATTCCATACCTTAAGCGGCGTGCTGACGGTGACACGGAAAGGTGAACTGTTCTCCATGGATTTTCCCGCTTATGATATGAAGCCGGTGCCTGTGACTGATGCCATGGAAGAAGCGCTGGGAGTCCGCCCGGTAGAAGCATACATGGCCCGGGACCTTCTCTGTGTACTGGAAAATGAAACACAGGTCCGGAAATGCCAGCCCGATATGGAAAAATTGAAACATCTTGACGGACTGCTGTGCAATATTACAGCCAGGGGGACGAAGTATGATTGTGTCAGCCGCTCCTTTGCTCCCAAATTGTCCGTACCGGAAGACCCGGTTTGTGGCAGCGGGCATTGCCACGTCATCCCGGTCATGGCAGAGAAACTCGGCAAGAATGATTTAATTGCCTATCAGGCGTCACGCCGCGGCGGCGAGTTGTACTGCCATATAGAAGATGGCCATATTGCTATGGCCGGGTATGCTGTCCTGTATTCGAAAGCAGACCTCAAAATCTGATTCATTGGGGACATAAAAAAGGATTGTGCCGGCATGAGCGGGTTGTTCATGCTGGTACAATCCTTTTTTGGAGGGTCAGGATAATCGGATCAGACGTAGGCTTTCAATGCCTGTGCCAGCTGGTCCGGACAGGACGTAGTGCGTTCGCCGCAGCGGATGCCTTCCAGACGGCGGACGACTTCTGCGACGGGCATTCCTTCAGCAAGGCTGGAAAGGCCGAGGTGATTGCCGGGACAGCCGTTTGTAAAGACGACGTCATAGACTTTTCCGTCTTTGATATCGAAATCAATCTGTGTGGCACAGATGCCACTTGGTTTATACGTATGCAATGGAATCTTCCTTTCGCAATTAATCGAAGAGTGCCAGGATGCTGGCTTTCGGCTGGGCACCGACAGAACTCTTGTAGAGCTGGCCATTTTTGAAGACCAGAAGAGTGGGGATGCTCATGACGTTGAACTGCTGGGCCAGTTCCGGTTGTTCATCTACATTGACTTTGCCGACTTTGTATTCCGGATGTTCGTTGGCAATTTCTTCAACGACCGGCGCTACCATGCGGCAGGGACCGCACCAGGTGGCCCAGAAATCGACGAGAACCGGTTTATCGGATTGCAGAACTTCCTGATTAAAATTATCATTGGTAAATGTGTATTCCATATATGATTCACTCCTTTTGTATTTGTATTGTCTGTGGGACAATTCTATTATATCACACATTTGTCAAATTTTACGAGAAAATTTTTAACGTATAATATACAAAATTTATTGTTTATACCATCAAATTTCAATATAACGCAGATGATTGGAAAAAAGCGGCCTGCCATCGATGTGACAGGCCGCTTTGCCGGCTATTAGAATGCAGGCAGGATAGTTCCCTGATATTTATCGTTGATAAATTTCTTGATTGCTTCGGACTGATAAATCTGAACGACTTTCTTGTATGTTTCGTTGTTTTCATCGCCCTGACGGACAGCGAATACGCAGGCATATGGCGATTCAATGGATTCTACAAGGATGGAATCTTTTTTCGGATTGAGTCCTGCCGGAATAGCGTAGTTAGTGTTGACGCAGGCGATATCCGTATCATCGAGGGAACGCGGTGTCTGGGCAGCGTCGAGTTCGACAAACTGCAGATTTTTCGGATTTTCCGTGATATCGGCAACGGAGGCTTCGATGGAATCACCGTTCTTCAGTTTGATCAGGCCAGCCTGCTGCAGGAGAAGCAGGGCACGGGCACCATTGGACGGATCGTTCGGGATGGTGACTTTGCTTCCCGGAGCGACTTCATCGAGGGATTTATATTTGTGGGAGTAAACGGCCATAGGCATGAGGATTGTCTTGCCAATAGACGTGAGTTTCAGGCCCTGTTTTTTGACGATATTGTCGAGATAAGGCTGGTGCTGATAGGAGTTCATGTCGAGATCCTTTTCAGCCAGTGCTTTGTCGGGCTGTACATAATCGTTGAATTCGACGACTTTGATGGTAATCCCCTGTTTGGCAGCTTCTTTGACGACTTCGTCCATGATTTCTGCATGAGGACCAGCCGTAACCCCTACTTTAATTTCTTTTTTTGCCTGGTCGCCTTTGCTGTCATTGCTGGAACCGCAGCCGGCAGCAAATACACAGATGGCTGCAATGAGGCCGGCGGAAATGATTTTTTTAATAGATGATTTCATGTTTCGTACCCCTCTCCTGAGTGTTTAAATAAAAATAAGTCCGTATCATCAAAAAAGCCGTCATGCAGATGACGGCTTTACTAATCCTATGATTCATCTGCCGGATGTAATCCGATGGAGTTGGCACCATACCTTATGGCGGTTGCCGCAGTGTCATGGGGCCATTCCCTCGACTGCTCTTGATGAAACGTATTTAGTTGATGATGCAGATGTTAGCATAGTTTTTTTCTCTTGTCAAGCATCATTTTTTTTCTATATCTAAAAATGCAGGCCATAAAATGCTGCTTTTTAATACAATCCGTCATTTCCATATGAAATATATATTCACTCAAATAGCGATTAATATATACTACATAAATTAAATAGCGATGATTATTATGAAAATTAGATGTTTTTTATCTTTTATCGGATAGACAATATAAATGAATACAGTACAATAAAAACATAAACTATGCGAGTCGGATGATTGATGAAAGGAGCGGAAATATGAAACAACTAACAAAACGAATTATTACACTGGCTGTTGCAGCGGCTACACTGGTTTCACTAGCTGGCTGCGGAGGTGATCAGAAGAGCGCATCGGGTAGCGATGACAAGGTGCTTACGGTTTATACGGCACGCAGTGAAAGCCTGAACAATCTGGTCATTCCCAATTTTGAAAAGGACACGGGAATCAAGGTCAATGTCGTCGTGGCCGGTACAGGGCCGCTGTTAAAACGGGTTTCTTCAGAAAAGGGCAATCCCCAGGGCGATATCCTATGGGCAGCGGATCAGACTATGCTGGAGTCCCAGAAAGACTTATTCATGGAATATGTTTCTCCTGAAGATAAGAATATGATGGAAGCATTCCGCAATAAGACGGGATATTTTACACCGGCTTTTGCCGATCCTACCGTCCTTATCGTCAATACGAACCTGGCCGGGGATACAAAAATTGAGACCTTTGATGATCTGCTGAATCCGGCCCTGAAGGGGAAAATCGCCTTTGGCGACCCGGCCAATTCCAGTTCAGCATTCCAGTCGCTCATGGCTATGCTCTATGCCAAAGGAAAAAATGGCGATCCTATGAGCCCGGAAGCGTGGGACTATGTGGATAAATTCATCCAGAATCTTGATGGCAAAATGCTGAACAGTTCCGGTGCCGTCCACAAAGGCGTTGCCGACGGAGAATATACGGTAGGTCTCACCTGGGAAGATCCGGCAGCTACCTACGTCCGGAACAGTGCGCCGGTTAAAGTAGTATTCCCGAAAGAAGGAGCTATTTTCCCCGGTGAATCGGTACAGATCATCAAGGGATGCAAACATCCGGAAAATGCTAAAAAATTTGTCGATTACATGATTTCCCAGAAAATTCAGGAAATGGCTGGTAAAGAACTGACCGTGCGGCCTCTTCGCAAAAATATCGAGCTGGCTTCGTATATGACGCCCATTGATCAGATTCATTTGTTCCCCAACTATGATGAAGGATGGGTATCGGATCACAAACAGGATATTGTAGCGATGTGGAACCAGCATCTCGAAAACAACAGATAAGTCATTTTACTTGCATCAGTTTGCGGCAGGAAACGCAGTGTCAGTGCAGCGGGTCCTGCCGCGTTTTTATAGGGAGGAAGAAAAGATGAGCGTATCCATTGATATTGATCACGTGGTAAAACGCTATGGGGACAATACGGTAGTAAAGGGATTGTCTCTTCATGTGAAGCCAGGTGAGTTTTTTACACTGCTGGGGCCATCGGGCTGCGGCAAGACGACATTACTTCGTATGATTATCGGATTCAATTCCATTGAAGAAGGCGAAATCCGGCTGAATGGAAAGCGTATCAATGATGTGCCTGTAGAGAAACGGAATATGGGCATGGTGTTTCAGAACTATGCCATATTCCCCCATATGACGGTACGGGATAATGTGGCTTTCGGCCTGCAGATGCGCGGCGCCGGGAAGGCCGATATCGAAAAACGGGTAGATGACATACTGAAAATTGTGAAAATTGACCATTTAAAAGACCGTATGCCCGCCGCCCTTTCCGGCGGCCAGCAGCAGCGGGTTGCCCTGGCGCGGGCTATTGTCATCCAGCCGGCAGTACTCCTCATGGATGAACCGTTGTCCAATCTGGATGCCAAACTTCGTGTAGAAATGCGGAATGCCATCAAGAAAATCCAGCGTCATATCCACATTACAACGGTGTATGTAACCCACGACCAGGAAGAAGCACTGGCTGTATCAGACCGCATTGCTATCATGAATAACGGTGTCATCCAGCAGATTGACACGCCACAGAATATATATAAACGGCCCTTCAATACCTTTGTAGCCGGATTTATCGGATTGTCCAACTTTCTCGATGCACAGCTGCAAAAAGACGGGAATGCAGCTACCCTGCATTTTAAGGATGGATATAGCGTGCCCATGGATAATCTCGATGAGTCGGCAAAGGATGGGGAAAAGGTCATCGTATCCGTACGGCCGGAAGAATTTTCTATTATGCCGGCTGGTGAAATGGGAATTCCTGCAGTCGTCGAAAGCAGCGTGTTCCTGGGGATAGCGACTCACTATTTTATGAAAGCGGCTGACGGGAATAATCTGGAAGTCATCCAGTATCAGGGAGAAGGCAGTCACCTTCCTGATGGAACTGCTGTGAGTCTGCAGCTCAAAAGCAGCCGTATCAATGTATTCCATAGTGACAGTGCAGAAACGATGATAGAAGGTGGTCATGATGGCACAAACTAAAAAATCCCATATCTCATTCTGGACAGTTATCAGTCTCTGGCTGTTTGCCTTTTTTGCTCTCTTTGTCTTATACCCGCTGGTACTCGTATTATACAAAAGCGTAGTGGATCCCGTATCGGGCAGTACGACGCTTGCTTATTTTACGCGGTTCTTTACCAAGCCTTTTTATTGGGAAACCATGGTACACAGCATGGAGGTCACCGTCGTCTCTACTATCCTGGCAGCTCTTCTGGGGCTTCCCATGGCCTATCTCATGCGGAGCATCAAGATAAAGGGGAGTGCCCTTCTCAATATCCTGATCGTTATTTCTTATTTATCACCACCATTCATCGGAGCCTACGCCTGGATTCAGCTGCTGGGGCGCAACGGTGTCATAACCCAGTTCTTCAATCAATTGTTTCATACATCGTTTAATGGCGTATATGGATTTTCCGGTATCGTTCTCGTCTTTACCCTGCAATCTTTCCCACTGATCTATATCTTCTTGTCCGGGTCGCTCAAGACCTTCGATAATTCGCTGAACGAAGCGGCGGAAAGCCTGGGCTGTTCCCGCTTCACGCGGATGCGGCGTATTCTGGTGCCGCTGCTGCTTCCCACACTGTTATCCAGTTCGATGCTTGTCTTTATGCGGGTCTTTGCCGATTTTGGTACGCCCATGCTGATTGGTGAAGGATTCAAGACCATGCCCGTACTGGTATATACGTCCTTTATGGGAGAAGTCGGCGGCGATGATGGATTTGCGGCGGCTATCTGCGTCATCATGATTGTACTGACTGTTGTCATGTTCTTTGCCCAGCGCTATCTGGCGAACCGCAGTACCTATACCATGACAGCACTGAAGCCTATCGTAGCTGAAAAAGCATCGGGGTTGCGCAATATCATGGCTCATGGTATCGTGTATATAGTAACCGGGCTGGCCATTCTGCCCCAGCTCGTCGTCGTGTATACTTCGTTCCTGCGCAGTAATGGCGGACAGGTCTTTACGGGCGGATATGCCCTTCAGAGTTATGAAGCGACTTTGTTTGCCAAAGACAATACGGTCATATGGAATACTTATTTTCTGGGAATCGTCGCTATTGCCATCGTACTGGTCATGGGGGTCATCATTGCCTATCTGAGCGTACGGAAAAAGAATCTGCTCAACAGCATCCTCGATACGGTGACCATGTTCCCCTTCATTATTCCCGGGTCAGTACTGGGGATTTCCTTCCTGTTTGCCTTCAACAGCCCGCCTATCGTTCTGAGTGGCACGGCTTTGATTATGATTATTTCCTTTGCCATCCGGCGTATGCCTTACACCGTGCGTTCCAGTGTAGCCGCTCTGGGACAGATCAGCAAAAACGTAGAAGAAGCGGCTATATCGCTGGGGGCTTCGGACCTGACGACGTTCCGCCGGATTACCCTGCCTATGATGATGCCCGGTGTACTGGCAGGAGCCATTATGAGCTGGGTGACCATCATCAGTGAGCTCAGTTCTTCCATCATTTTATATACAACGGCCAATCAGACGCTGACTGTATCGATTTATACGGAGGTTATCCGTGGCAATTACGGCAATGCCTCTGCCTATGCTACGATTCTGGCTCTGACATCTATTTTGTCCCTGCTGATTTTCTTCAAGCTGACGGGACGGCGCGATATCAGTATCTGATGGTTATTTCCTGAAGGAGCTCCACCATGAGCAGACCACGCAGTTTTCATCTGTATTTACAACAGGTTTTTACCAAAGGGGCGGCATTGCTCATTCTGTTTCTGCTATGCCTGTTCGGGGCATTTCTGGCCTGTTTTTATGAGGTGCATATTGTAGATGGCACCGATGCTCATGCAGCAGAAGCAGAACAGGCGGTCAGCCGGGAATGGGACCGTTGTGCCCGTGCGATGAATGAACTGGGGGGGAACCCTGCTCTGATCCAGACTTTACAGACGGGGAAAGCTGACCGGGAGCTGGCACAGTATCTGTATGATATTACGAACAGTGGTACGATCCACAGTGATTTTCTCCTCCTGGATCAGAGTAGAAAACCCGTCATGACCAGTCTGTATCAGGATAATCTTGGCCTGGTCCTGGAAAACCGGGATATACAGGATATGCTCCATCGTGCAGGAACGGATAGTACAGGTGTGCTACGGTATGGGCCGGTAGTACTGCCACTGCAGCATGGCCAGCAGGAGCAGTATTATCTGCTTCTGCCTGTACAGGGACATGCGGAAACAGCGGGATTTTTGTTCCTTTTTTTCCGGCAGGAAGGATTTCAGGAATGGGCAGACCAGTGGCCGGCGGAACAGATTGTCATTCTGGATACGCTGGATCATGTTATTTTTTCCACGAACCCCTTATTTGTCGATGCCATGGGAAAATTGCGGACCTCTATGGGCGTAACGGGGGCGCAGTCTGTGCAGGGACGAAGTTATTATGTCAGCCGGCCGGCCCGGGGGGATAAACTGCAGGTCATTGCATTTACGGCTATTCCCCATACGGATTCTCTGCTTCAGGCAGTGCTTCTTTTTCTGGGATGTATTGGCATAGCGGCCTGTCTGGCTATATTCCTAGTGGCGCGGAAACTGTCCTGCAAAGTATTGAAACCGCTCGACGGTCTGCTGGTTGCTGTGCGGGAAGGAAAAAATGGCAATCTCGACTACCGGCTGGAACCGGAGCAGAGCCTGCAGGAATTTCAGGTCATTTATCAGGAATTTAACCGCATGATGCGGGAAATCCATCAGCTGATGGAACGCAATAAAGAACTGGCAGAACGCAAACGGCTTATGGAAGTACGGAATCTGGAGGGACAGATGGATCCCCATTTTGCTTTCAATGTCATGGAAGGACTGCGCTATGAAATCCTGTTTGATCCGAAAAAAGCATCGGAACTGGCCGTTTCCTTTGCCCGGCTGATGCGGTATAGTATTCACCGCGGAGAAGGAGACGTCAGTCTGGAGACCGATCTTCAGTATGTGAAAGACTATCTGGCTCTTCAGAAGATGCGTTTTGGTGAACGCCTGTCCTATGATATTGCCATGGATCCGTTATTGTACGACTGCCAGATTCCCAAGCTGCTGCTGCAGCCTGTTGTGGAAAACAGTATTGTCCATGGTCTGGAGAACGTGAGAGCTATTCATATCAACATTACCGGGAAAAGAGAAGAAGATATGCTCGTATTATCGGTCGTGGACAATGGCGCCGGTATCAATCCGGAAAAAATGGCAGAACTACGGAAACTTCTGGTATCCGATGTGGTAGCTCCCAGTCATATCGGCCTGTATAATGTACACCGTGTATTGCGTCTCCGGTACGGTGGGAACGCAGGCATCCGTATCGACGGGGATGCCCATGGGTTCCGCGTTTTTCTCTATCTGCCAATGGTAAAAAAAGAGGTGGCACACTGTGACGATGTATAAGGTTCTGCTCGTAGAAGATGAAGAGATTATCCGAAAGGGGCTCATGTATCTCGTAGACTGGGAAAAAGAAGATTGTGTCGTTGTCGGTGAAGCCGGAGACGGAGTGGAAGGAGCTGAAAAAATCCGGAAATTAAGGCCTGATATGGTTATTACCGATGTAAGGATGCCTTTCCTGAGCGGACTGGATATGCTGGAGCAGACCCGGTCCATACCGTATGCAGCTATTGTCATTTCTGGCTATGATGAATTTGAATATGCCCAGCGTGCTATTTCTCTGGATGTAACAGAATATCTGCTGAAGCCTGTGGACTTTACGGCCCTTCATAAAGCGCTGATACGGGTGAAAGAGAAGATTGATACGCTGCGCCAGTTTGAACGGCAGGTTCAGGCCCGGCCCGTGCAGATACATTTGCCGGATGGACTGCCCGAACCGGGAAACCGCTATGTGCGGAAAGTGCTGCAGATCATAGAATCGCAGTATTCACAAAAAATTCTCCTGCAGGATGTCTGTGAGGACCTGGGGGTATCCAGCGTGTACCTCCAGACAAAGTTCAAGGAAGAAATGCATTATACCTTTCACGATTATCTCAACCGCTACCGCATTCAGCAGGCCGTGAAAAAAATGAAGGAAACCGATTATAAGGTCTATGAAATCGCGGATATGGTCGGCTTTTCTGATTATAAGTACTTCATACAGGTGTTTAAGAAGTACGTCGGCATGTCGCCGAAAAAGTTCTTTGAACAATCGGGAAATTCCTGACCTGGAGTACGCCGGAAGTTCCCCGATCCTTGTCAGAATTCTTCTTTTCGTGCTATAATATATGTGCTCATCGGAGGGTGTATAATCGTAATGTATGCAGCCGGATAAGATGTCGGCAGACGATATATCGGAGAACAGATATCTGCGTACAGGTATCTGTCGAACTAAGATATAGACGGTATGCCGGTTCTTGTCCGGCTTTTTTTGTCTGTGGAGGTGACAGTTCGATGAGATATACAGAATGTATGCAGCATAAGAAAAAGATACGTTGGGAAATATATGCTGCAAAGGCATTTTATTTTCTCGGAGGATTTGGCTTTACGGCCTGGGCGTCCCTCATTCCCTTTTTGAAACGCAATCTGGAAATACCTGATGACCATCTGGGCATTCTGCTGCTCGCGCTGGGAGCGGGGGCCTTAGTCATGATGTTTTTTGCCGGTGCTGTTGCGGCACGGCTGGGATGCCGCCGTTCGCTGACGCTGGGTGGCCTGGGAATGATAGTCTGCCTTAATGGGTTATGTCATATGCCAGTTTATGCCGGCGCTATAGGGTGTGCTGTCGTACTGGGAGCGTCTCTTGGGCTTTCGGATGTTGTAGTCAATATCAATGGAATTTATATGGAACGGAAAATCCATAAGCGGCTCATGTCAGGACTGCAGGCCATGTGGTCTCTGGGAAATTTTTCCGGTGCTGCTTTTTTTGCCCTGCTTCTTTCATTGGGACTGTACTGGAAACTGGTAGCTCTGGCAGCAACCATGATCATTGCTTTGTGTATCGTTTTCTTTGCGCCCCAGCTGATGCAGGACAGACAGGAAAAAAGCGGTTCTTCTCATTTTACCCGGCCTAAACCATATATTCTGCTTATCGGTATCATCTGCACCATTTCCTTTCTTGTCGAAGGGTCTATCAATGACTGGAGCGGTGTATTCCTGACGACAGAAAAGGGTGTGGATATCTCTCATTCCGGACTGGGACTGACGCTGTTTACGGCAGCTGCCTTTCTCATGCGGCTGCCCGGCGATTCCCTTGTCATGCATTTTGGCAGCCGTCGTATCCTGGCAGTTTCCCTGCCCATTGCCTTTGCAGGGTTTCTTGGTATTCTCCTGTTGCAACAAGGGCTGATGCTCTTTGTCGCATTCATTCTCATCGGTGTGGGATGTGCCAACACGGTACCGGTCTTTTATTCATTGCTGGGTACACAGAAGGTCATGCCCGTGGCGGATGCCGTTTCGGCTGTCAGCACCATTGGCTATGTCGGCATCCTGCTGGCTCCGGCTGTCCTCGGCTTCATTGGACGGGCGTTCAGCCTGTATGCCTCCTTCGGGCTGGTCACGGTCCTTCTGGTCGTCATGTCGGTCATGGCATTGCGGATTTTGAAGGAAAGATAGTTTGTAGTACGGAGCTTGTAGAAGGTGGCTTTAAAATTAAAAGCCTTCACTAAAAACTACAAACTACAAACTTAATACTCAAAAAAAGCGGCTGTCTTCGGACGACAGCCGCTTTTTCTACGCATCAATCAGTTTTCCTGGATTGAGGATGTTGTTGGGATCCATGGCTCGTTTGATGGTTTTCATGATAGCCAGTTCTCCCTTTGGAGTGAATTCTTCCATGTATTTGAGCTTTTTGGCTCCGATGCCGTGTTCACCGGCCAGACGGCCACCGACGCTGTAAGCATAGGCGTATACCTGCTGATGGAATTTTTCGACGCTCGTTTCCCATTCTTCATCGCTCATATCCATCTTGCACAGGACGATATGCAGATTGCCGTCGCCGATATGGGCATTGATTTTGACCTGGAACGGGTAGTCTTCTCCGATTTCCATGATTTTTTCGATGGTTGAAGCGATTTTATGGACCGGTACGACGACATCATCGGTAAGGAAGACTTTGCTGACCATTTCGCACGATGTCTGGACATTGCGGCGCATGTTCCAGATGCGTTCATCGGCTTCGAGGACATCGACAGCTCCCGATTCTTCACAGATGGTGCAGACGCTTTCCATCTTGCTGTCCAGTTCGTCTTCGCGGAATGTTTCTACGGTGATGATGACGTAAATGCCGTCTTCATAATGGGGCATATCCGAATAATGGCAGTAATCGGCCGTATCGCGGACATAAGAGTTATCCATGTATTCTACGCTCGTCGGGTCGATGCCGGCTTTGAGCAGTTTGGGAACCATGTACAGGGCCTTGCGCGGGTCTGTATATACGGCAAGGACGTCAAAGCGGTACGGCGGCAGGGGAATGAGCTTGACTGTGACTTTGGTGATGATGCCCAGCGTTCCTTCACTGCCGATGATGAGCTGTTCCAGGTCGTAGCCGGTGGAGCATTTTTTCAGGATGCGGCCGCATTCGACGATGTCGCCTGTGGGAGTGACCATTTCCAGGCAGTATACCTGATGGCGGGTAACGCCGTAGCGGACGGCTTTGAGACCGCCAGCATTGGTGGCCAGATTGGCTCCAATCATGCAGCTTTCGGCACTGGACGGATCCCCGGCGTAGAGCAGGCCGTGGGCTTTCGCTTCTTTTTGCAGGTCTACCGTACGCACGCCGGCTTCGACGGTCATGTACATGCCTTCTTCATTGAGTTCAATAATTTTGTTGAGCCGTTCCATACACAGGACCAGGCCGCCGCAGACGGGGATAGCGCCGTCTGCCAGACTCGTGCCGCCACTGCGGACGGTAATGGGGAAATGGTATTCGTTGGCCAGCTTGACAATCTGGGAAATTTCTTCGGCATTGGCCGGGATGACAGCCGCTTCCGGCAGATGGAACCGGCGCGGGTCCGTTTCGTAGTCTGTCTGGTATTGTACCAGGATGTCCTTGTCGGTTTTAACGTACGAAGGGCCCGTAATGGCCTTGAGCTTTTCGATGATTTCCGGTGTGATGGATTGATAGGTTTCCATGATGTGCCTCCTGTCATAAAGTAGATTGAGTATGCGTATATTCTATCACGTTTCTATCCGTTGGAAAGAGGAAACGTTTATTCTGATTTGCAATATGTGACTATGTCTGCTAAACTATACCGAAAAGGAGTGATTTGTATGGATATGGGATTACAGAATAAAGTAGCCGTTATTACCGGAGGCAGTGAAGGCATTGGGTTTGCTGCTGCCCGGGCTTTTATTGCCGAAGGGGCATATGCAGCTGTCTGCGGGCGCAGGAAAGATGTCCTGGAACAGGCTGTGGCCAAACTGGGGCCGCGGGCATTTGGCGTTCCCTGCTATATGACGAATGAAGAGGAAGTCCATGACTTTGCCCGTCGTGTCTTTGACAGATTCGGCCGTATCGATGTGTGGGTCAATAATGTAGGCGCGACCATCGCCCGGAAAGGGACGTGGTATACAGGAAAAGAAATCGATCAGACCTATGCTGTCAATTTTAAATCTGTCGTCATGGGAAGTCAGGCAGCTGTGCCATATTTGTCCCGTCAGGGAGGAGTTATCGTCAATGTGGCATCCCTGGCTGCACGGTGTGCCACGTCCGGGCGGGCAACACTCTACGGGGCGTTTAAAGCCGGCGTCGTCAACTTCACCAATACCTTTGCCGGAGAAGTAGCATCGAAACACATCCGCGTCGTGTCCATTCTGCCGGGGTTTACGCTGACACCACTGGTCCGGGCGACGATTGCCGCCGATGATCTGGAAAAACAGAGCAGGACCTGCCTGTTGCGTCGTGCCGCTGAACCGGAAGAAATTGCCGGGCCTATCGTGTTTCTGGCCAGTTCACAGGCATCGTATATGACAGCGGCATCTCTTGAAATTTCCGGCGGCCGCAGCATGACTCTGAATCCGGGATATTCATACGGGGAATAACGACTTTTCAAAAATTAAATCGAATTATGTTCTAAAATTTTAAAAGTCTACTTGACAAGTGCTGTTTGAAAGTGTACTATGTTCGTAAACATTGGAAACGCCAAGACCGGAACAAGTACACGCAGGCGGTCACACAGAGAGCAGGAATCCAGGCTGAGAGTTCCTGCAGAAGCCAAATGCGCTGGAATGCCTCCACGAGCGGATGGGCCGAATGGAGTAGGCACATACGGATTTCCCACGTTACGGGTATCGAGATACAGCGTTTGCTGTAAGCAGAGTGGAACCACGGACCACCGTCTCTGTCATAGGAGACGGTGTTTTTTATGCCTTTAAATGGGAAAAACAATAATATATAACCAATGTTTCAAATTATATTTCAAAAATTCTGGAAATATGATGGGAGTAATGGAGGAGGACATGACAATGACACAGAGTAAAAAAGAACTAGTATTGGCTGCTATGGACAACAAGCCCGTAGACCGGGTCCCTTCGGGATTCTGGTTCCATTTCCTGGGAGATGAAATCCATTCCGATTCGTTCCAGCACCCGGAATTGATAGAACAGCTCTATGCGGGACAGACGAAATACATCGAAACGGTGAAGCCGGATTTTGTAAAAATCATGACCGATGGATTTTTCCCTTATGAAAATAGAACAGCATTCAATATAAAAGACGCTGCTGACTTTAAAAAGATCCAGCCTCTTTCGGATGATGATCCGTGGTTTACGACACAGATTGCCTATGCCAGGAGACTGACCAGCAAGTATGGCAATGACGTGGCTATGTTTTATAACCTCTTCTGCGCCGGTACGACCGTGAAGTTCATGCTCCCTGATATTACTCAGGGCGATGCCTGGCTGAGCCGCCTCGTACGGGAAGATGCCGATGCTGTGCGGCAGGGGCTGGATGTCATTTCCGGAGACCTGGCAAAACTCGCCCGACGGATTATTACCGAAGGCGGAGCGACGGGCATCTACTTCAGTCTCCAGAATCTTCTCGGCGACGGAATTACGAAAGATGTCTATGATCAGGTACTGGCACCGGGTGAAAAACAAATCCTCGCCGCTGCCAATAGTGCCAGCGATTACAATATCCTTCATATCTGCGGCTGGTCCGGCCACCGCAATGACCTGACCTGGTATGCCGATTACGATGTAAAAACCATTAATTGGGCAGCTGTCGTCGAAGGCGTTCCCCTGGAAGAAGGACGGAAGATTTTTGGCGGCCGCGCTGCTCTCGGCGGATTTGGCAATCTGGAAACGGAAGTACTGTACAAGGGTACGAAAGACGAAGTACAGGCTGAAACGAAGCGTATCCTGAATCGTGCCGGACGGCAGGGCATCATCCTCGGTGCAGACTGCACGGTGCCGCGCGATACAGACTGGCAGCGGTTTGAATGGGTACGGGAAGCTGCAAAATAATCAATTATATGACGGGTAAAGCATATAGGGGGATTTCATCATGAATATAAAAAAATTAGGAAAATTTGTTATCACAGCCGCTCTGATTGGCGTCGTTGCAGCCGGCCTTGCCGGATGCAGCAAGAAAGACAGCGCCGCAGCCGGTGATGGCGGCAAGAAAAAGGTCGTCAATGTAGCGTATACGAATTACTATGTGCCCTATGATTTCGTCAATGACAAGGGGGAAGCCGACGGTTTTGAAGTGGCAGTCATGAAAGAAGTTGCCAAGAAATTGCCACAGTATGAATGGAAATTCACACCGACCTCGGACGACGATCTCCTGATTGGTGTCGAATCAGGGAAATACACCATTGGTACCAAGGGCATCTGGAAAACGGCAGCCCGGGAAAAGAAATATCTCTTTACTGATAATTACATCGGTGCCAGCGTCATCGGCCTGGTCATCCGCAAAGATGAAGCCGATAAAGTAAAAGACATGGATTCCTTTGCCCAGTACAGTGGCAAACTCGTGCCGATTGCCCCGCAGGATGCGCGTTACATGGTCATCGATACGTATAACAAAGAACATCCGGACAAGCCCATCGACCTGAAATCGTCGGAAGCATTCCAGATTGCCGACGCCTACAGCTGGGTCATGGAAGGACGCTATGATGCCTATCTGGAAGTCGAACTGAGCTACAAGAACAACATTGTCAAAGACGATGCCCCGTATCATCAGTTCAATGATCAGCTGACCTATATCCGCTACAAGGGTATCCCGACCTATCCGCTGATCAATAAGAAAGAAACGAAACTGAAAGACGAAGTCGATAAGGCTATCAAAGAACTTCGTGATGAAGGAAAGATTGCCGAACTGGAACAGAAATATTTTGGTGAAAGCCTGTCCCAGTATATCGGACAGTAAGTGAGAGGAGGAGTGCATTGTGAATAGTACGAGAGTATTTGATCCGTCCATGATCGTACAGGTCATACCGGACCTTCTGTCCTATCTGGACGTGACTTTGCTCGTAGCCGTCACAAGTATCCTCCTCGGCTCTCTGCTGGGGATGATACTGGCCTGGGCCAGGACGGGCCGCCACCGTGTGCTGCGCTGGATTGCCAACGGCTATATCTATATCATGCGCTGCACGCCTTCCATTGTCCTGTTGTTCATCGTGTTTTATGGCCTGCCCAAACTGATAGAATCGATGACTGATTATGACATCAACGATACGAACCGTGCCGTTTTTGCCATCATCACTTTTACTCTGTTATTTGGCGCCTATATTTCGGAAGTATTCCGGGCCGCCTATCAGGCCGTCCCAAAAGGACAGTATGAAGCAGCGGTCAGCATTGGCCTGTCCCCGTTCCAGGCATTCCGTCAGGTCATGCTGCCCCAGGCTACGGTCATTGCCCTGCCGAACTTTGGCAATTCCGTCATCAATCTGCTGAAAGAAGGGGCCCTGGCCTATACCATCGGACTCATCGATATGATAGGCAAGGGAAATCTGATCATTGCCCAGAACTTCGGGGCGTATGGTGTGGAAATTTATCTGGCCTGCATGATTGTGTACTGGATCATGACGACCTGTATTGCCAAAGGGTTCCTCCGGCTGGAAGAACACCTGGACAAGGGGCAGAGCCTCCGGGCGAAGAATCCGGCACGGGCAAAGGCCCGCATGCTGCCTGTATGGAAGAATGTACCATCGCTGATGCGGCGCATTCAGCGTCAGGGCTAGGAAAAGGAGTGCACGTATGGAACTGGATTATACATTTATGATAGAAACCTTTTATAAGGTATGGGGTGGTATCGGAACGACACTGGGCCTGACGGCTCTCAGCCTTATCATTGCGGCTCCGGTTGCCTTTTATATGGCCGTCCTCCGCATTAAAGGCAACCTTATCGGCAGCGGCCTTACCCAGGCGTACATCTCCTTTGTCCGGGGGACGCCCATTATTCTGCAGATTCTGCTTCTCTATAGTCTGCTGCCGAGTTTTCTGAACGTCGTGGTCAAATCTCTTGGTTCGGATTTCAATGTCTTCGACAGTGTCGATCCATTCTGGTATGCAGTCGTCGTCTTTTCCCTGAATACCATTGCCCTTCTGGCAGAAGTATTCCGTTCGGCTCTGCTGAGCATACCGAAGGGGCAGCTCGAAGCTGGTGTTTCTATCGGCCTTTCGGAATTTCAGACCTACTGCAAGGTCATTATTCCCCAGGCCATGGTCGTAGCGCTGCCGGCGGTCTGCAATATTACGGTCAACCTGATCAAAGGGACATCACTGGCATTCCTCATGACTGTCAAAGATGTGCTGGCTATCGGGAAAATTGCCGCTTCTTACGGCTATAACTATATTGAATCGTACCTGGATGTGTTTATTGTATATCTCATCGTATGCACGGTCATCCAGCTGGCGTATAAATTTGCGGAACAGCACGTAGGTGCCTTCCGGGCCGATGCATAAGAAAGGAGATTGGTTCCATGTTATTGTCAATCAAACACGTCCGCAAGAGCTTTGGCGATCTGGAAGTCCTGAAAGACGTGCATATGGATATTGAAAAAGGTGATGTCGTCGTCATCCTTGGCCCCAGCGGGTCGGGGAAGACGACATTCCTGCGCTGTCTGAATTTTCTGGAAAAGGCCGATGCCGGAGAAATGGATTTTGCCGGCATGCACATTGATCTCAGCCATCCTTCGACAAAAGAAATCACGGCTGTACGGAAAAAAACAGCTTTCGTATTTCAGGGATATAACCTCTTCGCTAATAAGACGGTCCTTGAGAACGTGACACTCGGCCTCACGACGGGCAGAGGCATGAAGAAAGGAGAAGCCGAAGCTATTGCCCGCGACGCATTGCAGCGCGTCGGCATGGCAGAGCGCATGGACTACTATCCTTCCCAGCTTTCCGGCGGCCAGCAGCAGCGCGTAGGAATCGCCCGGGCCATGGCTGTCAAGCCCGATGTCATCTTGTTCGATGAACCGACGTCGGCTCTGGATCCGGAACTGGTCGGAGAGGTACTGAAAGTCATGCGGGACCTGGCAAAGGCCGGGACGACGATGATCGTCGTAACCCATGAAATGAAGTTTGCCCGCGATGTAGCGACCCATGTCATTTTTATGGATGGCGGTGTCATCGTTGAAGAAGGGACGTCGGAAGATATTTTCGAACATCCGAAAGAAGAACGGACGAAGAAATTCCTGCACCGTGTCCTCTGTCATACATACGAATAAGCAGAGAGGGGCTGTTTCTGGCAGATTCTGTGCCAGGGATAGTTCCTCTTTTACTGTGTGTATTGACGTAAAAGATAAATCTGTATATAGTGAAGGTAACTAAAGGAGGAATGCGTTATGACTTTTACAGAAGAACAGACACTGACAAACCATCTGCAGCATTTTATTGCCTGTCAGACGATTTCCAATGAAGATCTGGAAAAAGTGGACTGGCGGGAATTTACCAAACTTCATGCCCTGCTGGAAGCTTATTATCCCGTCATATATAAAACGTTTGAAGTCATTCCCATCGGCCGGGCAGGCCTGTTATTCCATTATGATTCGGGCCATCCGGGAAAAACGCCGCTCGTACTCAGCGCACATCAGGACGTGGTTGAACCGGGAGCTCTGGAACTATGGAAGAAAGAACCCTTTTCCGGTGCCTATGAAGATGGCATCATCTGGGGACGGGGCACGACTGACTGCAAACACCTCTTCCTGGCTGAAATGGAAGCGGTGGAAGCAGCATTTGCCGATGGATTCCGCCCTTCTTATGATCTCTATATCGCACTGGGATACAGTGAAGAAATTTATACTATCAGCGGGGAAGACGGCGGCCGGCTCCTCAAGGAAGCACTGGCTGCACGGGGCGTTCACCAGATTGTCCTCTTCGATGAAGGCGGCAGCGTAACGACAGACGATAAGGGGCACCGCATTGCCCACGTCGGTCTGGGAGATAAGTCGCAGATTGTCTACGAGCTCTATAAAGACGGGACAGGCGGCCATTCCAGCGTTCCGGGCCTGCGCACGGATATGGGAGCTCTGGCCCGCTGTATCGTAGCACTGGAAGACCATCCCCGTCCGTATAAGCTGACGGATTTGTCCCGGGGCCAGCTGAAAGGTATGGCCAAGTTGGAAACAGGGGACAAACAACGGATTTTCAGTGATCCCGACCGGTACTGGGATGAAGTGTGTGAACTGGCCCGGCAGGATGCCCGCCTAGATGCGCTGCTCCATACGACCATGTGTGTGACCATGGCCCAGGGCGCCAATCAGCCTAATGTCATCCCGGCGCATGTGAGCGCTACCATCAGTGCCCGCGTCCTTCCCGGGGAAACGGGGGATGAAATCCTTGCGTATATCCAGCAGTACCTTACTGGTGGCATCCAGGTCCGCCGCGTATCCGGCATCGACCCGGTCAACGAAGATACGCCGGACAGTGAAGAGTTCCGCCTGGTTGAACAGACTATCCACGACGTATACGGCGACGATGTCATCGTCATGCCGGAACTGATGCTGTTTGCGACAGACTCCCGCTATTATAAGGACATTGCCAGACACATCTTCCTCTTCAGCGGTTATGAACAGGATGATTCCTGGGGCCCCATGCACGGCGTCAATGAACGAATTCCCGCTGCCGCACTCCCGGGGGCACGCAATTTCTTCCGCAGACTGATGGAAAATTACAACGCATAACACGATGGCAGAGTTGAAACAAGGACGGCAACGAAATGAGCTTTTAAAGTCATTTTGCTGCCGTCCTTGTTTTGCTTACCGGGGATTATGGATCATTTAGTATATTTTTTCAATAGTTTTATGTACTGTTGTGCGAAAGGACCGGGAATGGTTTTGGCATTTGTGATGTAGCCTATATTCATGTAATCGTCTACGTCGAGGCGGTGGGGGACGATTTTTACTCCGTTGAGCTGATCGCTGATGATGCCACTGCTGATGGTGTATCCGTTCAGACCGATGAGACAGTTGTAGAGAGTCCCCCTGTCGCGGACCATGATGTCTTTTTTACAATTGCGCGTGCTGAGGATTTCTTCGGAAAAATAAAAAAAATTATGCGTTCCCTGTTCGTAAGCCAGACGGGGATACGGATCCAGGTCTTCCAGTGTGACCGGGTCTTTGGCGGCCAGGGGATGGTTACTGCTCAGGAAAACATGGGGGCTGGCAATGAACAGACTATGGAATTTCAGATTGTTTTCCCGCAGCGTCTTTTTCAGGATAGCTTTGTTGAAGTCATTCAGGTAGAGAACCCCGATTTCACTGCGCAGACGGGCCACGTCCTCTATGATTTCATACGTCGTCGTTTCGCGGATGCGGAAATCATACTGATCCCCGTCATAGTTCTTCAGCAATTCGATGAACGCTTCGGCTGTAAAGGAATAGTGCTGGCAGGAAACGCAGAATTGATGCTTCACCGGACCATGGTGAAAGTACTTTTCTTTAATGAGATTAGTTTGCTCTATGACCTGACGCGCATACGAGAGAAATTCCTCGCCTTCGGTAGTCACGGTGACGCCCTTGCGGGTACGGTGGAATATTTCAATACCCAGTTCTGTTTCCAGGTCCTTGATAGCACTGGTCAGGCTGGGCTGGGCAATGAATAATTCTTTGGCGGCATCACTGATCGTTCCGGTCTGGGCGACGGTCAATACATATTTCAGCTGCAGCAGTGTCATAATATCTCCTCCTGATACAGAATAACCATATGTTTGCTCATGTATCTATTATAGCAGGGAACGGATAAAATTTCTTGCGGATATAGATTTAATCTATCTTTAGAATAGGATTCATATATTTTTCTTCTTACATCATTTTTAGTATAGTAAATACAGAAATGGACAGGCCGGTCTGAAAAAATAATATTCTAATTTTTAAGGAAAATATGAGGGGATATATGATGGAACAGTTAAAACATATGGGATTTGGTACACAGACGATTCATGCCGGCGCGTAGAAAAACACCTTCGGGGCACGGCAGACACCGATTTATCAATCTTCGACATTCGTATTTGAAAACGCGGCCCAGGGCGGAGCCCGTTTTGCCGGCAAGGACCCCGGATTCATTTATACCCGTCTGGGCAATCCGACGAACCGCATGGTAGAAGAAAAAGTTGCATTTCTGGAAGGTGCCGGGGCGGCCCTGTCGGCCGGTTCAGGAATGGGCGCTATTGCTGCTGCTCTCTGGACGGCGCTCAAAGCCGGTGATCATGTCGTCGCTGCTGATACGCTTTACGGTGGCACCTTTGACCTCCTGGCTCATGGTATGACAAGGTATGGCGTACAAGTCGATTTCGTTGACATGACGGATTTGGAACAGGTCCGGGCAGCGATGAAAGACAATACGCGGGTTGTCTATGTAGAAACGCCAGTCAATCCCACACTGAAGATTACAGACATTGAAGGTGTTTCTGCTATTGCTCATGAACAACCGGGCCGGCTGGTCATGGCGACGTAGTTGCCGGATTTGTCTGCGGCTCCAGGGAATTTATCCATGAAGTGGCTGACTTTGGCATGAAAACGGCGACCGGTTCTGTCCTCAGTCCGCACGATGCCTTCCTCATTGCCCGGGGGCTGAAAACGTTGGAAATCCGTATGGAACGCCATTGTGCCAGTGCACAGAAAGTGGCGGAATTTCTGGAAGGCCATGAAGCCGTCGAGAAAGTATATTATCCCGGCCTTACGAGTTTCCCCCAGTACGAGCTGGCCAGAAAGCAGATGAAACTGCCGGGCGGCATGATTTCCTTTGAAGTACGGGGCGGACGGGAAGCAGGTGCCATCGTCATGGATCATGTCGGACTGTGCACGCTGGCCGTATCCCTGGGCGATGCAGAAACGCTCATTGAACATGCCGCTTCTATGACTCATTCTGCCTATTCTTCTGAAGAACTGAAAGCTGCCGGCATCAGTGAAGGACTGGTCCGGCTTTCCGTAGGCCTGGAAAATCCGGAAGACATTATTGCCGACCTGAATCAGGCACTGAACAGAACCTTGCAGTAAATCATGAAAAAGGGCTGTAACAACGGAATCGTGATCCGTGTTGTTACAGCCCTGTCTGTTACAGGTATACTTTCTCTGGTTATTTGGATAAGGCGATGATGGCAGCGACGGCGGCGACGCCGATAGCGATATTGGCTTTCCGGTTGGCCTGATCTGCGTCTCTCTGGGATGAGGATTTATGATCTTTCTCCCAACGGCGCTGATCCCGTTCCTTCTGCAGCTGTTTCCAGTGGGCATCCCGTTCTTCATATCGCTGAGGCGGACGAGGACCAGCAGCCTGGGCAGTCAGAGCGGCGCCGCTGAAGGTCGTAAGGGTGATGACGAGGACTAATGCTATGCGTATGATATGGGTCCATTTCATATGAATCACTCTCCTTTTTTTGATTTTCTATAGTATATACAGCGGCCGTTACAATTTCGTGGCAGGGCCATTTCAGGAGAGCAACAATTCTTTTTCTTTTTCGTAAAACTCCGCGTTGATGCTTGCGATGAGGAGCTGCGGATTCTCTGTATCTATGATGCAGACGCTGGGCCCGTACCGGGGAGGTAGTCCGGTACGGGCCCAGCGCTGTATTGGATGATAGGAAGAGGTATCAATAGGAAATAAGGGGGACGCTTTATGATTGTTCCAGATTCTGGAGGCTGTCTGCCAGCGCCTGGGCCAGCTGTTCCATTTCCTGCTGCTTGTCTTCATGAAGAGCCGATGCCATGGAGACCCGTTCATTCAGGATGGTCATGTCCTGCAGATTGTCGTCCATGAATTTTTGCATGAGGTCGCCTGATTTGACGGCCCAGGAGCCATTTTCGATGATGGCAACGGTACGTTTTTGTACGTGCAGGGCTTTCATGTGTTCCAGAAAATCGAGCATGACCGGATAAATACCCAGATTATACGTCACCGATGCCAGGACCAGGTGGGAATATTTGAATGTTTCTGAGATGAGTTCGGACACATGGGTGTTGGATACGTCGCAGACACGGATGTTGGTTATACCCTTTTCACACAGACGGGATGCCAGAATCTGGGCAGCCGATTCGGTGTTGCCGTACATGGAAGCGTAGACGATGAGTACACCTTTTTCTTCGGGATCGTAAGTGCTCCAATGGGTGTATTTATCAAGCAGATAGGGGAAATCACTGCGCCATACGGGTCCATGGAGGGGGCAGATGTACTTAATCTTGTCCAGGACAGTTGCTGCTTTTCCCAGGAGATGCTGGACGTGCGGCCCGTACTTGCCGACGATATTCGTATAGTACCGCCGCGCTTCGTCAATCCAGTCGCGGTCAAAATTGACTTCGTCGGCAAACAGCCTGCCGTCGAGGGCGATAAAAGAACCAAAGGCATCGGCTGAAAAGAGGATTCCGTCTGTCAAGTCCAGAGTGACCATGGCTTCCGGCCAGTGTACCATAGGTGCGGCCACATACGTGACGGTATGCTTGCCGAAGCACTGGGTGTCTCCTTCTTTGACTTCAATCAGGTCCTGATTATCGATACGGAACCCGAACTGGCGCATGAGCATGAACGATTTTTCCGTGCTGATGATTTTGACTTTGGGATAGCGCAGGATGATTTCTTCCATGCTGGCGCAGTGGTCTGGTTCCATGTGATTGATGACCAGATAATCGAGATCCCGTCCATTCAGCACATGTTCTACATTTTCCAGGAACTGACGGCATACGGACCAGTCTACCGTATCGAACAGTACCGTGGCTTTGTCGAGGAGGACGTAGGCATTATAGGATACGCCACGGGGAATGGGGTGGATATTTTCAAACAGGTGAAGCCGGTGGTCATTGGCTCCGACCCAGTATACATCGTTGGTAATGGCACGTACACAATACATGATTTATCGACTCCTTTCACGGGTCAGGCTTTGACAAAATGGGATTTTTCTTCGGCACATTCCGGGCAGACCCAGTCATCGGGCAGGTTCTCAAAGAGCGTTCCCGGGGCGATATCGGCATCTTCATCGCCGAGTTCCGGAATGTATTCGTAGCCGCAGCCATTGCAGACATAACGGGGACCGATCGGTTCTGGTCTGGGAACGACAGGGCGTTTCATCTTGACCATGGGAGGAGCTTCTTTCTTTTCACCGCGGCCGAGAGCATCAGCAAGGAGCGGCAGAACTTCGCTTACATCACCGACGATGCCGTAATCGCAGTTTTTGAAAATGGGAGCATTGCCATTTTTATTGATGGCGACAATGGTCGAAGCGTCCTTTATTCCTTTGAGATGCTGTTTGGCACCAGATATGCCGCAGGCGATATACAGATTCCCTGTAAATTTCTGGCCCGACATGCCGACGTAGCGGTTCAGGGGAACATACCGGAGCGTTTCCGCTACAGGCCGGGAAGAGCCGATGGCAGCACCGGCAGCCTGGGCCAGGTCTTCGATGAGTTTCATGTTTTCTTTGCTGCCAATGCCTTTTCCTGCAGAAACGACGCGCTCTGCCTGGGAAATCGGCGTTTCTGCAGGAATACCGACAGAGAAATCGTATCCGTCATGCTTCAGCGCTGCCACCAGTTCAGCCACATTCGTTTTGGCATCGCCATCACGGAAAATCGTATTTTTGCGGATACCCGTGACAGGAGCAGCTTTTTTAGGAAGAGACCGGCTCCCGCTGTCGCTTTTTTTGCCAAGGCGGCCCAGAATATGGGCGGCGATGACGACGCGCTGGATCTCATTGGTCCCTTCATAAATGGTTGTGATTTTGGCATCTCTGTAGGCGCGTTCTACATCCATTCCTTTCAGGAAACCGGACCCGCCGAATACCTGCAGGGCATCGTTGGTAATTTCTACGGCGGCGTCGGAGGCGTACATCTTGGCCATAGCCGCTTCCATACTGTACGGTTTATGTTGTTCTTTCAATTCTGCTGCAGAATAGATGAGGAACCGGGAAGCACGCAGTTTGGTGGCCATGTCGGCCAGCTTGAAGGAAATGCCCTGATGGACTCCGATGGGCTGTCCGAACTGAATGCGTTCTTTGGCATAGTCTGCTGCATTGTCATAAGCTCCCTGGGCGATGCCAAGGGCCTGGGCGGCGATCCCGATGCGGCCGCCGTCAAGGGTTGCCATGGCGATTTTGAATCCCTGCCCTTCTTTGCCGAGCAGGTTTTCTTTCGGTACTTTCACATCGTTGAAGATAAGTTCTGCCGTAGAGGAAGAACGGATGCCCAGTTTATCGTAATGGTCACCGAAACTGAATCCTTTCCAGCCTTTTTCGACGATAAAGGCAGAAATCCCTTTGGTGCCAATATCAGGCGTCGTCACGGCGAAGACGACGTATATATCCGCTTTGGGCGCATTGGTAATGAAAATCTTGCCGCCGTTTAAGAGGTAGTAATCGCCTTTATCGACAGCCGTCGTTTCCGTGCCGCCTGCGTCGGACCCGGCATTTTCTTCGGTCAGGCCAAACGCGCCGAGCTTTTCGCCTTTTGCCAGGGGGACCAGATATTTCTTCTTCTGCTGTTCATTGCCAAAGGCGGCGATGGGATAGGTCCCCAGCGAGGTATGGGCAGACACGATGACGCCGGTTCCGCCATCGACGCGGGATAATTCCTCCACGGCAATGGCATAGCTGATGACGTCCAGACCGGCGCCGCCATATTCTTTGGCATAAGGCAGGCCAAGCCATCCACGGCGCCCCATTTCCATTACGATATCGGTGGGGAATTCGTTATTCTGATCGAGGGAAAAGGCGATAGGTTTTATTTCTGATTCAGCAAACTGCCGGATTTCTTTGCGCAATGCTTCGTGTGCAGCTGTCGTTTGAAATAACATATGATATTCCTCCTTTAGTGCGTCAGGTTGTTTTTCCAATAATATCCCAGAGACTTTTCGATTGCAGTTTCTGATTGATTTCTTTCTGTACGGCCATGAGATTGAGGTGAATTTTGCAGATGCCGTGGCTCTTGCGCCAGCTGCAGTCATAGTGACCATTCATACAGGCGGTCATGTCTGCTTCTCCTTCCATGATCAGAATCAGATCATAAAGACTGATTTGTTTTAAATCAGTCTGGAGGCTGCAGCCGCCTCCGGGTCCCCGTTCCAGCGAGATAATGCCGGCGCGGGATAATTGTTTTAAAATTTTGTACGTAAAAGCCAGCGGTATCTGTTCATTGCCGGCCAGTTCAGCTGCCGTATGGCGGTTTTGGTCGGTCAATGCCCGGATGATCCGCAGGGCATAATCGGTTTTTTTGTTCATGAACATGAGGGAGTCTCCGTATTAGTTAGTAATCATTTTCCTTTCTGCCACCATGGTATAATTTTGGACTAAAAAAGTCAAGAATAAACGACATATCATATTGGAAAGGAATAAGTTCTATAGATGACATTTTTTTATTATCAAATAAAAAATACATAAAAAATTAAATGGGAAGCCGGGAAGATGCGCACGGAACAGGGAATCCCTGCTCCTCGTGCTGTACCGTATTCTTTTCCTGGATGTAAAGAATTAGTCTGTTCTAAAATAAAAAAATGACCCGGTGCAATGTGTACAGGGCCAGATATTTTTGATTGAAGTTCAATCCTTACGGATAAGGAGTCCGATGTGTTCCGCATGATATGTCTTATAGATTTCTTTGATGAACTGGTGCTTCAGGACGGCTTCATCCACAATGTTCCGGATCCGCAGGACGACTTTGAAGGAAATGCCATATTCACCCAGTTCGTTATAGCGCACGAGTGGCTGGAACCCAGTGACGCCGTACTGGCTTTTATTCAGGATTGTCCGGGCGACAGCCAGCGTCACGTCTTCTACATGCTGCAGGTCGTTGCCGTAGGTGATGGTGATAGGAATGAAAATCGTATATTCTGCCAGGGGCTGTTCATAATTGGTCAGGGTGGAAGCGGCAATGCTTTTATTGGGAACGATGACCATATTTCCCGTACTGGTACGGATGGTCGTATTGCGCCAGTTCATATCGACGACCCGGCCGGCTTCCCCACTTGCCAGACGGATGTAATCGCCGATATGCACCTGTTTGGAGACCAGCGTCGTAATGCCGGAGAACAGATTGGATAACGTATCCTGCAGGGCCAGAGCCGAGGCCAGGCTGCCGGCACCGAGTGCCGTGAGCAGCGGGGAAATGGAAATTCCATAGGAACTGAGGATAATGATGATGCCGACCATATATACGCCCAAATCGACGAGTGTTGTGAGAATCGACGTAGAGGCCGAACTGTCATCGCTCTGGGAAAGCTTTGATTTTAAAAATAACGATACCAGATGGGCACAAAAATAGGTAACCGTAATGATGACGACACTGTGATAATGATAGTCGAGGATATTTTGAAGAAAGTCAGGGATGCTGAGAAGGTGTTTGGTAAGCTGGATGCCAAGCTGGATACCGAGGAGTGTCGGAATGAAGCGGAAGGTACGGTGCCAGTTTTCCCGGCTGATCCGGGTGATGCGGCATAAGAGTTCGATGAGACAGCGGAAAAACAGATGAAACATGCCAATGCCCATGAGGATAAACAGGATGAAACCGGCAAAGTGGACGTGCGGGCCACCATGTTCCATCTCACTGGCCAGAAGGTCAATCATAGATGACATGAAAAAGACTCCTTTAGTTTTGAAAACGATGAATTTGCGTATCCAGTATACAAAACTATCGTCATCGTTTTGTCACAGAATTATTTCTGAATGATGGTAATTTGGCCCTGTCTGTTCCGCCTGTTCTGTCCATGCATTGGGGCAGAGATATTTTTAGGAAAAATATCTCTGGAACATAACATAAAATATTTGCCGGAAATAATGTTTCCTGTTATAGTAAAAGCAGGAGAAATAAGTAAATATTTTAAATGTGTATAAGAGGAGCGTGGTATACATGAAGTATAATTTTGATGAAATCGTCGATAGAAGACATACGAATGCTCTCAATACGGATGGATTCCGCGGCTATATTTTTCATGATTTCGAAGGGAAAAAGACTTTTCCGTTCAAAGATGATGAATTTATCCGCATGTGGGTAGCCGATATGGAATTTGCCATGTGCCCGGCCATTATCCAGGCCATTAAAGACCGGGCAGACAAGCGTATCATCGGGTACAGTCAGGTGTTTGAACCGGAATTTTTCCAGGCCTATAATGCCTGGAGTGAAAAGATGTACGGCTGGACTTATCCAAAGGAAGAAATCTGCTTTTCCCTGGGAATCATACCAGCTTTGTATACGTTGGTAGATCTGCTTCTGGGCGACCATGACTATGCCATTATCAATACACCTGCATATGGCTATTTTCAGCATCCCGTTGATGAACGGCATAAACACGCCATCCACAATAAGATGATATGTGATGATGACGGAAACTGGTCTATTGACTTCGACTCGCTCGAGCGGGATGCGGCCAATCCGCTGGCCAAGCTTCTCATCTGGTGCAATCCTCAGAATCCGACAGGCCGTGTCTGGACGGAAGAAGAACTGAAGAAGGTAGCAGCCATCGTAGAAAAATATAATCTCTGGATCATCAGTGATGAAATCCATTGTGACATACTCCGGCAGGGCGTCCACCATATACCCATGGCCAAAATCATGCCGGATTATCGAAAACTGATTACCTGCACGTCGGCTTCCAAGTGCTTTAATATGGCAGGCATGATGTTTGCTGAAATCATTATCCGCGATAAAGGACTGCGTGACCTCTATATCGGCACGACCAATGCCTATGCCATGAACGTTAATCCCCTGTCCATCGCGGCCCATCAGGCGGCCTACGAGCATGGCAGTGAATGGCTGGACCAGCTCAAGACGTATCTCGACGGGAATTTCCAGTTTGTGAAAGATACCTTTATGAAAGACCTGCCGGATATCACTTTCACGATTCCTCAGGCGACCTATCTGGCGTGGATCAATATGAATCCATACCTCGGTGACGTAGAAGATATTCCTGATTTTATGGCCAATAAGGCCGGCGTACTGCTGGAAGGGGGAGACACGCTCTTTGTCGATAATGCCAAAGGCTATATCCGTCTCAATCTGGCCATGCCCCGTTCCATCATTGCCGAAGGACTGAAACGTATCGTAAAGGCTATAAAAGAACGATAAGAGGGAATCGGTCAGGAAGTGCCGGACAGATGGGAGATGAGCAGATGGATTATCGGAGCGAATACAGGAGTAAGTGTTGTACACCGCAGCGGGCGGTGCAGCTGGTCCGCGACGGGGACTGGGTCGATTATACTCACGGCATAACCTTTCCCCAGATTCTGGATCAGGCACTGGCAGAGCGGACAGGAGAATTGAAGGACGTAAAAATCCGTTGTATGTTTTGTCTGAAACGGCCGGAAGTAATGGAAAGAGATCCACATAACGTGTCGTTTACCTATCATACGTGGCACAGCAGTGTGGACCGACGCGATATCAATGAAGGTCATGCCTATTTTACACCGGTCCAGTACAGCCAGCTGGCTGAATACTACCGCCGCAGGCTGGCACCGGTCGATGTCGTCATGATGACCGTTTCTCCCATGGACCGTCACGGTAATTTCAGTTTTGCCTGCAACCCGTCGGCTACCCAGGGGATACTGGATGCGGCGGACCGGATCATCCTCGAAGTGACCCCCAACCTGCCGGAAGCATACGGCCTGGGCGGCGATTTTATTCATATCTCCGATGTTGATGCCATCGTGGAAAGCGATGCCCCTGTGCTGACGGCGCCCAATCCGCCGGTGCGGGAGATGGATAAAAAGATTGCCTCCTATCTGTTTCCGTACCTGAAGGATGGCATGACGCTGCAGATCGGCGTCGGCGGCATTCCCAATGCCCTGGGGACGCTCATTGCTGATTCGGATCTGAAAGATCTGGGTATGCACACGGAATATCTTAGTGATGGCTATCTGAAACTGTACGAATCGGGGAAAATAACGGACCGGAGAAAAGAACTGCTGCCGGGGAAAGGCGTATATGGAACCTGTGCCGGCAGTCCGGACTTATATGATTTCGTCGATCATAACCGGGCGCTCCTGTCAGCACCTATTGAATTTGTCAATCATATGGACCGTATCCGTCAGTTGGACCAGTTCGTTTCCATTAATGGCTGTCTGGCAGTGGACCTGTATGGACAGGTCTGTTCGGAATCAGCCGGCCTCCGGCATATCAGCGGTTCGGGAGGTCAGGTTGATTTTATTAATGGTGCCTTCTGGTCGGCCCATGGTCAGGCTTTTCTGACCATGCCTTCGACCTACACGGATCGGCAGGGCATTGTCCATTCCCGTATACAGCCTTATTTCTCTCATGGTGATATCATCACGACGGCACGGGCTGTCACCCCGTCCATTGTAACGGAATACGGCGTGGCAGAACTGGTGGGAAAGACGACCTGGCAGCGGGCAGAAGCGCTTATTGCCATCGCTCATCCCGATTTCCGCGAGTCTCTGATCCGGGCAGCCGAAGCCCAGCACATATGGCGTCCTTCTTGCAAACGATAATAAGGGGCCAGTCCGTACAAAAAGGGAGTAACAACATGAACGGGAAAATTCATGTTGTTACTCCCTTTCTTTTTTAGTGCGATTCCTGAAGTGATGCATAAATCTTTTCCAGATTGTCTTCCATGACCGCAAGATACGTTTCGTCTTCGTCTCCTTCTTCCAGCGTGTCGATGGATTCCAGATTGGCTCCTGTTTCCCGTGCCAGCGTTTCTGCTATTTTCGGACTTTCCATATTTTCCACAAAAATGGTCCCGATGTGGGCGGCTTTGCAGGCATCGGCCAGTTCTGTCATGTGACGGGCACTGGGTTCACCGGAAGCAAATACGTTGGTCAGACTGAGCTGACGAAGGCCGAAGTCACGGGCCAGATAAGCAAAGGCTGCGTGACCGGTGACGAATGTACGCGATGGGGCGGTATCGAATTTCAGCTGGTACCGGGCGTACAGTTTGTCCGTTTTCTGGACGAACTCCCTGTACCGCTGTGTATAATAGTCTGCATGGTCCGGGTCAGCCGACGCGAAGGCATCGCGTATGTTGCGGGCTTCCGTTTTAGCGTTTTTCAGGCTCAGCCATACATGGGGGTCGGCCTGTTTTTCCGGTTTCCTTCCGGGCAGGATCTGTTTCATCTCTACATAGTGGATGTCGGCCCCGTCTGATGCCGTGACAACCGTGATCTGGTCATTCCCTGCTGCTTCTACGGCTTTATCGGCCCAGGTTTCCAGGCCGCAGCCGTTGACGATAAAGATACGGGCCTGGGACAATGCCGTCAAATCCGACGATTTCGGCTGGAAGTCATGGGGTTCTTCCCCTTCGGGTATGATCATATGGATATCGACCTTGTCCCCGCCGATGGCACGGGCCAGTTCTCCCATGGCGTGGAAGGAAACGACGACAGGCAGTTTCCCCATTTCCGGAGGAGGTGCTTTTTGAGTTTCCGGGGCGCATCCGCTGAGCAGGAAAAGCAACAGGATAGTGAATATATAGAAAAGACGTTTCATACAGGCAGCTTCCTATCTTGTAAATGAAAAAGATATATAAATGCAAATCACTTGCACTTGCAGTTAGAATTAGGATATAATATATTACACTACTTGTCAATATACAGAGGAGCCTGCCTTATGATTACCTTATCCCATGTTTATTACGCGTATGAAGCGGGTACGCCCTATTTACTGCGCGATCTGAATCTGACTATCCATAACGGAGATTATATTTCTATTGTCGGGGAAAACGGATCCGGCAAAAGTACCTTCGTAAAACTGCTCCTGGGTCTTTTAAAGCCATCCCGGGGCACGCTGGTCAATGATTTCAAACGGACCAGTTACGTGCCGCAGCGGTTTGAAACGCTGAACCGGCAATTTCCCATCACCGTACGGGAAGTGATGAATACGTATCGCAAAGTCCTTCATATAAAGGATAAAGAGGCGGTCAGCCATTATCTTCAGCTCATGAAAATGGATGCCTATGGGCAGTCGCTCATTGGCAATTTGTCCGGAGGCCAGTGCCAGAAAGTATTTATTGCCCGGGCGCTCATGGCACACCCGGATCTGCTCATCCTGGATGAACCATCAACGGGCATTGATGTCAAGTCCCAGGCAGAATTATATCCGTTCCTGAAGCAGCTCAATACAGAGCATGGCATTACCATCGTCACGGTGGAACACAATCTGCGGGCGGCTATGCGCAATTCCCGGTATATGTATCACGTCGCCGGCGGCAGCGGTCATCTCTGCTCGCCAGACGAATATATCCGTGAATACGTTTCTGAAAATACAGGGAGTGAATCATATGTTTGAATATACGTTTATGCAGAATGCCTTTATCGTGGCCCTTCTCATTTCTGTCGTCTGCCCAATGATCGGTATGTTTCTCGTTCTGCGCCGCTATTCCATGATTGGTGATACACTGGCTCATGCCTCTCTGGCCGGGGTAGCCGTAGGGCTCCTCATCGATGTGAACCCCATCATCAGTGCCTTCTGCCTGACCAGTTTTTTTGGCGTCCTCATCGAGGTGCTGCGCAATATGTTCCGACGTTATGCCGAACTCGTACTGATTATTGTCCTGTCTCTGTCTGTGGGCATCGCGATTACCATCATCAGTGCCGGACTGGTCCATACGAATGTAGAGTCGTTCCTGTTTGGCAGCATCCTTACCGTTTCAGAGGCCGATGTATGGTCCGTAGTCATCCTCAGCATCATATCCCTCGGCACCATTCTCTGGCTGTATCCACAGCTGGTCATGATTACCTTTGATGAAGACGGGGCTCACATTGCAGGCATCCGCTGCAAGGCCATCAATTATATTTTTGCTATCCTCGTAGCTGCGACTATTTCTGTTTCTATCCGCATCGTCGGCATCCTGGTCATCAGTTCTCTCATTGCCCTGCCCGTAGCGACGGCACTGCAGCTGCAGCAGGGGTTCCGGCGTACACTGCAGTGGTCTGTCGTATTCAGTTTCATTGATATCTTATCCGGGCTTTTTGTATCGTACTGGCTTGATGCGGCTCCTGGCGGCGTGACGGCTATTACTTCTGTGTTCCTGTTGCTTGTGGTGATTGCCGGCAGGCAGTTGCGGACCGCGCTGGAAAAACGGCCGGAAGGAGTGTGACAAGATGGCGGAATTACAAAAATATGATCTGTGTCTCCACAAATACGGAATGAAAAATACGCACCCCCGGCGCCGGGTACTGGAAGTGCTCCTGCAGCAGGATGGGCTGGTGACGGCAGAAGAAATTTATCAGAAGCTCCTGGCCGGGGGCGCCTCGGTCAATGTCTCCACAGTATACCGCGTGCTCGATTTATTTGAAGAGAAGAAACTGGTCGAAAAGGATTTCCTGCCTGAGGTGCGCCGCTATGGCTATTCTCTGCGCGTACCTGGTCATATCCATCACCTTATCTGCATCCGATGTCATAAAAAAGTAGATATTTCTGCCTGCCCGCTTTCAGCTTTTGAAAAGCAGGTCGCCGCGGAAACGGGCTTTGAACTGGTAGGCCACCGGTTGGAATTGTACGGATTGTGCCGCGATTGCCAGGAAAAGGAAAAACGGGAGGGGAAAAGGTAATATGAATAGTCAATGGATTGAGGAACATCTGACGCCATATCTTCCGGCCGGTACGGACTTGTCCGTATATTGCCGGCCGCTGGACAGGGAAGAACCGGTCGTTTACCATGAACGGGTGCTGCCATCGGCCAGTCTGATCAAGCTGCCTGTCATGAGTGCTTTTTTTCGTAAGGAAAAAGAAGGGGCTGTATCTTTTTCAGAAAATTTGCGGATTACCAGTCCCGTAGAAGGCGGTTCATATTATAAACGGGGCGGCGCCATGGCTACGATTTCAGAGCTGATTTTTCACATGATCGTCGAAAGTGATAACACCTGTACCAATGTTCTCATAGACCATCTGGGCATGGAAGCCGTCAACGAAGAAATCCGCTGTCTGGGACTGACTCATACGGTCATGCAGCGCAAGATGATGGATTTCATTGCCAGTCGTGACGGACGGGAAAATATGACCACTGTATCGGATATGGGACGCTTTTTTTCGCTTCTTTCAGAAGGACGTGCTGTCGATGCCGTGCGCGACCAGCGCATGTTGGATATCCTCAGCCAGCAGGAAGACAACTGCATCCTGCCGGCCCAGCTGCCCCATACGGTGCGGGTGGACCACAAAACGGGAGAACTGGACGGCATATATCACGACTGCGGCCTCATTTATGCCCCGTCAGGGCCATTTATTTTCTGCCTGATGGCCGATGGCGTATCCGATGAGCCCCGGTTGTTTTATGGCCTTTCCTATTTTACCCGGGCCGTGTATGATGAACTGGCCCGGTCATAGGGCTGAAGTACGCGGATATATTATAAATTTTTAGAATACTTTTCTACTAAAGGCTGTAGAAATCATGCGTATATGATATAATAAGATATTCAATAGTATGTGGCAGTCATATGCCAGACGGGATAGGGGAGAGAAATCGTGGCAGAAAAGGAAATACTGCAGCAGACTCCGGTGCCACAGGAATATATCGTGCCTCTGGCGGGCATTTTTAAAGTCCTGGGCGATCCGACGCGCCTGCGCATCCTTCAGGCACTGATGGGTGGAGAGTGCTGTGTCAGTGATCTGGCGGATAAACTGGTTATGGAACAGTCTGCTGTATCCCACCAGCTGCGCGTCCTCCGGGATGCGGCACTGGTCCAGTACAGGCGGCAGGGAAAGACCGTGTACTATTCCCTGGCGGATGAACATGTATATACCCTGCTGGAAGTGGGATTGGAGCATGTGGCTGAATGAGCATTTACAGAGGAAGAAGGAACGACTATGTATGTTTGTCTGATGCGTCATGGCAAAGCGGAACCGTACCGGGATGACCGGGATGACAGTGGACGGGCGCTGACCAGCCGGGGCATACAGGATGTCCGTGATATGGCGTCACTGGTCCGGCGCTGGTGGCCGGATGGAACGACCCGCATCTGGACGAGCCCGCTGGTCCGGGCCTGCCAGACAGCGGAAATTATGAGCCAGTCCCTGCAGCCTGCCGCCATCCGTACGGACCGCTTCATAGGAGATGGCGACTTTTCCGGCCTGTATGAAGAGCTGCGGGCTCTGCCGGATGCGGATACGCTGCTGATCGTCGGCCATCAGCCATATCTGGATCAGTGGACCGCAGCCTGGACCGGTGCCCCTGCAGGGTTTAAAACGGCCAGTCTGGCATTGTTTTCGTATGATCCGTATGACGGAGCCTATGGAAAAGGAAAACTGCTTTTTTATCTGCACCCTGCCGGTGCGCGATTGTTCCTGGCACGGGATACACACTGATGTGATTTTTACTCTTAGGAGGTTTTATATATGAAGCATGTACTATCAATTGCCGGTACGGATCCGTCGGGCGGTGCCGGCGCGGCGGCAGATTGCAAGACCTTTTGTGCCCACGGCTGTTTTGCCCTCAATGTCATTACGGCCGTCGTTTCGCAAAATACACAGGGCGTGCGTGGCTATATGGATGTGACGCCTGATCTCATTGCAGATCAGATTGATGCCGTTTTCGAAGATATCGACGTCGATGCCGTAAAGATCGGCATGGTAAGTGTTCCGGAAACAATCCGCGTCATTGCGTCCAAACTCCGGCAGTATCAGCCGCGCTTCGTCGTCATCGACCCGGTCATGGTAGCTACCAGCGGCCACCGGCTCCTCGTTCCCGAAGCCGAACAGACCCTGAAAGAAGTCCTGCTGCCGCTGGCCGATGTCCTCACGCCCAATATTCCTGAAGCAGAAGTGCTGACGGGAAAGACGATAGAAAATTTGTCTGATATGGAAGAAGCGGCTAAAGCCATCGGTGCCATGGGCGCCAAAGCCGTCCTGGTCAAGGGAGGACACCGCGTGGAAGATGCGACGGATATTTTGTTTGACGGTCAGAAGCTCCACTATTTCAAGGGGAAACGCGTAGAAAGTACGAGCACCCACGGCACGGGCTGTTCCCTGTCGAGCGCCATTGCCTCGGATCTGGCCAATGGCATGAGTCTCGTCGATGCCGTGGCGGAAGCCAAGCAGTATGTATATGAAGGAATTGCCCATGCCGAACCTATTGGCAAGGGGCACGGACCGATTCATCATTTCTATGAATTATATAAAAAGGCGGGCCTGCAATAGTCCCGGTATGAGGTGATACTATGTTTACAAAGACCTTGAAGAAGGCCGCTCTGGCGACAGCAGCTGTTTGTACGATCGGCGGGGCAGCCTTTGCGGCGACGCCACAACAGACCTATGTCGATGCGGTGAATACGATGAGTACCCATCCGGAAGGAACCTATACGACACAGGTGAAAATGGTCATGCCCTTTGTGGGTGACGTTACGGGCCATCAGCAGGCTTTTATCCAGCTGGAACCAGAAGCAAAAGCCCGTTTTGATACGTGGGCGACGAGCAGTCAGGGCAGGGACAGTGAAAAAGTGTCCGGCTACATGGAACAGGACGGGGCCCGATTCGTCGTGTATTATCCCCAGACAGAACGCAATAAAAATAAATCAGCTAAAACGGTATGGAAGAAAGCGTCTATACCTCTCAAAGACAGCCGCCCTCTGGTAGAAGTCATCCGCCAGGAACAGCATAAAGGCGTTCTGAATGGTGTCAAATCGGTAACGGCTCTCGGTGGTGACCGGTATAACGTCGTTTATGATATGTCCCGTATTTATAAAAACGGTGATGAAAAGGAATGGGAAAAACAGGGACTCACGAAGGCAGAGGACAGGGAATTGCTGAAAACCGTTCTTCTGGCACTGAAGGACAGCGGCGATGTATCGGCCCAGCTGACCATCGATCCCCGCTCCCACCGGATTACCCATGTTTCCGTACCGCTGACGGCACAGATGCGGTCCGTCGCTTCTGTCATAGCCGATAAGGCAGCCGATTATGCGCCGGATAAGAAAGCGGAACTGGCCATGGCCAAGCAGTTTGCCATGAACAGTACCGTGTCTTTTGACTGCGACTGGTCGCTGCTGCCCCAGGGAATCGATCTGAGCGTACCGGAATCGGTCAAAAAACAGGCTGTTGAAGATAAAGACGGTAACATTCTCGTACTTCAGGTTGGCGATCAGAAATAATGTATGCCTCTTGTGAGGTAAATAGTGTATTTTTTAACGTTATTTTGAAAAATTCTTGTCAAAGAAAATCGTTAGTTATTGACAGATAGCCCAAAATAAAAGAAAATAATAGTAAGTAGTTTGAGCGGATACAGCACGAACCCAAATATGTATAGGAGGTAAGAAATTGGCTAAGAAGGAAAAACTTCTTGTAATTCCTCTGGGAGGCCTGGGCGAAATCGGTAAGAACATGACCGTTATCCAGTACGGCGATGATATCATTGTCATCGATGCCGGTCTGGCATTTCCTGACGATGACATGTTCGGCATCGACCTGGTCATTCCGGATATGAGTTACTTGATTGAAAACAAAGATAAAGTGCGGGCTATTGTCATTACCCATGGTCATGAAGACCACATCGGCAGTCTGTCTTATCTGCTGAATGAAGTCAATGCGCCTGTATATGCGACGAAACTCGTCTGCGGTCTCATTGAAGGAAAATTAAAGGAAAATCACATTACGAATTATCAGTTAAATGAAGTGCATCATGGAGATGAAGTGCAGATCGGCTGTATGAAGGTGGGGTTTATTCATACGAATCATTCCATTCCCGATGCGAGCGCTCTCTACTTCCGGACGCCTGTAGGCACCATCGTCCATACCGGGGATTTTAAGATGGATCTGACACCTGTAGACGGACTGCCTATGGATATCCACAAATTTGCCGACCTGGGCCGGCGCGGTGTACTTCTTCTCATGTCGGACAGCACCAATGCCGAACGGCCCGGGTATACCGAATCGGAAACGACGGTCAGCGTGGCGTTCCGCAAGGCCTTTGGTGAAGCAAAAGGCCGGATTATCCTGGCGACATTTGCGTCCAATATTTCCCGTATCCAGCAGGCTATCAATACAGCCGTTCTGTTTAAGCGTAAAGTTACCGTCCTTGGGCGCAGCATGGTCAATAACGTGCAGATTGCCATCGAACTGGGCTACCTGGAAGTACCGGACGGCGTGCTTATCGAACCGGATGAACTGAACCGCTATCCGGCGGACCAGGTGCTGATCCTGACGACAGGCAGCCAGGGCGAACCTATGGCCGGTCTGTCCCGCATGGCCTCCAATAATCACCGCAGCGTCAGCATTATGCCCGGTGATACGGTCATCATTTCGGCAACGCCAATTCCGGGCAATGAAACCGGTGTGGGCAGGACCATTGATAACCTGATGAAGCTGGGAGCTACGGTCATTGCCGGACGGGATAAGAAGATGCACGTCTCCGGACACGCCAGCCAGGAAGAACTGAAGATTATGCTCAGCCTGATCAAGCCGAAATACTTCATTCCGGTCCACGGCGAATACCGCATGCTGCGGAAACACGGGGAACTGGCTGTACAGATGGGCGTGGCAAAAGACCATGTTCTCATCGGTGATAACGGACAGATCTTCGAATTTTCCAACCGTTCCGGCCACAAGACGGGCCATGTCAATGCCGGCCGCGTCTTTGTCGATGGTCTCGGCGTCGGCGATGTGGGCAATATCGTCATCCGGGACCGGCAGCAGCTGGCTATGGAAGGCGTCGTCATCGTCGTCATGACTCTGGCAAAAGGTACGAGCCATGCCCTGGCAGGACCGGATATCGTATCCCGCGGGTTTGTCTATGTCCGGGATTCGGAAGAACTCATGCGTGAAGCCCATGAAAAGGTGGCAGCTGTGTTGGAACGCTGCGAAGCCGGGAATATCCGCGAATGGGCAGTCATCAAATCACAGGTCCGGGACACACTGAGCCGTTATCTTTATGAAAAAACGCGGCGTCGTCCCATGATTCTGCCTATCATCATGGAAGTATAGACTAAATTGCATACAGCTGGCAGCGGAGGTTTATGCCTCCGCTGTCGGTTTTGATAGCCCTTTTATCTGGAAGGAGTGGAACTCTATGGAGCAGACACGTGCCGGTTACTGGACAGCAGCCATTTTTTTTGCTGCTCTGCTGCTGATCATGGCGCTGCTGGCCCCGCTGGTGCCGGGACTGCCCTTTATCGGAGGTTTGATTCTGATATTTTATTTGCCCGTTTTATGTGTCCAGTATGGTCTAGCAGTGGCACTGATACTGGCGGCCGGCCCTGCGCTGGTCCTGGCTTTTATGGCCTCTCCTGTATTGGCGGCCCTGCAGTGGGGCATTCCGGCTGCCGCATCGTTTGCCGTAGGAGCCGGGTACAGCCGCCATGTTGCGCCTGTGCGTATCTTTGGTTTTGTAACAGGCGGCATCATTGCCCTTTCCCTGCTCTCCTGTCTGGGATTGATTGTCATCGGACAGGTGCCGCTGTACGATATGCTCCAGCAGATTGTCAATGAGGCTGCTGATGAAGCCGTGGCGTATTATATACAGAGTAATCCGGCCTCTGCCCAGATTATAGCCGTCCATCAGGAAGTGGAAATGCTGAAAAAAGCCATTCCCGTCATGGTGCCGCTGCAGATCTGCCTGGGAATCTTCATGACCGTGTATCTGCAGATCCGTGTTACCCAGCCGCTCCTGGCACGCAAAGGCTATGATATTCCTCCGTTTCCACCTATCCGGCTTTGGGAAATTCCACGGGCTATGGTATACTTATATATACTGGCTATGGTCATGAAATACTGGGGAACGTCCCGCCATATTGACTGGCTGAATATGATGGCAGTCAATGCGGACCAGCTGGCCTCATTTTTTATCTGCATCGAAGGGCTGGCCTTCATGCTTTACCTGCTGCAGCACCGGTTTGTACTTAAATCGGCTACCCAGGCCATGATAGTCATCCTCGTACTCTTCGTCCCCATATTCCAGATAGCGGCGTTTATTTTCGGGCTCGCTGATATGCTGCTCAATTACCGCAAAAAACGGGAAGCCATGTAACCGCAGGAGGCGGGAATATGTTTAAAAAATTACTAACCAACCGCAATGAAGAGACGTTTATCGGCGTCGTACTGATACTGCTCCTGATCATTGCTTTTTATAACTGGATCATTGCGCTCCTTGCCTGTATTGTCATCGGTGGTGTTTATGTTCTGACCCACAAGACCAATACGGAACGGAACCGGGAAATCAGCCAGCTTTTCGATGCCATTTCCCAGAGTGTCGATCAGGCTTCGACCTATGCTGTCCAGAATCTGCCTATCGGCATCGCCATAGTCGATATGGAATCGAGCCTGTGCTGGGCGAACAGCGTATTCCGCGACTGGGTCGGTGATATCGAAGATGATCAGCGGCTGGATTATATCATGCCGAATCTCAATATAGATAAATTCTGGGGAAAGTTTGGCTATTTTTTTGAACATATTGGTAAACGGTATTATCGTGTCGTATATAAATATCTGCAGACAGAAGGGTCAGAAGAAGACAACTATCTCATATTGTATTTTGAAGATATCACGGAAACAGAACAGCAGAAACTGAATTGTCTGGCTGCGATGCCTGTTTTCTGCGACATTGCCATCGATAACATGGAAGAAGTCGGAAAAGGGATGACAGCCGTACAGCAGGCTACACTCTGGACCAATGTCAATAACTGCCTCATCGATGCCCTGACGGCTCATAACGCCTTTGTCCGCTCCTATGGCAATGACAACTATATTGCCTGCCTGAGCCGGGAAGCACTGAATGCACTGAAGGAGGATAATTTCTCTTTCCTGGAACAGATCCGTTCTATCCATACGGTCAACCGCATTCCTGTCACGGTCAGCATGGGCATAGCTGCATTTCCCGAAGATATCGTCACAAAAGGGAAAGCCAATTTCAATGAACTGGCTGACAAGGCCCACTCTGGTCTTGACCTGGCCCTTGGGCGCGGCGGCGATCAGGTCGTCGTCTATGAAGAAGATGGATCGGCCCATTTTTATGGCGGAAAGACCCGGTCCGTGGAAAAGAATACCCGCGTCCGCGCCCGCGTTGTTTCCCAGGCTATCCGGGAACTCATCGAAACGTGCGACCTGGTGCTTATCATGGGCCATGAACGGGAGGATTATGACAGCATCGGGGCGGCTATCGGCGTAGCCCGGATGGCTAAAATCGGCGGCAAACCGGTACATATCGTCATCAGCCGCCAGACCGAAGCCATCAGCCGTATCGAAAAGGAAATCCGCGATGTGCCGGAATTTGCCGGTCTGCTCATTACGGCCGATATGGCGGAAGTAGCCTGCAACGATCAGACGCTGCTGTTCATCGTCGATACCCACCGGCCCGATATGACGGTGGCACCACAGCTCCTGGATAAAACGGAACGGCGCGTCGTCATCGATCATCATCGCCGCAGCAGTGATTTCATCAAGAAACCGCTGCTCGTATATACGGAACCGTCGAGTTCTTCTACGAGTGAGCTGGTAACAGAGCTCCTGCAGTATTTCGACGAAGATCCGGAATTACAGAAGATTGAAGCGACGGCTCTCTATGCGGGCATCGTCGTCGATACGAAGAACTTTTCTGTTCAGACCGGCGTGCGTACCTTTGATGCGGCAGCCTACCTGCGGCGTTGTGGTGCCGATCCGGACATTGTCCGCGAACTGTTCAGCTCCGACTTTGATTCAGTCAAGCTCAAGGCGCGGCTGTTGTCAGAAGCGCGTATTGCCGATGGCATCGCTATGACGAGCTGTCCGAAGGACGTGCCCAATGCCCAGATCATATCTGCCCAGGTGGCCGATATGCTGGTCAATATCACAGACGTGGAAGCGTCCTTTACATTTTATGAATTGCCCGATAATATTATAGGTGTCAGCGCCCGTTCCAAGGGTGATATCAACGTGCAGCTCATCATGGAAGCAATTGGCGGCGGCGGCCACCGCACAGTCGCCGGTGTACAGCTCAAAGGGCGCACGCTTATAGAAGCACAAAATGAAGTCATGGATGCCATCCATGAAGTACTCGATAAAGGGAGAGATACTGTATGAAAGTAGTATTATTACAAGATGTAAAAAAATTAGGTAAAAAAGGCGATATTATAGAAGTATCCGAAGGTTATGGCCGTAATTTCCTGCTGCCCCGCAAATTGGCGGCACCGGGCACATCGGGCAACATCAACGATGCCAAACAGAAAAAGGCCGCAGCCGTCCACAAGGCACAGGTTGCTTCCGATGAAGCTCTTATCCTGGCCAGCCAGCTGAAAAAGGTAGAACTGACCATTCCCGTGCGCGTCGGGGAAGGCGGAAAGATTTTCGGTGCTATTACGGGAAAAACAATCAGCGAAGCGGCCAAAGCGCAGTACAATATCGATTTAGACAAGAAGAAAGTAGAAATCAAGAATCCGATCAAAGCTCCGGGAACGTACGATGTCATCATCCACGTCCATCCTACTATTTCCAGTGAAATCAAAATTCATGTCGTAGAAGAATAATTCCTGAGGTCAGCCTATGAAAGAACTACTGGATAAGCTGCTGCAGCGTCATAAGTATCTGGAACCGACGGCAGAGGAAGAACTGCGCCGTCAGGTAAATGTCCTGTATGGTGCATTTACCGGTCTGATCGGCCCGGAAAAGATGGTCCTCCGGGCCAGTAAATATTCGGCCCTGTCGTACGTGCACTCCGAAGACCCCCGGCGCCGTATCGTCGGCTTGCAGCGGCTGGTCTATGAAGATGCGTCTTATGATAAGGTGCCTTCCGATGAAGAAGTCGTCGATGTCCTGAACGAACTGGAGAATGTGCTGGCAGAAATGCTGGCCCGCCAGGCTGTGGAAGAGCGGCTGGAAAAGAAAATCAGCCAGCGCATGGAAGAAAAGCAGCAGGAGTACGTACAGGAAATCAAGATGGAGCTCATCAAAGAGGAACTCCACGATGTGGAAACGCCGCAGACGAAAAAGAAGCTGGACGATCTGCAGCATCTCGATTCCATTCACCTGACAGAATCGATCATGCAGCGTGTCCGGCCCAAAACGCTTTCGGCTATTGTCGGTCAGAACCGGGCCGTCGAGGCCATGGAAAGCAAGCTGGCATCGGTATATCCCCAGCACCTGCTCCTCTACGGGCCTCCTGGCGTGGGGAAGACGACGGCTGCGCGGATCGTTTTGGACGAAGCCAAGAAACTACCTTTTACGCCATTCGGACCCAATGCCCCCTTTGTAGAAACCGATGGGGCGACGTTGCGCTGGGATGCCCGGGATATGACCAATCCGCTTATTGGATCCGTCCACGATCCTATCTATCAGGGCGCCCGGCATGATCTGGCTGAAACGGGGATTCCCGAACCGAAGCCGGGACTGGTGACCGAGGCTCATGGCGGGATTTTATTTATCGATGAAATTGGCGAAATGGACCCCATGCTTCTCAATAAACTCCTGAAAGTACTGGAAGATAAGCGGGTCCGCTTTGAATCGGCATATTATGATGAAACGGATCCCCATATCCCGGCGTATATCCGCAAGTTATTTGCCGAAGGAGCGCCGGCTGATTTCGTACTCATCGGGGCGACGACGCGGGACCCGTCGGAAATCAATCCGGCAATCCGGTCCCGGTGCGCAGAAATATATTTTGAGCCTCTCGTGCCGGCCGATATCCAGCAGATTGTCACCAATGCGGCACAATCCCTGGGCGTTACTATGGAAGACGGTGTAGCCGAACTGATCAGTACCTTTACCATTGAAGGAAGGAAAGCCGTCAATATCCTGGCCGATACATACGGTCTGGCTGTCTTCCGTTCCGGCAGTAACGAACATGTGGTACTGACAAAGGAACTGGTGCAGCGGGTGGCCCAGATCAGCCGCCTTGTACCGTATGTGACAGAAAAAGCGTCATCCCGTCCGGCCGTGGGCAAAGTATTCGGTCTGGGGGTGGCCGGTTTCCTTGGCTCTGCCATCGAAATAGAAGCGGTTGCCTATCCGGCCCGTACGCCGGGCAAAGGGTATTTCCGCTTCAACGATACAGCCGGTTCCATGGCCAAGGACTCCATGTTCAATGCCGCAGCTGTCGTACGCCGCATTACCGGTAAAGAATTATCGGATTACGACGTCAATGTCAATTTTGTCGGAGGCGGCAATATCGACGGTCCTTCGGCAGGATGCGCCATCACGACCGCACTGATTTCGGCAGTTACGGGGAAGGCAGTCCGTCAGGACATTGCCATGACGGGTGAAATTTCTATACAAGGACTGGTCAAGCCCGTCGGCGGTGTGTTTGAAAAAGCATACGGAGCCCGGCAGGCGGGTATGAAAGGAATGGTAATCCCCGAAGAAAATCAGCGGGATATACCGGAACATCATCTGAATCTTCAGATTTATAGTACCCGTACCATTGAAGAAGTCCTCGATATCATGCTTGTAAAATAGGGGAGAATAGTATGGAACAACGGATTCCGCCGCAGAATGTTGAAGCTGAACAGGCCGTACTCGGCGCTATGATGCTCGACCATAATGCTGTCATTACGGCTATGGAAGTCCTGCAGCCTCATGATTTTTACCGGGAAATACACCGGACTATTTTTGAGGCTATGGAAAACCTGCACCGTGAAAATAAGGAAATCGATCTGATTACCTTACCGGAAGAGCTGCGCCGTATGAAAAAACTGGATGCAGCAGGCGGTCTGGAATACGTACTCAGTCTGCCCAATCTGGTTGCGACGGCAGCCAATATTGAATATCATGCCAATATCGTCAAAGACAAAGCCATGACCCGCGATCTCATCACGACATGCACGGATCTGACGACAGAGGCTTATGATGGGGAAAAAGAAGCAGACGAACTCATAGACGATGCAGAACGAAAGATTTTCCATCTGGCTGAAAATAAAAAAAGCGGTGACTTTGATCCTGTCGGAAAAGTCGTCGAAGACACGCTGGACAAAATTTCAAAGCTCTATGAAAACAAGGCCGGTCTTACTGGTCTTCCTACGGGATTCCGGGACCTTGATAAGTTGACGTCGGGGCTGCAGCCATCGGACCTGATTCTCATTGCGGCCCGGCCGAGTATGGGTAAGACTGCTTTTACACTGAATATTGCCCAGAATGTCGGCGTACGCCAGCACAAGACGGTCGCTTTTTTCTCTCTTGAAATGAGCAAGGAACAGCTGGTACAGCGGCTGCTTTGTCAGATTTCCCATATCGATTCCCAGAAACTCCGGACAGGCCAGCTCAATACGGATAAAGACTGGGCTCAGCTTACCGATGCGTGTGACAAATTATATCAGGCGCCGATTTATATCGATGACACGCCGGGGATTTCCGTATCGGAAATGCGTTCCAAGGCGCGGCGTCTGAAATCGGAACATGGACTGGACCTGATTATCGTCGATTATCTGCAGCTCATGCAGGGGCGGAATTCGGAAAGCCGTCAGCAGGAAATATCGGAAATTTCCCGTTCGCTGAAAGCACTGGCAAGAGAGCTGAAAGTTCCTCTCATCGCTCTTTCCCAGCTCAGCCGAAGCGTGGAAAGCCGTCAGGATAAAAGGCCTATGCTCAGCGACCTCCGTGAATCGGGGGCACTGGAACAGGATGCGGATATTGTCGCATTTCTCTACCGGGAAGATTATTACGATAAAGAAACAGAAAACCAGCACATTACAGAAGTCATCGTGGCAAAACACCGCAATGGCCCTACGGATACGGTAAAACTGTACTTCCGTGGCGAATATACGCTGTTCCTGAATCTCGATCCGACTCACGAATAAGCCGGTTCTGTTATTATTGGCATACGCAGACGGGGCTGTAACAACATGGTTCTTTCCATGTCGTTACAGCCCCGTTTTGGCATGTACGATATCCAGATTGCGCAGGAGAATCTTTTTCCCCCGCCAGGAAAAAGGCCGGTTTCCATAAGCTGCGCGGAACTGGCGGTTCGTAAGTGGTTCCACGTCGTCTTTCTTCAGCATCGTAAGGCGGTTCTGCCGGAATTCCGGTATAGGAGTAATAGGAATATCCTGGTTATGAGGACAGACACGCTGGCATTCATCGCAGCCGAAGATGAGCGGCGTACGGGCTATGACAGCCTTTTCCGTATCGGTAAGTTCTTCTTTCTTCTGGGTAAGATAGGATTTGCAGAGACGATAGTCATACGCCCCGTCTGTCAGACAGCCGCCGGGACATATACGCCGGCAGGCACCACAATGGAGACATTCCCTGTCTATAGGTGTATCCGGAGCCAGCGGCAGTGTCGTCAGGACGGCGCCGATAAAGCAGTAGGAGCCATACACGGGATGGATGAGACATTGATTGTCTCCCATAAATCCAAGGCCGGCCTCCACAGCCAGCAGTCGTTCTGTCAGCGGTGATGTATCGGCAATGCAGCGCTGGGTTCCGCCATAGGATGACAGGACGGCAGCCAGTTTCTCCAGATAGGCCGGGACGACGAGATGGTAATCTTCAAGCTGACAGTACAGGGACAGGTTCGTCTTCTCTGCATCGGGATTATAATAGGGGAACAGGACGACGACAGCCGCCTGGCAATGGGGCAGCAGAGCCGTCAGGTCATAGCGTTCCCTTCCTTTTCCCGATGCCAGCGGGCAGACGGGCTGCTGGGTTTCCGGAACGGGCAGATGGGCACTGGCGATGCCGGTACAGGTAAGGCCGAGCCTGCGGGCGGCGTCTTTTATGAAATCAGTGTTCATGGACTGCTTCCGATACAGGTTCTTCCAGTTCCGGCGGCAGGATCATCCCTTCCATGGGCAATGATTCTGTTGGAAGCGTATCGGCGGCCAGTGCCGGCGTATGGCGGAGAATATAGTCATGGGCCGTGATATAACAAATGCCCAGATGACTATCCATAGCCTGGCAGGCTTCGTGGGTGTCCTTGTTTTCCAGGCCCCGGACAATCCGCCAATGCTCTTCGGCAGCTTCGGCGCAGCGGCTGCGGCGGCTGTACAGAGAATTGATGCCGGTCCGTTTGATCTTGTCGCGCATTTCTTCAATGAGCCGGCGCAGCATCAGGTTCCCGCTGGCGACGATAATCGTATTGTGGAACTCCGTGTCGGACCGGATGAATTCCTGATAATCCGGTGCGGCCTGGGTCTGCTTATACTTAAATAGCTGCTGCTGTACGGTCTGGCGCAGGACTTCCATCTGGTCGGCCGAAATATGCTTGCAGGCCAGCCGTACGGCGAGTATTTCCAGGGCCGTGCGTATCTGGAAGATATTTTTCAAATCCTGCATACTGAGCCCCTTGACCAGAATCCCCCGTTTGGGGATGTACTGGACCCAGCCCTCCTTCTGCAGCTGGAGTGCGGCCCGGCGGACAGGTGTGCGGCTGATCTGAAGTTCGGCGGCCAGTGTGCGTTCACTGAGCATCTGGCCGTTGACGTAGGTCTGGTCGAGAAGACGTTGTTTCATCGTGCGGTAGACCTGCATCTGTAAGGACTGATTTTTGTATTCCATGACTGTATCAACCCCTTTGTGTTTAATGAGCTATCTGTATTATAGCATATCCCCCGATAGTTTGTTAACCAGTGACATTTGTCTTTTTGGCATATTCAGGGCAGGCCGGCTATGGTATAATAGGGGCGTCGGGGGGAACGTGGGATGGGAGGCTGGAATCATGACCAGAGAAGAAATATCGCAGCATTTCGGCTGTGGTATGGTGGAACAAACCTATGAAAATTCCAAATGGTTTTCTGTCTTTATGCAGCTTCTGTTTACAGGCGTCGGTATTTATTTTTTCTGGCTCATGCTGGCAGAAACGACACTGGCGGCCAAGCTGGATAATATAGCCGTCCTGATTTTCTGCCTCTGGCGCATCGACCGGCAGCGCGATATTATTTGTTATGTCACGGCGAAAGGACTGATCGTCCGGCGGCAGTTCATGTCCCTGGAAGAATTTTTGGATGAACAGCTCCATCCGGACCGAAATCTCGTGTTTATCCGCTATGAGGATATTTTTGAAATTTCGGATAATTGGAGGGAAATACAGCTCGGCGCGGCGGAAGAAGGCGGCCTGGCTGTACTGCCCGTCCATCTACAATTCCTGCCCCGGCGGTATAAACAGGAGATTATGGAACGAATCAAAAAAGAACAGGAAAAGGACGACAAAGATGATAAGAAGGAATAGCAGTTCCTGCCGTCCAACTATGTGTTATTGCACTACTCATGCCTGACCTATGATAATTCTGTATACCTTTTTTACTTTATTATTTTAATAAAATAAAGTAAAATATAGGCATTGATGTTTTACTAAATCGTCCTTGGACAGGATATGGGGGAGCGTTCAGATGAAAAATTGGCAGAAATATGCCGCTATCGGCATGACGGCTGTACTGGCAGCTGGTCTTATGACCGGTTGTGGCAGTGATAAAAAAACGGAACAAGGCGCATCAGGAGAAAAGAATAAAATCGTTATCGGCCTCGATGACAATTTCCCGCCTTTCGGATTCCATGATGAAAGCGGGGAACTCGTCGGATTTGATATCGATATGGCAAAAGAAGCAGCCAAACGTCTGGGTATTGAAGTAGAATTCAAGCCTATAGACTGGGACAGCAAAGAAACAGAGCTGAACAGCAAGAAAATCGACGCTATCTGGAATGGTCTTTCTATTACGCCGGAACGGGAAAAGAATATCCTCTTCTCCCGGCCCTATGAAAACGGACCGCAGATTCTCCTCGTGCGGGCTGATTCCCCCATTCAGGGAAAAGCAGATCTGGCCGGCAAAATCGTAGGAACGCAGCAGGGCAGTACCGGTCTGGAAGCAATTAATCAGGAACCGGAGCTGCGCGATTCGTTCAAAGAACTCAAACAATATTCGGATAATGTGACGAGCTTCATGGATCTGGAAGTCGGACGGATTGATGCCGTCGTCGTAGCCAAGACGACAGCGGCGTATTTCATGCAGAAGAACAAAGCGAACTTCCGCATCATTGACGTAGGATATCCGGATATACCCAGCGGCGTCGGCATGCGCAAAGACGATACGGCACTGAAGGCGAAACTGGATAAAGTACTGGAAGATATGCACAATGACGGCACGAGCAAAGCCATTTCGGAAAAATGGTTTGGCATTGATATTTCGATGTAACAAGGAGGATATGAATCATGAACTGGAAAAAAGCAATGCTGGCAGGTACGCTGGCAGTTACAACGGCAGCACTGGTTGCCGGCTGCGGAGGACAGGATAAAAAAGCAGCAGACCAGAAGATGCCCGATAAAATCGTCATCGGTCTTGATGACAATTTCCCGCCTATGGGATTCCGCAACGAAGGCGGTGAACTCGTCGGGTTTGATATCGATCTGGCAAAAGAAGCAGCCAAACGGCTGGGGGTCGAAGTGGAATTCAAACCCATCGACTGGGACAGCAAAGAAGCCGCTCTGCAGAGTAAACAGGTGGATCTTCTCTGGAACGGGCTGACCATCACCAAAGACCGGTCAGAAAAGATTGCCTTTTCCAAGCCGTATATGAAAAACGCCCAGCTTCTCGTCGTACGGGCTGATTCCCCCATTACCGACCGGGCCGGTCTGGCCGGTAAGATTATCGGTACCCAGGAAGGCAGCAGTTCCATCGATACCCTGGATAAGAATAAGGAATTCGAAGATTCCCTCCAGGAAGTCAAGAAATATGGCGATTTCGTCAACGCCTTTATGGATCTGGAAATCGGCCGTACGGACGGCGTTCTCGTCGATAGCGTAGTCGGCCGGTACTATATGACCAAGAAAGAAGGAAAATTCAAAGTCATCGATGACAAGATGGGCGATGAACAGTTCGGTGTCGGCATGCGCAAGGACGACAAGGTCCTTCAGGATAAGCTGAACGATGTCTTGAAACAGATGACGGAAGATGGTACAATGACTAAGTTGTCCGATAAATGGTTTGGGGAAGATATAACGATTCCCGTCAAATAACGTATAATTTTGCTGTATCTGGTGGAGGGGCCGCCTGTGTCTGGGCGGCCCGCTTGTTTGTCCTGACACCGGTACATAGTAAGGGAGTGCCGTATGGAGTATTTATTGCATATTGTGCCTGCTGTAGCCGTTGGGCTTCAGGTTACGCTGAAAATTTTTATCATTACTATCGTGCTCAGCCTGCCCCTCGGGGTGGTCATGGCCATAGCCCGTATTTCCAAAATCAAGCCACTGAGCAAGTTCATGGGAGCCTATATTTATATCATGCGCGGTACGCCGCTCATGCTGCAGATCCTGTTTATCTATTACGGGCTGCCCTTTATCATTGACGGCCTGAAGCTGGCGGATTTTCCGGCGGCCATCATCGCCTTCGTCTTTAACTACGCCGCGTATTTCGCTGAAATTTTCCGTGGCGGCATCCAGTCCATTGACAAAGGACAGTATGAAGGGGCGAAAGTCCTGGGCATGACCTATGTCCAGACTATGCGCCGCATCATCCTGCCACAGGTCGTAAAGCGCGTACTGCCGCCTGTAGCCAATGAAACTATCAACCTGCTGAAAGATACGTCTCTGGTCTATATCCTGGCCATGAATGACATCCTGCGCATCACCCGGTCGATTGTACAGCGTGATTTCGATACGACAGCCTTTATCGTAGCCGCCGTCTTCTATCTCTTCTTTACGTTTATCCTTACGAAAGTATTCAGTTATCTGGAAAAACGCTTTGCCGTATACGATGAATAGGAGGCACTACGATGAGCTTTATTGAAATGAATCATATCCGTAAACAATTCGGGAACCTGGAAGTATTGAAAGATGTGACGCTGCATATGGAACGGGGCGAAGTCATTTCCATTATCGGGCCTTCCGGGAGCGGCAAGAGTACCTTCCTGCGGTGTCTCTGCCAGCTTGAAACGATCAATCGCGGAGAAATCATCGTCGATGGACAGTATATGGTGAAGACGCCGGAAGGCAGCCAACGTGCCGTCTACGAACCAGCATCCCAGGTACGGGCTATCTGCCGCCGCATGGGCATGGTATTCCAGCATTTCAACCTCTTTCCTCATATGACGGTTCTCGATAACATCCTCGAGGCCCCGCGAATCGTAAAGGGAATGAAAACCAATGAAATCCTGCCCGTAGCCGAATCTCTTCTTAAACGGGTCGGCCTCTGGAGCAAGAAAGACGCCTATCCGTCCCAGCTTTCGGGTGGCCAGAAACAGCGTGTGGCTATTGCCCGGGCTCTGGCCATGCAGCCCGATATCATGCTCTTTGACGAACCGACGTCGGCACTGGACCCGGAACTGACCGGAGAAGTACTGCGGACAATCAAGCAGCTGGCCGATGAAGATATGACTATGATCATCGTGACCCATGAAATGGCCTTTGCCAAAGAAGTTTCCGACCGGGTCCTGTTCATGGCAGAAGGTATTGTCCAGGAAGAAGGGAGTCCGGAACAGATTTTTGAACATCCACAGAATGAACGGACCCAGAGCTTCCTCAAATCGATGCTGCGGTTCTGATACAAGCTGCACTGTATATCCGATATATGGTGCAGTTTTTTGTTTCCCACGAATTACTGTATTTATGATATAATGGAGGGGTAAACAATACGAACGAAAGGCTGTGGTATTATGATGAATCGGATTACTTTACCGTCTGGTCTTGTACTGGATATGTCCCACCTTTATGGGCCGGATGCCTTGATAACGGAACAGGAAGTTGCGGATTTTGCGCCAGTCTATCAAAAGGCCCATAGGGTCATGATGGAGCTGCGCCAGAAAGGAACGGTTGCCGGCCACCTTTCCAAAGACGGTGAACCGGAAGCGGTCCTTTTCCCGCAGCTGCCGTATATTGCCGAAGGCAATATCAACAATCCCGAACGCATTGTAGCTCTGGAAGAGCTGGGACGGACGGTGCGGAACCGCGTCGATGCCGTCGTGTTCTTTGGCATTGGCGGATCGTATCTGGGCGGCAAGGTGTTGTTTGATGTCCAGTGCGGTGAATTCTGGAATCTCAGGAGTCGGGAAGAACGGAATGGTTATCCCAAGGCATTTTTTGCCGGAAACAACGTCGATGCCCATAAGCTGTCGGGCCTGATCCAGACTTTGCGTGCCGAAAGTTCACAGCAGCCGGGCTATACGGTCATGGCTGTCGTCATATCCAAATCGGGATCTACCATCGAACCTATGTCAAATTACATGATTTTCAGAAAAGCCATGGAAGATGCTGCTATTTCTCTGGAAACCGTAGCTGTTACCGATCCCCATGACGGAGAAAAGGAAACACTGCTGCACACACTGGCCCGCGAATCGGGATGGCCCATCTTCTATGTGCCGGACGGCATCGGTGGCCGGTTCAGCGTTTTTTCCGAAGTAGGACTCATCGTCGGTGCCCTGACCGGTTTTGACATCCGTTCCTTCCTTGCCGGTGCCCGCGAAGCCGATCAGGCTGCCAAGAGCGATGATATCACGAAGAATCCGGCCCTTTTAAACAGTGTCCTTAAATTCCTGGCCGGAAGCCGTCACGGAAGAAATCTGGAAGTCCTCATGCCTTATGCCGATAATCTGAAATCCTTGTCAGAATGGTATATCCAGCTCCTGGCAGAATCGCTGGGCAAACGGCTGAATAAAGAAGGCCAGGTCGTCCATTATGGCCGGACTCCTATCGTCGCTGTCGGCACGACGGATATGCATGCTCAGACGCAGGAACATCAGGAAGGGCCCCAGGATAAGGTCGTCCAGTTCGTTTCTATCGAAAAATGGCCTGATGATCTTGTCGTTCCCCATACATATGATTCCTTTGCCAAGCTGGCTGCCTTCAGCGGCCTGCCTCTGAGCCAGATCCTGGAAGCAGCACGCCGGGCCAATGAAGAAGCTCTCATCGGGGACGGAAGGCCCAGTGCCAATTTCATTCTCCCCGAACTGAATGCGTTTTATCTGGGTGAGCTCATGTTCATCCTCTGCTGGTCTATTGCCTATGAAGGGGAATATGCCAATGTCGATGCCTTCAATCAGCCAGGAGTAGAAATATACAAACGCTATCTGGGACAGCATCTGGCAGAAATGAAAAAATAAGTCTTTTCAGCCGTGGTATGTCTTTAGAGGACAACCGATGGCTCTGGTTTTACTTTTGTAGTGAAAGGTTGCATTACTTATGAATATTCTTGTTACTGGAGGCGCCGGATATATTGGCAGCCATACCGTAAAAGCATTATTGGAAAAAGGTCATTCCGTGACCGTGCTGGACAATCTGTCACGGGGACACCGTAAGGCCGTGCCGGCTGATGTGGAACTCATCGAAGAAGATATCCATCATCTGGACCGGGTAAAACAGATTCTGACAGACCGGAACATCGAAGGGGTCATGCATTTTGCTGCCCATAGCCAGGTGGGGGAATCCATGGTCAATCCGACTATCTATTACGATAATAATATAGTCGGGTCCTATTATCTGCTGGAAGCAGTCCGGCAGGCCGGTGTACCCTATATGGTTTTCTCATCGACGGCAGCCGTGTATGGCGAACCGGAACAGACGCCTATTACGGAGGACATGCCGTACGCGCCGACCAATGTCTACGGCCAGACGAAATTGATGATTGAACACATGCTGGCCCAGTTCAGTCGTGCCTATGGCCTGCGGTATGTAGCCTTGCGCTATTTTAATGCGGCCGGAGCCGATGCCGGCGGTATGATCGGGGAAGACCATACGCCGGAAACACACCTGATTCCGCTGATCCTGCAGACGGCACTGGGACAGCGCCGGAGTATCAAAATCTTTGGTACCGATTATCCGACGGCCGATGGTACCTGTATCCGCGACTATATCCACGTAACGGATCTTGCCGATGCCCATGTGCGGGTTCTGGATTATCTGGCCCATGGCGGCCAGTCCCAGTATTTTAATCTGGGGACCCAGCATGGCATGAGTGTGCGCCAGATGATTGAGACGGCTAAAAAGGTAACAGGCCGGGATTTTGCCGTAGAAGAAGCCCCGCGCCGTGCCGGTGATCCCGCTGTGCTTATCGCAAGCTCTGAAAAAATTCAGGCTGTGACTGGCTGGCGCCCTGTCCATAGTGACGTGGAACACATCATTGCCGATGCATGGAACTGGCACCGCACGCATCCGGAAGGATACGGGGATGGGAAATAGGCTGTTCGCTTATGGTCACTTTGTTTGGAACATTTTAGTTCATCACGCGAAAACATGGCTCCCGTATGGAGTAATCCTGGCATGTCTGACAGGAATCTGGTTTTGGTGGGATGGACCGGTATCAAAACAAAACACAGTAATACGGGAGACGAAGAATCATCATGATTCTCCGCCTCCCTCTTTTTTACAGAAAAAGACCGGTCCGTCTTTAAAGAATGGAGGAACATGCCGGTACAGTCTGACCGGTACACGGCGGACGAAACCGCTGGCCGATTTATTTGAGCCCTCTGCTGATACGCCGGCTGTGGGAGCTGAAGGAAAAAAGGAAAAAGGCCCGGAAAAACAGGAAAAACAAAACCGTAAGGACAGGCAGATGCCATCGCAGTCTATACGGGTGCCGCAGGTATGCGGCACGATGGAAGAAAAGGGCCGGCGTCTTATCCTGCTCAGTAATGGACAGAAATCACAGGCCTGCGCGGCAGGAGATTCCTTTGATTCCTGGCAGATCGTGTATATTTCTCCCGGCGTGGCCGGACTTTCGAAAGAAGGTGTCATTCATGAAGTCTATTTTTGAGATGCACCGGTTGTGGCGGCAGATGGGATTCCTGATCATAGGGTTGGTGCTGGCCGGATGGCCGGTACCGGTTGGGGCTCTCGATGTTCGCGTTCATGAGGCCCCAGTCCGCACGGTCCTCTCGGGGCTGGCCCGCAGCGCCGGCATCAATTTGATCATTGATGATACCGTAGACGGTGCCGTGACGATGGAACTGCAGGATGTATCTGCCGAAGAGGCAATCCGCGTACTGGCAGATAGTCAGAATCTGCTGTACAGTAAGGAAGGCCCTATTGCCGTCATTACTGCCGGACGGGCCCATGACCAGGCCCGGAGCTGCTATACCTGGAAGCTCCGTTATGCCGATCCGGACAGCGTGCGTCAGGCGGCAGAAGCCGTGGCAGGGTCCGGCCTTGTCCGCTATCACAGCGATACGAACTCCCTCATTCTCCACGGTACGGCCCGGACAGCAGCCGCTGTAGACCGGCTGGTACAGTCCCTCGATGTGCCGGTGCAGCAGGTCGATGTGGAAATAGAATTCCTGTCCCTTCAGACCGATGCTGTCAAAGACCTGGGTATTTCCTGGGACTGGACGGTCATGGAAGGAGGCCCGGGCCATCAGGCTTTCCTGTATACCGGCCAGCTGCGAGCACTGGAAAGCAAAGGCAAAGCCCGCGTCCTGGCGCGGCCCCATCTGATGGCGCAGAATGGAAGGGAAGCGCAGATTCTCATCGGGGACCGCATCCCTGTCCTGACCGAACACGTGACCGATGGAGAAGTATCCCGCACGACAGAATATGAAGATGCCGGCATCAAGCTGAGCTTTACGCCGCGGATTCACGACGACCACAGCGTGACAGCACATATCCGTGCAGAAGTCGGAACGCCTATCCTGGTACCGGAACTCAAGGCCTACCGGATCACGACGCGCCGGGCTGATACGGACGTCTGTATGCAGCCAGGACGGGATCTGCTCATTGGCGGTCTCATCAGCCGGGAAGAAATCAATAACCTGCGTAAAGTCCCCATACTGGCAGAGATCCCCGTTCTGGGAAAATTATTCCGGTACCACTATACATCGAAGAAAGAAACGGAACTGGTCATCCTCATCCGCTCCCGCGTGGCGCCGCCTCTCTCCGGGTCCGCACGTTGACAGGCTGCGGGGAATCTGCTACCATAGATGTGTTTTCAGCAAAAGGGGGACATAAGTGATGGAAAAAATACTATGTGTAGCTTTGGGCGGCGGAATCGGGGCAGCCTGCCGGTATGTACTGACGGAATTGTGCAATATGCATGGCGGGGCCTTTTTTCCCTATGGGACGATACTGGCTAATGTCATCGGATCGTTTCTGATTGGCATCCTCTTTGTCTTTTTCAGCAGTCATTCATCTCTTTCGCCTCTGGTCAAGCTGCTTTTTGTGACGGGGGTTCTCGGAGGGTTTACGACGTTCTCTACATATAATATGGAACTTCTGACTATGGCCCGGACCGGGGAATTTACCTTTGCCCTTCTCTATCTGGGGTTCAATGTCATCGGCGGCTTTGCTGCCTGCTGGCTGGGGTATGCTGCGGGCAATGCCATCGTCTGATTTTGTTACAAAGCGTTTCTATATATGACCTGTTCAGTGGCATTTAAAAAGGACTGGCTACCGGAGACAGTATGTCTCTGATAGTCAGTCCTTTTGCGTACAGGTATCAGGCCTTTGCCGGTTCTTTTTTCCCTCTGGCAGCGTAGAAAAGGGAACCGAGGATGAAGCCGGCGATAAACGGGATAATCCAGCCGAAACCGTATGCCGAAAGCGGCGTAGCGGCTACGATGGCTTTGGCAAAGCCGAGACTGGATAGACCGGGCAGGGATTCGAGGAGTGCGTATATGGTCACCAGATAGACCGATCCCTTGTAAGCACCGTCATTGGGGATGATGCGGACGAGAATGCCCAGGACCAGCAGGGCCAGGCAGGGCGGATAGCAGACGCCAAAAATCCAGCCGATATAGGTGACGATACCGTCCACCCCAAGGAGTGCCGTAAGAGCAGACAGAATGCAGCAGCCGATGGCCACCTGACGATAAGAGAAGCGCCCCGTGGCCTGACTGGTGAATTCGGCTACGGCGGCAATCTGTCCGATCGCCGTCGTCAGGCAGGCCAGCACGACGGTGATCCCCATGGGAATCATGACGGCGCCGCCTACGCGCTGGATAATCGCTACCAGAAGTTCTGCCCGTCCGATGGACTGGGGATAGTCACCGCTGACACAGGCCCCCATGTACAGGAGGGAACCGTAAATGATGAACAGCAGGACAAAGGCGATGATGCCGCAGCCAATGAGACAGCGGTTACGCTGGGCGACTGCCGTATATCCCTTGGCGTTGATGGAACTGATAAAAACGGCGGCCATGATGAAACTGACCAGCACATCGCCTGTATTGTATCCGCCCAGGAAGGCATTGACGAACGGATTGGGGACGGCCGGACTGACCGGCGTCCCGATAGGGCTGGCGACGCCTATGATGGCGATGACGACCAGAATGAGGGCCAGAAGAGGCGTCAGATATTTGCCCATCCGGTCCATGACGTTATTCTTATCAGCAGCAAAGAAAAAGGAAATGATGAAATATACGATGACGAGAGGAATGAACGGTGCTGATGGAATATTGCCCTGGATGCCGAGCTGGATGGCCGTGGCACACGTACGGGGAATGGAAACAAAAGTGCAGACCAGCATCAGTGCGGCCAACAGGATATGGTACGTGTATTTTCCGACATGATCGGTAATGGAATGTACGTCGCCATTGAGACCGATGACGATAAGGGTAAAAATGGGCAGGAAAATACCGGACAGGGTCAGGCCGGAAAGGCCGGAAAGGTAAGCGGACCCGCTGTTCAGTCCCAGCTGGGGCGGGAAAATCAGGTTACCAGCGCCAAAGTACGTAGCAAAGAAGGCAAAACCCAGAATGCATACATCGCGGAAACGGATGGAATGGGGAGCAGACATGATAAAACCTCCTGAAAAAAATATACAAAGAGAGCCGGCAATTGCACCGTGTACAGGCATTACCGGCCCCCATTGGTCGAAATTATGCGATTGTCACTATCGTATTTTATGCTTTATCCAGAGCCTGTTTCAGATCATCGAGAAGGTCATCGACATTTTCCAGGCCGACGGAAATGCGGATCGTGCCGCTGGTGATGCCGGCAGCCTTCAGGGCTTCATCATTCAGCTGCTGATGCGTCGTCGAAGCGGGATGTACGAGCAGCGATTTGGAATCGCCTACGTTGGCCAGATCGGAGAAAATCTGTGCGGCGTCGATGAAACGGCGGGCTGCTTCCCGGCCGCCCTGGAGTTCGAAGGAGAAGATGGAACCGGTGCCCTTCGGGAAATATTTCTGAGCCAGTTTATAATAAGGAGAGCTCGGAAGGGACGGATAGTTTACTTTCGTAACTTTCGGATGGTTTTCCAGAAAATCGGCTACTTTCTGGGCGTTGGAAACGTGGCGTTCAATGCGCAGGGACAGGGATTCGAGGCCCTGGATGAGCAGCCATGCATTGAACGGGCTGAGCGATGCGCCGAGGTCGCGGAGGTATTTGGCGCGGACGCGGGTTACAAAGCTGGCACCTGGGACGTCTTTGACAAAGCTGAGGCCGCCGTAGGATTCATCCGGTTTGACCAGTTCTTCGAACCGTCCCGAGCCTTCCCAGTCGAAATCGCCTTTTTCTACGATAAGACCACCCAGCGTCGTGCCGTGGCCGCCGATGAATTTAGTAGCCGAATGGAGAACGATATCGGCACCGTGTTCAAAGGGGCGGAAGAGGAACGGTGTGGCAAAGGTGTTATCTACGAGAACGGGGATGCCGTTTTTGTGGGCGATTTCAGCGATGGCTTCGAAATCAGGAATGTTGATGGCCGGATTGCCCAGGCTTTCCAGATATACGGCCTTCGTCTTGTCTGTAATCAGTGCGGCAAAAGACTGGGGATCGTCGGGATCGGCGTATTTGACGGTAATGCCGAGGTGTCTGAATGTATCGGTGAACAATTCGATGGTGCCGCCGTACAAGGTCGGAGCGGCGATGATTTCATCACCGGCACCGGCGAGGTTGATGAGGGAAAGGGAAATTGCGGCAGCTCCGGTAGCCGTAGCCAGGGCAGCTGTACCGCCTTCCAGTGCGGCAATCCGTTTTTCCAGTACATCCCAGGTCGGGTTGGCCAGGCGGGAATAAATGAAGCCCGGTTTTTTCAGGCCGAACTGATCTTCGCCATCCTGTGTGTTTTCAAATACATAGCTCGTCGTCTGATAAATAGGAACGGCACGGGCGCCTGTTGCCGGATCGGGAACCTGACCTGCATGCTGCTGTAATGTTTCGAATTTGTAATTTGTGCTCATAATGAATTCCTCCTGTGATGTAAAAATAATTTTTTTACTTGAAGGCGTGTTGTAATAAAAAAAGCTTCCGTCCCCTCGTAAGGGACGGAAGCACCGTGATACCACCCAATTTCGCCTGACTCTCACAAGCCAGGCCTCTTCAGGTACGCAGACCGTAGTCTTGAATACCATAGCACGATAACGGGTGCAACCGGACGGTCTAATTATTCGACCAGTCTGCTCTGAGGCCATCTTCCACGGAATTCCCTGCGCTCCCTTTCACCAGACGGAAGCTCTCTGTGCCATTTCCTTCCATGTACTCTTCTCTTCATTGCAACACTATCAAGTTGATGACGTAAGTCTACCATGGAAAAATGAATTTGTCAAACCCTTTTTTGCCCAAAATTGAAAATTTTTAGAATTAAGTTCTATTGGAATACATCTGGTCAAAGGCCGTAAATGTATATATTATATATGGAAAAGGGGAGTAAAAAAAATAATAAAAATATCGTTCTACATAGCCTGCAAAAAAGTAGGACAACCCCGTATGAGTTGTCCTACGTCCGCTTGATTTGTATAATTATTCAAATTCTTCATCGCCGTCGTTAATGTAGAATTCTAAGATATCCGGACGGGAATAGTGGCCGGTGGCATCAAATTCCATGCGGCTCATAGGGACTTTGTCCATGTCGAGGTCGGCATAGATGATGGCTTCTTTGTTCCAGACTGGTTCGGTCACATAATGACCATACGGATCGATGATGCAGCTGCCACCGGTACACGTTTCGTCTTTCAGACGGCTGATTTCTTCCTGTTCCAGAAGCGTAGACGGATACATGTCTTTAGTGAAATACTGATCGACATTGAACACGTAGCAGTGTCCTTCAATGGCGATATGCTTGATCGTATCCTGCCATTCGGGATTGTCATTGGTGTTGGGAGCCAGATAGAGGGCCACTCCTTTTTCATATAAGGCGACGCGGGCCAGGGGCATGTAATTTTCCCAGCAGATGAGACTGCCCATGCGGCCCCATTCCGTATCGACCATGGGGAAATACGTTTCCGGCACATGGGAATCGGCCCAGATATAGCGTTCAGCACCGGTCGGCTTGATTTTGCGGTGCAGGGAGACCAATTCACCTTCCGGCGAAAAAATCAGATTGCTGCAGTATAAGGAGCAATTGATAGGATCCCGTTCGGTAACGCCTATGCTGACGTAGGCATGGGCTTTTTTGGCAGCGGCGGCAATGCTGATGGTATCGTCAGGGACGACGACGGCATTGTCATAATAGACTTTCCAGTCCTTGCGGCCAGCTTCATTCCGGCTGCCGACGGTGAAGCCAAAGGTCAGTCCGTAGGGATAGCAGGGAATGAGCGATTCCGGGAAGACGATGAGCTCGGCCCCGTTCTGGCCGGCTTCCATGATCTGGCGCACGACTTTATCGATAGTCGCTTTCTTGTCGAATAAGACAGGGGATGCCTGGACGATAGCCGCCCGCAGCTGCTTTTTCAGATTTTTCATGCAACGATTCCTCCGTTCATAATAGTATAGTTTATTATAACATAGATTCCCTGATGCGCTCAAAGAAGAATCTATGTTATACTAGAAGCCGTGAGGTGAAATGTATCATGAACAATCCTTTTGAGAATGTGACTATATTAGATTTTACGCATGTATATTCCGGCCCTTACTGCACCATGCTCTTTGCTGATCTGGGTGCCAGAGTTATTAAGGTGGAACGGCCGGGAAGCGGCGATGATACGCGCCATTACCTGCCGTTTAAAAACGACGAAAGCGGGTATTTTGCTTACCTGAACCGCAATAAAGAAAGTATTACCTTGGATTTGAAATCCCCGGAAGGGAAAGAAATAGCCCTCGGCCTGATGAAACAAAGTGACATTGTCATCGAAAATTTTTCTGCCGGGACGATGAAAAAACTGGGCCTGTCCTATGAAGAAGCCCGGAAGGTACGGCCTGACATCATCTATGCCTCCATTTCCGGATTCGGCCAGACGGGGCCGCTCTGCCATAAAGCCGCCTATGACAATATAGCCCAGGCTATGGGCGGGCTGCTGCGGGTCACGGGGTATCCCGACCAGGCGCCGGTCAAAGTAGGTGTATCCATTGCCGATGCCAATGCCGGCATTCATGCCGCGTTCTGCCTGATGGCCGCGCTCTATTACCGCGAACACACGGGAAAAGGGCAGTATATCGATGTGTCCATGATGGAAACGACCATGTCCGTACTGGAAAATTTTGTCATCCAGTATACTCTGAACGGTGTCGTGCCGGAACGGATGGGCAATGAACATTCTGCATCGGCTCCTTTTGATGTCTATGTGACAAAAGATGACTATATCGCTGTGGCAACGGCCAGCAACCGCTTGTTCAGCCGCATGCAGGATGCCATGGGACTGGATATCATGTCGGACCCGCGGTTTGCGGAAAATACGCTGCGCCGCAAAAACTATGCCGAGCTGAAGCCCATTATAGAAGCGTGGATGAAGGAACATACGACGGCAGACATCGTCGCCTTGTTCGATAAGGCCGGCGTGCCGGCGGCTCCGCTCCTGCGCATCGATGAACTGGTACATCATCCGCAGATACGGCAGCGGGGCATGATGGAAACGCAGCATCATCCCGTCATCGGTGATTTTGAAATGCCCGGTTTTCCCGCTCATTTTTCGGAAATACAGACACCGGTCCGCAAGGCAGCCCCTCTTCTCGGTGCCGATACGGATGACGTCCTCTCGGTTATGCTCGGCTTCAGCAAAGAAAAGATACAGGAACTGAAAGACCGGGATATCGTTTAGAAAGAAAGGAATTATATACAATTGGGTAGTATAAAAGTACAAAAATTAGAGAAGTCGTTCGGCGTACGGAATATTTTCCACGATGTATCCTTTGAGCTGCGCCGGGGAGAACGGCTCGGGCTGATCGGGGCCAACGGGGCAGGCAAATCGACACTCCTCAAATGCCTCATCGGGGATGAGGATTATGACGGGGGAACCTTTGTCATTTCCGAAGGAGAATCCGTAGGATACCTGCAGCAGGATATCACCTATGAAGACGATGTAACCCTGAGGGATACGATGACCGCTGCCTGGCAGGATGTCCTGCGCCTGGAAGGGCAGTTGAAAGATGTAGAAAAACAGATGCAGAGCCAGCCCGATAATGAGGAACTGATGAACCGCTACGCTCACATGCAGGAGCGGTTCGAATGGCTGGGGGGATTTGAATACGAATCGATGAGCCGCAAAATCATCCAGGGACTGGGCTTTGGGGAAGACGATATGGACCGGCCCGTACAGAGTTTTTCCGGCGGTCAGAAGACGCGCATCAATCTGGCCAAAGCCCTCGTACGGCGTCCGGACTATCTGTTTCTCGATGAACCGACGAACCATCTCGATATGGATATGCTGGAATGGCTGGAAGGTTACCTCCTTTCCTATGGCGGAGGAATTCTCATCGTATCCCATGACCGGTATTTCCTCGACCGGGTCGCTACAGGGATTCTGGAGCTGAGTCATGGCACGGTTACGAAGTATAAAGGAAATTACACGCGGTATGTGGAACAAAGCCGCGTCCGCCGCAAGGCACTGGAAAATGCCTACCGCAAGCAGCAGGAACACATCCATGAAACGGAAGAATATATCCGCAAATACAAGGCCGGAATCAAGGCAAAACAGGCACGGGGACGCCAGTCCCAGCTGGACCGGCTGGAACGGATCGAACTGGCACCGGAAGAAGCGACACTCCATTTCCATTTTGCCCCGGCCGAAGGCTGCGGGGAAAAAGTGCTGGTTCTCGATAATGTCTGCGGCGGCTATGGCGGAAGAAAGCTTTTCGATCATCTGAGCCTGCTCCTGCGCCGCGGTGAGTCGGCAGCATTGATCGGCCCTAACGGGACGGGCAAGACGACGCTGCTGCGGATGATTATGGGAGAGAAAGAACCGGATAGTGGCCATATTACCCTGGGAAGCCGGGTCCACATCGGTTATTTTGCCCAAGAACATACGGAACTGCACGGGGCCTGGAGCGTACTGGAAGAAATCATGAATGCCTTCAGCTATGGAGAAGATGAAGCCCGCAATATCTTGGGCCGGTTCCTGTTTACCGGTGACGATGTGTTTAAAACCATTGACAGCCTGAGCGGTGGTGAACAGGCACGGCTGGCCTTATTGAAATTATTTCTCGAAGGCCCGAATTTCCTCATCCTGGACGAACCGACGAACCATCTGGACATTCCGACACGGGAAATCCTGGAACAGGCACTGCTCGATTTTGGCGGCACGTACCTGGTCGTATCCCATGACCGGTATTTCCTCGATAAGATCACCGGGCGGACACTGGTCTTGGAAAATAAGAAGCTGAAAGAATTCCTGGGCAATTATACCTATTACCGGGAAAAAGAACGGGAAGCAGCGGAACTTCAGGCTCAGGAAGCGGCAGAACAGGGCGCAGAAAAAACGGGAGAAAAACAGGAAGAAAAACGGATGTCTTCCGAAGCGCATGTAGAACCAGATAAAAAGGATGCCCCGCCGGCAGTGAAAAAAACACCATCCTATGGGACGGCCCGCAAGCTGGAACAGATAGAAATGAAGATAGCCGAACTGGAAGCGACGGTCAAAATGTATGAATTTCAGCTGAACCAGCCGGAAAATCAGACTGACCCGGATAAAGCACTGGAACTGACCGGGCTGTATGAAACGACGAAACAAAAGCTGGACGAGGCCTATGATACGTGGGCGGAACTATCGGAAAAAGAATAAAGATGGATTCTTTTCCTTGCAGTCAGCACCAATGTAATATATACTAGCAACTAGAATGATATCGTGTTGACAAATATAAAGCAGGGAGTTAGTGTACATGAATGAAAAAATTTTGCTGATCAATGATATCCCCGGTTACGGAAAAGTGGCACTGGCGGCGATGATGCCCATTCTGGCCCACATGAAATACGACGTATATAATCTGCCTACGGCCGTCGTGTCCAATACGCTGGATTATGGAAAGTTCGATATTCTGGAAACGACGGAATATATGAAAAAGACTCTGAAAGTCTGGGATGAGCTGGGCTTTTCCTTTGATGCCATTACGACAGGGTTTATCGTGTCCCAGGAGCAGGCGGATATTGTGACCCGTTTCTGCCGGGAACAGGCCAGCCGGGGCGTGCGTATTTTTGTCGATCCCATCATGGGTGACGAAGGCCATCTGTATAACGGCGTAGGAGAAGAAACGGTAGAGCGGATGCGCGATTTGTGCCGCATCGCCGATTATATCATGCCAAATTATACAGAGGCGGCCTATCTGGCCGGTCTGGACTGTAAGGATGGCGACCTGGACGAAGGGGAAACGCGGCAGCTCATCGATGCGCTCCGGGCCATCTGCCCCCGCTCGGTCCTCATTACCAGCGTGCGGACTGATGGCACTTATGTCGTGCTGGGGTATGACCATGAACGGAATACCTATTTCCAGCTGCCGTACAATCTGATTCCCGTCCGCTTTCCCGGTACAGGCGATGCCTTTTCGGCCATCCTGACCGGGCAGGTACTGCGCGGTCATGCGCTGGAGACGGCGGCCCTTCTTTCCATGGAGAGCGTGCGGAATCTCATTGCTGCCAATATGGGCGTGAAAGATATCTACAAAGGAATCCCCATCGAGCAATGCCTGAATCTCGTAGAAGAGGTACAGACTGATTGATAGGAAAAGCGCTGAGGCCGGAAGGCAGCAGTGCTTTTTTATGGGTAGTGTGTCAGCAGGATGTCTGGCACCAGCAGAGGAGTGATGATACGATGTATACGATACAAATCAAACGGATATATGAGCAGCCGGAAGATACGGATGGAACGCGGATTCTGGTAGACCGGCTCTGGCCAAGGGGAATTTCAAAAGAAAAAGCCCATCTGGACCGCTGGGCCAAAGAAATAGCCCCGTCACCGGAACTTAGGAAATGGTATTGCCATGATGCAGCATTGTACGATGAGTTTTCAAAGCGCTATCTGGCAGAACTGGATATGAATGAGGCAGGAGCCTCGTTCCTAAGCGACTGCCGGGTCTATTTGCAACAGGGAAATGTAACACTCGTGTATGCGGCGAAAGACACGGCACACAGTCATGCCCTGGTCCTGCAGCACTGGCTGCTGCAGGAACTGCAGCTCCAGGGGAAATAGAAAGGATGGATGTTTTTTCATGAATGAAACGAAGACTTCGGTCTTATCGAATGGACTTTTATGGTTTGGTGCTGGCATTTCTATTGCAGAAATACTGACGGGGATGCTCCTGGCACCGCTGGGATTTGGCAAGGGATTCCTGGCCATCATTATCGGCCACGTCATCGGCGGTGCCGTCATGTTCGGAGCCGGCGTCATCGGCGGCCGTACGGGACGGAGCGCCATGGAAACAGTACAGATTTCCTTCGGCCGGCAGGGAGCTAAATTGTTTGCCGGACTGAACGTCATCCAGCTCATCGGCTGGACCGCTGTCATGATTGCCAGTGCTGCCGTGGCGGCCAATACGATTGCGGCTATCGGCACGGCCTTCTGGAGTGTCATCATAGCAGCCCTCATTGCACTGTGGATCGTGCTGGGTCTGAAGAACCTGGGTCGGGTCAATGTCATCGTCATAGCGGCCCTCCTGATTCTGACACTGGTCCTGAGCGCGGTTATTTTCAGCGGCGGCGCAGCTCCGAAAGCAGATGGCACCATGACCATGGGACAGGCCATCGAACTGACCGTAGCCATGCCCCTTTCGTGGCTGCCCATTATTTCCGATTATACACGCACGGCAGAAAAACCGATCAAGGCGACGGCAGCCAGCTGCGGTACCTATTTTGTGGCGAGTACGTGGATGTTTGTCATCGGCATGGGGGCGGCTTTGTATACGGGACAGGATGATATTGCCGCTATTATGCTTCAGGCCGGGATGGGACTGATCGGCATCCTGATCATCCTTCTTTCCACGGTGACGACGACCTTCCTCGATGCTTTTTCTGCTGGCGTCAGTGGACGGAGCCTGTTTCCACAGCTTTCCGATACGGTCCTGGCCCTCATCGCCTGCGCCGGGGGCATGATTCTGGCTATTGCCGTCGATGCCAGCCGGTTTGAAGATTTCCTCTATCTGATCGGGTCCGTCTTTGCGCCTATGACGGCCATTCTCCTTTCAGATTACTTCATCCTGCGCCAGGACCACAGCAGTCAGAGCGTATGCTGGCTGAACCTGATCCTGTGGGTGGCAGGGTTTGCCTTGTACCGGGCACTCCTCGATGTGCAGACGCCGTGGGGGATTACCTTCCCGGTCATCATACTGGTCATGCTGGCCAGTGCCATCATCCATAAACTGCTGCCGTCCCGGGGATAATACTGGCAGGAACCATATACCGCTTCGTCAATGAACAAAAAGGACCGTCGTATCATGGACAGAAATTCATGATACGACGGTCCTCTGTTTAGGTATATTTCGTTTATGTCTGGAAACCGCCTCTCCTGTGCATCAGAAAAAGGCCCGGCACCCTGTGGTGTCAGGCCCTGGACAAAGGGGGGTTATTGAATATCAATCGTGCCTGATTGTTCCTGCGTCTGGGGGTTCAGTTTCGGCAGGCCGATTTTCAGGACGCCATTGCGGAAAGCTGCTTTAATGCCGGATTTATCAATATTGTGAATGACAAACTGGCGCTGGAACGCTGTGTTCATGCGTTCTCTGCATACATAACTCGTCTGATGCTGTGCATCGTGCTGGTCTTCTTTATGCTGGGCGGCGATGGTCAGGACATCGTTATCATAGGTGACGCTGATGTCTTCTTTATTTACGCCGGGCAGATCCGTCGTCACAATATAAGCTGTGCCCGTGTCTTCGATATCGCATTTCGGCATGCTTATCTGCGGCATGCGGGAGAAAAAGCCGTCATTAAAGAAATCATCAAATACACTGGGAATAGCAAAATCATTGTTTAATACTGGAAATAAGTCTCTCATAATAATACCCTCTTTCGTAATTGGTAATGCCTGAGATCATTATTTACAGGTCTGTACATTGCTTTTGTTCTTTTGACCTTTCCTTGTAATCTTCTTTCTTCTGATTACACTTGTATTATACGTCCTGTTAGCCACTATGTCAAGAGAGTGCTAAGAAAAATTCTTATTTTTTTGAAAAATATCCCTGCAGAAACCAGAGGTCGTAGTTTCTGCAGGGATATGAATCTTATTATGGAGTAGTGCGGCCGGCAGACCAGATAGTGGTATTGCCGGGAAGGGAGATATAATCCGGCATTTGTCCATACAGGGCATAATAGCGGCTGGCTACGGTATCATCATGTTTCTGGTCGATGATGATCAGCCTCTGGTTTTCCTGCATGAGCGTATCGATAGAGGCCATAGGCATGACGTTCTTGGCATTCCAGTTCAGTTTACCCGGTTGCAGTCTGCTCAATTCGTCGGTATTGACGGCCCGGTATATGGTTTTGCCGCTATAAAACACGGCGCTGGTGCTATAGCCTTTGTAAAAACAGATGGCTGCATTATCCGTATCCATGCGGGCCAGGGTCTGGCCGATGTCCTTACCGGACTGGTGCAGCATGATGGGCGGTGCTGCCGTAAAGGCCAGGACCGTATACAGGACGCCGCCGGCCAGGGCGATTTTCCGGACAGGCAGATGGAAGTGCTGGAGCATACAGGCGCTCAGGATGGAAAGGGAAAAGAGAGCCGGATACGTATAGGTCGTGTATTTCGTGGCGACAACGGTAAAGAAAATAAACGTTACGGCCGCGTACAGTGCGAGCAGTAATGCACAGGAGTCGCTTCCCGCAAAGGGCATGCGGCGTTCTTTTCTGTATTTCCAGAGAGCCCAGGGCCAGGTAAAGCTCCAGGGCGCGAAACCGGCAAAAAAGATGATGATATAGAAATACCATACATTCTTTCCGCCATGTTCCGGAACGGTAGCGCGAAGAAAATTGTGGACACCGAAGAAATTCAGGAGAAAGTTGAATCCATGGACTTTATACATGAAGCCGTACCAGAGGCCGGTAATGACGAAGAAGAGGAGCATGCCGCTCAGCAGATGGACGTGGAGCAGTTCCTTCAGGTCGTGGCGCATGATGAGAAAAATCAGGGCGGCCAGTGCGGGCAGGGCAAGGCCTATGGGGCCTTTGGTGAGAACGGCAAAGGCGGCCATGACATAGGTGGCCCAGTACCAGCGGCGGTTTTCTGTATAGCCGAGGTAGAAAAAGGCCAGACAGGCACTCATAAACAGAAACAGTGTCGCATCGGTGATGACTGCTTTCGACAGGAGCCAGCATTCGACGCTGGTCATGAGGATGATGGCGGCAGAAAAGGCCAGAGACCTGCTGTATACGCGGGCAGTGAACCAGTACGTAAACAGTACGCCTGCTGTTCCCATCAGTGTCGAAGGAAGCCGTGCGGCAAATTCGGTAAAGCCGAACAGGGAGAAGGAAAGTGCCAGTTCCCAGTAATAAAAAATCGGCTTGTCATACCAGTAGTGACCGTATATCTGGGGAGACAGCCAGTCACCGGAGAGGACCATTTCCTTTGCTGTCAGTGCGTAATTGGATTCGGCTGAATCGGTGATGGCCAGAAAGGAATTGGCCGCCAGAAACAGGACGAGCGCGCAGAGCCCGAGAAAAACATAAGGATGTTTTTCGATGTATTTCATATGATGTACCCTTCTTTCTGCAAGATAAGGTAAGGATACCAAAGAAATGTTATGAAAAGAGTAAGGACCCTTAAAGAAACTATAAGAAGTGTTAAATAAAATTTAAACAGAAAATTCAGCCATTGCACCTGGTGCAGACGGAGAGTAAGATAGAACCGGAGGGATGCTTGTGACTATCAAAAAACGCCTGATTCTATCGCATATTCTCGTATTCGTCGTGCCTATACTCATGACAGTCGTCCTGTTTCTTATGGCAGCCGGCGGCATCTGGCTTTTTACGCAGAGCGGCAATCACGTCTACGTTGAAAGTTCTACCCAGTTTAACCGGGCCAGTGAAGCCGTCCATCATATTGTTTTCCGGTCACTGCGCAGCAGCGGCGATAATCCGGAAAATTATAAGTGGATTATCGAAATGCTGTCGCCGGAGCAGAGTTATGTCGTGCTGGAAAAAGATGGCAGCCACATTTATGAATACGGCAATGGACACCTTGCCAGTATGATAGAAGCCATTCCCAGTGATATCCGGGACCGTTCGTTTTCCCAGCAGAAACGGGATACGTATGTCCATGCCGATACGGGACGATATTACTATCTGGAGAAACAGGAAATTCATGATTCCCTGTATCGCCTGTATTTTGTCAGCCGGCAGATGCCCCATGGAACGGATGAATCAGTGGAACACGCGACACAGGGGACGCTCTTTGCCATTTTTCTCGCCTTTTTCCTGCTCCTGGCCGGGACTATTTTCTTCCTGACCCGGTTTGTGCTGCGCTATATCTTACAGGCTCTCAAATTGCTGCAGACCGGATCAGATCAGGTACGGCAGGGTAATCTTACGTACCGCCTGACCTACGGCCATGATGATGAAGTGAAGCCTGTCGTCGATACGTTCAATATCATGACGGAAGAACTGGAACAGTCCCTGCAGGAGCGGACGAGGCAGGAAGAAAACAGAAAGGAACTCATTGCCAGCATGTCCCACGACATCCGCACGCCTCTTACGGCTATCCGCGCCTATGTCGAAGGACTGGCTGACAACATAGCGGATACGCCGGAACGGCGCCGGCACTATATTGAAGTCATCCAGAAAAAGACAGAGGATATGAACCGCATGATAGACCAGTTGTTCCTGTTTTCTAAAATTGATCTGGGAGAAAAAGCATTGCCTCTGCAATCACTAGAGCTAAATGAAGTAATTTCTGATATAATAGAGGAAAACAAAGAAGGATGGCAGTATCGTCAGGCTCTGGTAGTATGGACTCCTTCTCCGGAGGCACTGCCTCTTCTTGGAAACCGGGAGTTATGGCAGCGGATCATAACAAATCTGGTGACCAATAGTATAAAATATAAAACAGAAGAGTATGTACATATCGGTATTCGTTCATGGAAACAGGAGAATATGGTCTGCCTGGAAGTCGCCGATGATGGCCCGGGCGTACCGGAAGAAGCACTGATGCGGCTGGCAGAACCGTTTTACCGTACAGACAAGGCACGGAGCCGGACGGGTGATGGCAGCGGACTGGGCCTTTCTATTGTTGCCAGAGGAGTGCAGCTCATGAAAGGTATCGTGACCTTTTTGCCGGTCCATCCTCATGGATTGTGTGTGCATATGGAACTGCCTTCCGAGGGGGATGTCAAATGAATGAACGTATTTTGATAATAGAAGATGATCAGGATATCGCTTTTATTGAGAAAGATTACCTGGAAATGAGCGGCTATGCCATAACGATTGCTTCCGACGGCCTGACCGGGCTGAAAGAAGGATTGAGCGGTTCCTATCAGCTGGTACTGCTCGATGTCATGCTGCCCGGCATGGATGGGTTTGAAGTCTGCCGCCGCCTGCGGGATAAAGTGGATATCCCCATTATGATGGTGACGGCCAAGCGGGAAGATATCGACAAAATCCGGGGCCTGGGATTCGGCGCCGATGATTATGTGGAAAAGCCCTTTTCACCGAGCGTCCTTGTGGCCCGGGTCAAATCCCAGCTGGCCCAGTATCAGCGCCTGAAAGGGACACAGATACATAAAAAATCCCGTATTACCCTGGGAAATATCTCTCTCGATCCGGACACGCACCGCGTTTTCGTCGGTGACAAAGAAAAAGTCCTGCCCAATAAGGAGTTCCAGGTATTGGAATTTCTCATGGTCAATGCCGACATGGTCTTCAGCAAAGAAACGATTTACGACAAAATATGGGGCATGGATTCCCTGGGGAATACGGCGACTGTGCCGGTCCATATCAACCGGCTCCGTGAAGCCATCGAAAAAGACCCAAATAAACCCCGCCATCTCCTTACCATCTGGGGGGTTGGCTATAAGTTTAAGCCATAATGTGCACTGAATGAGTGAAAAATGCTGGATGAACGATTCCCTTCTGTGATATAATTGAACGTACCATTTAGTTTTGGGGGGTATAGTATATGGAACTGGAAATGGAGTTCATCAGGAAACTGCCATCGCCGCAGGAACTGAAAGAAGATTATCCGGTCGAACCGGCTATTTATGAAACAAAGCGCCGGCGCGACAAAGAAATCAAAGATATCCTTACGGGGAAAGATCCGCGATTCCTTCTCATCATCGGGCCCTGTTCGGCTGACAATGAAGAAGCTGTCGTGGATTATGCACACCGTCTGGCCCGCGTACAGGAACAGGTCAAAGACACCATTTACATCATTCCCCGGGTATATACCAATAAGCCGCGTACTATCGGCGTAGGGTATAAGGGGATGCTGCACCAGCCGGATCCAGAGGGTAAAGAAGACATGCTGGCCGGCATCATCGCTATCCGGGATATGCACATGCGCGTCATCAGGGAAACAGGGTTTACCTGTGCCGAAGAAATCCTCTATCCGGAAAACCACCGGTATTTATCGGATCTGTTATCTTATGCGGCTATCGGAGCCCGTTCGGTAGAAGACCAGCTGCACCGTATGATTGCCAGTGGCGTGGGTATTCCTGTCGGGATGAAAAATCCGACATCGGGCGATATTTCCGTCATGCTCAATTCTATCGCTGCAGCCCAGCATGAACAGCAATTCCTGTTCCGGGGCTGGGAAGTAAAGACAATGGGGAATCCGCTGACCCATGCCATCCTGCGTGGCTATGTGGATAAATTCGGCAAGAGCCTTCCCAACTATCATTATGAAGATCTGCAGCGCCTGTTTGAAGAATACGGCAAGCGGGAACTGGAAAATCCGGCTGTCATCATCGATGTGAACCATGCCAATTCGGGCAAGAAATATCTGGAACAGATCCGCATTTCCAACGACGTCCTCTACAGCCGTCATATGAATAAGGATATCAAGAAGATGGTCAAAGGACTGATGATTGAAAGCTATATTGAAGATGGAAACCAGAAAATCAGCGATGGCGTGTATGGTAAATCGATTACCGATCCCTGCCTGGGATGGGAAAAGACAGAAGCCCTGATTTTGGAACTGGCAGACCGCGTAGACTATTAAACTAAATTTCAGATATAAGGAGATACCATCCATGCTCAAACAGATTTCTCTTTTCACAGCGAATACCAATGGAGCCCTGGGCCGGGTCACGGACGTGCTGGCCAGGGCTAATATCAATATTTACACCATGCTGGCCAATGACAGTGCAGAATTCGGCATCCTCCGCATGATTGTCGATGACTCGGAAAAGGCGCAGGATGAACTGGTCAAAGCAGGCTATCAGTGCCGCATCGATAAAGTACTGGCCATCGATATGGCATCGGACGAACCGGGCACACTGAACAAAATCCTGTCCAACCTGAGCCGGGCTAACGTATTCGTCAAATATTGCTATATTTCCTTTGACCGGGAAACATCCTCCCCGATAGCCGTTCTCAAAACAGATGAACCGGAAACGGAAACCTTTCTCAAAGGGAAAGGCTATCGCCTGCTGGACCGCTTCTGATGCAGCGCATGAGCCTGATATAACATACATCCTGACAGGACGATTCCTGTCAAAAAAAGACGCAGTCTCCGTATGGGCTGCGTCTTTTTTTGAGGGATAGTGTAAAATAATTGTGGGAAAATTTAATGCATTAAAGAAAATATAAAAAGAGAAGGAGCTCCTTGTTGTATAATAAAGTGTAGATCCAACACAGCCAGAGAGATGAAGCTGATCAATGTCTATGACTCGAAGGTATCGGTCTGTCGGGGGCGCAGGAAGCTATGCGGGCGGCGCACATTTTCCGGATGGGAAGCTCCGTCCCAGTTATGGCCCGAAGTGAATCAGTATATCCAACAAGTCTATGGAGCGGAGCAGGCACCGGAAGTTGTCATCAAAGGAGATGCCGCTAAATGGATTAAAGCCGGGACCAACTACATAGCCCAAAGTACCCATGTCGTGGATGAATATCATGCCAGCCAATACCTTCGCAAAATCGCAGGGAAAGGTACAACCAGCGTACTTTATGACACACTGAGAGCCAACGACCAGGCGGCTATTGTAAAAGAAGTACAGCGAAAGTTGTGGAAGAGTCCGAAACGGAAAAAGCCCATCATGGATGGGTACCAATACATCCTGTCCAACTGGGATGGCATCCATAAAGCGTTGACGCAACCAGATGCTGCCAGCAGTACGGAAGGACACGTAAGCCATATGCTGTCTGACCGGATGAGCTCCCGGTGTATGGGATGGAGCCCGGTTGGGGCTGAACAAATCGCCCGGATGCGTACCTATATAGCCAATGGAGGGAATCTGGAAGCCTATGCACAGAAAAAATTTGCGTCTTATGGGCAGATGACGAAACTGAACATCAATCGGGAAATCTTGAAAAAAGAATGGAATTTTCGAAAATTAAAGTGCTGCACCTACATTCCCGAAAAAGCAGATCATATGCCAGGCCGTGAATCCACCTTAACAGGCGGATGGATGCGATTAATAGAAAACGGCGGCTATCAGCATATTATGTAGCTTTTATACCAAGGTCTCCTTTCTCATGCAAAAAAAATTCCCACAACATCTTGACACTATCAAGGTATATCGTTTCTCTATCTTTTTTTCCTTTCGTGTGATATACTAAAAAGGAGATAGCCCGGTGGCAGCACATCGGCTCTCCTCTATTGATGTTGATTGAAGAAGACCGTGTACCGCGAGGTATGCGGTTTTTTCATTTGGGCATCAGGAATAGAAACATAGATTTACAATCCCCGTTTCTGATGCACAGGATGATAATAAATGTATTGCTAAAAGAAATGCATTATTATATACTTTATGTAAAGAAAGGATGTGGTAATTATGCCTGCAAAGACTACTAATGTGTATATAAGAATGGAACCGGAGGTAAAAATAGCAGCTGAAAAAGTGTTCGATCAATTAGGTATTCCTTTTTCAACCGCGGTGAATTTGTTTTTGAAGCAGGTAGCAATGAAGCAATGTATTCCGTTTGAATTGACAGTGTCTTCTCATCAGCCGGTGTTTTTTGATACCCTGACAGAAGGTGAAAAAGATGCAATAATAGCGAAAGGTTATCGGGAATATCAGACGAAACAGGGAAAAGCTGCAACGGATGTATTTGCAGATTTAGAAAAGAACTACAAGCTGTGAATTACACTGTTTATATGGAACCGGCTGCGGAACAGGATCTTCGTAACATATATGAATATATTGCTCATTCATTGCATAGTCCCATGGCAGCAGGAAAAACATATGATTAAATTAAACGAGCCATTATGAGTTTGGAAATATACCCCCAGCGGTATAATTTTCTTCAAAAAGATGTTTGGAAAATTCGTCAGATACGTTGTATGCCTGTAGCTCATTTTTTACTTTTCTATATTGTAGACGAACAGAAAAAAACAGTTTCTGTTTTACGTATCGTGTATAGTAAACGGAATATTAATCAACAAATATAAATGGAATTTTGTTACAAATACACGTATTCGAAAAAGCCCCACAAGAAATATACTTTACACAACCAGAAGTACTCGATACATACTTGCCATGGAATCATGACCAAAGAGACTAAACTATCTGAATAAATATCGGTAAAATGCCGGATGTTATGATGATCATATCATAGCGTCCGGCATTTTTACATCCACGCTTTTATCTTACGCTTACGTATCATATACGATCCAGTTCAGAACGGCTGATGATTTCGTCCTGTACATCCTTACACAGTTCTACAAAAAAGGCGGAATATCCGGCAACGCGGACGATGAGGTCTCGATATTGTCCGGGATGCTGCTGGGCTGCACGGAGTGTTTCGTTATCGACGCAGTTGAACTGCATCTGTCCGTTGCCCAGTAGGGAAGCCGTTTTCAAAAGGCTGATTACGGCATGCTGTCCTTCGGCTGTTTCCAGGAACCGCGGGAGCAGTTTGAAGTTGTGGGCCATTCCCAGGCTCATGGATTCTACGTTGAGTTTGGAAACGGATTTGATGATAGCTGTCGGTCCTTTTTTGTCCATTCCCTGAGAAGGGCTCATGCCATCGGACAAGGGTTTCCTCGCTTTTCTGCCGTCCGGGGTTGCGCCTATCATGGCGCCCAGCGGGGTATTGAACGATTGGGACAGGGTGCCGTGTATATGGCGGGCATACAAGGACGGGGAAGAATTCATTTTTTGTTCCGTATAGTCGATAATGTCGCGGGCGATGAAATCGGCTTCATCACAGTCATTTCCGTATTTTGCAGCCTGCAGGCAGTCCCGGCGGATGTCATCGTAGCCGTCGAAGTCGGCATCGAGTGCTGTGATGAGTTCGGAGAGGGTATATTTTTTATCTTCATACACCAGGCGACGGACAGCGGCCATGCTGTCTGCATACGTTGCCAGACCGGCAAAGATGGTTCCTGGTCCTTCGTATAACACGGCACCGCCGGCCATGACGTCACGGCCTTTTTCCATGCAGCCGTCTATGAAGAGGGACATGTACGGTGTTGGATTCACGTCGCGGAATACGCGTTCGATGATGTTGGAACCGCGGCAGTTCATTTCAATCAGATAATCCAGCTGTGCTTTGACGGCTTTTTCAAATTCCTCATAGGTCCTGAAAGAGGCCGGGTCGCCGCTGGCAAGCCACTGTTTGGGACCGTAACGGGGCAATACGCCATTGTGCAGAGCCAGTTCGATACAGATGGGCCACTGGGTAAATCCGCCGGCAGTCCATTGATGGATGCGTCCGCTTTTTTGTGGTTCCACACAGCCCATGAGACTGTAATCCCGGGCATCTTCAAAAGAATATCCTTTGCGCAGCATCATGCGGATATGGGCGTCGTCAAAATGACAGGCCGGCATGCCTCCTCCGGCACGGATGACGGTGATGATTTTTTCCAGATACTTCTGGGGGGACATATTATGGATACGGCATGCCAGGGTCGGCTGATACAGCTTCATCCGGGCCACGGCATCCATGAAGAGCAGGGTCAGTTCATTGGTGGCATCACCGCCATGACGGCCTATGCCGCCGACACACATATTGATAAACGGCATATATCCGGCAAAGTACGTAGCCGTGGCTCCCGGCGTATACCAGATGACTTCAGAGCACTTGATCATAAAACAGCCGATGAGTTCGAATGCTTTCTGACGGGACAGCCGGCCTGTTTTTATGTCCTGCTTGTAGAGTGGGTACATGTACTGGTCTACACGGCCCAGGGATGTACTGCACTGATTCCCTTCCAGCATGAATAAGGACAGAATCGTCCATACCGACTGCAGTGCTTCGTGAAATGTCCGGGGCGGATTGGCCGGAACCCGCTCATTGATATCTGCCAGTTCCAGCAATTCCCTGCGTCGCTGTGGGTCTGATTCTTTGGCTGCCAGTTCGCGGGCGTACCGGGCCAGCCGTCTGGCATATATAAGTACACCGTCGCACGTGTCGAGGGCGCCGAGATAATATTCGTGGCGGGTATCATAGTCCGGATCAGAAGGGGACAGTGTTTTTAGATGCTGCAGCGCTTCTTTGCGGATGCCTGTAATCCCTTTCTTAAAAAGAATGATATCGAATCCGGGGCTGGAATCACCGCCGCCGCTGGTTACATGGTAGGTAAGATCCGTAATAGCGGCTTCTGCCCCGTATTCCCATAAACCGGCGCTGCGCAGTGCTTCTTCACAATGTTCTGCAAGAGATTTTCCTTTCCAGAACGGGAAAAGGGTGTGCGTCATGACTTCTTTATCGGTGTCGCTGATTTCATACGGATCCTGGGGCCGGGTGCCAATATCAGACAGTTCGTCCTTTACCCATTGCCATGCTATATCCGGTGAAAACGCACCGGCACGGGCTTTACCGCACGGGTGGCCAATAATCAGCTCATCGGGCTGAATCAGTAAGGGCGCCGTTTCGCAGGTCCGTTTAAAACTTTTAGCAATACGCCGCTGTGGTGAAAGGGCCGGGTATTTCCGGGCGATTTCAGTGAAGGCCGGTGCCCTGTCTATGGTGATGGAAGGCACGGCTTTTAAGTAGCGCTCTTTTAATACGCGAAGGCGCTCCGTCATACCGGATGATGTATCCATAGTATCCTTCTGTGATTCGTAACGTAGTTCAAGTGTATCCCAGATAAACTCTATATGAATAGTATACGTACGAACCGCTCTCTTGTATTGGATTTTAGTTGTATGTTATTGTAGAAAATAAACTTTATGCCAGCCGGTAAAATGCCATACAACGTCCTTTCACGGCATAAATGCCATGAAAGATATGATATAATGGTAAAAAGATCTATCGGAGGTGGTCGCCGTGGCAGGAGATGAGACTGTGCAGTGTGTCAGTCCGGATATGCTCATGGAAGCAATGGATGCCGTAACCGATGGCGTCGTCATTGTCGATACGGATTCGCGGATTGTATATTTAAATGAAGCGTACACGCATATTTTGAATGTAAAGAGGGAAAAAGTATTGTACCGGCGCATGGCCGAAATCGAGCCGGGAGCGGTCATACTGGATACGCTCATGGACCATAAGCCCCGGCTGCACCAGTTCGTTGAGGTACGGACACGGGGAAAGAAGATTCTCGTCAATATTACACCTATTTTTAAAGAAGGTGTCTTTTGTGGTGCCGTGTCGGTGTTCAAAGATATTACAGAAATTACGGTAGTACAACGGGAACTGGAAAAGACCCAGCGCCTGAGTCATTCTATATTTAAGGCCCTGTCGGCGGAAAAGCCGTCACTACCCCGTGAGTTTTCCCATATCGTCGGCGAAGACCCGGCCTTTCTGCGCTGCCTGAAAATGGCGGAGATCGTAGCGCCTACCGATGCGACGGTCCTCATAGAAGGAGAAAGCGGAGCCGGAAAGGAAGTTTTCGTACAGGCCATCCGCAGTCTGAGCGGCAAACGGAGCCGTACCTTTGTCAGCATGAACTGTTCGGCTATTCCGGAAACGCTGATTGAAAGCGAGCTTTTTGGCTATACGGCAGGATCCTTTACCGGCGCGTCCCGGGGCGGAAAAGCCGGAAAGTTTGAGTTAGCCGATGGCGGTACAATCTTTCTCGATGAAATCGGGGAAATGCCTTTATTTATGCAGTCCAAGCTGCTGCGGGTCCTTCAATCGGGGGAAATCCAGAAAATAGGGTCTGACAAAGTGCAGAAAGTCGATGTCCGGGTCATTGCGGCGACGAACCGGGATTTGAAGCAGATGGTAGCCGATGGGAAATTCCGGGAAGACCTGTATTTCCGCCTCAATACCTTTAAAATCGTCATACCGCCCTTGCGGAAACGGCCCGGGGATATTCTGCTTCTGGCCAATCATTTTCTCGATATCTTTTCAGAAAAATATCACAAGCGCCTGTCTTTTTCCCCGGGCACGGCAGCTGTACTGCAGAAGAGTCCCTGGTCGGGAAACGTCCGCCAGCTGGAAAGCTGTGTGGAATATGCCGTCATCGTTGCCGGAGGGAATGTCATCCTGCCGGAAGATCTGCCGGATGAGCTGTTACAGGGACAGGATGGGGACGGATATCCGGCAGAATTACCGGAAAAAGAACAGGAAGCCCCGTCCGGCCGGGAGCGGGATGTCTCGTCGCTGCGGATGGATATTCAGCAGATTGAACGGGAACGGATGCGGGAAGCCCTGGAAAAAGCACAGGGTAATAAAACGAGAGCCATGGAACTATTGGGCATCAGCCGGCGGACCTTTTATAAGAAATATAAATTGTATGGGTTTTCAAACAACGTGTATACTAAGTAAACAATATATGTATACCTAGTATACAAAGGAAACAGCCAGTGTATACAACGAAGAGTGTATACACTGGCTGTCTGTGTGTCTGAAGGGCATATTACGCATGTTTTTCCCGTATACTACTAAAACTTAATTTTGGCATTATAATTTCATATAAAATAGTGAAAGCAATGTGTTACAGTCATGACTCGCATATACTTATGTACCAAAACTATTCAGGAAAAGAGGTTACTTATGATGAAAACAATCCGGATCGGCGGAGGCCAGGGATTCTGGGGGGATCTGAGCGATGCCCCCATTACGATGGCACGGGAAGACAATCTTGATTATATCTGCTGCGATTATCTGGCAGAACTTACACTTTCTATTATGCGGCGTCAGCAGGAAAAACGCCCGGAAGCAGGCTATGCCCGTGATTTTATTACGGCTCTCAAAGGCATGCTGCCCTACATTGCCGAAAAAGGGACCAAGGTCATTACCAATGCCGGCGGCATGAATGTCAAAGCCTGCGTGGAAAAAGCAAAAGAAGCTATCCGTGAAGGCGGCTATCATCTGAAAGTTGGCTATGTCCTCGGCGATGACGTACGCGAACTGATTCCCCAGCTGCGGGCCCAGGGCATCACCATGAAGCACATGGATACGGGTGAAGACATCGACCGCATCCTGCCCAACATGGTAAACGCCAACGTGTATTATGGGGTAGAACCGATCGTCAAATGCCTGGAAGACGGGGCAGACATCATCATTCTCGGCCGCTCGACCGATACGGCTATGTTTGAAGCGCCCCTTATTTATGAATTTGGCTGGAAACTCGATGACTGGACGGCGAAAGCAACGGGTATCCTGGCCGGTCATCTCTGCGAATGCGGGGCCCAGGCGACCGGTGGTAATTACGATTACGACTGGGAACACGTACCGAGCCCGGAAAATCTGGGATATCCCATTGCAGAAATCAGTGAAAAAGGCAGCCTTGTCCTGACAAAGACGAAGAACACTGGCGGTCTGGTTACGCCCCAGTCGGTCAAAGAACAGCTGCTCTATGAAATCCATGACCCGTCAAAATATATCACTCCCGATGTGGTCGCCGATTTCAGCAAGATTACCCTGGAAGAAATCGAACGGGATCACGTTGCCGTCCGGGGCGTTACAGGTACGCCTGCACCGGATACGCTGAAACTCTGCGTCGGTTATCTGGAAGGATACCGTACTATTGCCTACCTGCCCTATTCCTGGCCCCGCGCTTACGATAAGGCAAAGATGGCTGCCGATATCCTCGACAAACGGCTGGCTATGAAGAACGCCAAAATTATCCGTAAGAATATCAGTTATCTCGGCGTCAATGCACTCCATGGTCCGCTGGCCCCGGAAATCCAGGCGGATCTCAACGAAGTCGTTCTCCGCTACGCCATCATGACCGAATCGAAAAAAGAAGGCCTGAAACTGACGCCGGAAGTAGCGGCTGTCAGCAATCTGAACGGCCCGGCACAGGGCTGCTTCTTCGGCGGCCGCAGCCGTCCCAGTGAAGTATTCGCTCTCTGGCCGACACTGATTCCCCGTGATGCTATCAAACTTACGACATTTGTTGAGGAGGTCTGAAATCATGAAAGTACAATTAAAAGATATCGCCCATGGTCGCTGCGGCGATAAAAGCGATACATCCAATATCTGCATCTATGCACGGAAACCCCAGTATTATAAAGCCATGGAAAAACAGCTGACGGCTGATGCCGTGCGCCGTCATTTCGAAGGCCTCGTATTCGGCGATGTCGTGCGCTATGATGTGCCCCAGCTCGATGGCTTCAATTTCGTCATGCATCACGCCCTCGACGGCGGTGCCACCCGCTCCCTGCGCCTGGATACACTGGGGAAATGCATGGAAGCCGCCCTTTTACGGATGTATATTGAAATTGATGATGAATAATTAGTATACTACAAATATATCGATATGAATTTAACTTTATAACTAAAAGGAGATATATATCATGAAAACAAATCAGTATTCCGGATTTCATAAACTTACCATGGAACAGAGAGCACAGGAAGTTGCCGAATTTGCAGGATTGACACCAGAAGAACTGGAACATATTACGAAACCTGGTGCACTTTCGGATAACGTAGCTGATAAATGCATTGAAAATGTCATCGGAACATATCAGCTGCCAATGGGTGTGGCTATGAACTTTGTCATTGATGGACAGGAACGTCTCATCCCCATGGTCGTAGAAGAAGCCTCTATCGTAGCGGCTGCTTCCAATGCCGCAAAAATGGCCAGACCCAGCGGTGGTTTTTATACGAGCTATACGGGAAATATCATGATTGCACAGGTACAGGTTGTTGGCGTTTCTAATCCGCATTTTGCCTGCCACTCTATTCTGCATCATAAAGAAGAAATTCTTGAAACTGCAAATGCCAAAGACCCGGTACTGGTCAAAATTACGGGTGGGGCCAAAGATGTAGAAGTACGGGTTATTGACACACTGATCGGACCTATGGTTATTGTACATCTGATTGTTGATACGGGTGATGCGATGGGAGCGAATGCCGTTAATACCATGGCAGAAGCAGTAGCTCCACTCATTGAACAGATTACGCATGGTACGGTCAAACTGCGGATTTTATCCAACCTGGCTGCGTACAGGCTGGCACGGGCGACAGCTACCTTTTATAAAGATGCTATTGGCGGAGAGTCTGTTGTTGATGGAATCATTGCTGCTTATGCATTTGCTGAAGCCGATCCGTTCCGTGCGGCAACGAGTAATAAAGGCATTATGAACGGCATGGATCCCGTCGTAGTGGCTACAGGGAATGACTGGCGCGGTATGGAAGCAGCGGCACATTCTTATATGTATTATAAGTACGGAAAATATACATCTATGACACGATGGGAAAAAGATTCTGATGGCAATCTGACCGGGGCGATTGAAATTCCTATGATGGTGGGCCTTGTCGGTGGTGCAACCAAGATTCATCCGGCAGCACAGGCTGCTATCAAGATTCTTGGTGTCAAGACAGCTGAAGAATTAGCCCGTATCATTGCAGCAGTAGGCCTGGCACAGAACTTTGCGGCTATGCGGGCGCTGGCAACAGATGGCATCCAGAAGGGGCATATGAAATTACATGCCAGAAATATTGCAACCGTAGCGGGGGCTACTGGTGATATGCTGGATAAAGTAGTAGCCAGAATGGTATCTGATAAAAAGATTTCTGTTGAATATGCAAAAGAGCTGATTACAAAATTGTAAAATAAGGAGGCTCCTGCAATGAAACAAGTATACTTAGCTGATATATGGGGAGATACGGTTGATCTGCATGATTTAGGCAAGGGGATTATTATTGGGATTATTATCAGCCTCAGTTGCTATTTAGGTGCCAATAAAATGATTGCGATGCAGGCGCCGGATATGGCTGAAAAATTAGTTTCTGCATATTCCCTGCTGTTTGGAATTGGGGGATGTGTCATTTCTGCCATTGTGTCTGCCAATTTGTTTAAACCGAAACGGACACTGAATGAAGAACAGTTTTCTGAGCAGGATAGAGATCGTGTATTAAAAGAACTGAATATTGATGTTAAGAAGGAAAAAGAAGAATTAAAATATGCAGATCCAAAGGTACTTCAGGAAATGAAAGATTTAAAGTTATATGAATTATTTTATGGGCCGGAACATACTGAACAACCCCCGAGCAGCCCGCCAAAAGGAGATGAGACATGATGGATGGCTTTATATTCAATGATTTGCTCTGGGCCCTGGGGATGGCCTTGGCCGGTGGGATTATATTCTCTGGTGTAGGGTTGATTTCAGGTACGGATGAAACATCAACTATTGCTCCACTAACGTTATTAATCGTATTGCTGGGGGTGCCACCTGTTGCCATTTTTTCCTGGTTCATGGCGGCTGCTATATCGAAGCATATGATCCATGCCATTCCGACAGCCCTCATGGGCGTCCCCGGTGATACTATGGCTGTTCCTATGCTGGAAGATGCATCGGTTTTGCGGAAACTAGGCGTTCCTCACATGGCACTCCGGAAGATGATATCCGGTGGTATCATCGCCGCGTTTCTGGCATTGCCTATCAGCGTTGGTTTTGCTTCTCTGCTGGCACCGTTTGCGGATATTGTTAAAGCCTGGGCTCCTGTCGTATTTACCGTAGCAGCCATCATTATTGCCTATACTTCTGGTGGGAAATGGGCGAGCCTGTTTGCATTGATTCCGTTTGCTTTCTTTGTGCAGGGATTAAATAAGATGGCTATTGCCAGCATTGGACACGGTGTATTTATCAGCATGTTCCTGGGAATTGCCATTGGTCCCATGTTTGCTGACTTGATGACTATATTGTCTCCTGGTTCCCGGCATATCCTTCAGAGAAAATCGTCACGAGAATTCTGGCTGGCTCCCGAATTAAAAACCTGGAAAGGATATTTCCCGAATCCCTTTAAAATCCTGTCCAGACATCAGCTTTTGTACAATGCTCTGACAGCCGCTGTTTCAGCACTTACATTTACCTTCAGTCCTGTAGGTATGACGGTTATGATGGGTGAGTTTGTAGGCGCTCGTATCAAGGGATTATATCAGAGAATGACATCGACTCTGGCTGTCATGAATGGCACGACGGAAGCCACCTATATTGCAGAAACGGTTATTCCTCTGCTGGCATTTGGTATTCCGCTCAGCCCTGTCGGATTGGGCCCAGCGGCGCCGCTCTTTAATGCCCCTCCTGTTTTTTCTGCACAGCCGGTGCATAATCTGCATAATTTTCTGACACCTGTAGATTATCTGTTTTATGGGTATATCGGCCTTATCGTAGCGTTTCTGGTCGCCTATCCATTCTCTATGAATTATGCCAGAAAAGCCAGTGCATGGGTCTTAAAACATGTCAGTCAGGAAGCAATCATCAGTATGTTCTCTGGTCTGATTGTAGTGATATCTTATTTCGAAGCAGGTCCGGTCGGCATAGCTATCGCCGTAACCATAGCTGTATTTGGCGGCATTTTGAATCGTTATTTCGGTGTACATACAGGTGTGCAATATATGGTATACTATGCGTCGCCATGGCTCATGTTGACATTATTGGGGATTAAGTAAAATATTTAAATGATTTAAAAGCAAATAAAGCCAGCGATCTTATCTCAAGTGGGCCAGATCGTTGGCTTTTGCTGCAGGGAGGGTTCAGATGACAGCTATTCTGGGATTTGCTACTATTTTTATTACGGTGTTACTTATTCTGAAAAAACTCATGAATCCCCTTCCTGCCTTTATTCTTGTACCTGTCATATGTGCTGCCATAGGAGGATACGGAGGGGAGATATCAGAATTTATTATAAAAGGACTATATATTGTAGCACCTATTGGTATTATGTTTATTTTTGCTACATTATTTTTCGGTGTTATCCTGACGGCAGGTACGTTAAAACCGTATATACATTTTTTTGTCCGCATGGCTGGCGGGAATCCTGTGCGGATTTGTACCGGGCTGGGTTTGCTGACTTTTCTGGCTCATGTCAGTGGGAGTGGCGCTGTCACGTATATGTTGCTGATTCCAGCTATGATTCCTGTATTTGATGGACTTGGAATGAAAAGGACAACTATGACGACGATTATTGGACTTAGTGCCGGGTTGCAAAATACACAGCCATGGGGAGCAACAGCCCAGCGATGCATGGCAGCTTTTCAAATAGGTATACATGAATTATGGATTCCTTTACTCATTCCACTGGGGATAGGAATGATCTGCATCATTGGAATTGATTATTTTTTGGGGTGGCAGGAAAAAAACAGGATTTCCAGACTATCAGGTCAGGCCGTCTGTCATACTGATGAAATAAGTTCGTATGCTGATTATGAACGGCCTGGAAAGGTATATGTAAACTCATTTCTTGTTTTCTGTACAGTTGCAATCCTTGTCAGCGGGTATATGCCATCGGCTGCAGTATTTCTGATTGCATTCTCTGTTGCCCTTCTAATTAATTATCCAGATTCAAAAGATCAGAAATTTATTATAGCATTGTATGCCAAAAATGCGCTGATGATGTCGGGAGTTGTCTTTGCGACGGGCGTATTAGCGGGATTTTTAAATGAGACAGGAATGATTTCGGCGATGGCGTATGCTATGGCGGATATTATACCAGCATGGTTGGGAATACATCTTGCTCTCACAGTAGGTATTCTGTCTGTTCCCGCCAGTCTTATTTTTGATCCATCTTCTTTTTATTTTGGTGTATTGCCAGTATTGGCTGAAACGGGAAATATGTATGGTCTGGACCCTGATACTATAGTGAGGGCAGCTTTTTTAGGACAAATGAACATGGGCTTTTCGTTTAGTCCGCTTACGGGGAGTACGTTTGTATTGCTGGCATTAAGTAAAGTTAATTTGACAGATCATCAGAAATATACATTGCCATGGGCTTTTTTAGTTACGTTTGTCATGCTGATTTCAGCCGGGATAACAGGTGCAGTACAGCTTTAGATGATATATGAACGTCAGCTGTTATCAGGAATAGAATGAGTTTGATTGATTTATGTTGGTAATGAAAGGGCATCCGGTTTGAACCCGTGACCCGTTTATGAGAATTTCAGTCAGCGACAAAAAATATGGGATGTGTTACAATATAGCCATTATGTAGATGGAGGAAAATGGAAGATGGCTGTTGATACTACGTTGACCTGGCCTGACGGCAGACAGCGGTGCCGGTGGTGCAATCCACAGAATCCGCTGTATATTGCCTATCATGATGCGGAGTGGGGCGTGCCCTGTCATGACGATCACCGGTTATTTGAGATGCTGGTTCTGGAAGGGTTTCAGGCCGGGCTTTCCTGGGAATGTGTCCTCAATAAGAGGGACGGGTTCCGGCAGGCCTTTGATGGGCTCGATGCTTCGGTGATAGCCCGGTATCCCGATGAAAAGTTAGAGGCGCTACGGCAGGATTCCCGGATTATACGGAATAAGCTGAAAATCAGGGCGGCCAGGACGAATGCCCGTGTCTTTCTGGCCATCCAGGAGGAGTGGGGCAGTTTTGATGCCTATCTGTGGCACTGGACGGATGGAAAAGTCATATACGAACGGGATTGTACCCGGTCTCTTCTGTCGGATCAGATTTCGGCAGACCTCAAGAAACGGGGTATGACCTTTGTCGGTACGACCATCATCTATGCCTATCTGCAGGCTATGGGCGTCATCTATAGTCATGACGAAGGATGTTTTAAATCGATACCGCCGTCTGCCTACTAAAAAAAGAGGCTGTCGCATTATGCGTTTTTTTGCATAATGCGACAGCTTCTTTGTTCACTATGTATTACACGTTAAACCGGAAGTAGGTGACATCGCCATCCTGCATGACGTAGTCCTTTCCTTCCAGGCGGACGAGGCCTTTTTCCTTGGCGGCCTGTTCACTGCCGCAGGCAATGAGGTCATCATAGGAAACGATTTCGGCGCGGATGAAACCCCGTTCGATATCAGTATGGATTTTACCGGCTGCTTTCTGGGCTTTCGTGCCCTTGACGATGGTCCAGGCACGGACTTCGTCAGCCCCGGCAGTAAAGAAGTTGATCAGACCCAGCATGGCGTAGCTGGCTTTGATCAGCTTATCGAGGCCGGCTTCAGGAAGTCCCAGTTCTTCCAGAAATACTTCTGCTTCATCATCGGGAAGTTCGGCGATTTCCGCTTCAATCTTGGCGGAAACGGCGACGACTTCCGCCCCTTCTTTTTCGGCAAAAGCCCGCAGTGCCTGTACGTGGGGATTGGCATCGGGATCCGATGCTTCGTCTTCGGCCACATTGGCAATATACAGGATGGGTTTGAGCGTCAGCAGATTGAGGTCGTGGACCTGGGGCAGTTCGTCCTTGGTGAGCCCTGCCTTGCGGGCCGGTTCGCCATTTTCCAGGCAGGCCAGTACTTTCTTCAGTACGTCGTATTCGGCTTTGGCCGTTTTGTCGCCGCACTGGGCGACTTTTGCGATGCGGTCGGCCCGCTTCTGTGTCGTTTCGATATCGGCCAGGCACAGTTCCGTATTGATGACATCGACGTCGCGGACAGGATCAATCGAGCCCGATACGTGGGTGATATTGTTGTCTTCGAAGCAGCGGACGACTTCGGCAATGGCGTCGGTTTCGCGGATATGGCTGAGGAATTTGTTCCCCAGACCTTCTCCTTTGGAAGCACCGGCGACGAGTCCGGCAATATCGACGAAACGGGTGACGGCCGGAATGGTGCGTTTGGGATGATACATGTCGGTCAGGACCTGGATGCGGTTATCCGGGACTTCGACGACACCGACATTGGGTTCAATCGTGCAGAACGGATAATTAGCCGCTTCTGCTCCGGCTTTGGTAATGGCATTGAACAGCGTACTCTTGCCGACGTTCGGCAGTCCGACAATGCCTATTTCCAGATTGGTACTCATGGGTGAGCAGTCCTTTCTATAATACTTATTTTATGAGGTGCAGGTCGGCAATGCGTTTTACCGCAGCGAGGGTGTTTTCCCGCGTGCCGAATGCCGTAAGGCGGAGGTAGCCTTCACCGTGGGGGCCGAATCCGGAACCCGGCGTGGTGACGACGTGGGCTTTTTCCAGGAGGAGATCGAAGAAATCCCAGCTCTTCATGCCATTTGGTGTCTGGACCCAGGCGTAGGGGGAGTTGGTTGCGCCGTATACGGTGTAGCCGGCTTCGGTCAGGCCGTCGCGGATGATGTGGGCGTTTTCCATGTAGTAATCGACATCAGCCAGGCACTGTTTCTGTCCTTCCGGGCTGTAGTACGCTTCGGCTGCGCGCTGGATGATGTACGGCGTACCGTTGAAGAAGGTGCACTGACGACGGTTCCAGAGCGGATTCAGTTCAACAGCGGAGCCATCGGCTTTATAGGCTTTGCAGGCATGGGGGACGACGACATAGGAGCAGCGCGTACCAGTGAAACCGGCGCATTTGGAATAGGAGCGCAGTTCGATAGCCACGTCTTTAGCGCCTTCCACTTCAAAAATGCTGTGGGGAACGTCCGGTTCGGTGATATACGTTTCATAGGCCGAATCGTAGATGATGACGAAATTGTTTTCTTTGGCGGCGCGGACCCAGTTTTCCAGTTCTGCCTTGCTCATGGCCGTACCGGTCGGGTTGGACGGGTTGCAGAGGTAGACCATATCGACGTTTTCTGTCGGCGGTTGGGCTTTGAAGCCGTTTTCCGGCGTGCAGGGCAGATAGACGACGCCGGCATAGCGGCCCGTGCTGGCATTGTAAAGGCCCGTGTGGCCGCACATGACGTTGGAATCGAGATATACCGGATATACAGGGTCGGCTACGGCGAAGGTCAGATCGCTGCCGAAAATTTCCTGGATGCAGGCTGCATCTGTTTTGGAACCATCGCCGATGAAGACTTCGTCCAGTTCCAGATCGATGCCCCGTGTTTTATAATCGCCGTCAATGATGGCCTGACGGAGAAAATCGTAACCTTGTTCCGGACCATAGCCGCGGAAGGTTTCGGCCTTGCCCATTTCATCGACGGCTTTATGCATCGCTTCGATGATAGCCGGGGCCAGCGGACGGGTGACGTCGCCAATGCCGAGACGGATGATGTCCGCATCGGGATGGGCCTTGGAATAGGCGGCAACTTTTTTGGCAATGGTAGCAAAGAGATAATTGCCGGGAAGTTTTAAATAATTTTCATTTACGTGAGCCATAAAATGACCTCCTTTTATATGCGATAATGAGTATATATTGGCTATACAACACTATTCATTGTACTACATCCGTCACCTCTTGAAAAGGACATAGAACGCCTGCGGACGATGAGAAATTAAAATGACTGTGATTTGTCCTGGTGTTCAATGAAAAACGCTGCCACACAAAGGACTCTCTGCTTCGTGTGACAGCGTTGTTTGCCGCTTGTCGTTCGTCGTGGCCCGGGCAGGTACTATATCATGCCTTATTCGTAGCGCAGGGCCTCGATGGGATCGAGCCGGGCTGCTTTCCGTGCCGGATAGATGCCGAAAAACAAGCCGATGCCGACGGAGAAACTGAAGGAAATGATAATCGGCGCTGCCGTGATGACCGTCTGGAAGAGCCCCGCTTTGGCAATGGCCAGGGCGATGCCGACACCGCAGGCGATACCCAGGAGGCCGCCGATGACACCGATGACGACCGATTCGATGAGGAACTGCATCATGATATTCTGGAAGGTGGCCCCGAGAGCCTTGCGGATGCCGATTTCCCGTGTCCGTTCCGTTACCGACACCATCATGATATTCATGATGCCGATACCGCCGACGATGAGGGAAATGGCGGCGATGCTCCCCAGAAACAGTGTCAGCATGGTCGTCGTGCTGGTCATGGTTTCCATGAGGCTGGTCAGATTGCGGACCGTGAAGTCGTCTTCTTTATCGCCCGTGATGTGGTGGCGCTGGCGCAGCAGCGTTTCCACTTCGCTCTGGACCTGTTCGATTTTATCGGAGCTTGAGACCTGGATGTTGATGGACCGTACGTAGGTGATGCCCATGAGGCGTTCCTGGGCCGTCGTGAGAGGGACGATGACCATATCATCCTGGTCCTGCCCCATGGATGACTGGCCCTTGCTTTCCAGGACGCCGACAATCCGGTAGGGCTGGTTGTTGATGCGGATCGTTTTGCCTACGGGATTGGATGTATCGAACAGATTGGAAGCGACGGTCGTTCCGATGACAGCCACGCGGTTCCGCGATTTCAGGTCGCTGTCGGTGATGAACGAACCGCTCTGGACGCTGAGAGACCGGATGTGGAGATATTCCGGCGTCACGCCGTATACAGAAGTATTCCAGTTCTGGTTGCCGTTGACAATCTGATAGGAGCTGTTGACCGTCGGTGAGACGTAATCGATATTCTTGATTTTCTTCTTGATGGCCTCGGCATCATCATATTTCAGCTTCTGGCTGGAACCAGCTGCGGAACGGACGCCGCCCTGATTGGTCGAACCCGGCGTGACGATGAGCATATTGCTGCCCAGGCTGGCAATGGAATTGGTGACGTTCTGGCGTACGCCCATGCCGATGGAAATCATGGCGATGACGGCGCCAACGCCGATGATAATGCCCAGCATGGTAAGAATGGAGCGCAGCTTGTTGGACAGGAGTGCCGTAATGGCAATCTGTACACTTTCACTAAACAACATCCATGACGACCCCCTTTCCGGCATCCTTGGTAATCATGCCGTCGCACAAGAGGAGCTGCCGGCTGGCACAGGCGGCAATTTCCGGTTCGTGCGTGACCAGGATGATGGTCTTGTGTTCTTCATGAAGGGCTTCGAAGAGTCCCATAATATCACGCGTCGATTTCGTATCGAGATTGCCCGTCGGTTCGTCGGCCATGATGATATGGGGATTGTTCACCAGGGCCCTGGCAATGGCGACGCGCTGGCGCTGGCCGCCGGAGAGCTCATTGGGCTTGTGATGGGCCCAGGTCTCCAGCCCCACGGCTTTCAGTTTTTCCATGGCCCGCCGGGTCCGTTCTTTGTGGCCTACACCGGCATAGACCAGCGGCAGCGCTACGTTGTCGAGGGCGGAAATGCGGGAGAGGAGATTGAAATTCTGGAAGACGAAACCGATGTGTTCGTTGCGGACCGAGGCCAGTTCGTCGTCGCTCAGATTGGCTACTTCTTTGCCGCCCAGTTTGTATGAACCGGACGTAGGCCTGTCGAGGCAGCCGAGAATATTCATGAGCGTCGATTTACCGGAACCCGACGGTCCCATGAGGGCAGCGAATTCCCCTTCCTTGATATTCAGGGTAATCCCTGCCAGGGCTGCAAAATCCTCTTCGCCGATATGATATATCTTTTTGATGTCCTGTAATTCAATGACATATTTCATGGGCGTGACTCCTCGTTACATGGGCGGCGGTCCCTGTCGTCTGTTGGAACTGGATGATTTGGAAGAGGACTTGGATGTGGCGTTATAGGAAACGGAAACGCGGTCCCCTTCGGAAAGGCCCGACAGGATTTCTACGTATTCATCGCTGTAGATCCCCGTCGTGACCGGCACCTGTTCGGTCTGGCCGCTGGCATTGACACGCAGTACATAGGAACCGTTGTCATTGGTCTTGAGGGCGGCAATGGGGACGACCAGGGCATCTTCTTTTTCGGCCGTATTGATTTCTACCCGGGCGGTCATGCCGAGACGCAGCACGTCATCGGGATCATCGACGTCGAGGGTAACGTAGTAATAAATGACGCTGGCCGACGATGAGGAAGACGAGCTGGATGAGGTACTGGTACCGTTCGTATCCCACGTATTGCTCGTATCGGTCTGGGAAATCTTGGATACGTGGGCCGTAAAGGTCCGGTTCGTATAGGTATCGACGGTGAAAGTGGCATCCTGGCCGACCTTGATATTGCCGATATCCGTTTCGTCGATCTTGGCCATGATCTGCTTCTGGCTCGTGTCGGCGATGCGCATGATGACCGTCGGATTGCTGTTGCCCTGGACGGCCATGGTGCCGGCAGGCTTTGGTTCGCCGACGACGATGCCGCTCATGGGGGCCGTAATCGTCGTTTCTGCCAGGTCCGATTCGGCGGCAGTCAGGTTGGAAAGGGCTGTGTTATACTCGTATTCGGCGTTGTCCAGGGTCTGCTTGGTGCCGGCGCCCTGGTCGTAGAGCATCTTATACCGTTCGTAGTCGAGGCGTGTATTGGTGACTTTATACTGTGCCTGATCGTACTTGGCCTGATAGTCCTTGCCATCCAGTGTGGCGACGGTCTGGCCCGCTGTGACCCGATCATTTTCCTTTACAAGGACCTGACTGATACGGGCCGTGATTTTTGGTGAGACTTCGACGGAATCGACAGGGCGGATCGTACCGGTCGCAGAGACTTTGGACGTGAGATTCATGCGTTCTACCTGGGCCGTTTCGACGGCGGCTGCCTGCTGGGCCTGCTGCTGTGTCTGGTGGTAATACCAGCCGCCGCCGGCACAGGCGGCGATGACGATGACAGCGATGGCGGCTGTGATTTTTTTATTCAGCTTCATGGAATCACCTTTTGAAAATAGGAATGAGTTACGATATAACAGAAACATACGTAGGTACTGTATGTTTTACTAAGTATATCATAGAAAAAAGCAGTAAAAAAGACAGAACAGGCTGTATGGAAAAGATTACTAAAAATTGTGACAAACCTGTCTTTTTTCTATAGTATACTACATCATGGAACGAATTAAATATAATTCTCAATATATAAAATACATGGAGGAATAGGTATGAAGAAACAACTTACGGCAGCCGTGATGGCAGCGATGCTGTGCACCGGGGCCGTATACGCAGCCGATACGACCGGGGCCGTCGCCGTTCCGGCGCAACAGCCAAAACAGATACAGCAGGCACAGCAGACTGCGCTGCAACAGGCAGATCAGACGACGCAGCCATCGCAGCAGACATACAGCCTGAATCTGGACGTGTCGGACTATGCTGTCGATACGATGCAGTACGAAGGGAAAAGCGTCGTGTTCCGGGCCTATGAAAACAAAGTCTACGTCGCACACCCAGTCGATACGACGTATCAGTCTATGAATATCTACGTGCCGGAAGAATATTTTGAAGGAAAATCCGTTCATGGATACACGGCACAGACGGCCCCCATATTCCTGCCCAATACCGTCGGTGGCTATATGCCTGGCAAGGCCGGCCAGCCGTCGGAATACGATCAGCGGCAGGGTGGTCCCAATGCCATACTGGCCGCACTGGCCCGGGGCTGTGTCGTAGCGGCTCCCGGTGCCCGAGGCCGGACGAATCAGGCTGCCGATGGCACCTATACGGGCAAGGCACCGGCTCTTATCGTCGATATGAAAGCCGCTATCCGCTACCTGCGTCACAATAAGGGGGTCATTCCCGGCGATACGGAAAAAATCATTTCCAACGGTACCAGTGCCGGCGGCGCCCTTTCGGCCCTCATCGGGGCGACGGGGAACAGCAAAGAGTACGAACCGTATCTCAAAGCCCTGGGGGCGGCAGACGAACGGGACGATATCTTTGCCTCCAGCGATTACTGCCCCATTACCGATCTGGAACATGCCGATATGGCCTATGAATGGGTCTTTGGCGATGTGACGGACTATCATCAGAATAACGCTATAGGGGCGATGCCGGCATTTCTCCAGGCTGGTGGCCAGACGATCCCCATGGGGCCGGGACCGGTCGTTGCCAGCCCGGGCAGTACGGACAGCAATAATCAGAATATGCTCGTCATGGACCGGCCTGCCGATGCCCCGGCAGAAGAACAGAAGGGCACGGAAATGAGCGACCAGCAGAAGGCCGTTTCTGCCGTCCTGCGCAAGGCCTTTCCTGCCTACGTGAACAGCCTGCACCTTACAGCTCCTGACGGAACGGCCCTCACACTGGACAAGAACGGCGAAGGGACGTTCAAGGATTACATTAAGAAATTATACATGAAATCTGCCCAGACGGCTCTCGATTCGGGAACGGACCTGTCCGGTATGGACTGGCTGACCATCCAGAGTGGCACCGTAACCGATATGGATCTGGGAAAATACGCCGTGTACGCAACCCGTCTCAAGGCGGCGCCTGCCTTCGACGCGCTGGATCTTTCGGCCGGGGAAAACAGCGAATTCGGTAGTGAAACCATCAATGCCCGTCATTTCACTTCCTGGGGGAAGAAATATAATACGGCCGGCAAGGCGTATCAGGCGGATAGTAAACTCATCCATCTCCTGAATCCGCTCTATTTCATCGGCAAAAAAGATGTCACCACTGCTCCCCACTGGCGGATCCGCCACGGCAGCAAAGACCGCGACACGTCTCTGGTCGTACCGGCCATCCTGGCCCTGCGTCTGCAGCAGACCGGACATGACGTAGATTTTGCCGTTCCCTGGAATCGGGGCCACGCCGGGGACTATGACCTGGACGAACTCTTTGCCTGGATTGACACTATTTGCGGGAACACACGGATTGTAAATAAATCGTAAAATAATATAATCTGCCTGTCGGATAAATCAATAAGAAATAAAGATTACCTATACGCAAATTAAAATGGTTAAACATGAAATATAGATATAGGTAAATAGCAAAATGAGCTCTTTTCGTTGCCATAGCAACAGAAGGAGCTCATTTTTTCTGATAGCATAAGCTTGTCAATAGGATAAAGTACTATCACAACATAGTATGTGAAAAATTTCTTTTGGTTATGATTTCTTGTACGTACAAGAGAAAGAAGGTAACAGAATGGGGTATCAATTGAGCAGACAGGCTCTGGCCGACGCCTTTAAATCCTGGTCCGGGAAGTACGATGTGTACGCGCCCACCGTCTTTGCCGGTACGGGGCGTTTTTCCGAAACCGATGTCATCCGCTATGGCAAAGTGACCGACCCTGCTGATATTGTCTGGGACGCACGTTCCGATTATTCTTTTAAGGAAATCCTGACACCTATATGCCAGGTATTGTTTTACTTTACGGAGCACAGTGTACGGGAATCGGAATTTCCTGAAAAAGGAGCTGTCATCTTTCTGCGCAGCTGCGACCTTCACGCCGTGAAGCGCCTCGATTACATGTTCCTCCAGAACGGGCCGGAAGATTACTATTATAAAACGCTGCGGGATAAAGTAAAGTTTGTCCTCATGGGTTGTGACCATCCCTTTGAGGGTTGCTTCTGTGTGTCCATGGGGACAAACGTCAGCACCAATTATGATGCGGCCGTCAATTTCAAGGATGGCACGTACTATGTGGACTGTCCCGATGCCGATCTGGCCGCTGCCCTGAAAGACCACGCCGAAGGCACCTGCGACGTAACGGCCGATCATGTGGAAAAAGACGCCGTGGAAGTCCATATCCCGGAAAATCTGACATCGGCGATTGCTAAAAGCTCTATCTGGGACGAATACGACAAGCGCTGCATCAAATGCGGCCGCTGTACCCTGGCCTGTCCGACCTGCACCTGCTGGTCCATGCAGGATCTGTTCTACACGGAAGACGGCAAGGCCGGTGAACGGCGCCGTGTCCAGACCAGCTGCATGTTCGACGACTATACGCTCGTTGCCGGCGGCGGCTGTTTCCGTCAGAAAGCGGGCGAACGGATGCGCTTCAAGGTACTGCACAAAGTCCTCGATTTCAAAAAGCGGGCCGGCTTTCAGATGTGCGTAGGCTGTGGCCGCTGCGATGCCATCTGTCCGGAATATATTTCGCTTACCCACTGCATTAATGAAAAGCTGCCCCAGGGCATGAAGGAGGTACTGGAAAATGGTAAATAATGAATATATGCCCTTCCGTTCTGAAATTCTGGAAGTCATCAAACATGCCGAACTGGAATACACATTCCGTATGTCCTATGACCGTGGCGACGAACATCCGGTCAAACCGGGCCAGTTTTTTGAAATCTCCATCCCGAAATATGGGGAAGCGCCTATTTCTGTCAGTGGCATTACCGACCACTCTCTGGACTTTACCATCCGCCGCGTCGGTTCGCTGACCGATGAAATCTTTGAAAATTACGTCGGTGATTATTTCTTCATGCGCGGGCCCTATGGCAACGGCTTCGATGTCAATATGTTCAAAGGCAAGGAAATCATCCTCGTCGCCGGCGGGTCGGGACTGTCGCCAATCCACGGCGTCATCGATTACTTTGCCGATCACATGGACGAATGTAAGAAGCTGACCGTCATCGTCGGCTTTAAATCGCCGGACGACATCCTCTTTAAGGAAGACCAGAAACGCTGGGCGGAAAAAGGGATTTCCCTCATCACCACCGTCGATCACGCCCCCGAAGGGTACACGGGCCACGTTGGCATGGTCACCAAATACATTCCCGATCTTACCTTTGAAGATATGCCCAATGCCATTTCCGTCGTCGTAGGTCCGCCGCCGATGATCAAGTTCTCTATCCTGGAATTGAAGAAAATCGGCTTCGACGTGGAAAATATCTGGCTGTCCGAATCGCGCAAGATGTGCTGCGGCCTGGGAAAATGCGGTCACTGCCGCATCGGCGACATTTATATCTGCCAGGACGGACCGGTGTTCAAATATACGAAAATCAGCTCGATGATTGACTAGGAGGGATAGAGCCATGGATATGAATTGTGGTAAGTTAAAGAAATACGCTTTCCGGGTAACAAAACACCGTAATGTGGCTTCGGCCCGTGTACGTGTCCCCGGTGGCTCCCTGAATGCCAAGGTATTGGGCCAGGTCCAGTATATTGCAGAAACATACGGCAATGGCGAAGTCCATCTGACCATCCGTCAGGGCTTTGAAATCATGGGGATTCCCTTTGATAAAGTAGAAGAAGTCAAGAAAGCACTGCAGCCGATCATTGATGAACTCGACATCAATCAGAGCGAACGGGGCGCCGGTTTTGAAGCTTCCGGTACACGGAACGTCATGGCCTGTGTAGGCAACCGCGTCTGTCCCTTTGGCAACTACGACACGACGGCTCTGGCTAAACGCATCGAAAAGGCCATTTTCCCCAACGACCTCCACGTCAAGGTCGCTCTTACGGGCTGTCCTAACGATTGTGACAAAGTGCGTATGCATGACTTCGGCGTCATGGGCATGACTGAACCCCAGTTCGACGCCACGCGATGCGTCAGCTGCGGCATGTGCGTCCGCAAGTGCAAACAGCTTTCCGTCGAAGCCCTGCAGATGAAGAATTTCCGCCCGGTCCGCAATGTGGAAAAATGCATCGGCTGCGGCGTATGTGCCTGGGCCTGCCCGAACCGTGCCTGGACGCGCAGCAAGGAACAGTATTTCCGCATTACTCTCCTTGGACGGACCGGCAAGAAGAACCCGCGCATGGGCATCGACTTCATTAAATGGGCCGATGCGGACAGCGTCGTAAAAATCGTCTCCAACGTATATGCCTTTGCCAAGAAATATATTGATCCGACGGCTCCCGGCGGCAAGGAACACATTGGTTACATGGTAGACCGTACGGGTCCGGAAGAATTCATCAAATTCATCCTCCAGGACGTGAATTTACCGAAAAAGGCAGAAATTTACCGTCCCCTCAACTGGTCCGGTATCCGCTATGTCGGCCTGAAATCGGAACCGTTCTATGTCGGCAAAGATGTAAACCCGGCTGATTTAGCCGTATTCCAGAAGCCGCTGCCGCTCAAATAAGGAGAAACGTATGTACAACGACGAATACACTGCATCGGCTGCCGGTGCGGCAGCGAAAGCGTCTATGCTGCGGAAGAATCCCTTGGGATATTTCCTGCTTTCGGCACTGGCCGGAGCTTACATCGGATTTGGCATCCTCTTATCCTTTACTGTAAGCGGCACCTTAGGGGCCATGCCATTTACCAAAGTCGCCATGGGCCTGTCCTTCGGCGTCGCCCTGAGTCTGGTCGTCATTGCCGGGGCAGAACTCTTTACAGGAAATGCCTTCGTCATGTTCAATGGCCTGCGTCTCAAGACGGTGACGGCCGGTGAAGTCGTGAAGTTGTGGATAGTCTGCTTCCTGGGCAACTGGTTCGGCGCCATCGTCCTGTCGCTGCTGTTTCTGGCGGCTGCCGGACCGGTGGGGGCGACGGGAAAGGCTCTGGCTGGTGCCGCTGCCATGAAGATGGGCCTGCCGCCGCTGGTGCTATTTACCAGAGGCATCCTGTGCAATGTCCTCGTGTGTCTGGCTGTCTGGTGCGGTTTCCGGACCAAAAACGATGTGGCCAAACTCATCATGGTATTCTGGTGCCTCTATGCATTCTTTACCTGCGGATTTGAACACAGCATCGCCAACATGACCGTCCTCACCGTCGGCGTGCTGGCACCGTTCGATGCTGCCGTCAGCCTCAGCGGGTATGCCTATAATCTGTTTTTCGTTACGCTGGGAAATATCGTCGGGGCCGTCCTGTTCCTGTCCATCCCTTATGGAATCGGGGCGCTTAAGAAATAAATCCCTTTGGGCAGTGCTGCTGGTGCAGTACTGCCCTGTTTGTTTACTCTGAACAGGCGTCGTGCCTGCAGGGCCTTATGGTCTTCCTGTCAAAGGAGGTTTTATGATGAACACGTATTATATTGCCAGTTGTGTTTTTACCTGGCATTATCCGGAACTGAGCCAGATGATCCAGCAGTATATGACGGCCCACGGCATCCAGGTCGTGCGCTGCTGCGTGCCGAAATACAAGCTGCCCCATTTTACCGGCCTCATGCCCGATTCGTACAAAGAGCAGTGGCAGAGCCTGCCGGACTGCGCTGATTTCCAGCCCGGCGATACGGTGTATTCACTCTGCCACAACTGTTCGGCCATTCTGGAAGAATCGAAGCCCGGCGTCACCGTTACGTCCCTCTGGGAATACATCGCATCTGACGGGACATTCCCTCTGCCGGACCTTACGGGCCGGACGATGATCATTCAGGACTGCTGGCGGGCCTTCGACCGCCGGGGAGAACAGGATGCGGTCCGGTCGCTGCTCCGGCGTATGGGCATTTCCATAGAAGAACTGCCCGACAACCGGGAACAGACGAACTTCTGTGGCGTATCAGTCCTGCGCCCGGCGCCGCCGCGCAACCTGAAACTGGCACCGCAGCGTTTTTCGCGCAATGCCAATGCCAAAGACAAGTTCCGCGATTGTACGCCGGATGAACAGAAACAGCTGATGACAGAATACTGCCAGCGCTTCCATGGAAATGAAGTTGTATCCTATTGTCATTATTGCATGGAAGGACTACTCCTGGGTGGTGCCCAGGCTGTCCATCTGGCAGAACTGCTGTTCCAGCACCGGGAATCTTTCCGTACGTAAGAACGGGGATTCCGGCAGTTGTTATAAAAAGAAGAGCGTTTCCATACGGATCAGACACCGTATGAAAACGCTCCTCGTTTTCTCTTTATATTGACAAATATATTCAATAATAGTACACTACAGGTAAAAGAAGTTATAAGTATCAATATCATTTATGCGTAGCGGGAGGCCGTGTGACATGGAGTATGGAGAGACAGCGAAATTATTCAAGGCATTGGGCGATGAGAACCGCCTGCGTATTCTCTCGATGCTGCAGTCTGGGGAACGCTGTGCCTGCGTCCTTCTGGAATACATCCATCTGTCCCAGCCCACCTTGTCCCATCATATGAAGATATTGTGCGAAGCCGGTCTGGTGACAGGCCGGAAAGAGGGAAAATGGGTGTATTACTCCCTGAACCGCGTCCGGGCCGGACTGGCAGAACAGGCACTCAAAGAATTATTCCAGGAAAAAGAGCCCATAGCCGATGACTGCCACTGCCAGAAAGAACGTCTGCCAGAAACAGATTAACCACATCAAACCTCAAACATCAAATACCAACCCAAAACATCAAACATACCACAAAGGCTGTCCCATAGCGATTTTTTTGCTCAATGGGGACAGCCTCTGCTTTTTATAAAAGCGTAAAGGTGTTTTTGTCGAAGTCGATGCGGCCTTCCTGTTTCATCCGGGCTAGTTCCCGCGAGACAGCCGTGCGGTCGGCGCAGAGGTAGTCTGCCAGCTGGGTGCGGCTCATGGGCAGTTCAAAGGTCCGGCTGTCCTGATGCTCTGCCTGAAAGGACAGGTAGGTCAGGATTTTGCGGCGCAGCGTCTTCTTGGAGACGATTTCCAGCTTTTCCATGAGCTGAGCATTTTTGTCGGCTGCCATATACAGCATATTTTCGATGAGCCGGTAGTGGAAGGGGCAGGAATTCTGGCACGTATGCAGGACTTTGTGGAACGGCAGCGCCAGGATGCGCGTTTCCCGGACAGCCTGGAAGGTGACCGACGACCGGCGCATAGCTCCACAGGCAAAGGTTTCGCCAAATAAATGGCCCGGCCCCAGATCGGACAATATAGCCGTATCGCCCCAGGCATCTTCATGGATCATGTGGATCCGCCCTTTGAGGATGATGCCTACGTAGGGGACTTCGTCCTTGGCCAGTATGGGAAATTCCCCTTTGTGGAGTGTCTGGAACCAGCTGCCGAGGCATTGCAGCATGACTTGTACGTTTTCGGCACTGATTCCGGAAAACAGAGGGAGCCGGGATAGCATGTCATAATCGGAATGCATGGCCATCACCTGCTTTGCCGGTACGATGCGACGGCGGTAAAGGCCGTGCCGGCGGCTTCGATGGTCCGTCTGATGTCATCATCCGTATGGGCGCCGGAGACGAAACACGTTTCAAACTGGGATGGCGGCAAGTAGATGCCCTGTTCCAGCATGGACTGGAAATAGACGGCGAAGGCCTCCTGATCAGCCGCGGACGAATCGGCGAAATTCTTCACGTCTTTGTCCGTAAAGAACAGGCTGAACATAGATCCCGACTGGTGAACGCAGACTGGTACGCCTGCTCCGGCCGCTTTCTGGCGCAGCCCTTCTGTAAGGGCTGTCGTATGGGCCGTCACCCGGACCGTATAGGACGGGTCTTCGGTGATGATACGCAGTGTTTCGATGCCGGCCGTCATGGCCAGAGGGTTGCCCGAAAGGGTCCCGGCCTGATAGATGGGGCCGGCCGGGGAGACGCAGTCCATGAGATAGGCTTTGCCGCCATAGGCCGCCGCCGGCAGGCCGCCGCCGATGATTTTGCCGAGGCAGGTCATGTCCGGTGTAATGCCGTAATAGGCCTGGGCACCGTGGAGGGCCGTACGGAATCCGCACATGACTTCATCGAAAATGAGGATGGTGCCGTGGGCCTGGGTCTGGTTGCGCAGGGCCTGCAGGAACGATTCCTCCGGCAGGACCAGCCCCATATTGCCGGCGACGGGTTCGACGATGACGGCGGCGATGTCGTTGCCGAAGCCGTCCATGATGCGGTTGAAGGACTTGCTGTCATTATAGGGAAGAGTAATCGTGTCGGCAGCCGTCGCAGCGGGGACGCCGGGGCTGTCGGGCCGGCCGAAGGTGGCGGCACCGCTGCCGGCGCTGACCAGGAGACTGTCGGCGTGGCCGTGGTAGCAGCCCTGGAATTTGATGATTTTATCGCGGCCTGTAAATCCGCGGGCGACGCGCAGGGCGCTCATGGTAGCTTCCGTGCCGGAATTGACCATGCGCAGCTTTTCGATAGAAGGATAGATGGTTTTGATGAGACGGGCGATTTCCGATTCAAGCAGGGTCGGCGCGCCGTAACTCGTGCCGCGGGCAGCCGCTTCCTGCAGGGCCTTGACGACGCGGGGATGGGCGTGGCCGGCGATCATTGGTCCCCAGGAACCGACGTAATCGATATAGGTATTGCCGTCGATATCGGTGATGGAAGAGCCTTTGGCCGATGCGATGAATGGCGGCGTACAGTGGACGCGCCCATACGAACGGACGGGACTGTTGACGCCGCCGGGCATGAGGGCCTGGGCGTCCTTGAATGCGGCTTCCGAATGAGTCAGTGTAAGCATGAGTAAAGCCTCCTTGATCGGTTATAGTTTGAATAAATCTGAAAGAGAGCGGACCGTTTCTTCTTCTTTATCGGTCCGGGCCGCGCCGACGGTCTGCATCATAGGATCGCGCAGGAGCTTGCGCACAATCATATGGGTCATGGTTTCGATGATGCGGTACTGGTCGTCTGTGAGCCCCGGCAGCTTGTTCATGGCCCGGCGGAATTCCCGTTTCCGGGCCTTTTCGGCTTTTTCCGACAGGCGCAGGAGTGCCGGCCGGACCGGCAGATAACGGAAGCGCTGCAACAGTGCCTGCGTGTCTTCCCGGACGATGTTTGCAGCCAGTGCCGCTTCGCGCTGCCGGGATTTTTCATTTTCTTCTACCGTCGTCGTCAGGTCGTCGATATTATACAGGGAAATACCGGGAAGATCTGCGGCTGACGGCTCGATATCCCGGGGAACGGCGATATCGATGAGAAGAAGCGGGCGCCCTTTACGGGCCTTCATGATGGCAGCCAGCCGTTCCTCCGTCAGGACGTAATGGGGCGCTCCGGTCGAAGTGACGATGATATCGGCCAGGGCGGCGGCGTCATCGCCCTTCTGGTAATGGACGGCCGTGCCGGAAAGAAGAGAGGCCAGCTTCTGCGCCCGTTCGATGTGACGGTTGACAATATACAGCCGGGTAAGACCTTTCCCTAAAAAATTGCGGGCTGCCAGTTCGGCCATCTGTCCGGCGCCGAAGAGGAGCAGTGTCTTTCCTGACACGTCCCCTAAGAGACGCTCTGCCAGCTGGACGGCGGCATAGCTTACGGAAACGGCGTTATAGGCGATGTGCGTATCCGTCCGGACCCGTTTGCCCGTGGCGATGGCCTGATGGAAGAGGAGATTGAGGACAATCCCCGTGGCACCGCAGTCGTGGGCCAGCAGATAGGCCTGCTTGACCTGGCTGAGAATCTGGCCCTCGCCGATGATCTGGGAATCGAGACTGGAAGCGACGCGCAGCAGGTGGACCATGCAGTCTTTCCCTTTGTACGTATAGAAATAATCCGGCCGGACGTCAGGCTTTTTGTCCAGCAGGGACAGGAAGAAATCCTTCAGCACGTCTCCTGTCGTACCGTCGGGACAGACTGCATAGATTTCACTGCGGTTGCACGTAGAGAGGATGACCGCTTCCTGGATTGTATTGTATTGGCTGCTTTGCGACAAGGCAGCGCCGATGCGTTCCGGCGGTACAGCGAACTGCTCCCGCACGGAAACAGGGACCGTCTTGTGATTCAGGCCCCAGACGAGTAATTCCATATTGGTACTCCTTATAGTTGTTCTCAGTATTAGTGTAGACAATTCTCTATAACAATACAAGAGGGAAATAGAAAATGAGGCTGGCCTATTACGTATTTTTACTTAATGCGTAATGGGACAGCCTTTTTTGTTTGATGTTTGAAGTTTGGTGTTTGAGGTTTGATTATCACAGGAATCCGGGGATGGTCAGGTAACGGTTTCCTGAGTCGGGCAAGAGGGTGACGATGGTCTTTCCGCGGTATGCATCCTGCCGGGCATACGAGACGGCGGCGGCCAGAGCGGCTCCCCCGGAAATGCCCGTCAGGATGCCTTCCGTGCGGGAGAACTGCCGGGCAGCCGTAAAGGCCTCTTCGGTGGTGATAGTCTTTATATCATCGTATACGTGCGTATCCAGCGTGTCGGGGATGAAATTGGCCCCGATGCCCTGGAGCATGTGCGGCCCGGCATGGCCCTCGGAGAGCAGGGGCGAGTCGGCCGGTTCGATGGCGACGATGTGCACCGACGGGATGACCCGTTTCAGATAATGGCCGATGCCGCTCAGGGTGCCTCCCGTACCGACGCCGGCGAGGAATACATCGACCTTGCCGTCTGTGTCCTCAAAGATTTCAGGGCCCGTCGTTTCTTCATGGATCCTGGGATTGACGGGGTTGGTAAACTGGCCGGGGATGAAGGCATGAGGGATTTCCCGGGCCAGTTCCTTTGCCTTTTTGATGGAGCCGGTCATGCCCTTATAACCTTCAGTCAGGACGATTTCCGCTCCGTAGGCCGCCATGAGGTTCCGCCGTTCGATACTCATCGTATCGGGCATGACGAAAATGGCCCGGTATCCCTTGGCGGCAGCGGCAGCAGCCAGGCCGATTCCCGTATTGCCACTGGTCGGTTCGATGAGGACTGAGTCCGGCTGGAGGATGCCCTGCTGTTCCGCATCTTCGATCATGGCCAGGGCGACCCGGTCTTTGACGCTGCCGGCGGGGTTCAGGTATTCCAGTTTTACGAGAAGGCGGGCGGCCAGATTGTGGCTTTTGTTGAAGCGGACCGGTTCCAGCAGGGGCGTATGACCTACGAGGCCGGTCATGCCAGTGTACACTTTTTTCATAGTATCTTATTCTCCTTTGTAAAATATATAAATTAGGTATTGATTTAATTAAGCCCATTATAACCCAATTTAATCGCCTGTCAAACAATTAGAATAAAATTCTAAAATTTTTATTTCAAAGGGGCGTATTTCCTTGACAGGGGAAAAATTAAAGTGTACTATTTGCGTAAACATTGCAGTGCTTTTACTCATTCTGTATTTCCTGACATCAGACGGTGAGGGAAATCTGAAGGGAACCGTTTTCCTGATGACGGGGCGGTCTCCTGTTCCATCATTTCGTATTTTCATGTCAGAGGTGATTTGCATGACCGATACACAACTACATACGCGAAGCCGTTCGGCCTTTCTTTCCAGCGAGGACTGGTGGGCCGTGTGGCTGGGATTGTTCATTTTTGCCCTCGGTGCCGGACGCATCTGGGATGCCAACCTTCTGGGCTGGGCAGCCAAATTCAGCGTCTGGATGGACCCGGCCAAAGCCGCGGCGGCCAATTCCCCGGCCTTTGCCTGGCTCGGCGGTGCCGGAGCTGTCGTCGTTACCTATCTGTTGGTCCTTATTCTTACGACTATAGGCGCCTGGTTCATGGGGGCACGGATCAAACGGTTCATAGCCGGTTTCTCCGTTCTCTACTGGCTTACCGTTGCAGCCAATATACTCGGCAATTATGCTTATCTGGCAGCGACGCCGGATAAACGGGCGGCTTTTCACATCACCTGGTCCCTGAGCCTGGGTGAACTGGGCTTCGTCTTTGCCCTTGTGGCAGGACTCATCATCGGAAATTTCTTCCCGTCGGCGGCCCGCTTCCTTTCCGTGGCAGCTAAACCGGAATGGTATATCAAGACGGGCATCGTCATCCTCGGCGCCAATATCGGCATCCAGGCTATCAGTGCCATGAGTCTGGCCGGGACGGTCATCGTCCGGGGACTGTGCGCTGTCGTCGAAGCCTATCTCATCTACTGGCCGGTAGTCTATATCATCGCACGCAAGTTTTTCCATTTCACGCCGGAATGGGCGGCACCCATGGCCTCCGGTATTTCCATCTGCGGCGTAGCTGCCGCTATTGCTACGGGCAGTGCCATCCGGGCCCGGCAAATCATCCCGGCTATACTGGCTTCGGTCATTATCGTATTCGTCGCCGTGGAACTGCTGATTCTGCCCTTTGCCGCCGCTTTCTTCCTTTCCGGTGAACCGATGGTAGCCGGCTCCTGGCTGGGACTGGTCGTCAAGAGTGATGGTGGTGCCGTCGCTTCCGGGGCCATTGCCGATTCGCTCATTCGCAGCCAGGTACTGGAACAGACCGGGGTAGCCTATCAGGAAGGGTGGATCCTCATGGCGACGACGACGGCCAAAGTCTTCATCGACATCTTTATCGGTGTCTGGTCCTTTATTCTGGCCGTCGTCTGGTCGGTGTGGCACCTGAGCAGCTGCGATGGCGTGAGCCGTCCTGCCGGCAGTGTTTCCAAACGGGAAATCTGGAACCGGTTCCCGAAATTCATCATCGGCTTCGTAGGACTCCTGGCAGTGGTCTTTTTCTCCGGCCTCGTCCGTCCTGACCTGATTGCCGGACTCAAAGCCGGCGCCGGCCAGGCCAATCTCCTGCGGGCGGTTTTCTTCGGACTCTGCTTTTTCTCCATCGGTCTGGTGACCAATGTCCGCAAATTATGGAATGCCGGGCTGGGCCGCGTGACCGGTGTCTATGCCGTGGCACTTCTGGGATTCATCATCTGGGTCGGCCTCGGTATTTCCTGGCTCTTTTATCAGGGCATCGTCCCGCCGACCATATAAGTGTATATGGGATATGTATCGTGATATAGGAAAGGTGTGATCGTATATGGCAACAGAACTGACATCGCGTCAGCTGCCACAGGCTGACGAATATTATTACAAACAGACGAACAATCATATCAGCCGCAAGGATAACGAAACGGAAATAGGGGCCGATGCCGACGCCTACTTCCCCCTCCAGCCCATCGAAAAGAAACTCTGCGCCTATACATTCGGACTGGGTATCGTCCTGCTCTTTGTGTTCGTAATTCTTTTTAAAGTCCTGTAGGAGGGATAACTATGACGATTCAGGTAAATGGTGACCCATTTCAGACAGAAAAGCCGCTCAGTGTGACGGAACTGCTGAAAGAGGCCCGGGTGGAAGCCCCGGAATATGTGACGGTCCAGCTCAACCAGCAGTTCATCCGCCGGGACGATTTTGATACGACCGTTCTCCACGATGGCGACGTCGTTGATTTCCTGTATTATATGGGAGGCGGTTCCCGGTGAAACTGACAAATGAGCAACTGGAACGGTATTCCCGGAATATCATTCTCTTCGGCGGCAAAGGACAGAAGAAGCTCCTGGTCGGCAAGGTGCTGGTCATCGGTGCCGGCGGACTGGGTGCACCGGCTGCTCTCTATCTGGCAGCAGCCGGCGTCGGCACCATCGGCATCGTCGATTACGACGTGGTCGATCTTTCCAATCTGCAGCGCCAGATTATCCATTCCACGGCATCGGTAGGGCAGCGCAAGGTCGATTCGGCCCGCCATACCCTGGAAGGACTCAATCCCGACGTCCATGTCGTCACCTATAATGAATGGGTCAATTCCCAGACACTGCCCCAGATCATCGACGACCAGCACTACGATTTCATCATCGACGCGACGGATAATTTCCCGGCCAAATTCCTCATCAACGATGCCTGCGTACTGGGGGGACATCCCTTTTCCCATGCCGGCATCATCCGCTTTGGTGGTCAGACCCTGACCTATGTGCCGGGAAAAGGGCCGTGCTACCGCTGCATCTTCGACACCATGCCGCCGGCCGGGGCCGTGCCGTCGTGCAAGGAAGCAGGCATACTGGGCGCCGTCGGCGGCGTCATCGGCTGCATACAGGCCACAGAGGCCATCAAGTATCTCCTCGGCCAGGGTGAGCTGCTCACGGGGGCTCTTCTGACCTATGACGCGCTGACCATGCGCTTCCGCAAGATTCCCATCGGCCATAATCCCCATTGCGCCATCTGCGGCGATGACCCGGCCATTCATGAGCTCATCGATTATGAGCAGCCTGTCTGTGAAAGCAAAGTGGGGAAGGGGTCGCTATGATACATCTGACACGGTCTGATTATGAGGCCATGACGGCCTATGCCAGAGACGGGCTGCCCAATGAATGCTGCGGCCTTCTGGCGGGAAAACAAAATGGTGACGACGCATTCGTTGAGAAGGTATATTACCTGAACAATACTGATGCCAGCCCGGAACATTTTTCCATGGATCCGGCAGAGCAGTTTGCCGTCCTGCGGGATATACGCCGGCGGAATCTGGCCCTCATCGGCAATTTCCACAGCCACCCGGAAACGCCGTCCCGGCCGTCGGACGAAGACAAACGGCTGGCCTTCGACCCGTCCCTGCGCTATCTGATCCTGTCGCTGGCGGAAGAAAAGCCGGTCCTGCGCAGTTTCCGTATCCGCGGCGGTGAGGCCACAGCAGAGCCACTACACATCGAAGAGGAGGAGTAACATTGGCAGATGCAAATTTCAAGGAACTGAAAAAAGGCGGCTTCATGAAACAGAAGCAGAAAGACCGTTTCTCCATGAGGTTGAAAACCATAGGCGGACAGGTGACAATCCAGCAGCTGGAAACCATCCGCCACGTCGCCGGGACCTATGGGCACGGGTATATCCATCTCACGTCCCGGCAGGGCATTGAAATCCCCTTTATCGCCCTGGAAGACATCGATACGGTAAAAAAAGAACTGGCAAAAGGGGGCGTACAGAACGGCGTCTGCGGCGCCCGGCTGCGCACCATTACGGCCTGTCAGGGCAATGCCGTCTGTCCGTCGGGGCTGATCGATACGCAGCACATAGCAAAAGAATGTGAAGCCCGCTATGGCGGACGGGAATTTCCGGCCAAATTCAAAATCGGCATCACGGGCTGCCCCAATAACTGCCTGAAGACCGAAGAAAATGACCTGGGCATCAAAGGCGGCATCGAACCGCAATGGCATCACGACGACTGTATTTTCTGCGGCCTCTGTCAGGCCGTCTGCCCGTCTTCGGCCATTACAGTGAATAAAAAGGAAAAGACTCTTTCCTTTTCTAAGGACCAGTGTATCTTCTGCGGCAAGTGCGTGACCACCTGTCCGACGTCGGCCTGGAAGGGACAGGCCGGGTACAACGTTTCCCTGGGAGGGCTCTATGGCAAGCAGATCACCATCGGGCGCCATTTCCTACCCCTCCTTCACTCGGAAGACGAATTGTACCGCGTCATCGATGTGGTCCTCGACTTTTTTGAAAGCCACGCCAAACCGGGGGAACGCTTTGCCAGAACGGTAGAGCGGATCGGCTGGGACAAAGTGGAACAACTCGTTCAGGAGGTATTATGAACATAGACAACACCATCGATATTACCGATGTCGTCTGCCCCGTGACCTACGTCAAGGTAAAGGTCGAACTGGAAGATATGGAACCGGGACAGGTCCTGTCTGTCCGGCTCAACAGCGGCGACGCCATGCAGAACGTCCCGCGGAGCCTGAAAAACGACGGACACCGCGTCTTCGACGTGACAGACAACGAAGACGGAACCTATACGATCCTCGTCGAACGGGGACAGGACGACTAAAAAAACGGATTCTCCTATGAAACAGATGATTTCAAAGGAGAATCCGTTTTTTGTCAAACGAAAAACATCAAACACTAAACACCAAACATCAAATTTCAAACTCCAGACTATCTTTTTCACCAAGCCAGCGGGCTACGTCCAGGGCGTGATAGGTGATGATGATATCGGCACCGGCCCGTTTCATGGACAAAAGCGATTCCAGTACGATACGCTTTTCGTCGATCCATCCGTTCCGGGCGGCGGCCTTGACCATGGCGTATTCGCCGCTGACGTTGTAGACGGCAATGGGGCGGTCGATGCGGTCCCGGGCCTGACGGACGATGTCGAGGTAGGTCATGGCCGGTTTGATCATGATGATGTCGGCTCCTTCGTCGAGGTCGAGGCCGATTTCCTTCATGGCTTCCCGGGAATTGGCCGGATCCATCTGATACTGGCGGCGGTTACCGAACTGCGGGGCCGAGTTGGCGGCATCGCGGAAGGGACCGTAAAAAGCCGAGGCGTATTTGACGGCGTAGGACATGATGGATACGTTCTGGAAGCCGTTTTCATCGAGGGCCGTGCGGATGGCGGCGACACGGCCGTCCATCATATCCGAAGGGGCGATGATATCGGCGCCGGCCTTTGCCTGGCTGACGGCCGTCCGGGCCAGAAGGGGCAGGGTCGCGTCGTTATCGACGTAATGGCCGCAGAGCTTGCCGCAATGGCCGTGGCTGGTGTACTGGCAAAGACAGACATCGCCGACGATGACCAGACCGGGCAGTTCCTTCTTGATGGCTTCCATGGCCCGCTGTACCGGGCTCTTTGGGTCCCAGGCCGACGAGCCCGTTTCGTCCTTGTATTCAGGCAGACCGAAGATTTCGATGGCCGGGATGCCGAGGGATGCGGCAAGGCGCGCCGTTTTTACGGCTTCATCGACAGACAGGTGGTAACAGCCGGGCAGGCTGGGGATTTCTTCCCTTACATGGCTGCCGGGAACGACGAAGATAGGATAAATCAGGTCCGATACGGACAGGTGGTTTTCCCGTACCATGGCGCGGACCGGGGCAGAAATGCGCAGACGGCGCGGACGTAAAGCGTTATATTTCATGATGAGTTCGTCTCCAATCGAGTATGTTCTGAGTAAGGCCTTCTATGGTATAGGTAGAAGCAACGAGGGCCGGCGTGAGCCCTTCGCGGGTGCAGGTGGCGGCGGTCACGGGGCCGATACAGGCCAGTGATACCCCTTCCAGAAGGCCGCGGCGGTCTCCCAGCAGATCCAGCAGGGACGTAACCGTCGAAGAACTGGTGCAGGTAATGAGGTCCAGAGCGTGTTCTTCCAGAAGCGGTATGAGGCGGTCTCTGGTTTCCCTGTCGGGCAGGGTCCGGTAGGCCGGGGCGATGGTCACTCTGGCACCGGCACTGCGCAGGCGGTCGGGCAGGACGTTGCGCGCCTGTTCGGCCCGGACGAGCAGAATTTTAGAGGGCCGGGAAAGGTGGGGAATGAGGCTGTCTGCCAGCGATTCGGCACGGTACTCGGGGGGAATCAGGTCTGCCCGCAGTCCGTAGGTGCTGAAGGCCTCTGCCGTGGCGCTTCCGATGACGCCCAGCCGGATGCCTCCCAGGGACCGGCTGTCTTCCTTAAATTCACAGAGGCGGTGGAAGAAACGGTGGACGCCGTTACTGCTGGTAAAAAGCAGCCAGTTATAGGAGGACAGATGGTAAATGGCCTGATCGAGGACGGCGTAGTGGTCCGATGGTTCGTCCAGGCGGATGGTCGGAATTTCGATGCACGATGCGCCGAGTTCTTCCAGCCGGGCCGAAAGGGCCGATGCCTGACGGCGCGTGCGCGTGATGCCGATGGTAAGGCCCGAAAGCGGCCGGTTTTCAAACCAGCTCAGGCGGCTGCGGCAGCGGACGACGTCGCCGACGATGAAGATGGCCGGCGGCGTGATGCCCTTGCGGGCGGCTTCATAGGCGGCACTGCCCAGGGTCGTCACGATGGTCGTCTGGTCGCTGCGGGTGCCCCAGCGGATGATGGCCGCCGGCGTTTCGGCACTGCGGCCACTGGTCATGAGCCGGGCCGTGATGTAGGGCAGGTTGCGGACGCCCATGACGAAGACCAGCGTGTCTGTGCCGGTCGCCAGTTTTTCCCAGTCGATGGCCGATTCTTTCTTCTGCGGGTCTTCGTGACCGGTAACGACGGCAAAGGACGAGGCCATGCCCCGTTCGGTCACAGGAATGCCGGCATAAGCCGGTACGGCAATGGCCGAGGAAATGCCCGGAACAACTTCAAAGGGAATGCCGGCCCGGGACAGGGCGGCACCTTCCTCCCCGCCACGGCCGAAAACGAATGGGTCGCCTCCTTTGAGGCGTACGACCGTGCGGCCTTCCCTGGCTTTTGCGATGAGCAGTTCGTTGATTTCTTCCTGAGGCAGCGTATGATGGCCTGCCGTTTTTCCTACATAGATGCGTTCGGCCTCCGGTGGGGCAAAGGCCAGAAGCCGGTCGTCGGCCAGATGGTCCGTGACGACCGTATCGGCCCGTTCCAGCAATTCTTTTCCCCTGAGGGTGAGCAGCCGCCAGTCTCCGGGACCGGCGCCGACGAGATAGACGGTTCCTGTCATAATATATCTCCTTTTATGGTAGTTCGAAGTGACCGCAGCAGGGCTTCGCCGCCGCCTTTCAGCATATCTTTTCCGAGCTCATAGCCGAGCTTCTGGGCATCTGCTGCCGGAGCCGATGCGCTGCGGCTCAGGCAGGTGCGGCCGTCGGGGGATGCGATGAAGGCCTGGAGGAGCAAGTCGTCTCCCTGCCAGGAGGCAAAGGCCCCGGCCGGGATCTGACAGCTGCCGCCGATGGCCGCAGCATAGGCCCGTTCGGCCGTGACGGCCGCCGCTGTCCGGGCGTCATGAATGGTCCGGAGCAGCGTAAGGACCGGTTCGTCGCCTTCCCGGGCTTCGATGGCAAGAGCGCCCTGTCCGGCAGCGGGCAGGAACTCGTCCGGCGGAAGAAGGGAGGTGATACGGCTTTCCAGGCCCAGGCGTATGAGGCCGGCTGCGGCCAGGATGATGGCATCGTATTTCCCTTCATCGAGACGGGAAAGGCGCGTATCGACGTTGCCCCGGAGGTCGGAGACCACAAGGTCCGGCCGCAGGTGCAGCAGCTGGGCTTTACGGCGCAGACTGGACGTACCGACGACGGCGCCTTCGGGAAGGTCAGCAAGACTCTGGTAGCGGACGGAGACGAAGGCGTCTTTTTCGTTTCCCCGCTCCGGGACAGCACCCAAAATCAGGCCGCGGGGGAGTTCTGACGGCATATCTTTCAGGCTGTGTACGGCCAGATCCAACGTGTGACCATAGAGGCCGCGTTCGATTTCTTCCGTAAACAGCCCTTTGCCGCCGATGGCGCTGAGGGGCCGGTTGGTGATGCGGTCGCCGCGGGTGGTGACGCATTGCAGGGTAATGGGAAGACCGGGACAGGCCTTTTGCAGGAGCTGGCGGACGTATCCGGCCTGCCACAGGGCCAGACGGCTGCGGCGGGTCCCGATGACGAGAGAATCAGGAAGCATGGGGGCCTCCTTTCCCGATGAGCCAGAAGGCCAGCTTCTGCCAGAGCACCTGTTCGGCTTCTTCCATCCGGCCGCTCAGGGCCTGTTCCATGAGTTCGTCCGTAAGGGACGAACGCCAGAAGGCCTGCCGGTCTTTGCTGGACGGAATCTGGGAGCGCACTTCTGCCCGGATGACGGCCAGACGGTCCAGCCACTGGCTCCAGGCCGGCGTGATTTCCTGTTCCAGATGGTGCCGCAGCCAGCGGGTAAAGGCCGGCGATTTCCCGTTACTCGATACGCTGCAGAGAATATCGCCGCGGCGGACGACGGACGGTGTCGTCCAGTTGCTTTCCGAAGGGGCGTCGCAGACATTGACCAGCTTGTGCTGGCTGAGGGCCGCTGCGGCACAGGCGCTGTTGGCTTCGTTGTCGCCGGAAGCGCAGATAATCAGGTAAAAGGGGCTTTCGTCGCCGTCTTCATATAATTTCTTCAGCCACGTAATGTCCCCCTGATCGGCCAGTTCCTGAAGGGACGGGCAGAGTGACGGGGACAGGACAGTAATGACTGCACCGGCGTCGAGCAGGCCCTTTGCCTTCTGCGCGGCTACGGCCCCACCGCCCAGGATGAGGCATTCTTTGTCATCGAGAATCAGATTTATGGGGTACATGAACTACGGTCCTTTCTCTATATTTTATAGTTGATTTATATGGAAAATGGCATATACACCTTATTATAGCACATCTTTATAGACATAGGCGTTGCCGGAACAACAATCCATGAAAATAATGACACCGGACAGGAGCAGGGAATAGATATTTTTTATTGACAATCCTCCCGATTTGCATAATAATATGTGAGAGATTATAAAAAATATAAACTGATCCGGAATAATTTCTAACGTGGGAAAAATCATTTTGTTAGAGTCCGGATACAATCAGACACAAAACGATTTAAAGGAGAGATTGGATGTTTTCTGCATGTAAAAAATTAATATTTTCGTTATTTGTCATCCTGCTCGTTTCCATCAGCGGTACGGCAGGTTCCGTCCAGGCCGATGTGCCGCCTACGTCGGCAGAGGCAGCCTGTCTCATCGATGCCGATACGGGGCGCATCCTGTACCGGGTCAATCCCGATAAATGGGTCCACCCGGCCAGTACGACAAAAATCGTGACTATGATTACCGCCCTCGACCAGGGAAAAGACAAGCTCGACAAACCGCTGCACATATCCTGGGAAGCGGCCAATACGGAACCGTCCAGCCTGGGCATTGCCCCGGGCGACCAGATTACCCTGAAAGAAGCGTTGCGGGGGATGATGGTTGTTTCCGGCAATGATGCGGCCGTAGCCGTAGCGGAAACGGTCGGCGGCTCAGTTGCCGGGTTCGCCGATATGATGAATGCTGAAGCCGTCAAGATGGGGGCGACACATTCCCACTTCGTCAACCCAAACGGATTGACGGCGGCGGGACATCATACGACGGCCGTCGATATGGCCCGTATGGCAGCGTACGGGCTGAAACATTATCCGGAATTTGCCTATACGGTGGCCCTGCCGTCGTATCAGATGCGTTACATCGATGGTCATACTAAATACGTCACGACGACCAATCATTTCCTGACCAGCGGCTACGAAGGAGCCAGCGGAGTCAAGACGGGATATACCCAGGCCGCCGGGGACTGCCTGGTCGCATCGGCGACCCGCAATGGCCATACGCTGGTCGTGGCCCTTTTTAATGATGACGACCGCTGGGAAGATGCGCCGGCCATTCTGGACTATGGCTTCCGCCGGATCCGGACCGGGCGCTGATACGTAAAACAGAGGGGGAGAGACTATGAGTCGCATATTAGTCATAGAAGATGATGAATTGATTGCCGCGCTGGAGCGGGATTTTCTGCAGAATAATGGATTTGAGGTCACGGTGGCCCGCGAAGGCCGGCCGGGACTGCGGGCACTGGAACAGATGGCCATCGACGCCGTGGTCCTCGACGTCCATCTGCCCGATGTCAGCGGTTTTTCCCTGTGCCGTGCCATCCGGGAAAAATACGATATACCGATTATTTTTGTGACTGCCAGCGGCAGTGACGAAGACCAGATCAAAGGGCTCGGCCTGGGTGCCGATGACTATATCGTCAAACCTTTTAACCCGTCGGTCATGGTGGCCCGCGTCAAGGCTCATATGGCCATGCATGAACACCTGCTGGCCGGGGCCCATCTGACAAAAGACGAAGCCGTACCGGACATCCAGAGCGGGGATATGCGCATTTATATCCGGCGCCGTCAGGTATTCCGGGGCAAGACGGAAATCCCTCTGACGGGCAAGGAATTCAATCTTCTGTTATATCTGGCCCAGCATCCCAATCAGGTCCTTTCCAAAAAAGAACTGTTTGAAAAGATATGGCACCTCGATGCCCTGGGAGAAATGGCCACGGTCACGGTCCACGTAAACCGTCTCCGGGACAAAATGAATCTGGTAGAACCTGAATTTACAGCCATTGAAACAGTGTGGGGCAATGGCTACCGCTTTCGTCTCGAAAATTAAGTTTCCGAAAAGGAGTGAGGCCTATGACGGCAGGAAAGGCCAATGCCTGCGTGCTGGCTGCCGGTGCCATGTGGGGAACGATCAGTATATTTGTCCGCCACCTCGACGGGGCCGGGTTGTCGGCGCTGCAGATCTGCCTCATCCGTACCTTTCTGGCCTGGGTCATGACCGGGGCGTTCCTGGCCAGCGTCTCGCCGGGGCGGCTTTCCATCCGCCTGCGCGACAGCTGGTGCTTCATCGGCACGGGCATCATCAGTTATGCCCTGTTCAGTACGTGCTATTTCATGGCCGTCGCCATGAGCCAGGTATCGGTGGCCGTCATGCTGCTGTACACGTCCCCGGTCTTTGTCACGCTCCTTTCGGCAGTGCTGTTCCATGAATCCATGACGCGCCGGAAATGGCTGGCCCTGGTGTGTACCGTCACGGGCTGCGTCCTCGTGGCCGGCGTCCTTCAGGGGCATCTGACCGTACCGCTTCCGGCACTCGCCCTGGGACTGGCGTCGGGGTTCCTGTACGCCCTCTATTCCATTTTTGGACGCTTTGCCCTGCGCCGCTACGATCCGCTGACCGTCACCTTCTATACCTTTACCTTTGCCACGGCGGCCATGCTTCCCCTGGGACAACCGGGATATATCGTAGAAATCCTCATGGGGGATCCATACCTCTGGCTGTGGGCCATGGGGATTGCCATCGTCTGTTCCGTCCTGCCGTACTTTCTCTACACGAAAGGACTGCAGCATATGGAATCGGGAAAAGCCGCTATCATGGCGACCATCGAACCTTTCGTAGGATCGGCCATCGGCATCTTCTTCTTTGCTGAACCCCACGGCCCGCTGAACCTCATCGGCATGGCCCTCATCCTTGGGTCGGTCATTATATTGAATAAGAGAGAGAAAAGATAGAAAAAGATAGTGAAAAGATAGTGGTTAGTGATTAGTGGTCAGCAGGAAAAAGATCGTTTGATGTTTGAAGTTTGAAGAGAAAAGATAGTTAAAAGATAGAAAAAAGATAGAAAAAAGATAGAAAAAAGATAGAAAAAAGATAGTTTGTAGAGAAAAAGATTGTTAAACTTATAACCCCCGGGGAGCTGTCCAAGAGTAGACAGCTCCCCGGGGGTTGTGGTTTTCACTGCATGTCGGACCGGCTTTGTCCCTTGCACGGGAAAGCGGACTCATGAATAGGCCTCGCTATTTAAGTAAGAACCCTTCCGCCACTTCGTGGCCCTCCTTCATCTCTGCTCTCCGTTTTGGCAGCCAGCCTGCACCTCCCTTTGGTCGATACCTGCTGGGCCAAAAAGGGCCTTATCAGGGACGGCAAAGATACCCGGTCCGTCGAACTGCTCTTTTCATCAAACTACAAACTATCTCTTCCAGCCACTGGCCACTAATCACTAATCACCAGCTGCTGTTCTTCGATGAACGACGAACGACCTACGGCTTTTTCTACAAACTGCAAACTGTAAACTATCTTTTATCTTCTATTCCCATTCGTATTGCTGTTTTTCTGGGTCTGTTTGTTCTGCTGGGCCTGTTGCTGGCGCAGTTGTTCCCTTTCTTTCTCGAGGCGTGCTTTTTCTGCTGCCAGTTCGCGGCGGTGGGCTTCGACTTCGGCCTGGGCCCGTTCGTCAGCTGCAGCTTTTTCTTTTTCTGCTTTGGCTTTGGCCTCGAGGTCGCCAAATTCTTCCTTGAATTTGGTTTCATATATGGCTGCCTTTTCCGGGTACATGGTGCGCAGTTTGTTGAGGAGCGTCATTTTGGCGTCGTCGCTGCGGTCCCCCAGGGTCTTCAGTGCCTGGTATTCTTCGTAATAGGCCATCCACTGGCGCATGCGCGGGGCATCTGTATCGGCATAGGAGCTCAGGCTGAGGAAGGCAAAGACGGCTGTCAGTACGAGACAGATAATGGTTTTGGCCATGGCTCAGGATCTCCTTTCCGATTGCGGTTTTTTGGCGGCGGCGTGCAGGGCCGATGAGGCCGAGCCGGCCGTCATGCCGGCAAAGAGAATCGTCAGGAGGACGAAAATCATGGTCTTGCCGGAAATGGGCGGCATGGGGACGAGTCCGAAGAACAGGTACGACGGCATGGCGAAGAGAAACAGGCAGGCGACGATGGCCAGGAAGAAGACGGCGTAGATCATGCCGCTCAGGACGCCAAACAGTGTCCCGATGATATCGAGGACCGGCCGGGCCGCAGCCTTTCCGGCGCGGCTGATGGAATCGTCCTTGTCCCATTCAAAGTCTTCCCCTGTAGACGGACGGTGGGTGCGGCGGCTTCTGCGGGATTTCCGGCTGTCGTAGTATCCGTCGTCGTAGGAACGGCCGTCCTGCGGTGATCCTGCATCGTAAAACGCGTCGTCCCAGCTCTTGCCATCGCGGTAATATTGCTCGCTCTGGGCGCGGCGGCGCAGCCGGTCCGGGTCTTTTTCCCAGTCGTAGGGTGCGGCGTTGCGACGCTGGCTGCGGGGCGTATCGTAGTCGTCCCCGGGAAGGCGGGGATTGTCTTCGGGGATGATGGGTTTTCCTATATAATAACGATAAATATTTTTTGGTGAACCGAGCTCGACGCATATTTCCTCTTCCGATTTCCCTTCTTTGGCACCGAGGCGGAACTGTTCCTCACAGTCCTCGATGATGCCCTTCAGGTCGTCCTTATCGGCCTTGCGGAAATAGTATTTCAAGAGGTCCATAAATTCAGACTTTCGCATGTATTCCTTACCTCTGCTTTAAAACATACTCTTCGTAACGCTGATGGAAACGGGCGCCCCATTGCCAGCAGACGACTCCCAGGACCATGATGGCCAGGATGAACAGCAGCACGACGGCGGCCGGGACGTGGGGCAGGAAAGCGACAGCGGCCAGCGGTTCTTTTTCCATTGCAATACAAAAAGCGACCCAGGCCAGAAGGGCGACACAGACGGCGGTACAGCAGCCGCCCAGTGTATACAACGCAAGATAGGCTGCGCGCAGGGTCCGGGGACGGGGTGAATCTGCCATAATAGGAACTACCTCCAAAAAAATAAAAATCAGATTGAGCGTACGGTTTGTTGTATGGCGTACGCCGCTCACCTTATACTATCACATAACGGCCTTCGTTTCCAGTATTCAGAGGAAAGGCAGGAGACAGGCTGCCTGGAAAGGGTCCCGTCTGCAGTTCTTCCGGCTTGCATCCCGCCCGTATTTGAAGTAACATAATGTATCATAGACTGCACAAGGCAGCAAAGGAGGTACATGTTATGGCAGATTTTGTCCGTTATCAGATCGGGGATGTGGTCCAGCTCAAGAAATCCCATCCCTGCGGATCCAATGAATGGGAAGTGCTGCGCATCGGCGTCGATTTTGTCATCCGCTGCTGCGGCTGTGGCCACCGGGTCATGGTGCCGCGTCCGAAGTTTGAAAAATCGGTCAAAAAAATCATCCGCCGGGCCACGCCGGAAGAGAATGCGTAAATTTTTTGCAAAAGGGCTTTTTATTTGCTGTGATTTGTGCTACAATTCTAATCAGTCATTCTTCACTACTTTACTTTGGTAAAGAGATAAAGAAGTAAAGCAAATACTTAGTATGCAGGGAGTGTATAGGGATGCTCAGTAATACACTGGATGGAGTCAAGATGCTCCACCATGATGAAATGAGAAACTATGACCGCATTCAGGGGAAACTCGTGTCGGTCATCATGAATCACGGCTGTAAAATCATCGAAACGCCGAGTTTTGAAGATTATGATGTATATCAGCATTACTTTCCCCAACTGCGTCAGCAGATGGTCAAGACCATCGATACGGATGGCCGGGTCCTCGTTTTGCGGCCCGATGTGACCGTTCCCCTCGTCGAAACGGCGGCGCGGGAATTTCCCCGGGCCAACCAGCTCCTCAAATTCGGCTATGTGAGCACGGTATTCCGGGAATATTTCGGCCGCTCTACCTATGGCAAGGATTTCCTCCAGGGTGGCATCGAAATCCTCGGTGATTCCAGTCCCGAATGCGACGGCGAAGTCATCGTCATGGCGGCAGAGATCCTGAAAGCCGTCGGCGTGGAACGCATCCGCATCGACATGGGGACGGCGGCCTACACGCAGGCCCTGTTCGACGGTCTGCCCCTGGAAGAAGAACAGAAGCAGACGTTGCGCCAGTACATGGCGGCCCGCAATCTTGTCGCCTTTGGCAAGTATCTCTCGGGGCTTTCCCTCGACAGTGAGGCCCGCAAGGCTCTGGAAGCCATCCCGGTCCTCTTCGGCCCCTATGCGGAAACGCTCAGCAAGGCCCGCGGCTACTGCATCAACAGCGGCATGCGCAATGCCCTGACCCGGCTGGAAAAGATATACGATTATATTCTCTATGCCGGTTATGCCGACAAGGTACAGCTCGATTTCGGCTTTACCAGCACCCTGGGGTATTATACCGATATGGTGTTCAAGGTCTACGTGGACGGCGCCCTGTACGATGTCATCGACGGTGGCCGCTACGACAAATTGTCGGCCCAGTTCGGCGTGGACCGGCCGGCCTGCGGATTTGGCATGAATATCAATCTTCTCTATGAATTTATGAGTGACGCCGGCCTTCTCGAAGACGCCCAGCCCAGTTTCCAGCTGGCCGTTTCCTATACCGACAGTGACCAGACCCTGATCCGCGACCTCATGCAGTGGCGCCAGCAGGGATTCCGCGTCGCCGCTTATCCCGACTCGTCCTTTATCGACAGCGGCGATTACAGTATCCATGCCGTATACCGCAATCACAGTTATTATAAAGACGGCCGCGAAATGAGCGCGCACGATCTGGAAGACATGATGAGGGGGCTTTGAGATGTCCATACATATAGCGCTCGCCAAAGGGCGCATCCACAAAGTAGTCATGAAGTATCTCATGGAAAGCGGTTATGAGTTTCCGGCCTATTCCGAAGACAGCCGCAAGCTGATCTTTGAAGATGCCGGCCATACGCTGAAACTGACACTGGTCAAATCGCCTGATGTGGCTGTCTACGTCGAACGGGGCGCTGCCGACATCGGTATCGTCGGTGAAGACGTCCTCATCGAAGACAATGCCGGCGCCAACGTCTACGAAGTACTCGACATCGGCATCGGCCGCTGCAACATGGCCGTAGCCGGCGTCAAGGGTAAGAAAGTGGACATGTCCCGGCGCATCACCGTGGGGACGAAATACCCGCGCATCGCCCGGAAATATTTTGAAGAAAATCATCACAGTGTCGATATCATCAAGCTCAATGGCTCGGTGGAACTGGCGCCGCTGGTCGGCCTGTCCGATGTCATTGTCGATATCGTCGAAACGGGGAACACCCTGCGGGCCAACGGGCTGGAAGTCCTGGATTACTTCATGGATTTCAGCGCCCGCATGATCTGCAATCCCGTTTCCTTTAAAATGAAATACGATGAAATACATACGCTGATCGACGTCATCAAAAAGAAAGAAATCCGATAAGACCGGTATCAGAGGGGGAGATAAACATGGAATGGATAGAAGTGCCCGATAACGGGCTGACGCTGCAGGAAATACGGAACATCACCAAACGGAGCCAGGCAGAAAATGCCGGTATCCGCCGGAGTGTGGAAGATATCCTCACGGCCGTACAGGAAGAAGGCGACCGGGCCCTGCGGGAACTGACAGAAAAATTTGACGGCGTGCGCCTTGATAGTTTCCTGGTCACGGCAGAGGAGATCGACGAAGCCGTAACGAAAGTCGGGCCGGAATTCATGGATATCCTGACGGAAGCGCGGGATAACATCCGGGCCTATCACGAACGGCAGAAACAGGAATCGTGGATGGACACCTTCCGCGACGGCGTCCGCCTTGGCGCCCGCTATACGCCCATCCAGCGGGTTGGCGTGTACGTGCCGGGCGGTACGGCAGCCTATCCCTCGACGGTCCTCATGGATATCATCCCTGCCGAAGTGGCCGGCGTGCCGTCCATCGCCGTCTTTACGCCGCCTGCCAAAGACGGGTCGGTCAATCCCTACATCCTGGCTGCCGCCCATGTAGCCGGCGCCACGGAAATCTACAAAGTCGGCGGCGCCCAGAGCATCGCCGCTGCCGCCTTTGGCACGGAAAGCATCCCGCCGGTCTTTAAGATCGTCGGCCCGGGCAACGCCTACGTCGCCATGGCCAAACGCCTCGTATTCGGCACCGTCGGCATCGATATGATCGCCGGCCCCAGTGAAGTGGGTATCCTGGCCGATGAAAACGCCAACCCCGTGTGGGTGGCAGCGGACCTTCTGGCTCAGGCCGAACACGACCGCCGGGCCGCCGTCTTCCTGGCTACGCCGAGCGCGGCCCTGGCATCGGCAGTGGAACGGGAAGTGGAAAAACAGCTGGCTGAACTGCCACGGCAGGACATTGCCGGCGCGTCCGTTGCCGACCACGGCAAAATCTTTATTACCAGAGACCGTCAGCAGGCCATCGACATCATGAACCTCATCGCACCGGAACATCTGGAAATCGATTTCCCCGATGCAGAGCAGTATGTGGATAAAATCCAGAACGCTGGCGCCATTTTCATCGGGCCCTATACGCCGGAACCCATCGGAGATTATTTTGCCGGCCCGAACCATACTCTCCCGACTATGGGGACGGCGGCCTTTTCCTCGCCCCTGGGAGTCTATGATTTCGTAAAACGGAGCAGTCTCCTGTCGTATAATAAAGAAGCCTTTGACAAGGTGGCTGAAAAAGTCATCCGCTTCGCCAATGTAGAAGGATTGCAGGCTCACGGCCTGGCTGTAAGGAGGAGAATCGATGAAAACTGAATGGCTGCGTCAGACCATACGCGATTTTGAACCATATAAAGTACCGGAAATACAGGAACATACCATCATCAATGCCAACGAAAGCCCGTACAACATCCTCGATTTCCCGTCGGTCCGGGAGGATTTCCTCAAAGGGCTGGCGGAGCTCAAAAGCTACCGCTATCCCGACCCCTTTGCCGAAGACCTGCGCAAAGCCCTTGCGGAATACGTCCAGTGCCGGCCCGGCCAGATTCTGGCCACCAACGGCGGCGATGAAACAATCAGCCTCATCCTGAATACGTTTATCAACCCCGGTGATACCGTGCTCGTCCACACGCCGACCTTTGACATCTACGGCATCGATGCCACGGTCCTCGGCGCCCGCGTCGTCCACGTACCTGACGACGACGGATACTGCCGCAGCGCAGAAAAGCTGCAGCAGGCCATCGCCGATATGCAGCCGAAAGTGACCTTCGTCTGCAACCCCAATAACCCGACGGGCAGCATCTGGCCCGTTTCCGTCATTGAAAAGCTGCTCCAGACGGCAGACAACATCGTCGTCGTCGATGAAGCCTATCTGGAATTTTCCGGACAGGACAGTGTCATTCCCCTCATGGAACAGTACGATAACCTCATTGTCATCCGCACCCTGTCCAAAGCCTTCGGCCTGGCAGGGTTCCGCCTGGGCTACGGTGTGGCCCGGGAAGACATCATCGATGCCCTGTCGCTGACCAAACTGAGCTATAACCTCAACAGTGTCACCCAGCTCATGGGCTGTGTGGCCATGAAGCACCGTGACGAAATACTGGGCCACAACCTTCCCCCTACCATTGAGAACAGGGACTATCTGGAACGGGAACTGAACGGCTTTGATGGTGTCACGGCTTATCCCAGCGCCACCAATTTTATCCTCGTCCGCGTCCCCGACGGTCCGGAACTCATCGGCGCCATGAAAGATGCCGATATCTGCGTCCGCTTCTACAGCGCCAAAGACCTGCAGAATTGCATCCGCCTCACCGTGACGACACGCGATGTGGCCGACCGTATTGTCGCTGTCTTCCGCAGTCACTACAAGGAGGTGTCCCGTCGTGCGTAATGCATCTGTCAACAGGGAAACAGCAGAGACACAGATTGCCGTTTCCCTTGAACTCGATGGGGAAGGGACCTTCGTCGGCTCGACGGGCATCGGCTTTTTTGACCACATGCTCAACCTCCTGGCCTGCCACAGCGGCATGGACCTGTCGCTCCACGTCCACGGCGACCTCGACGTCGATACCCATCATACGCTGGAAGACCTGGCCATCGTCCTGGGCGATGCCCTTACACAGGCTCTGGGGGACAAGAAAGGCATCAACCGCTACGGCATGTTCTACTGCCCCATGGATGAAGCCCTGACCCGGGTCGTCATTGACCTCAGCGGCCGTCCCTATCTGGTATACGATGTAAAACTGGCCGTTGAACGGATCGGCACCTTTGAAACGGAAATGCTGCAGGACTTCCTCTATGCCCTGGCCGTTCATGGCAAAATGAACCTCCACGTGGCCAACCTGTACGGCACCAATGCCCACCATATCGTCGAATCGGTATTCAAGGGACTGGGCCATGCGCTCCGTCAGGCCGTTGCTATCGAAGGCAGTGCCGACAGCGTACTTTCTACCAAAGGGGTGTTATAAGATGAAAATAGCCATCATTGATTATGAAATCGGCAATCTGGCCAACGTATACAACGCCTGGCGCCGCCTTGGCCAGGATCCGGTTATCACCCGCGATCCGGCGGTCATCCGCGACGCCGCACTGGTGGAACTTCCCGGTGTCGGTGCCATCCGCGACGCCATGGCCAATCTGCAGAAATTCGACCTCATCCCCCTTTTGACCGAACAGGTACGGGCGGGAAAATTCTTTATGGGCATCTGCCTCGGTATGCACGCCCTCTTTGAAACCGATTACGAAGGCGGGAAATACCAGTGCCTGGGCTTCCTTCCCGGCGAAGTCGTGCCCTTCCAGACGAAGCTCAAAGTACCCCACATGGGCTGGAACGAACTGGAGTTCCGTCAGCCCCACTGGCTGCAGAAGAACCTGCCGGCCCATCCCTACGTCTATTTTGTCCATTCCTACCACAAGACGCCGGCCGCTACACCCGATGTCATTGCGACCGCTGACTACGACGGCCCCGTTCCGGCTATCTGCGGCAGGGACAACGTCCTGGGCATGCAGTTCCATCCGGAAAAGAGCGGTCCCGTGGGGGCACAGCTCCTGCAGAATGTCTTAGATTACGTACAGAAGGGATGATAGCATGATCGTACTTCCGGCTATAGATATACAAAACGGCCATGCCGTCCGCCTGCGCCAGGGCGTAGAGACGGACAGCACGACCTATTTTGACGATCCCGTCGAAGCGGCACAGAAATGGGCTGACGGCGGGGCACAATTTCTCCACGTCGTCGATCTCGACGGGGCCTTCAAGGGCGACCGCTGCAATGCTTCGGTCATCGGCCGCATCTGCGACGCCGTCGATATCCCCGTAGAAGTGGGCGGCGGCATCCGCAGTGAAGAAGCCATCAACACCTATCTCGAACAGGGCGTGGCCCGGGTCATCATCGGTTCCAAGGCCGTCGAAGACGAAGCCTTTACCCGCGAAATGGCAAAGAAATACGGCTCGGAACTGGTCGTTTCCATCGATGCCAAAGGCGATACGGTCGCGACCCGCGGCTGGGTGGAAGGGAGCGATAAAAAAGTCCTGCCCTTTGCCAGTTTCCTCATTTCCATTGGCCTCCGGACTATCGTCTATACCGATATCAGCCGCGACGGCATGCTTACCGGCCCCAATCTGGACATGATGGAACAGCTGCAGCACCTGCCGTACATCCGCCTCATTGCATCAGGCGGCATCAGCAGCATAGAAGATCTGAAGACGCTGCAGGATATGGGCGTCTACGGGGCCATTACAGGCAAAGCCCTGTACGAAGGCCGGATCACGATGGAACAGATCAGAAGTCTGGGGGGACAGTAAATGCTGGCAAAACGTATTGTACCATGCCTCGATGTGCGCGACGGACGCGTCGTCAAAGGCAAACAGTTCAAGAACATACAGGACGTAGATGACCCGGTGAAACTGGGAAAATTCTACTCCGATCAGTTGGCGGACGAACTCGTTTTCTACGATATCACCGCCTCCTACGAAAAACGTCATATCTTTATCGATGTCGTCCGGGCCGTGGCGGAAGAAATCAACATACCCTTTACCATCGGCGGCGGCATCAGCAGTATCGATGACTTCCATCAGGTCTTGCGGGCCGGCGCCGACAAAGTTTCCGTCAATTCGGCAGCGGTGCGGCGGCCGGAACTCATCCGCGAAGCAGCAGAACGCTATGGCAGCCAGTGCGTCGTTTTGTCTATCGACGCCAAGCGTGACGGCCAGGGGAGCTGGCAGGTCTATGTCGATGGCGGCCGGAAAAATACGGGTCTCGATGCCATCGCCTGGGCCAAACAGGGCGTTGCTCTGGGAGCCGGTGAAATCTGCATCAATTCCATGGATTCGGACGGCGAAAAATCGGGTTTTGACCTGGCCCTCAACCACCGCCTGTCCACGGAACTGCCCGTGCCCATCATCGCATCCGGCGGGGCCGGCACGATGAAAGATTTCAAGGACGTCTTCGACGCCGGTGCCGATGCCGCTCTGGCTGCGTCAGTATTTCACTTCGGCCAGATCGCCATCCCGGACCTCAAAGCGTACCTTCAGGGCGAAGGAATTCCCATGAGAGGGGCAGAAAAATAATGGAATATGTAGATATACAGAATATCAAATTTGATGAAAAAGGCCTCGTGCCGGCCATCGTACAGGAAGGCCGGAGCGGCAAAGTTCTGATGATGGCCTATATGAACGAAGAATCGTTGAAAAAGACACTGGAAACGGGGCGGACCTGGTTCTACAGCCGTAGCCGCCAGAAGCTCTGGAACAAAGGCGAAGAATCGGGCCATTTCCAGGACGTGCAGGCTATCGCCGTCGATTGCGATGCCGATACGCTGCTCATCACCGTCGATCAGACGGGAGCCGCCTGCCATACAGGGCACAAATCGTGCTTTTACCGGGGCCTTTCCGGCAAAGACGAAACATCCTATGCAGGCAGCTTGTCCATGATGGCCGACCTGCAGGACGAAATAAAGGAAAAACGGGTCCATCCGACGGAAAAATCCTACACGGCCTACCTGCTGCAGACGGGCATCGATAAGATCGGCAAGAAAATCGGCGAAGAAGGGGCAGAAGTCATCATCGCCGCTAAAAACGCCGATCCCGTGGCAGGAGAACAGAGTGAAGAAGCCGGTAATCTGCGCCTTGAAGTGTGCAAGGAATCGGCGGACCTCCTGTACCATCTGGCCGTCCTCTGGGAAGATACAGGTGTGACCGTCAACGATGTCATGGCCATCCTCGAAGGACGGAGCCATGTCAAAGGCAATAAAAAGACCGTCGGCCATCTGGATAAGACATTCTGATACAAGGTGACAGTTATGAAGAAAGTAATTTTTGATATCGATGGCGTGCTCCTCAGCGAAAAGCGCTATTTCGACGTATCGGCCCTGACTCTCTGGGAATGGTACAACAGTCCGCTGTACATGGGCCTTTCCCGGGAACCGGTCCGCCCGGATCCGTCAGAAGAGGAAATCCGGGACCTGCGGGCCCGCTACTGGAAAGATGACGAAATCCTCCAGTGGCTCAAGGGCCATGGCGTCAACGACAACTGGGATATGGTCCACGCCCATATTTTCGTGACCCTCTGGCTCATGCTGGAACAATATGCGGCGACGACCGGGCAGATCCGCCGCCTGTCCTTCGATATCCTGCGCGGCGTCCGGCTGGCCGGCATTTTCCTGAGAAACTGTGATATGCCCACGGCCGGCGACGTACTGGATGCACTCAAAGACACCGTGCCCGACGGCGCCAGCAAGGACCAGGTCTTTGAATACCTGGGAAAGGCCGCCGGCGAATCGAAAGGCGGACAGGCCCTCGTGCCCTATGCCTCTCTCGATTCCCCCTTGTGGCATCTTCATGTAGATTGCTTCCAGAACTGGTATTTTGGCGATGACCTGTACCGGGAAACGTACGGAAAAGAACCGGATAACCCCGGAAAGAAGGGATTTCTTACTAACGAAGACCCACTGGCCGCACCGGAAGACATCCGTCATCTCTTTCAGGAACTGAAGCACCGTGGCTACGACATCGCCATCGCTACCGGCCGCAGCCGTCGGGAAATGGAAATCCCCTTCCGCCATTACGGCTGGTACGACGAATTCGACCCGCTCTACATCTCGACCTCGACCGACGTCGATGAAGCGGCGGCCCTGCTCCACCGGTCCCTGGACAAACCCAATCCCTTTGCCTACTACCTGGGAGCCTTCGGACACTATCCGGAACGCTATGCCGATTATGCAGACCATCCGGACCAGTTCAAACAGGGAACCTACTACGTCGTAGGCGACTCCCTGGCCGACGTATGGTGCGCCAGAGCTATGGGCGCCGTCATGATCGGCACCCTCACAGGCCTCGAAGGCCAGAACGCCCGTCCCATGTTCGAAAAAGAAGGAGCCGGCTACATCGTAGACAACGTCATGGACGTACTGGATGTGCTGAAGTGAAGGGCCGTTGGTCGTAGGTCGTAATTCGTTCATCGGAGGAAGAAAGGCTGGCGGCTAGCGGCTGGTTGGAAGAGATAGTTTGAAGATTGATGTTTGATGATGCTGGTTCGACGGACAGGGGATCTTTGCCGTCCCTGATAAGGCCCCTTCAGACGCCGTTGGCGCCAGCTTCCCCTCACGGGGACGCCATGCTACACAGTGCTTCGAACCGGCTATTTTATACAAAAATCAGCAATTTAGCGCCGCGACGGCTGGCGTTTTACGTGATGAATCGTTGGCGGGGCCGTCAGATGCAAGGAGGATGGAAGGGCCGTAGTTCGTTTGTCGTAGTTCGTTCGTCGAAGCCGGTTTGACGAACCGACTATTTTTATACAAAAAATTTAGCAAATAGGCCGCACGACCGGAAGCGGTTCCCATCCTGAATCGTCCGGGGTGGTATCAGATGCGAGGCGGAAGAAGGAGGCGTAGTGGAGCTACGCCGACTGATGACAACGAAGCAGATGGTGCCAGATTGGACGAGGCAGGGGGAACAAGCTTCCGGCCGTGCGGCCGGAGAGGGTGGTTGTTATGAATCAGATTCAGGAACTGGCAAGGAAGTATCAGGATACGGTCGTAGCGTTGCGGCGGGAGTTCCACCGCCATCCGGAGCTGAGTTTCCAGGAAGTAGAAACGACGAAGCGGATTGCTGCCGAGCTGGATAAGCTGGAGATTCCCTATGAAATCAATCCGGAAAAGAATACGGGCCTCGTAGCCTGTCTCAAAGGCGGCAAGCCCGGCAAAGCCGTAGCGCTCCGCGCCGATATCGACGGCCTGCCGGTCAAAGAAATGACGGGCCTTCCCTTTGCTTCGGAAAACGATGGCAAAATGCATGCCTGCGGTCATGACAACCACATCGCCATGCTGCTGGGGGCGGCGTATATCCTCCGTGACTTACAGGACCAGATTTGCGGCACCGTCTATTTCGTCTTCCAGCCGGCAGAAGAGCTCTGTGCCGGTGCAGAATACATGCTGCGTTTCGGCGACTGGTATGATAAAATCGGCTCCATGTACGCGGCCCACGTCTGGTTCGACATGCCTGCCGGCAAGGTCAATATCCAGGCCGGTCCCCGCTTTGCTGCCGGCACCCATTTCTATATCGATGTCCACGGCACGGGCTGCCACGGGTCGCTGCCCCATCAGGGCGTCGATGCTTCGGTCGTAGCGGCGGCCATGCTGCTCAATATCCAGACTATCGTATCCCGCCGGGTCAGCCCCCTTGATTCGGTTGCCCTGACCATTGGCACCGTCCAGAGCGGCACGGCCTTCAATATCGTCTCCGGCGAAGCCCACATGGAAGGGACCTGCCGGTACTTCCTGCCGGAAACGGGGAAATTGCTGGAACGGATGCTCAGCGACATGGTACACGATACGGCCCATCAGTACGGCGCGACAGCCGATTTCCACATGGACCTCATCGCCCCGCCGACCATCAATGACGCGGCCTGCGCCGGACTGGGAGCCCGGGCGGCGGCCAAGGTCGTAGGCGAAGACAACGTGGTCCCCATGGAACACACTATGGCCTGCGAAGATTTCGCCTTCTATACAGAAAAGAAGCCCTGCTGCTACGGCATTGTCGGCATCCGCAATCCCGAAAAGAATGCCATGTACCCTCAGCACAGCAACCGCTATACCGTCGATGAAGACGTCCTGGGAAATGGTGCCGCCATCTTTGCCCAGTATGCCCTGGACTGGCTGGAAACCAATAAATAATAGAATTTGATTCAATCCACCGTCTCTGCATAGCTCCGGAGATGGTGGATTTTTTATTTTCTGCCATCAGAACGGGAATATAACAGGGGATAAAATGCTTTGTGTAAATAATAGCATGAGAAATAAAAATAGAATAAAATTCTAAAAATGTGTTGACAACAGACGCCGTCCATGATAGACTTACACCATCAACAGAACAACAGGCAATGAAGAGAAGAGTACAGGAGCAGGAATGGCCCAGAGAGTCTCCGCATGGTGGGAGGAGATGCACAATCGCTTCTGGAAGATGGCCTCTGAGCCGGCAGGTCGAATAGTGAGACCGCCCGGGTGCACCCGTTACCGTGCTGGAGTATTGAGGGCTTGTGGCCTGCGTACTCGAGAAGGCCGGCTTTGTGAGGAGCCGGTGAAATTGGGTGGTAACACGGTACTTCCGTCCCTTTGCGGGGATGGAAGTTTTTTTTATTCTGAGGTGATAACATGGAACAACAAAGCATGACGGGGCAGCAGCGAAGCGCCCTGAAACAACGGATCAAACGGCAGGCACAGCGTCTGGGGGCCAATCTGGTGGGATTTGCCAGTGTGGACCGCTGGCCACAGCAGAAAGAAGTAGCCGAAGCGTACTGGCCCCAGTCCATCTGGCCATGGAGCCGGACGGTCATCGTCCTGGGCGTGCAGATTTATCTGCCCATGATCGAGACGACGCCGTCGGTCGTCTATTCCGAATGTTACAATACGACGAATCGTCTCCTCGACGATACGGCGTACCGTCTGGCTAACAAGCTCAACCAATGGGGATTCCGGGCCCATTGGTTCCCCCGCGACTGCTACGGCGACATTTCCGTACTGGTTAAAAAGCCGGAAGCGGCCTTTTCCCACGTCTTTGCCGGAAAATACGCCGGACTGGGGACGCTGGGTCTCAACCACACCCTGATTACTCCCGAATATGGCCCGCGGGTGCGCCTCGTATCGGTCATTACCGACGCCGACGTACCGCCTGACGCCTTGCAGGAAAAAGACCTGTGCATCCAGTGCAAGCGCTGCGTCTTCAACTGTCCGACCCACGCCTTTACACCCAGGAAAGACCGGCTCATCGCCGATATGGCCAAACCGCGCTGTGCCGGCTATCATCAAAAACTGAAGACGGAATTCCGTTATCCCTGCGGTGTCTGCATCGCCGTCTGTCCCGTCGGGGCCGACCGCAAACGCTATGGCATGCATTCCGTCACGGCAGACGGGGCGGCACACTGCCGCGATTTCGGATCGGCCAATGCCGTAGAAGGCCGCGGCGTGCCGGAAGAAGCACAGAAGATCATCGATACGGCCATCCGCTGATTTCCGCTTATGAGGATACGCATCACCGTATCCCTGAACATAGAAAATATACCAATTTTGTATACAAATAAAAGGAGGAATATGATATGCATATTCAATGGAAAAAAATCATCACCCTGACTCTTACCGCTTTGGCCCTGACCGCCGTCCTTGCTGGTTGTGGCAGCACCCAGAATAGTAGTGCTGAAAAGAAAGAAATCACCGTAGGCGTCAACCCCGGCTCAGGGGAACAAATCATGGAACAGGTCGCAAAAGTCGCGGAAAAGGACGGCCTGACGGTCAAAGTCAAAGTATTCTCGGACTACATCACACCGGACAAGGCTCTGGCTGATGGCGATATCGACCTCAACTCCTATCAGCACGTGCCGTTCCTCAATACATTCAATGAAAAAAATGGCACCGACCTCGTCCCCATCGGCGATACGTATCTCGCACCGATTGCCCTCTACTCCCACCGCTACACCAATATCAAAGACGTGCCGGACGGTGCCCGTATCGCCATCCCCAATGACCCCAATAACGGCAGCCGGGCCCTCCTGCTCCTGAGCAAACAAGGCTGGATCACCCTCCGCGACGGCGCCGACCAGACCAAACTGACGACCCAGGACATCACATCCAATCCCAAAAACATCGACATCGTAGAACTGGAAGCCGGCCAGCTGCCCCGTTCCATCGATGACGCAGACGGCGCCATCATCAACGCCGGATACGCCATCACCGCCGGCCTGCGCGTCAGTGACCGAATCGCTACCGAAGACGATACCAGCCCCTACGTCAACGTCATTGCCGCCCGTGCCAAAGACAAAGACAACCCGGCATACCAGAAATTCGTCAAAGCCTTCCAGTCACCGGAAGTCAAACAATACATCGAAGAAAACTTCAAAGGCGAACTCCTGCCAGCCTGGAAGTAAGAGACAGCCGCCAGCTGATAACAGCTGGCGGCTGAGTGGTTAGTGGGAAGGGAGAGAAAAGATAGTTTGTAGTTTGTAGTTCGTAGGTCGTTCATCGAAGCCTGTTTTCCTTTTTAGTGCTTGCGGATATATGCCGTGGCCGGACCGGAGCCGACTTTGATGATATAGCCTTCTTTTACCAGGTTTGACAAAGTGCGTTCTATGGTTCCCTGGCTGATATCCGGGCAGCGTTCCATCAGATCTTTTTTGCTGATTTTCCCTAGTGTCTGGGAAATGATGGCCTTGATCCGGTCAGGCTTGGAAATCTTTCTGGTTATCAGGTATTGAATCCGGTCTTCGAATTCATCATATGCTTTTATGATGATTCCCAAATAGTATTTTACAAAAGGTGCATAGGCATTTTGATTTTCGTGCCAGCCGGAAGAACTTGCTTGAAGGGCTTCATAGTACGTTGTCTTTGTCTTTTCAATCAGCATTTCCAGACTGATGTATTTACCGACGATGTAACCAGCACGATATAAAAGAAGGAGTGTCAGGAGCCTGCTCATCCGTCCGTTCCCGTCAGTGAAAGGATGAATACAGAGAAAATCCAGGATGAACATAGGCGTCAGCAGTAATTTATCAATCACGTTTTCCTGCCAGGCATTCTGAAACGATTGGCAAAAAGAATCCATGGCCTCGGCTGTCTGAAAAGCAGGAACGGGAATGAAACTTGCCTTTTGATGCCCTTGTGCGTCTGTTTCTGCAATTACGTTATCTATATTTTTATAGTCTCCTCCTATAGCTCCTGTCGAGTAAGCGTACAGGTCCCGGTGGAGCTGTCTGATGACATTAGGAACGGGAGAAATATAGTCATGATTTTCGTGAATCAAGGTGAGTACTTCACGGTACCCGGCAATTTCCTGTTCAGACCGATTGCGCGGTTCAGCTTTTTGGCTGACCAGAGCTTCCAATCGTTTGTCACTGGTGCGTATTCCCTCAATACGGTTGGAAGCCCCTGTACTCTGAATCATGGCAACATCCACCAGCGTTTTTAGTTCATCTGTATTCGCTTCCAGAAATAAATCCTGCCGTCCTTTGTGTTCATGGATACAGGTAAGAAGCTGGACGATTTCAGGTGTCAGTAAATTTTGTATTTCTTGCGAGTAGGTAAAGGTCCGCATAAAAATCTCCTTCATTTTTTCATTATCTGCCACATTTTACCATTAAATGAGGCAGATAGCAAGGCGATGAGGCAGATGAAAATCAGTACCATGCCGGGAAGGGCAGCAGTCAGCAGCCAGTAGCTGGCAGGAGAAGCCGCAGTTCGCCGTTTGCCGTTTGCAGGAAGGGCGGCTAGTGGCTGGTTTGCGACGTTATACGGCGTCCCCGTGAGGGGAAGCTGGCGCCGTAGGCGTCTGAAGGGGCTTTACTCCAATCCAGAATCCTATTCATGAGTCCGCTTTCCTGTGCAGGGAAGATGGCCGGTCCGACGTGCCGTGTCCTCGGATTCAGAAATTAGAACTCAGATGATAAAAAGCCGGAAACGGATAGATTGACACATATGTTCGATGACGGTATCATATTATGTAACAACAAGAGTAATCGAACGGTGTATAGAATAGGAGGAATGGAGTATGGGACGATATAATGTTGCGGTCATTGGCAATCGTAAAAACATAATGGATAGGATGTGTGCATTCATACCAGAGTATATTGACTATTTTGAAGAAGAGACGTACCGTGTTATACGTACCGTTGGCAAACATACCATCATTTCCTGGCCTAAGTCGAATAAGCCGAAGCAGATTATACCTGTAGAAGAACTGAATCCCGACAATGAATATGAGAAATTATATCTAGGGGCCGTGGTGGATCAATACGATAATTTCCTCATGGACGCAGAGGACGGTAAGAGACGGCTGTTAGAAATGAATTGCCGTGATTGGATTTATGTTTTTGAATGTCATATGTAGAAACCTATTGGTATATCCCTGATGATATTCGGTATTCTTTTGAAATAGAGGCCGGTCCGGCATCTGCTGCCTGCATCCCCCTTCTTGACAGTGCCTTTTATATTACCTATAATAGTACAAGTAAATTTATGTCTATGGCTGATTTCGTGTGATGGAATCAGCCTTTTTTAAAGGAGCTATGCTATGCGCTTACGAAGAAAACCCTGGATTGACGATGCCATCCGGGAGTATGACGCGTTTGTCCATCTGTCCGGGGCGGAGGAATATAAGGGCCGCTGGCGGTCTGTGTTTGCCCGGCCCGATGCGCCGCTCTGGGTAGAGCTGGGGACGGGAAAGGGGAATTTCATTTCCCAGATGGCCGTGCTGCACCCGGAAGTGAATTTTATCGGGATCGAGATCCAGACGGGGGTCCTGTATTATGCCGGAAAGAAATGTGCCGAAGCGGAGGTTTCCAATGTACATCTGCTGAAGTATGATGTGGCGAAGATCGAGGATTTGTTTGCTCCCGGCGAAGTGGACCGGTTTTTCATCAATTTCTGTGATCCCTGGCCCAAGTCGCGCCACGCCAAGCGCCGGCTGACGTACCGCCTGTTCCTGGACCGGTATGCCCGGCTGCTGGCGCCGGGAGGCATGGTGCTGTTTAAGTCCGATAATGCCGGCCTGTTCGATTTTACGTTGGAAGAATTCCGGCAGCGGAACTGGCCGTTGTCAGAGGTGACCTATGATCTGCATCATAGTGATATCGTCAATGAAGCGATGACGGAGTATGAAGCGAAATTCAGCGCCAAAGGGCAGCCGATTTTCCATTGTGCCGCCACCCGTCCGGCGGAGGTGAAGGCTGATGAGTCCGCACACTAAGGAGATGCGACGCAATTTCTGGATGCTCCTCATTGCTTTTTCTCTGCTGATTATCATCGGCACGTCCAATGTATTCAGTTCGACCTTTGTCGAGGATATGGCAGAAGGGGGCAGTGCTTACGGACATCTCATCCGTCAGGGTGTGTATCTGGCTCTGGGGCTGGCTCCGGCCATATTTGTCTACAAAAAGGACTATCATATGTGGAAGAAATGGTCCGTCCGCCTTCTCCTCTTTACAGCCGTACTGCTCATAGCCGTTCTGTTTGCCGGCATCGTCGTAAACGGCGCCCGGCGCTGGCTCGGGGCAGGGGGATTTACCTTCCAGCCTTCGGAAATCGCCAAGCTGGCCATCATCCTGTTTACGGCGGACAAGCTGGCGCCGCTGTGGGACAAGAACGGCCATATCGAATTTTTCTCGCCTTTGTCGGCTTTTTTTCCGGCAAAATCCGGGAAGCCGCCGCGGTGGAAACGGATCCGTTTCGTTCCCCATCCGCTGCTGCTGCCGCCGCTCGCGCTGGCTATCCTCGTGTTCCGTCAGCCTGATGCCGGTACGGCTCTGGTCATTTTGTTCCTGCCGCTGGTCATGTTCTGGGTGAGCGGTGCCAGTATCCTCAAGGCCAGGGTGCCCCTGCTGGCCACTCTTGCCGTCGGCATCGTGTACCTGCTGTCGGCACCGTACCGCATGAACCGCATTATTTCCTGGTACGATCCCTGGTCCTATGAAAAGACGCTGGGCTATCAGACCGTACAGGGGCTCATCGCCATCGGGTCCGGCGGCGTCATGGGACAGGGGCTGGGTGAAGGCATCAGCAAGTTCAGCTACCTGCCTGAAGCCCATACGGACTTTGCCTTTGCCGTCCTGGCCCAGGAATGGGGCCTGCGAGGGTCCGTGTTTATGCTGGTTTTGTTCAGTATGATTATTTATTTCGGCTGCAACTGCGCCTGGAATACGCGCGATACCTTCGGAAAACTGCTGGCCGTGGGCATTACCATGTATTTTGGCGGTCAGGGGATGATCAATCTGGCCATGGTCAGCGGAATCCTGCCCGTCGTTGGCGTGCCGCTGCCTTTTATCAGCTATGGCGGTACGTCCCTTCTGCTCAACATGGTCGCCGCGGCGCTGCTCCTCAATATTGCCCACCGCAATTACCGCGAGGCCGTGATCGATGCCCGCCTGCGGGAGCAGCCGGTCCTGCATTCGATGAAAGAGGAGACGCGCAGCCGTTTCCCCTTACGATGATATAGTTTAGGAGGCTTTTTCATGGAACGAAGAATTATACAGGTAGACGAACGGTTGCCGCTCCTGCCCACTATCCCGCTGAGTCTGCAGCATTTGTTTGCTATGTTTGGATCGACCGTACTGGTGCCGTTCCTGCTCCACGTCGATCCGGCTACGGCCTTGTTTATGAACGGTATCGGCACGCTCTTGTATCTGACTATCTGCAAATGGCGGCTGCCGGCTTATCTCGGCTCCAGCTTTGCCTTTATTTCCCCGGTCCTGGCCGTATGCGCTACGCCGGGCATGTCCTATGGCGACGCCCAGGGCGGGTTTATCGTCTTCGGCTTGTCGTTCATGGTACTGGCGGCGATCGTCGATAAAGTGGGGACGAAGTGGATCGATATCCTCTTCCCGCCGGCAGCTATGGGGGCCATCGTGGCCATCATCGGGCTGGAACTGGCGCCCCTTGCCATGACTATGTCGGGCTATCTCGGCGATGCCCAGGGGATGAGCAATGAAACGGCCATGATCATTTCGACGTTTACTCTCGTCGTCACCATTCTGGCGACGCTCCTTGGCCGGGGTTTCATCGGCATTATCCCTATCCTCATCGGCGTCGTATCCGGCTATATCCTGTCGTACTTCATGGGCGTCGTTGATCTGACGGCTGTGGAAGAAACGCCCTGGTTTGCCGTGCCGACGTTCTACAAACCGGAATTTAATTTCAGTGCCATCATGATGATCATGCCGGCTCTGTTCGTCGTCTTTGCCGAACATCTGGGGCATCTCTTTGTCACCAGTGATATCGTCGGGCGGGATCTCATCAAGGATCCGGGCCTGCACCGCAGCCTCTTTGCCGACGGCCTGTCCAACGTCCTGTCCGGTCTGGTCGGTTCGACGCCGAATACGACTTACGGGGAAAATATGGGCGTCATGGCTATTACCGGCGTATACAGCACGTGGGTCATCGGCGGTGCCGCTGTTTTTGCCATCCTGTTTTCCTTCATCGGCAAGATCGCCGCGCTCATCCACGGCATCCCGACGCCGGTCATGGGCGGGGTATGTATCCTGCTCTTTGGTTTCATTGCCGCATCGGGCATCCGCATGCTCGTTGAAAAGAAAGTCGATTATACCCGTTCCAAGAACCTGATCCTCACGGCTGTCACCATGATTACGGGCCTTTCGGGCGCGACTATTGCCGTCGGTCCGGTACAGCTGAAAGGGATGGGGCTGGCTACGGTCGTCGCTATGGTTCTCAGTCTGGCTTTCATCGTCTTTGAAAAGACGGGACTGGAAAACCGGAATTAAAGGAGGATGTCTATGGCAGTATCACCGGCGCTGCGCGCGCTTCTGGCCAAAGGTCCGGCTATGGACCGGAATGATCTGATAACGCTTCTCGGCCTCACCGACGCCGATGACCGGCAGGCCCTGTATGATGCGGCTTATGCCGTAAAGGCGGAAACGGTCGGCCGCGTCGCTTATTATCGGGGGCTCATCGAGTTTTCCAACCGCTGTATCAAGAACTGCCGCTACTGCGGAATCCGCCGCGGTAATGAGGAAGTAGAACGGTTCGATACGGACCGGGACGATATTCTGGCCATGGCCCGCTGGACCTATGAGGCCGGGTACGGGTCGCTGACCCTGCAGTCAGGGGAACGGCAGGATGAGGAATTTATTTCTTATATCGAAGACCTCGTGCGGGACATCAAGAAGATTGGAAATGGCGGCCTCGGCCTGACCTTGTGTGTCGGGGAGCAGACGGAAGAAACGTACCGCCGCTGGTTTGAGGCCGGTGCGCACCGTTATCTGCTGCGCATCGAGACCAGCAATCCCAATCTCTATGTCCGTCTCCATCCCCAGGACGGCCATCATAAATGGACCGTGCGCCGCGATTGCCTTCTGGCGCTGGGGCGGATCGGCTATCAGGTAGGGACGGGGGATATGATCGGCCTGCCGGGACAGACGCTGGAAGACCTGGCAGACGACATCCTCTTTTACCGGGACATGAATATCGACATGATTGGCATGGGTCCTTACGTCGTTCATCATCAGACCCCCATCGGGAAGGAAGTTCTCGCCGCCGGACGTGATTCAGAGGAGGATAGACTGCACCGTCTCCATCTGGGCCTTGCCATGATCGCCGTGACGCGCCTTTTCCTGCGGGATGTCAATATCGCGGCGACGACGGCCCTGCAGGCTCTCCATCCCCTGGGCCGGGAACTGGGCCTCAAGGCCGGGGCCAATATCCTCATGCCCATCGTGACGCTGCCCCAGTTCCGGTCCCAGTACCTTCTCTACGACAACAAACCCTGCGTCGATGAACAGGCCGAACAGTGCCGCAATTGCCTGAGCGGCCGCGTGGCATCGGTGGGGGATACGGTCGGTCTGGGAAAATGGGGCGATGCTCCTCATTTCTTTCACAAAAAATGACCTTTCTTTTTTCTTCATTCTATGGTACAGTGAATATGGAATCCCTGGTTATGGTAATCGGGATTCTTAAAATAGTATCTCCTGTACGCGCGATTAGTGTAGGCGTACGGGTAGTAGCTGCAGGTGAATCAAATCTTTCACTGCAGGCGCTACTATTTTAGGGTGCCGGTCCTTTACATGGGTGTTCGCAGCGGAGCAACTCCACCTTTATTGTTGCTCCCTGCCTGCAAGTACACCGTTGGTGGATACGGGGGCGGAGGCTCACTCCCGCCAAAAGGATCTGTACCTTACCAAAGGCAGTCTTCTACGTGCGGCTTGTTTCGTACAGGCACGGTTAAAAAGAAGGCTGCCTTTTTTGTGCCCTGACGGCAACCGGAGGCGGTAGAGAAGAGCCGGGGAGATGGCGGACGTCTATTGCTATTTTGGAAAAGTTCTGCTATACTATTTTGGTAGCACTACATGGAAAGGTGTCCGAGTGGTTTAAGGAGCTAGTCTTGAAAACTAGTGATGCGGC